>CAJHZB010000034.1_pt1 | contig 91359 bp, 88 predicted proteins | sample 9198931 | NCBI WGS metagenome assembly CAJHZB01 (sample SAMEA7708346, study PRJEB35096) | sediment metagenome | biome: marine neritic benthic zone biome [ENVO:01000025]; feature: sediment [ENVO:00002007]; material: shallow marine sediment [ENVO:03000034] sea grass bed [ENVO_01000059] ... | reverse complement strand
TCCATTACTGAAGGTCGGAAAAGCTTATTTTTACTTTTAATCCTTTTATATTTGCAACAACGCTTTCAAGGTAGTCTGTTTCTTTATTAAAATTATATGTGATTCTAACACCAAGGTTTTTCCCGGGGTCGGGGGAAAGTATTTTATACCTGTATATAAAAGTCCTTGCTTCCTTTGTTACACCACCCGAGTAGGGATTGCCCAGGACTGCCCTGATTTCCTTTGTGGTGGGTATTTCAGTTTTACTTGCACCCTCATACGTTGAACTTGCCTGCTTATCACCTTTATCGATCTCTGCCTGGCCGAGAGTGGAAAGGAATTTTTCAAAAAGGGATTTGGAGAAATACTTTGTAAACCTTTCGGGCATTGTAAAAACCGTTAGTTTATTTTTATTAAATGTCAGATCAAGCGGGATATCAAAATCTCCCTTTTCATTCTTTTTTCCGCGGTATCTTTTTTTGAGTTCATATATCCAGTTGTCGGGGTTGTCGTCAACTTCCATGATTGTCGGCTCTGTGCCCATTAGCCAGACCATATCGCTTTTTTTAAGTACGGGATTCAAAAATCCGAGTGAGAGGCCGTTTTCCTCTGTAATCTCAAAGTTTTTGTTAAAATCTGCCATCTGGTTTTTAAGTTTTAAAAACCTGAGATAAACACATCCGGTCACGGTAGAAAGGATTATTACTGCCAGGAATGAGAGTGCGATTTTTTTACGAATTGTCATAAGGATTACTTTATACTTAATAATCTGTATTTAAAGTGGAAAAATAATTACTATAATAAAACTATGTTTATAAGACTATTAGCAGTATTTATCATCATTCCTTTAATAGAACTCGTCATACTTATAAAAGTGGGTTCGTATATCGGGCTCTGGCCAACTATCCTTATCGTGGTGCTTACCGGCATAGTTGGTGCATCACTTGCCAGGTACCAGGGATTTATAATTGTCAACAAAATAAGGTCGGATGTAAGCTCAGGCAGGGTCCCGGCAAGGGAGCTTATTGACGGGCTTTTAGTCCTTATAGGCGGGATTGTACTTCTTACGCCGGGGTTTTTAACAGATATCTGCGGCTTTATCCTGCTTATACCTCTTACAAGGAACTTAATTAAAGGAATTGTAAGGAAACATTTTGAAAGAATGGCCAACTACAGAACAACAATAACGATTGAATAAAAAAAACGGGAGTACATCTAAATTGGTGCTTAGAAGCACTCCCGACCTCTTAAAGGAGGATGGAGGATGATATTTGAGCTGTTTGATATATAATTTAATCTAATTACATTAAAAGTCAAGCAAAAATTAATTTAATCACTTAATTTTTTTTTAAAGGCCAAAAAGTACTATAAATAGTGGTTTTTTTTAAACATCATAACTACATGTAGTAACCAAAATGTCTGAAATCAGGACCTTAAAAATTGGAAATTCTCTGTTTTTTGGATTTTTCTTAAGTTTTTTAATTAAGGCTTAAAAGGTTCGTAATTAATATTGTGTATTATTGGCATAGAGTACTCAATGGATTTAGACAGTTTTTGGTCATATTCCGCTATCCATTCGTTGGGGGCATAGTTATAAAAGTCGCTGAGTGTCATCCAGCTTTCGCTTTCATAAATTTTACCTTCACTGACCTTAACAAGAAATGGGGTCATATCGCCGCCGTCCATTGCATTTAACACTTCACATTCCATATAAGAATGTACACCTTCAATTACAGGGCAGTTATTGCTGCCGGGCCTGTAAGGAATATCTTTAAACTTGTCCTTTTCCCGGCCCGTATAGAAGCCGAAGTTTTTTACAAGGTCAAACTGGTCTTTTTTAAGAAGGTGAATGTTGAGTTTTTTACTGCTGTATATAAAGCTGTGAGTATAGTTTCCCTTCCATATGCCAACAATTAACCTGGGTACCGAGCCGACGATTGATGAGGTCACAACAGTAACAGCTACCTGGCCGTTTATTTCCCCGTCTGACTCACTTGTTATTACAACAACCGGGGAATATGACCAGAAAATACCTGCAATAGCCGATCCTTCCGAAGAACTCATGGTAAATGTTATTATAAAAAAAGTTTGATGATTATGCCAACTTTAATTTAGTTAAAATTAATCATTTATATATTGTAAATGATTAATTTCTTTGTAAACTATACTGTTATCCCAGTAAATTATTAGGTGAAGGAGAACTACTATGATGAAAGGAAAAGGTGTTTTATTTGTTGTTATGGTTCTAATTTTAGGCATGTATGTTGTAAGCTGCGCTCCTAAAGCCGATAAAGAGCTAACAGATGCTGAAGACGCATTATTGGCAGCCCAGGAAGCAGGCGCAGAGAACACCCCGCAGTACCAGGAAGCTGAGGACCTGATTGCCAGGGCAAAAGAACTTATGGCATCTGGAAACCAGAACGAAGCAAGAAGCCTGCTTGAAGAAGCAAGGTTTAAAGCAATCGAAGCAAAAGGACAGGCAATAAGCGGGCAGTATATGGCAAGCATGTCTGATACCGAATTAGAGGTACAGTCAGATTACCTTGCAACCCAGAAACCGCTCCTGCAAACGGCCTCGGGCCTCCAGGACGTCTTTTTCAATTTTGACAGTGCGGATGTAAGGGCCGATACAAGGGGCACACTTGACTCTAACGCCGGATACATTATAAATAATGCTCCATCGTTGAAGCTTGTAGCTGTTGAAGGATACTGTGACATCAGGGGTACGGAAGAGTACAATCTTGCACTCGGGCAGAGAAGGGCAGAATCAGTTAAGTCCTATCTTGTCGGAGTCGGAGTTTCACCTGCTATCATACAGGCAGTAAGTAAAGGTGAGACAGAACAGTGGGCACCAGGCGCAACAGAGTATGCATACCAACAGAACAGAAGGGCGCACTTTGTAACGGTTGGAAAATAAGTTTTAGAGAATAAGTTTTATTTAATATAAAAAATGAAAGTAATATATTTAATAGCGGCAGTTATAACACTACCACTGTTTCTAGTGGGTTGCGTGGCAACGCAGGATGATGTTGGCGGCCTTTATGCAAGGCAAAACAGGCTTGAAGCCAAGGTAGATAAACTATCCAAAGAGGTAAATGTGGTGGCCGGCAAAGGATACAGTTCAAATAGCGATAACCGTGAGGTAAGCAACCAGGTATTTCAGCTGGAGTCAAAGGTGTTTGATCTTGAGCAGCAGATCTCACAGCTTGAGAACAAGATTGAGCTGCTTGAAACCAACATGGACACTGCCATAGCACGTAATATCCAGACCAGGCCAGTTCCCACGCAGCCAATTCAGCCCCCGCCAAGGCCAACACCCGGCCAGGTAGAGTCTGAATCAGTTGCAATACTGGAGCCCGAAGCCCCGGTAATTAAGGAGCCAACACTGTTTGATATAGGTTATAAAAACTTTAATGACGGTAATTATGCACAGTCAAGACAGAACTTCAGGGCATTTTTACGTGAGGAACCAAAGGCAAAACAGGCCCCGGACGCAACTTTTTGGATTGCTGATTCATATTATAAAGAAGGCCTTTATGAAGAATCAATACTGGAATACCAGAGGCTTATTGATGTTTATCCCCGTGACCCAAGGGTACCGTTGGCCTATTTAAAACAGGGTATGGGGCTTATGAAGCTTGATAAAGATGAGGAAGCAAAGCTGTTTTTTCAGACTCTGATAGATAAATACCCCGGTTCGCCGGAAGCAGACGAAGCAAGAAAAAAAATATCAGAGCTTGAACTAAATAGTTAAAAGTATTACAATTATCAGATATAATATAAAAAAATTATAGAATACTCTTAAAGGAGGTATAGAAGAATGAGTGGGCAGTCAAAAAAGTTATTAGGATTAGTCCTCGTATTATTCAGTGTGGTTTACTTAGCGAGTTGTGCAGTTCCACCGCCAACCCAGGAATTAGCAGATGCGGAAACTGCTGTACAGGAAGCTAGAGACATGGGAGCAGCAGAATGTGCTCCTGAAGAATTAGCGGCCGCAGAAGCAGCATTAGCAAAAGGTAAAGCATGGGCTTCAGAATTCTGCAGTGAATTAGAAGCAAGAAGAATGCTTATCGATGCAAGAGCAAAAGCTGAAGAAGCTAAGGTTAAATGTGCAACTGTTGAAGAAATTATTGCTGAGCTAGAGCTTAGAGATATATTCTTTGACTTTGATAGATACAACGTCAGACCAGATGCTGCTGCAGTACTTCAGGAAAATGCTGAAGTGTTAGCACAGAATCCGGATGTACAGGTAGTTATTGAAGGTTATGCAGATATCAGAGGTGCAGCTGCATACAACCTGAGACTTGCTCAGAACAGGGCAGACTCAACAAAAGCATTTCTTGTTAACATAGGTGTAGATCCTGGACGTATTACCACTACAAGTGGTGGTGCTACTCAGCAGTTTGCTGCAGGTACTACTGAAGATGCTTACCAGTTAAACAGAAGGGCACACTTCGTTCCAACTGTTGGTATGTCATCCGTTGGTGCAAGAATTACAATTGTAAAAAAATAGTTTAGATTTTTTAAACTAAAAAAGATTTAAAAAAGGGGAAAAGTAGTAATGCTTTTCCCCTTTTTATTTGCTAAATTTATTATTCGAATAATGTCCTATAAAACCAAAAAATCCGAAAAACTTTTTAATGAAGCAAAAAAGTACATGGTCGGCGGTGTTAACAGCCCCGTAAGGTCGTTCAGTGCCGTTGAAGGCAGCCCTGTATTTATCTCAAAGGCAAAGGGGTCCAGGCTTGTTGATGCTGATGGAAACAAATACATTGACTATATTGGTTCGTGGGGGCCGCTTATTCTCGGCCATACGGATAAAGACGTGGTTAAGGCCGTAAGGAAGGCATCATCCTCAGGCACAAGTTATGGTGCACCCTGTGAAGATGAAATAACTCTTGCAAAGATGGTGGTAAACTGCCTGCCCTCGATCGACAAGATTAGGATGACCAACTCGGGTACGGAGGCCACGATGAGTGCCATTAGGGTCGCAAGGGCATATACGGGAAGGGACTATATTATTAAGTTTGAAGGATGTTACCACGGGCATGCGGACTACCTGCTCGTAAAGGCCGGATCAGGGGCCACAACCTTTGGCAATCCAAGCAGCCCGGGGGTACCTGCGTCATTTACCTCAAAGACACTTGTTGCAAAATACAACGACCTTGAATCCGTGGAGAAGCTGTTCAAAAAATACGGGGAAAAAATAGCCGGGGTAATACTGGAGCCAGTTGCCGGAAATATGGGCGTTGTGCTTCCGGAAAAGGGGTTTTTAAGGGGCCTTCGGTCGATTACAAGGCAGTATGGTTCAATGCTTATCTTTGATGAGGTTATGACAGGGTTCAGGCTTGGTCTCAGCGGAGCGCAGGGCCTTTTTCGCGTAAGGCCGGACATTACCTGTCTTGGGAAAATTATAGGCGGCGGACTGCCGGTAGGTGCTTACGGTGCAAGCAGTAAGATAATGAGTGTTGTTTCACCGGAAGGGCCAATGTACCAGGCAGGGACACTATCGGGTAATCCCATCGCGATGGCGGCGGGGATAGCAAACCTTAAAAAAATTATGAAAAAAGGTTTTTATGAAAAACTTGCAAGTCGTACAGACCTTATGGTTGGCGAGATTAACAGGTTAATAGAAATGTACGGTCTCGAGGCTAACGTAACTTCCGTAGGTTCGATGTTCACGATCTTTTTTAATAAAGAAAAAGTTACGGACTACCAGTCTGCGCTAAAATCCGATACAGAAAAATTTTCCAGATTTTTTTCAGTACTGCTTAAGAACGGTGTGATTTTTCCACCCTCTCAGTTTGAGTCTGTTTTTGTTTCTTCGGCACATTCAAAAAGCGATATTGAAAAAACCCTGGATGTAATTGAGAAAGGGTTTAAAGCCTTGTAGGAAAATGCCCAGGAAAAATTACAAATGGATGTATTTTTTAGTTGTAGGGAGCAACTTTGGAGTATCCGTAGCTGCAGGGTTACTGGCCGGCAGGTATATTGATGCAAAGTTCGGTTATGAGACCCCGTATTTTACTATACTGGGCCTGCTTGCCGGGGTGACTTCGGGCATAATTCTCTTAATAAAATTACTGAATATGAAAAATGGAAAAAAATAGTTTTAACAAATTTAAATTCTTCGGCGGCACTGAGAAGGTATCTTTAATTGTTATTGCACTGCTTTTTATCGGTAACTACCTTATCAACCAGAAGGAGATAGCCATAGGTGTAGTTGCCGGAGGGCTGCTGTTTTTAATTGATTTTATCGTAATAAAATTCCTTGTAAATTCAATGCTGACAAAGAGATACACCACTCAATTCAACATATTTTTATTCATTGTAAAACTGCTGATTCTGCTCGGAATATTGATGGCATTATTAATATTTGCAAAATTGAATATTTATGGTTTTATTATAGCCCTAACAGCGATAGTATTCGTGATAGTAGGGAGCGGATTAAAAGGAAATAACAATGGATCATTTTAGTTGGTTTACATTAATAAACATGCTGGAGCATGACCATATGCTGGGAGCAGTACTTGTACTGCTTATACTTACGGCATTAGGTTTGGTACTTCGCGGCAAGCTTGCAAGTGATGCTGCAGTCGTTCCGGATGCAAACGTATCTTTTAATAATTTCTTCCAGGTCCTTGGTCTGGATTTTCTATTTGATATTTTTGAAAATATTTTCGGTTCAAGAGAAAAGGCAAAAAAATATTTCCCGCTACTTGCAGGTTCATTCTTTTTTATCCTGTTTTTAAACCTGCTAGGTATTGTTCCAGGATTTCTTCCCCCCACAGGCAGTTTAAACACCACACTGGCATTCGGAATTATTATTTTTGTTGCATATAACTATTTCGGTTTTAAAGAACACGGAATCGGTTATTTAAAGCATTTTGCAGGGCCCGTTTTATTCCTGGCCCCGCTTATGATTATAATTGAGGTAATCAGTCACCTTGTAAGGCCGCTGTCACTTTCACTAAGGCTTTTTATGAACATTACCGGTGACCATATGGTGCTTGGCGTATTTACAAATCTGCTTCATATAATTCTCCCAGCAATTTTTGTAGGGCTTGGTATTTTTGTTTCTTTTTTACAGGCATTTATTTTTACCGTGTTATCTGCTATATATATTGCGCTTGCAGAAGCACATTCACATTAATAATAAACACTCAGATCTAAGGAGGCCTTCAACAATGAAGAGGTTATTTTCACTATTGGCATTAGTAGTTGCAGCTACATTCGGAGCATTTGTTCCCGATGCATTTGCAGCTGGTGAAGGTACAGGAGATCTCGCTAAGCTTGGTATAGGGCTTGGTGCAGGACTAGGTATTGGTATTGCAGCGGGTGTTGCAGGGTTGGGTCAGGGACGTGCTACAGCAGCAGCACTTACCGGTATTGCCAGAAACCCTGGAGCAGCTTCAACAATTCAGACACCGATGATTATTGGTCTTGCTCTTATCGAATCTCTTGTTATCTATGCCCTTTTAATTGCGTTTTTACTACAAGGAAAGATTTAACTAAGTCAGGAGGGAGTTTAAAACTCCCTCCTTTTAGTTATATTTCTTCTATGCGTAGACAATCCCGATTATTACTACTTATCTTATTAACCTTTACAGTTCTGTTTAGCGGATGTATTGCCAAGGACCTTGTAGGCAATGACGACCAGGACAACCCGCTCTACTCAGCTGACAGGTTCTATAAATTTCTTCAGTGGAAGTATTATGACAAAGCTGCGACAATGGTATATCCGACTGATATTCCAAAGTTCGATGAAGTGGCCTTCCGCGTTGAAGATGACCTCAATATAACAAGTTACGAGTTAAAAGAACTTGTAATTCTGGATCCCGAGGATGAGGAAATGCCCACAACCGTAAGGGTGGTGGTTACCTATTACAAGTTTCCATCAGTTGCGGAAAAAACGGCTGTTATTACCGATACCTGGATAAAACCAGGGAAAGTATGGTTAATGAAGTCTGATTTTAATTCCGAAATATTTAATGACTGAAGTTCTTACTTATAAAGTCCAGGGCACCGTCCCTGTCTGAAACGGCACCCTCGAGCTGAAGTTCTTCTATCTTGTCCAGTATTGTCTTAAATAACGGTCCCGGTTTGTAACCAAGCCCTATAAGGTCTATGCCGGTGACAAGCGGGGGAGGTTTTATTTCATCCTCTTCCATGTTCTCAAATTTGTCCTTCAGGTATTCATAAATTTCCGTCATGCCGTGGCTTGCCTGGCAGTCAGCACGGTGCATTTCAAGGTGCTCGTAAAAGTAAGGTGTGGCAAGGAAACGCTTGAGTGTGCTCTCCCTCATATTCCTGACATCTTTAAATTTAAGGTGCTCCCTTATAAGTGAAACGATCCTTTGAATCTGCTTTTTGGAAAATTTTAAATCCCTGCATATACCCTTAGCCATACCGGCCCCGACCCTGTCGTGGCCGTTAAAACGTATTCTGTCTGTTACTTCAAAGGTCGGCGGTTTGCCAACATCGTGGAGAAGTGCGCCCACTGCAAGTTCAGGGGAGTAGTCTCCACCGGTATTTTCATGAAGCTTGTCGAGTACAAGGCATGTATGGACAAATACATCTCCCTCCGGGTGAAACTGGGGGGGCTGCTGCACTCCTATCATTGTATGCACATCCGGAAGGACTTCTTTTAAAAGGCCTGTTTCATTCAGAAGTTTAAGGCCGCTTCCGGGATTGTTCTGGGTAATAATCTTTACAATCTCGTCCCTTATTCTTTCCTTGCTTACCGTGCTGATTAAACTGCTTTTTTTCTTTATAGCGTTGAAAGTAGCGCTGTCCATTTTAAAACCAAATCTCGATGTAAACCGGACCGCCCTGATCATCCTGAGCTTGTCTTCGTCAAACCTTTCCCCTGCGTCACCAATAGTCCTGATAAAACCTTTTTCAAGGTCTTCTTCCCCGCTTACATGGTCAAACAGTTCTTCCCTGGCGGGGTCATACAGCATTCCGTTTATTGTAAAGTCCCTTCTTACAACATCTTCAATTTCACTGTCCGTATAGTTTACTTCGCCCGGGTGCCGTCCGTCAGTGTAATCGCGCTCCTGCCTAAAAGTAGCAACTTCAAACTGCATTTCGTCAACGAGTACCAGTATTACCCCGAAACTTTCTCCTATCGGTACGTTCCTTATAAAGAGCTTCTGCACCTCTTCCGGAAGGGCGCTTGTAGTGATATCGTACTCCCCGGGGCTGATACCAAGAAGAGCGTCCCTTACGCACCCGCCTACAAGAAATGCTTTATGCCCATTATCCTGAAGGGTCTTTATTATTGAACATGCAGCTTTATAATGACTTCCTTCAAATTTATCCAGTTTTCTGTTCATTTTGATCTATTAAAACAATAAAGTTGTAGTATATTAAATGATTCTGAAAAAATTTATAACCTATTATTTGGAGAACGTATGCCTGAAGCAAGGTTTTATGACCTATTTGAAAATAAGATTAAAGACAATAAATCCAAGCTGTTGTTTCAAAAAAGAGACGGATGGAGCTGGAAACAGATTACCTGGCTCGATTTTCAGACAGAGGTAAGGAGCATAGCCTCTTTCCTGATGGACTTTGGCTTTGAGAAAGGGGACAGGGTGCTTGTAATATCTTCAAACAGCCTGGAATGCCTTAACGTGGAACTCTCGGTCTATCTTCTGGGGGGCTGTACGATACCGCTCTCAAATGATTTTGAATTGGAAAACCTTGAATATGTTCTAAAGCAAGAGAAGGTTAAATATGTATTCATAGAGGATGAGGAAACTCTCAACAGGACGGAAAAAATCCTGACATCAAAGAGGGGTATAAAAAAGATTTTTGTATTATCCGACTACAAGTCCAAAATAGAGGACAAGATCGTAAACTACAAGAGCCTTATAAAATTCGGATTTTTAAAAGCAAAAAAATTAAAAGATGAGCTCAAGGAATTTTCAGAAAGCGTTGAGCCGGACTCCGCGGCTATCAGTTTTTATGATTTCAGCGGGGAGAAACCAAAAAACAGGGTACTTACCCAGGAAGTTTTTCTTGAACTGCTACAGCATGCATATAAAAAGATGAGGTTCGTGACTGCTGATGACCAGTCATATTCCTACCTTACTTCATCCAACTCTTTTTCTAAGCTCGTAAATTTTTTCACAATTTATATCGGGAGCATAGGAGCTATCGCCGAGAACAAGAAAGACTTTTTCAGTGACGTTCTGGAGGTAATGCCTACCGTGATGTTTCTTACAAAGGAAGGTATGGAAAAATCTGTTGAACATATCTCTAATACAAGGGGCTCACACGAGTTAAAAAAATCTTTTGGCGGCAGGCTCAAATACGTGATTACCGACTCCGAGCCGGTCCATAAAGTGAAGAATGCTTTTGTCGGATCTGGGATATCAGTGATTGAGCTGCCGGAGCTTGCTGGCCTTAGTTCCTAAATCTCGGTCTCGTCGACGGTGCATATTGCCCTGCCTTTTTCAAACCTCACCCGGATTTGACTCCCCTTTTTTAATTTATCCGCACTCTTGATTACTTTTTTACCGTTCTTATCATAAATGATACTGTACCCCCTGCTTAAAACTTTTAGCGGGCTAAGGCTGTCCATCTTGCCTGCAAGGACCGAAAGTTCGGATGTGCCTTTTTCGAGCGTGGATTTGAGAGACCATGCTATCCTGTCCATCATCCTGGTGAGTTCATTCTCAAGCAGTGTCAGCCTGTTTCCAAGTGAGTTGTTGACCCTTTGGCCGAGGCTGTTTAACTGTGAAACCAGTTCTTCTTTTTCCCTTACCGCAATCTCTGCTGCCATAGACGGGGTAGCTGCCCTTACATCTGCCACGAGGTCCGCAATTGTAACATCGATTTCATGGCCCACGGCGGAAATAAGCGGCACAGGCGACTCGCTTATCTTTCTTGCCAGGAGTTCTTCATTAAACACCCAGAGGTCCTCTACAGAGCCCCCTCCGCGGGCAAGGATTATAAGGTCAAGCCCGGTTATGCCGTATAAACGGTCAAGCGCCCTTACTATCTCTCCCGGTGCTTCATCGCCCTGGACCCTGGTGGGCGAAATAATTATTTCTGTGTTTTCAAACCTTCTGCCGATTACTTTTAGTATGTCTTTTACCGCGGCCCCTGTTGGAGAAGTGGCGATACCAATCCTTTGGGGGAGGAACGGCAGTGGCCTTTTCTTTTCAATGGCAAACAGGCCTTCAGACTGTAGTTTTTCTTTTAACTGTTCAAGGGCAACGGCCTGTGCCCCTTTACCCTTTGGTTCTATGTACCGTAAATTTATCTGGTACGTGCCCTGTTTTTCATAGACACTGACCTGCCCGCAGCACACAATTTCCTTTCCGTCCTCTGGTATGAATTTAATATGCTGGTTTGCCCATTTAAAGCAGACGGCCGAGACCTGGCTGTTTTCATCCTTGATAGTAAAATACCAGTGGCCGCTTGAGTAGTTGCCGCGGAAGTTGGAGACTTCTCCCTCGAGCCATATAAAGTCTTTTCCAAACCCGCTTTCAATGATCCCCTTTACTTTTGAGTTAAGCTGGCTCACATTGTAGATGTTTCCGCTGACAAGGTCCCTGAATGAAGGAAAATTTTCCATATTATCAGTCTTCAAAAAGGTGCGGGGCAGAACTTTTCAGTTCGTCGAGGAGTGCCGGGTCAAGTTTTGTGTCTTTTATTGATTTTACCCTGAGAAGCTGGCTTACCCTGAGTTTACGGGCGTTTGAAAAATTGGCCCCGTCAAGGACCGCTTTGTCCAGGTTGGCTAGCTTAAGGTTGGTGTTTTTAAGGTTAGCATTCCTTAGGTTTGCATTTATAAGGTGTGCACCCTCGAGGTTTGCATCTTCAAGGTTGGCATTTTCAAGGTCTGAGTTCTGAAGGTTTGTGCCGTAAAGGGAAGCACCCGAAAAGTTGGCGTCTTTTAAACTCGAGTCCTTTAAAAAAGCCAGCTTGAGGTTGGCTTTTTCGAGGTTAACTGTCTCGAGCTCCGAGTTATTAAGGCTTGCCCAGCCGAGATCAGGACTTACTTCTGTTTCCTTCTCTCTCCAGCTGTTCCAGCTTTCCAGCCCTTCTTTTATTTTTTTTACATGGTCTGTATTTGCCATAATCTTAAAACCTATTTTATAATTTTGAGAGCAGACAAAAGAACATATGCCGCAATTAGAAGATAAATTATGCCCCTTAGAAAGACCCTTATTTTGCCGGGCTTGGATTTGCCTACCTTTTCACCGCAGTTGATGCAGGTGTTTGATTTTACCGTAATTTCGTATCCGCATTCTTCACATTTTGTTAGGTTCATTTTAAACCCGGTACAAATTTAATCCCTCTATTTAATTCTCTCCAAACCCGGTTTTACAAGGTTTGGGTGAAAGTCCGATATTTTGTTAGTAAGTATTGTTGTAACGTTTTTAATGTCCCACTGCGCCCCTTCAGACATCCTGAGGTTTATAAGGTGGTACAGCTCCCAGAGGTCAAACTTTCCGATAAGCCTCCTGTTATGGGCATTGGTAACGATATAGCTTGCGGGTATTTCAAGGCCCTGATCAATAAGTTCATTGTAATAGTCCTCGCTCAGCTTTACGGCTTCAGTCAATAGTCCCGAGTTACCGGAATCGGCTATGTTTGGAGGTACTGTAATGCCGTTTGTTATTGAAGGCTCCTTGTATATCCATTCAACTTTCCTGTGGCGAAGGAGCTGGTGCCAGCAGGCCTCACTTATTACAAACTCGGCTTCGTATTTCACCAGCTTAAAAACATTTAACGGGTTGTCATATTTACTTATGTTTTCTATCGTATTTTTAAAAAGCGGAAGAAGTTCCTCTAATGATTTTCCATTTATTTCCCATGCGGCTTCATTGTATGAAAGGTCTGAATGTTCAAAAAGGATTGCAGATAAAATATTTCTAAGTGCCTGGTCTTCAGTTACTTCGGGCCCTTTTAAAATGTTTACCTCACAGCCTTCGATCTCTTTGTTCATATTGTTTGAATATTTTTTACCAAGCCCTTCATTGGCTTTTCTGGTGCTGACTATATAATCATTTTCATTGGCGTATTTTATAAGTGTCGGTACGGAGAATTTTACTTCTTCTTTTATTTCCCCGGCCCTTTCCCTGACTTCCTGGTACCTGCTTGAAAGTAGTACGGAAAGGCTGTCTTCCATGGCCCTTGCGTTACCTGTCATGCCAAGATTTGTAGTTGTGGCAAGATTAAGGGCATACCTTGCGTCTTCGAATGCCACTTTTTCAAGTGCTCGGTGATGAATCTTCTCTTCCATGCCATCCGGCGTTGGCATGGTATCTTTTAAATATTCGTAAAGATTTCTGTTAAGCTCTTCGTAGATATCGTACTGCCTGTTGCAGATGTCCTGGAACTCTGATTTCAGCTCCCCGTTTCCGCTCAGTTCGGAAGGTGTATAAAAACCGCCCTTTTGGGGTTTCTGGTACCTCTGGGAGTATTCTGTAAACGAAAGGTATTCATTAGAAAGTTCAAGTACGGAAGAGAACAGGCGGGAGACATTCTCAATGCCCATATGTACCGCGGCATGTTCCGCGACTGAAGCGTGTCCGTAGTTAAGTACCCATTTCTCGTGGAATTTGCTGGCCCTTTCCTGGCCGAGCTGCTCTTCGTCTATTACAACTCCAATATTGTCGCGGAAGCTCTTGGGGCTCCTGCTCACATAAGCAAAAATTACCGCGATTACTTCCTCCGGGATATTGCTAACAGTGTAGATGTCCCTGTCGGTGTTTGAAACATATTTTTCCAAATCGTTTGATAATAGCTGTTCAGTATCAGACATATTAACCCCTGGTTTTAAAATGGTTGAAGTGTGCCTAAATCAAGGTTTAGCAAATATTATAAATGATATAAAGGAACAAAAAAATATCAGTTTACGAAATGGGGGTAAGTTTTTTGAGCTGTTCTGAAATATAGGGCATAACCTGGTTAGCTTTTCCGTAAAGTGCGGCGTTTACGTAGTCATCAGCAGGGCTTTCGCCTTCACTTATTATAACGACCCTGCCTTCCCTGTTCATAACCTGGAAGGGAAACGATGCTATTGGTTCATTCTCAAGATTGGCCCCTACTATTACAAGCAGGTCGCAGCGCTGAAGCATCATCCACGACTCCCTTATTTCCCAGTGCGGAAGGGGCTGGTCGGGAAAAGAGATAGGCGGCTTCATCATGTCGCCGCTGCAAACACTGCAAACAGGTACTTTCTTGCCCTTTTCAAGCTGGGACAGGGTCTCATTCATAGTATGGTCCTTGCCGCAGTCAGGGCAGGTGACCCAGTGTATTGAAGCGTAGAGTTCCAGCACGTTTTCATTACCGGCTTTCTGGTGAAGGCCGTCTACATTCTGCGTCATTATACAGGTCACGTTTGAAAGGAGGCTTATCTCATAAATTGCCTCATGGCCGGGTGTTGGTGATGCGGTCGCAATGCCAGGGTAAAAACCCCGGATTTTGTCCCAGTACTCTTCCCTTACTTCAACGCTGCTTTTAAACTGCCTTACATCAGGGTTAAAACTGGAATCAGAAGCGTCGGGGATACCGGACTCAAAAATAAGCTCGGGGCCGGTAAGAAATACTATTTCCCTTGATGACTGTATCCATTCAATTATAGAAGTTAAAGCATCTTTTTCTTTTTCCATGTAAATTTGATTATACTGTCTGCAATTTTACTTATCAATATATACGCCCACGGGTTAAAATAAGTCTCACGGGGTAAACTTATTTTATGAATTATAAAATCAAAGATATAACGGAATTCAGCGATACAACTCTCTTTGTTTCCTGGGAGGACGGGCACGAAAGCCTCTATCTTTATAAGGATTTAAGGAGTATCTGCCCCTGTGCAAAATGTACAGGGCATGGTGCTAAACCCCTGTTTAAAAAAAGGATACCACTCGGTATCGGCGGTAATCAGGTAAAACCCGACAAAATAGAATATGTCGGGAATTACGCTGTAAAGTTCTTCTGGAACGATAAGCATGACACAGGTATCTACACTTTTGACTACCTCAGGGAAAACTGCACCTGTGAAAACTGTACCGGTGGTTCCTGATTACTGTATTTCGTAGGTTATGTTAACGCTTGCGGAAACTGAAATGTCCCCCGATTCAATAGGTGTTGAAGATTCAGGGGAAGCTGCCCTTACGCTGTCATAACTCCTTGCGTACAGGGGCTGCGGGTTGTTGTAGTTCGGGTTAAGCTGCATTACCCGGACAATACTCACGCCGGCTGCTTCTGCCGTAACTGCAGCGGTGTCTTTAGCGTCTTTTACGGCGAGCCTTAGGGCCTCTTTCCTTAATTTACTTTTATCAAGAATATCAAACCTCGGGCCGTTTATCCTGTTTGCACCTACCTTTGTTGTAGCATCAATAAGAATTCCCAGGTTATCAAGATCAACGGTCTTTACAACAAGGTCATTTGACACCCTGTAGCCTGTGAGTTCTGATTTCTTGGTTGCCTGGTTGTAATCATATACCGGTGAAAGGTTAAATCCGGAGGTCTCTACTTTGTCCTGCTTTCCAATAAGGGATTTTATTTTGTTTAAGACATTTGTGGTCCTTGCTGCATTGTCCTCAAGGGCCGCCTGCGCTGTCTTGGCGTTTGATATTACAGAGATATTAATATATGCAACATCCGGCCTGGCTTTTATCTCGCCCCTTCCGTTTACGTTAAGGGTCCTTGGGCTGTTGTCCTGTGCATAGGTGAAAGAATGCGAACTCAGCAGCAGTGTGAAAAGTAAAAGGGTAATTAATCTGTATTTAAACATAACACTCTCCTAAAATCATTTTCTATAATGATATTATACGAATAAATTTTAAAGAAGTTTTAAAATTTTTCAGGAAAGCAGTATCAGCCCGATTATGCCTGCGCGCTTATTGCCAGCCAGTTTCTTATTACAAAAAGATTGCCGTCTGGGTCCTTGTCCCCGTGAATAAGGATTGAAGGAGCAACTGCATTTTTCATCGCATCCGAGGCAAACTCAATAGGGTAACCGTGAAGTGCGCCCGCGGCATACTGCTGGAAAGCACTTATATGTTCCCAGGCTTCCTGGGTAAGGTGTGCCGCAAATACCTGTGCTTCAACCAGTTTAAAACCTGATTTACCTACAAGTTCTTCATAATAAGATTTTGGATGGAAACTTGCTGCTTCGGCCTTTTTCTCGACCTTTTCACGCTTGATTCCCTTTTCCCTCAGGAACTGGACTGCATTTTTTACCTGTGTACGGTAAAAAGGAAGTGTCTCCGTAGGACGGGCCTCTTCGTAAAAGGCAGTGTTAAAGAAGAACAGTCCGCCCGGCTTTAGGGCTTTCTTAATCCTCTTAAGGCTGTTGATCTGTGACTCTTCATTCAGGTAGTGAATACCGTTGCCCCAGATTGCAACATCAATGCTGTTGTCCGGAAGGTCAAGGTCTTCAATTGGTGAATTTATAAATTTTAATTTATCTATATTTGTCTCAAGTTTGGACTGGGCCAGTTTTAATGCTTCTGAAGACTGGTCAAGGCACATTACAAGTGACTGTTTCCACTTTGCCGGAAGATGAGAAACAAAAAGCTGTACCATAGTTCCCGCCCCGGTAGCTATGTCTAAAAGCTTGTCGATCTCTTCCGTACCCCTGTCTACTAATATCTGAACCCAGCTCGTAATAATATCGCCGTTTACCTTCTTGTAATCCTCTGTATCGGCGAAGGGTTCGTAATTATAATTTTCTTTTTCGTCTGGCATTCTGTTAACCTCTCCTAAAACCACTTGTTGTAAAAAAGCAAATAACTATACACTATTTGCCGTTGTTTAAAAGCTAAATCTCACATATAAATTTTAATATATTTTATACAATATTAATAGGTGTGATTTTATACGCCCTTCTTTTCTCCCCACATGAGTTTATGGAGCTGAGGCAGTACCCTGACATCGTGGAGCCGGTCTTTTAAAATACTTTCACCGAGCCACGAAATATCTTCCCCAAATACAGGCTGAAATATTAAAGAACTGCTGATTTTATAGGTATTAAGTATATGTTTTGCATAGTTATAGTCTTCCTGGTCCTTAATAACAAATTTAAGCTGGTCTTTTTTGCCAAGCTTTTCAAAGAGGGTGAAGTCCATCCTTTTTTCCATTCCCGAGCTCGGGCATTTACAGTCCATACTTATAAGGCATGAACTCCCGTTAAAAATTTCAGGGGGTTTTTTATGTCCGCTTGTCTCCAGAACTATGAAAAAACCTTTATCAACCAACTCTTCAGCAAGAGGAACCAGCTCTTTTCGCTGGATCAATGGTTCCCCGCCGGTGATACATACGTTTTTACATCCAAATTTGCTGATTTCGGCAATAACTTCTTCATGCGGCATATCTGTAAACTCGGTGCCTTCCACTGCGTACATGGTATCGCACCAGCTGCACCGGAGGTCACAGGCAAAAAGGCGGAGGAACACAGTCGGCACGCCCATTGCCGTCCCTTCCCCCTGGATTGAATAAAAAATTTCGTTCACTTTCATGGCACTAAATTAATATTGCTCCTGAACTCCACGTAAATAAGTATTTAGGTTAACTCGCCCACATTGCACTATTCAACAAGCAATATTTTTTCCCCCGGGTGTTAATTTTTATACGTAGTAGGATCATTTACACCGGATTCCCTGAATGCCCTTTTTCTTTCATTACATGCGCTGCATGATCCGCAGTGAAGTTCTCCGCCTGCATAACAGGTCCATGTGTTTTCAAAAGGTACGCCCAGTTTATCACCAAGAGCAACAATCTCTGACTTATCCATGCCTACAAACGGGGCACTTATTCTAAGTTTTTGATTATCAGTCGCGAGCCTTTCAGCAGTCTCAAATGCCTCAACAAATTCTTTGCGGCAGTCGGGGTAAACTCCCCTGTCAGAATGGTGTGCACCAAAAAAGACTTTATCCGCCTTTATACTTTCCGAGTACCCGATCGCAACTGAAAGAAATATTGCGTTCCTGTTCGGGACTATTGTTGTTTTAAGGGTCTCAAAGTGTTCAGCAGTTTCGGGTACCTCCGGGACTTCAACACTGCTGTCAGTAAGGGCCGATCCCTGGAGGAGTTCATTAATATTGGAAAGGTCTATAACCCTGTGGCTTATACCGAGCAGTTCGGCAGTTTTCTTTGCGCTGTCTATCTCTTTAATATGCCTCTGCCCGTAAATGATCGTAAGTGCATGAATATCCAGGCCGTCTGCTGCAGCCTTGTAGCAAAGCACTGTGCTGTCCAGCCCGCCTGAAAAGATTATCACTGTTCTGATCAATGGCATAATAAAAGTATTGCTAAAAGGCTCCCCGTAAATATCTATTTAGAATGTTTAACCCACTCACACACTTTTCCTTAATAATATAGATATTCTGCTTATGGATACAACCCCGGGATGAGGGGGAAAGTACTTAGTGGATATTTTCCGGTTCCGGGTTTTCCGGCCCTGAGACATTACGGTGAAAATCACCCAGTTTTGTCTGAAGCTGGTTTACATGGTCGATTACATCATGGATCTGGCGGTCAAGGTCTTCTGCTTCCATATCAATACCCTCGCACCTTCTCCACTCGAGTATATGCCCTTTAATATGGTCAAAAGAGTCGTACATGGTGTTCAGTTCATCGGATATCCGTGAGATATTTACAGCAATTTCTTCCCTTTCTTTCTGCCTTGATACATACGCAATCCAAATGCTTGCAAATATAAATGCCGCCACAATTACTGCCTGGGGTATAAGGGTCTCCAGTGTCGGGTAAATACCGAGGGTCTCGATCCGTGGGACATAGTTAACAAAAGAAATACCAATTACGCCTGCACCCTGCAGCTCGTGTATTCCCTTGCCGATAAGTATAAAGCAGAGGAAGTAGAGCAGGAGGCTTGTGGCTGAGAAAAAGTATTTAAGCGGTATCCTGATTGCCAGTTTAAATATTAGAAATCCAAGTATTGCTGTTACAGCAAGCCCGGCTAAAAATCCCCAGACGATTGGTGCAATATTGCCTTCTGCCTGGTAGCCGAGTGCCTGGTAAAAAAGGACCGTTTCAAATGCTTCCCTGTAAACTGCCAGAAATGATACGGACACAAGTGCTATAACGCTTTTCCTGTTAAGTGCTGTTTCAACCTTTGATTTTATATACTCTTTCCACTTTCCTACTTCTATCTTGGAGATCAGCCAGTAGCTTACGTAAAACAGTACTGCGGCCGCGAGGATTGATGTTATGCCCTCGATAAGCTCCCTGCTTGCGCCGGATATTGAAATTACGGTACGTGCAAGATACCACGTTACCAGTCCTGCGGCGATCGCGGTAATCCAGCCGATGTGTATATACCTTATTGTCTGTCTTGAGCCTGTATTGATAAGGAAAGCGATAATAGCTGCAATTATCAGGATTGCTTCAAGTGCTTCACGCAGGATAATCCCAAATGAGTTGGTAAAGAGGACCGCGGATGTAAAGGTATTCTTATCTTCAAGCAGGAGTGATGCCTTATTCAGATTGTTGATAATGGAACTGTTTAGAGTTTCAAGGCTGGATAGGGACTCATTGCTTTTGATCCCCGACCTGAACCTTGCAAGCCCGGTCTCAATTTCAATGTTCAGTTTATTGTTTGCAATGGCAAGGTCTGATTCGACCATCTCGTAACCGTCAAGGTATGCTTCTATTGATTTATCGAGCGCCTTTTTTTTCTCACCCTGTTTGTAGTATTCGAGTGAAGAAGCGATTCCGGCAATGGTGTATTCAATATGTTTTTGTTTTGACCCGGTGTTTTCCGCAAGTGAGTTTCTGATACTCTTTACAGACGCATAATTAGTGCTGCTAAGGTTTTCAAGAATTTCCCTGTTTGACAGGGAAGAAAGTTTTTTATAGTCATCAAGCCCGGGTGGTACACTTCCGCTTCCTCCGCTTCCTCCACCGGGATTAATCTCGTCCGGAAACCCGATAGAAAGCAGGTAAAATGCAACGTCCCATTTATCCTTGTCTGACAGGGTATTAAATGCAGGCATTGCCGTACCCTCAATCCCAAAGTTCATCGTGTTGTAGGCTTTGATCGGTGAAAGGTTTGGAAAAACCTCGGGGTCCTTAAAGTTTGTCGGAGCGGGGTTGAAATTCCCGGCCAGTACGCCGTCGCCTTTTCCCCTTTCCCCGTGGCAGGCAGTACAGTTTCCCGCAAACAGTGTTTTTCCGTTTGATATATCGGGCATTGCCAGCGGAAAGGTTTCTAAATTAAATGATTCTATTATCTCATTTTTTACTTTTACCGTGAGTGCGATAACCTCATCAACAGGCGCCCTGTCATTGATTTTAGTCCTTAGTTGTTCAAGGCTGTTTTTAAGTGCGGAGTCATCATGGCCGGTGTCATTGTAAATAGTTTTGGAAGTATCGGCGAATTCGGTCATTTCAGCGAATTCGTCCTGGTTAATTATTTCTCCGTTTTTAACTGCAAACTGGTAGTCGCCACCGATATAATCAATAAGGGAATAGAGCCTTAACTCATCCGTTCCGGCATGTGCACCCGCGGCCATTAAAATAGAAAAGAGAATTAACGTTAGGAATGGGACTTTTTTTGAAATCATTTTTAAATTATTGTAATAATTCTGGCTGTTTGGATTCCTCACCACTTCTTGAGAATGTTGAAATTACCATTATAGACCTTCTTTGTCAACAATAGAGAATATACCACTAAAATATTGATTAGATAATAATTATTAAAAGATTATATTTATATAACAGAGATATTTCACAACAATCCCTATTATTTACAACATATATGTTTTGGTTTATCATTTTCCCGTTTTCCGGGTGGTTTCAATATGAGCAAAGACAGATTGTTTGATGAGTTCCCTCCTGTCTCGGGAGAGGAATGGAAAAAGCAGATCGTAAAAGACCTGAAAGGGTCGGACTACGACGAGAAGCTTTTATGGAATACAGATGAAGGGTTTTCCGTTCAGCCTTACTATACAGTTGAAGACCTAAAAGGGCTTTCATGGCTTACATCACAGGCCCCGGGGACTTTTCCATTTGCAAGGAGCGGTAAAGAACTAAGCAATTATTGGAACATAAATATTGAGATCAGAAGGCTAAGTAAAGACACCTCCCCTGAAATTTTAAACACACTCCTGGACGGTGCTGAATCCGTTACAATCGATTTTACTAAGCAGGACCTATCATGGCTAACCGGGAAACTACCGCTAAACAGTATTGATATAAATATTAAAGCCGGGCCAAACCCGGTAGAAGCTTTTTCTGCATTTATTAAAGAAGCTGAAAAAAACGGCGCAAATACAAATAACCTGAAAGGCGGGCTTTATTTTAATCCCGCGGATTTTAAAAACGAAGAAATATTAAAAATAATTACCCATATTCATTCTATTGCACCTAAATACAGGAGTCTTCCTGTATGCATTGATACAGAAGAAAAGAATATAACAAATGAAATCGCAGCATCACTTGCCAAAGGCGCAGAACTGTTAAACGGGCTTATTGACGAAGGCGCGGACCCTGATTTTATCGCCGGCAAGATATTTTTCGAATTTTCAGTAGGGTCAAACTATTTCATGGAGATTGCAAAGCTCCGTGCGGCAAGGCTTCTTTGGGCAGAGATTGTTAAAAAGTCCGGTGCAAAGTCTGAAGAAAACTGCGTTATGAAGATCCATTCCAGGACTTCTTCTGCCAATAAGTCACCGGAAGACCCAAACCAGAATATGCTGATGGCAACCACGGAGGCAATGTCGGCAATAATCGGAGGGTGCGATGAGCTTTGCATACTTCCTTTTGATATTAGCAGTGAATCCGGGGAGATTGAATCAAACAGGCTGGCAAAAAATACCCAGCTGATGCTGAGGGAAGAAAGCTACCTTGATAAGATAATAGATCCTTCATCGGGATCATACTACATTGAAAAACTAACAGCTGAATTAGCCGAAAGAGCACTTACACTTTTTAATGAGAAAGCATCAACGGATTACAGCGATATTGATCTACAGGGAATAACACCATCAAAAGCAAAATCTCAAGATGGCAGCGGTGAAGGCTGGCACACACCTGAAAAAATAGTATTAAAAAGCAGTTACTCAAAAGAAGATACAGAAAATTTAGAACAGCTTAATTTTGCTGCCGGAATGCCGCCTTTTCTAAGGGGCCCATACTCCACTATGTACGTGATAAGGCCGTGGACAGTGAGGCAGTATGCAGGTTTTTCAACTGCGGAGGAATCAAACGCTTTTTACAGGCGGAACCTTGCAGCCGGACAGAAAGGCCTTTCAATAGCATTTGACCTGCCAACTCACAGGGGATATGACTCCGACCATCCAAGGGTTGTTGGAGACATCGGCAAGGCGGGCGTTGCAATTGATTCTGTTGAAGACATGAAGGTGCTGTTTGACCAGATACCGCTGGATGAGATGTCAGTATCAATGACCATGAACGGGGCAGTTCTCCCGATAATGGCTTTTTATATTGTTGCCGCTGAAGAGCAGGGAGTAGAGCCTGTAAAGCTGAGCGGAACAATCCAGAACGACATATTAAAAGAGTTCATGGTGAGAAATACCTATATCTACCCGCCTGAATTCTCAATGAAAATTATTGCTGATATTTTTGAATACACTTCGCAGAACATGCCGAAGTTTAACTCCATAAGCGTTAGCGGCTATCACATACAGGAAGCCGGCGGTACTGCCGATATTGAGCTTGCATATACACTTGCAGATGGACTTGATTATATAAGGACGGGTATAAAGGCAGGAATGAAAGTGGACGATTTTGCACCCCGCATCTCATTTTTCTGGGGCATCGGCATGAACCACTTTATGGAGATTGCCAAGATGAGGGCAGGAAGGCTTCTCTGGGCAAAGATCGTAAACAAGTTTAAACCTGAAAACCCAAAATCACTTGCACTTAGGACGCACTGCCAGACATCAGGCTGGAGCCTTACCGAACAGGACCCTTACAACAATGTAGTCCGTACATGCGTGGAAGCGCTTGCAGCGGCCCTTGGCGGTACGCAGTCACTTCATACCAATGCCCTCGATGAGGCAATAGCACTTCCAACTGATTTTTCTGCAAAGATCGCAAGGGACACGCAGCTTTACCTGCAAAAAGATACTGACATATGCAGGTCGGTTGACCCGTGGGCAGGTTCCTATTATATCGAATACCTTACTGGCCAGATCGCAGGGAAAGCATGGGAGCTGATAGAAGAAGTTGAAGAGCTCGGCGGAATGGCAAAAGCAATTGAGACAGGTCTTCCGAAGATGAGGATCGAAGAAGCTGCCGCGAGGAAGCAGGCCCGTATTGATTCAAAGAAAGACATAATTGTTGGTGTAAATGAATACGTATCGGGCAAAGACAGCGATATCGAGATACTTGAGATAGACAACACCGCTGTAAGAGAGTCCCAGATCACAAGGCTTAATAAACTTAAAGAAGAAAGAGACAGTGCCGAAGTAGAAGCGGCACTTGATAAAATTACGGAATGCGCCGAGTCAGGCGAGGGGAATTTACTCGACCTTGCTGTTGATGCGGCAAGAAAGAGGGCAACACTCGGTGAGATTTCATATGCCTGTGAGAAGGTGTGCGGAAGGTACGAGGCAGTGATAAGATCAATTTCGGGTGTATACTCTTCTGAAATGTCCGGTGACGACAGTTTTAAAAAAACAAGAGAGATTTCCGACAGGTTTTCAGAGCTTGTCGGCAGAAGGCCGAGGATACTTGTAGCCAAGATGGGGCAGGACGGCCACGACAGGGGAGCAAAAGTCATTGCAACAAGTTTTGCGGACCTTGGTTTTGATGTGGATATAGGATCTTTATTTCAGACACCCGAGGAAGCAGCAAAACAGGCTGTTGAAAGCGACGTACATATACTTGGTATTTCGAGCCTTGCCGCCGGCCATAAGACACTTGTACCAAAGCTTATCTCAGAACTTAAAAAATACGGCAGGGAAGACATAGTCGTTATAGCGGGCGGGGTAATCCCAAAGCAGGACTACGATTTTCTTTACGAAGCGGGCGTTGCCGAGGTGTTTGGCCCCGGGACTGTAATACCCATAGCCGCAGAAAAAATACTTAACATCCTAATAGAAAACCACAGCTAGTTTTATCCGGTTTAATTAGTTATTATCCAAAATAATTATCGCCATGGCTAAACCAAAAAATAATGTATTTGCAGACAGTTACATAAAGGGCATTCTTGAAAAGGACATAACAGTCCTGAGCAAAGCAATCACCCTTGTTGAAAGCACACTTAAATCTGATCTGGAACTTTCGCAGGAAATTATCGAACAGTGCCTCCCCCATTCGGGAAATTCCATAAGGATTGCCGTATCGGGGATACCGGGAGCTGGAAAGAGCAGTTTTATTGATGTGTTCGGATCATTATTAACAAAAGATTTTGGCAAAAAAGTGGCGGTGCTTACTGTTGACCCATCGAGCCAGATTTCAAAGGGCAGTATTTTGGGAGATAAGGTCAGGATGGACAAACTCTCGAACGATGAGAACGCCTACATTAGGCCGTCCCCAAGTTCAGGCTCTCTTGGCGGGGTCACAAGGACAACCCGTGAGTCAATAATACTCTGCGAAGCGGCGGGGTTTGATGTGATTATTATTGAGACGGTCGGCGTCGGCCAGTCGGAAATCACAGTCAGGTCTATGGTGGATTTTTTCCTTCTGCTTCACCTTTCGGGTACCGGTGATGAACTGCAGGGAATTAAAAGGGGAATTATTGAGATAGCTGACGCGATAGCAGTAAATAAATGCGATGGGGACAATGTACAAAAGGCAATACTTGCCAAAAAAGAGATTGAAAATGCAGTGCACCTGTTTCACCAGGCAGAATCGGGTTGGCAGACAAGGGTAATGACCTGCTCTGCAATTAAAAATACAGGCATTGAAGATATCTGGTCTATGATAGAAGAGTATATCGGGCACGTTCGGGAAAACGGATTTTTTGATCTTAACAGAAACCAGCAATCCAAATCCTGGCTATATGAAACCATCACAAATATGCTTGAAGAAAGCTTTTACAGTACAGAGGGAATTGGGGATGAAATAAAGCGTATTGAAAAAGAAGTTACAGCAGGAAAAATAAACACTTTTAATGCAGGAACAATGTTACTAAAATTATATAAAAGTAGTTTAAAGGACTCAGAGTAAAAAATGGCGCAGCTTGCATCAAAATACACGATTGTTGAACTTGTACCGCAAGATATCGACGCAATACTCGAGATAGAGCAGGTTGCGTTTAAATCGCCCTGGCCCAAAGAAGTTTTTGAAATGGAGTTTCAAAACAAGAGGGCTTACAACATCGTCTGCGTTGATAATACCGGAAGGCTTACTGGGTATTGCCTTTCATGGCTGATTTATGACGAGATACATATTCTTAAAGTTGCCGTCCATGAAGACAGTCAGAACCAGGGTCTAGGCAGGAGTATGATCGAAGACACCCTTGATTACTTTATCGCTAAGGGTGCAAACCACGCCATCCTCGAAGTAAGGCTCGATAACCACAGTGCTATCGGACTCTATGAAAAACTTGGGTTTGAAGGCATCCGCATCAGGAAAAACTATTATAAAGAAACCAATGAAGATGCACTTGTGATGATGCTGGATATAGAGAGTAAGTCAGAACTCTGGCAAAGTAAATAAACAGAATTAAATAGCTGTCATCCTGAACTAGTACTTCGGCATTAAGTCATTGGTGCTAATTCTCTTTAATAAATTTACGAATTTGATGGATTTCCCCAACTACGGAATTAATTGTATTCAGGATCTATATTGTCATTCCCTCAATACCTTCAAAACTATTTTCCCAATCTATAATTTCTAAAATCTTTTAGAATTGTATATTATGTATTGCACTAATAAAGTATTTAATATATAATCGAATTATAATATTTCAATAGTTTAAATTAAAGGGGGTATAAAATGATTAGAATAATTTTTATATTGTTTTTAGTTTTTAGTTTTAATGTTTATGGGCAGGAAAAAGATTTAGAGATATTTGTGTTAATGCCTGATTATGAAAAGCTTGAAAATGTTGATGAATCAAAAGTTTATTTTAATGCTGTCAAAGCTGACAGGCGTTTTATAAACGATATAAATAATGATAACTACGATCAGCTTATTTATGAATATTTTGATGATGTAGACAGTTATATGGAAAGATTTCCGCAAAGTTATAATGCTATTGATTACCAAGATAGAGATTCACTGCCAAATATTGAACCGGACCCTAAAGATAGTAGAGTTATGTTTAAAATGATTGATGGCGTTGATCCTCAAATCTATATCGAATTTGCAAAGAAGCATAATAAAAAAGAGCTATACATGATCCCTGAAAAAGCACCCCAAAAAGGGAAAAAAACATGCTACTTACAAGGACGCTCTTTCTATTATAATGGAAACTCTTTATCCAAGTGCTCATGCTCATAATAATAGGTCAAATACAAGAAAAAATAGCAGTGATGTTTTTTATCCGATCGGAGCTTGCTTCAACAGTTTATTAACGGATGACTGGCCCTCAGATAGTAGAAGGCCAAGTATAAGAACGTGTTATTTTTATGGTGCATGGGCAGCTTATATGGGCGAGATGCACATTCATATACTTAGAAATCTTGCACAATGGAATACCAGTACCAGCAAATCCATAGTAGACTGCTTCAACGATGAAAACCCCAATATTCTTATGATTAAGCCTGTTAATATGGAAGTAAGGGTTAGGGCAAGAAATGGAGTTAGTTGTTTTGGCCCGGCCTGCGGATGTACAGCGTTAAGGCCAGAGAGAACTCCTAGAAGCTCTTATGACAAGTCTATTGATGTAGATGAGTTTTGTGAAAAGGATGAATGGTTTGTATCAAGACATGAAGCTTTACACACTTACGGCTATTCACATTGTGAGTTTGAAGTAGACAAGCATAGCTCCGGTTTTTGCAATGGATTTGTAAGAACTGAAGGTGCTTGCCTGCCACCTAACAATGGTAATCTCTATGAAAGAACGCATAGCCCTGATAGGAGATATTACTAATATGCATAGGACACTTATATTGTTCATGGTTTTGTTGTTTCAAATAGGATGCGGTGAAGGTGACAATATAGATTTTCCTGATGATTGTGTAATGAATCCTGAAATAGAAACACCTGATTGCCCTGCTGAGGGTGTAAATATGCTCTGTCCTCTAATAGAAGATAATATGCTTGTGACCAGGGTACTTTCCTGTCGTTATTTTCTTGGTGACGAGATAGATTTCGATGGTGAAGATATATTAGGTGAGATAATCCCGTCTGAATGTATTGTACAGGATTGTAATACACTGGATTGTCAATTTGTTACTACATCAGAACCACCAGTAGTTTTAGATTCAACTTTAACTGTAATACTTGGGAATACTTTTGATTTTGAGAATGTTGTATTTGATGGCCCGGCAACTATTGGCGGTTTAGTTTATATTGGGGGATGCGGAGAATCATTTAATCCTCTTTTATAGTATTTTAGTTAATTGTAATTAAAGATGATATTTTAAGTGAGGGATTGCCGCAAAATCAGAACCGAGGTTAATGGGTGATATCTCCTAAAAATAATTTTGAACAAAAATCGGATGCATTAGTATTTGAATGCTACGGTTAGGCTCGCAATGACAGATTTTAATAATGTTTCGGATGTGGATACTTTATTCAAAATAGCTATTTTATGCGACTAGTTTAGCCTTATTTAAAGAGTACCGTAGAGCTAATTTATGCGGTCAACTACAAAGTCGGCGAGGTGGCCGAGAGAGTCCTTGTACTGGTTGGAGGGGATGTGGCTTATTGAGTCTTTTGCCGAGGCGACGTATTTCCTGGCAACATCTTTTGTGATTTCTACCCCGTTATATTTCTCAACAATATTTCTAAGATGGTCTACTTCGTTTTCTTCGGGGATTTCTTTATCAAGGATTATTTTAATCTCTTCTTTTTCATCCCCTGTTGCTTTATCTATGGAATAAAAAAGAGGCAGTGTCATTTTTCCTTCAAGGATGTCCTGGCCTACCTGTTTTCCAAATACATCTTCGGTGGACGAATAATCAAGGGCATCATCAATAAGCTGAAACGCTAGGCCGATATTAAGGCCGTAATCCGAAAGGCCCTTAACATTGCCGTTTTCCGAGCCTGCAAGAATGCCGCCGATTTTCCCGCAGCTTTCAATAAGAGATGCTGTTTTGAATTCCATAATCGCAAAGCAGATTTCTTCCGTGATCTCGACCATGTTTTTTCCGCTCATTACTTCAAGCACCTGCCCTTCGGCAAGTTTTGCAGAAGCATCAGTAACGGCCTTTATAAGTTCGAGGTTTCCGCACTGCTGTATTAACGCAAGCGCCTTTGCAAGCATAAAGTCGCCTACAAGTACTGTTGGTTTATTGCCAAACTCCAGATTTGATGAGGTCTTTCCGCGCCTTACTTCCGCATCATCAACAACGTCATCATGAAGAAGTGTTGCGGTATGTATAAGTTCAAGAGCTGCGGCTGCTTTTATGCGTTCCTCTCCTTCAAGAAGGCCGCATGAACCGCTTGCAAGTAAAAGCACAGAGGGCCTCAGCCTTTTCCCGCCGCTTCCAAGAAGATATCTGGATATCTCGTATACAAGCGGCACCTCGGACTGGATGTTTTCCTCTATCACAATTTCAACTTCCTCGAGGTCCGAAGCAATAAATTTGAATATGTCGTTATAGTCCATAAGCCCGATTTAAATTATCTGAACAATGATAATAGTCAAAGCATTTATTAATTAATTCCTGATAAATTGGTTAATATATTAATACTCATATGCACTGGCTAGATATCTTAATAATTACCGTCATCCTGTTTTTTTGCCTCATAGGAATAAGCCGCGGGCTTATCAGCCAGATTTTCTCTTTTGCCGCGATAATAGGCGGTTTTATAGCCGGCGTAATACTTTATGACCTGGCCGGGAACCTCTTAATTCAATACCAGCTAGTGGATAGCACATCTACATCCCTGCTGCTCGGGTTTATGCTCGTAGTTATTATTGTATTTATAATAATCCAGATACTCGGCTGGTTTACCGCGCGGTTAATCGGGAAACTGAAGCTCAGCTGGCTAAACAGGCTGGCAGGGGGCGTAGTTGGAATAATTATCGGCATAATTGTTACATTCTTTCTTATTTCGTGGCTTAATCTTTACGTAATAAAAGACGCCTCGGCTAAAAAAGATTCGGTAATGGCACCTATTGTTGAAGAAGGGTACGGAATTATTATTGCAAATATACCGGGAGACCTCAGCCTGGGTTATGAAGCTACTAAGAAAAGAATCAGGGCAGAAGGTGAGAAGGCCCTCTCAAACCTTAAAGAATCGGAAAAACAAGAGAAAGAAACCCCTAAAAAATAGAATATACGGGCCTTATTAAGTAATATATTAAGATATGAACGGAATACTAACACTTGATGAATTTATAATACAGAGGCAGACCGAATTTGATTATTCCACGGGTGAATTTTCGAGAATATTAAGAGATATAGGATTTGCAGGAAAAGTTGTTCACAGGGAGGTCAACAAGGCCGGCCTTGTTGAAATACTTGGTGAGACAGGGACAAAAAACGTGCAGGGTGAAGAGGTACAGAAGCTCGATGAGTATGCCAACTCCCGGTTTATAGAGGCACTTAAGTTCGGCGGCGAATGCGCCGGTGTGTGTTCCGAGGAAAATGAAAAAATTATTGCATTTGAAGATGAAAACTCAATAAACTCAAAATACGTAATTGCAATGGACCCGCTGGACGGGTCTTCAAACATTGATGTCAATGTATCGGTGGGAACCATATTTACCATCTACAAGAGAAAATCAGGTTTTCTGGGAAAACCCTGCAGGCTTGAGGACTTCCTTCAGAAAGGCACAAGCCAGGTGGCGGCGGGTTATATTATTTACGGCTCTTCGACCATGCTTGTTTACACAGCCGGTCACGGTGTAAACGGATTTACTCTTGACCCATCAATTGGTGAATTTTGCCTTTCTCATCCTAATATTAAGATCCCAAAAAAGGGTAAGTTCTATTCCTACAACCACGGCAACTATACGAGGTTCAGTGATGGTATCAGGAAATATGTAGACCACTGCTTTAAGGAAACTGAAAAAGGGGCATCTTACGGATACCGCTACGTGGGATCAATGGTCGCGGACATTCACCGAAACCTCCTTAAGGGCGGGATTTTTATGTATCCCAAGACATCGGATTCGGTTGACGGGAAACTCAGGCTTGTATACGAGTGCAACCCTATGGCTTTTATTGTTGAGCAGGCAGGCGGCCGGGCGACAAACGGCCGGGACAGGATAATGGAGATAGAGCCCAGGGAACTTCACCAGAGGACACCCATCTTTATCGGTTCCAAAGACATGGTCCGAGAAGCCGAATCATTTTTATAATTTCTATTTAGAGTTTATATCCTAAAACAATTAATATGGGCAAAGAACTACTAGAAAAAACAGATTTTGCATTACTGCCTGAACCATTCCGGGGTAAGGTAAGGGACATATTTGACCTTGGCGGTGAACTCCTGATTGTAACAACCGACAGGATTTCGGCGTATGACTCCATACTTCCTAACGGGATACCCGGCAAGGGAAAAGTCCTTAACCGGATCTCTGAATTCTGGTTTGGAAAGACCAGCGACATTATCGAAAACCACCTGATATCTGCCGATGTTGACGATTTTCCCCATATGTTTCACGCTTATGCAGAGGAGCTTGACGGCAGGAGCATGCTCGTAAAAAAAACCAGGCCGTTAGAGATAGAGTGCATAGTCAGGGGTTATCTTTCAGGCTCAGGGTGGAACGAGTATAAAGACAGCGGGACCGTGTGCGGTATTTCCCTGCCAGCGGGGCTTGTCGAATCATCGAAACTCGAAACACCGATATTTACCCCTTCAACAAAGGCCACTGAAGGCGACCATGACGAAAACATCTCTTTTGAGAGGGCAAAAGAAATCATCGGAGCTGACCTTGCAGAAAAGGTCAGGGACATAAGTATCCGGATCTACAGTATGGCAAGAGACTATGCAATCGGCAGGGGAATAATTATTGCGGACACAAAGTTTGAGTTTGGCGTAGAAGAAGATACCGGGAAACTGATCCTTATTGACGAGGTGCTTACCCCCGATTCTTCAAGGTTCTGGCCGGCAGATGATTACGAGCCGGGCAGGGGGCAGAAAAGTTTTGATAAACAGTTTGTAAGAGATTACCTCAACTCCGTAAACTGGGACAGGGTACCGCCCGCACCGGAGCTTCCACCTGATATAGTCCAAAAGACAAAAGAAAAATATGAATCAATGATCGGCTACCTTATAAATGACTGAAGAAGTAAAATCCCCATGCAACGAGCTTTGCCTTGTAGATGAAGACACAGGCCTTTGTATCGGCTGCCTTCGTACTAGTGATGAGATTGCCGACTGGCAAAACTACAGCAGCGAACGGAAGCTTGAAGTCCTTAGTGAAATCAAAAAGCGTAAGATAGACTAATATTATGAAAATCAGCATACTCGGATGCGGCTGGCTCGGACTGCCGCTTGCAGAATCCCTTATTAAAGACGGCCACGAGGTAAAAGGCTCCACCAGGGACCCGGAAAAACTCGGCCAGATAAGAGAGCAGGGTATAAACCCTTTTTTGCTTGAGCTTTCGCCCGAACTTATTTGTGAAAACAGTCATGAATTTTTTGATTCCGAAATACTTATCCTTAATATCCCTCCTGCAAGGCGTGATGATATTGTGGAATTTCATCCGGGGCAAGTCCAAAGTATTATTGGGGCCGTTAACAGATCACCGGTCAAAAAAGTGGTGTTTACAAGTTCCACTTCCGTATACCCGGAATTAAATCGTGAAGTGACGGAAGATGAGACCGAAGAGCCTAACAAGAATTCGGGGAAAGCACTTAAAATAGTTGAAAACATGCTCCTTAATGAGGGCGGATTTGAAACAACAGTACTCAGGCTTGCGGGCCTTATCGGATATGACAGGAACCCGAGAAATTTTTTGAAGAAAAGAAGGGTGATACACAAGATAAATACCCCCGTTAACCTTGTTCACCGTGACGACTGCGTAGGTGTTATTAAGGAGGTCATTAAAAGGGGTATTTGGGGCGAAATATTTAACGTATGCTGCGATAAACACCCTAAAAGAATAGATTTTTATAAGAATGAAGCCGAAAAGGCCAACCTTGATATTGAAAGCCCCGAAGATATGGAAAGTGCTGATTATAAGCTTGTAAGCAATAAAAAGCTGAAAAATACAGTTGGATACCGATTTAAGTATCCCGACCCCCTGGATATGGAATAAATGCATATTTAACAATATGAAGTTATAATTATTAACCTAAATGGACACAACCCTAAATCTTACCGAAGCTACAAAAGAGATAGAACTCGATGATTCCAATACCGTAAAAATTCTTTACGGCGAGCTGAACACAAACCTTAAGGACATCGAGAACCTCTACAATATAAAGGTACATTCAAGAGGTACAAAACTCGTTCTTAAAGGAAAAGAGCAGGACATTGGTGAAGCCGAAAATTTAATCCATTCAGTCTATGAACTGATTAAAAAGGGCTACGTCCCCGACCCCGGAGACCTTGAGCTTGCATCAAGGGTTCTAAAGGAAGGCTCAACGGGACTTGAAGAGATATTTCTCGATACTGTTTGTATTTCCATCAGAAAAAAAATCATTACCCCTAAGAGTATCAACCAGAAAATTTACATTGAGGCAATCAGGAAGAATGACATTGTGTTTGGAATAGGTCCGGCGGGTACAGGGAAAACGTACCTTGCCATGTCTATGGCGGTGGCAGCGTTCCTGAATAAAAAAGTTAACAGGATAATACTTGCAAGGCCGGCAGTAGAAGCCGGTGAAAAACTCGGTTTTTTACCGGGCGACCTTTATCAGAAAGTTGACCCGTACTTAAGGCCCCTCTTTGACGCACTTTATGAGATGATGGACTACGAAAAGGCCTCGAGGCTTATTGAAAAAGGTGTTATCGAAATAGTACCGCTTGCTTTTATGAGGGGAAGGACACTAAACGATGCGTTCGTAATCCTCGACGAGGCGCAGAATACCACATCAACACAGATGAAGATGTTTTTAACAAGGCTCGGGTTCAGCTCCAAGGCGGTAATTACCGGTGACATTACGCAGATAGACCTTGGGGAAAATGATAAATCGGGGCTTATTGATGCTAAAAATATTTTAAGGGACATTAACGGCATAGAGTTCGTATATTTCAGCAAGACCGATGTTGTAAGGCACCCGCTTGTCAGGAAGATTATAGATGCTTATGACAAGGCGGAATAATATGATTGTTTTTATTAAAGATCAGGTTAAATTGTTTTTCCGGAGTTAAAAATGAAAAAAATTGTTCTATCAACCATTCTGGCAGTTGTTTTATTCGGCGCATGCAACAAAACATGGAAAGACCCCAATGATACAATGCCAGCCACAAAAATATCCATTATAACACTGCTTGCTGCACCCACGGTGTATGACGGTGCCGGTGTAAACGTAAGGGGCATGGTCTGGGACATCGTTCATGATGACCTTGTATATTCAAACGACGGCTATATTGAGACCCTGGAGTTCGTGGTGTTTAAAGTTTCAAATAAGGACGGCCACTATATAAACGTGTACACGGAAAATATGGATGATATAGAAGAGGGTGACTTTGTGGAAGTAGTTGGTATATACAGGAGAAACTTTGTTTCGGAACTCAGGAATTACACAAACGAAATAGAGGCAAAGAAAATCAGGGTCATAAAATCAATTAGGCATAGGTGGTAACTGCTACTTTATTTTGAGTTTGTTCTTTTCGATTATTTTTTCCCTTGAAGGTCCTACAGATATAAGCCATACCGGGACCCCGGTGTACTCTTCGATTTTATTAATGTAGCGGATTGCTTCCTCAGGCAGTTTGTCAAAATCAGTAATATCACATATATCGCTTTTCCAGCCTTCGAACTCCTCGTAGACAGGTTCGCAGTTTTCAAGTGTCTCAAGATCGGACGGAAAATAGTCTATTGCCTCGCCTTTGTATTTATAGCCTGTACAAAGTTTGATTGTATCAAACCCGGAAAGTACATCGAGCTTTGTAAGTGCGAGTGATGTCAGGCCGTTTACCGTAACAGAGTAATTAAGAGCCACTATATCAAGCCATCCGCACCTTCTGGACCGTCCCGTGGTTGCCCCGAATTCCCCGCCTTCTTCCCTAAGCCTGTTTTCAAGGTCTCCGTATTCCTCTGATGGAAACGGTCCCTCGCCAACCCTTGTTGTATATGCTTTCACCACTCCTACTATGTGGTCGATTACCATTGGGCTGACACCGCTTCCCACGGTCACGCCGCCCGAGCCTGCATTTGATGAGGTCACGTACGGGTATGTGCCAAAATCAATATCAAGGAGCGTTCCCTGCGCACCTTCGAAAAGGACAGATTTCCCTTGATCTATGTACTGGTTCAACAGCCTTGAAGAATCTGTAATATAAGGCTCAAGGTATTTCCCGTATTCCATGTATTCTTTGTAAACTTCATCTGTATCAATTGGTTCAGAATCGAGGACCTTAGTAATGTAGAGGTTTCTTTCATTTAGGATTTCTTCGAGTCTGTTTCGGAAATGTTCAGGCTCAAGAAGGTCGGCCAGCTTGATCCCGCGCCTTGCGTACTTGTCTTCATACACGGGGCCTATACCCCTTCCTGTGGTTCCTATCTTTGTATTTCCTTTAAGTTTTTCCCGCTCAAGGTCAATTTTCCTGTGGTACGGCATAATGACGTGAGCGCGGTTGCTGAGCTTAAAATTGTCTGGGCCTACGTGGTAACCGGACGCTCTCAGTCCTTCCATCTCTTCAATAAGAATCTTCGGGTCTACTACAACGCCGTTTGCTATTATGGAAACTTTTCCCTCCCTAAGAATCCCGGAAGGAATGTGGTGGAGTATTATGGTCTTGCCGTCGAATACAATGGTGTGGCCGGCGTTGTTGCCGCCCTGGTACCTGACGATGATATCAACTTCGTTGGAGATAAGGTCGACTACGCGCCCTTTCCCTTCATCGCCCCACTGCGAACCGACTACTACAAGATTGGACAATCTCAGAATCCTCCCTTAAGAAGATCCTCAAGGTTTGAGAATTCCCTTTTTACGCCGCTTCTTGATTCAATGAGTTTTAATTTTTTCTGTGTTTCAATAATAATCTTGCCGTAGGAAGTTAGCGAACTTACGGAATTAAGTGTTGACGCTTCCTTACTGCCGTTAACATCCAGTATCACCTTAAAGCCGCTTGACCTCAGCCACTGGGTAAGATGTATTGCTTCTTTCCTGAGCTTAATGGACTTAGGTGTCACAATAAAATGGACCTGGTTGTCGTCATGGTGCTGCTTGGTGACAGTCATCAGCTCTTCCATGTCAATTGCAAAACCGGTTGCGGGTGCATCGTACCCGTATTTACTTACGAGACTGTCGTACCTGCCTCCAATAAGGAGTGGGCTTGAAGCATCAGGCGAAATTATTTCAAACGTGATACCCGTGTAGTAGTTAAATCCCCTGATGTCACCGATATCGATTGTAAGGTCGCAGTTGAGTTTGTACTCGTCCACGATCTCAAGTACTTTTTCCAATTCGGTAATTTCCTTCCTGAATAGGCTTTTTGCCTTAACTTTCTTTAACAGTTTCGGGTCATTTGCAAGGTTGCAAAAATCAATTATTAATTTCGTTGTTTCTTTATCAAACTTTGATTTTTTTAATATACTGCTGATTGTTTCAAACTGTTTTGCTTTTAGCGCTTCCCTGAAATCCGCTTCAAGTTCGCCGAGCCTTGAGAAGACAGAGCGGAGAATGCCGCTGTGGCCAATATCAAGTACCAGGTTTTTAAGTCCCAGTTTCTGTAATGATTTGATTGCCAGAGCTATTGTTTCAGCATCACATTCAGGTGATTTTGCCCCAATCAGCTCGCATCCGGCCTGGAAAATTTCACGTTCCTTGCCGCTGCCCTTTTCCTCAAACCTTACTATCCTTCCGCTGTAACAAAGCCTGAGCGGATGTTCTTTGCCCTTTAACCTTGTTGCAACGATCCTTCCGATCTGCGGTGTTATGTCGGGCCTAAGGGCCACGATATCGCCGGTAGACGGATCAACAAACTTCATTACCTTTGATTTAAGTTCTTCACCAAGGCCTATTGTTATTGTATCTAGGTATTCAAAGAGAGGTGTAACTACCCTTTTATATCCCCACCTGGAGAACTCTTCGAGTAACTCTTCCTCGACTCTTCTTAGTTCTTCAGCCTGCTGCGGACCAAAATCCTTTACCCCCTGGGGTAGTTTTAAGTGCATGCTCATTAGAATTTAACCTGTGTTACAGAAATAATATCCGGTAGAATGGATAGTTCGCTCATAATCTCTTCCGAAAGCGGGGAATCCACGTTGGTAAATACCATGGCCCTTCCTCCGATTTTCTCCCTTCCAAGATGCATAAGCCCGATATTCACACCTTTGTCCCCGAGCAGTGATGTCATGGATCCGATAAAGCCGGGTTTGTCATAGTTTTCGCTGATAAGGAGGTGCCCCTGAGGCACTACATCCACGGACATGCCGTTGACCCACACAATACGTGACTCTCCTTTCCCGTAAATTGTACCTGATACTCCTGTTTTTCCTTCCGCGGTCTTTACGGACATGTTTATAATACTCGTGTACTCTTTTGATGTTTCACTCCTGGACTCGATTACCTTAATTCCCCTCTCCTTCGCAATAACGGGAGCATTTACAAAACTGACCGGAATGTCCATCATCGGGGTGAGAAATCCCTTAAGTGCCGCTACAGTCAGCGGGTCGGTGTTGAGATTGGAAACATCGCCGTCATATTCGAGGTTGACCTGTTTTACTGCACCTTTGCAGAGCTGTCCCTGAAGGCTCCCGATCTTTTCTGCAAGGTCAAGGTAAGGCTTCATGGACTTTAACTGTTCGAGGCTGAGGGAAGGCATGTTTACAGCATTCTGCACAACGCCGTTTACCCCAAAGTTAACAATCTGTTCCGCAATAGCCAGCCCTACTTTCTTCTGTGCTTCTTCGGTTGAAGCGCCGAGGTGGGGTGTTATCACGATGTTTTCATCCAGGCCGAGCAGCGGATTGTCCTGCTCAACAGGTTCGGATGTATATACGTCTATACCTGCACCAGCCACTTTGCCGCTTGTTATTGCATCTGCAAGGTCAGCTTCATTTATAATACCGCCCCTTGCGCAGTTGATGATTAATACGCCGTCTTTCATTTTTGCAATTGATTCTTTGTTAATAAGGTCTTTTGTTTCGGGGTTAAGAGGAGTGTGGACACTAATTATATCCGCCCTTTCAATCAGTTCATCAAGAGTGACAAGCTCTACACCAAGTTTTGATATTGCTTCAGGTGTAAGGAAAGGGTCATACGCGATTGCGTTCATCTTAAGGCCTACTGCCCTTTCGGCTACCAGTTTACCAATGTTGCCAAGGCCGATAAAACCTATGGTTTTACCAAAAAGTTCAACACCCTTATATTTGCTCCTGTCCCATCTTCCTTCCTTAAGGGACCTGTGGGCCTGCGGTATGTTCCTGGCAAGTGAACAGAGAAGGGTAATTGTGTGCTCGGCAGTGGTAATTGCGTTTGCCTCGGGAGTGTTCATAACAACTATCCCGTTTTTCGTGGCGTATTCCACGTCTACGTTATCAACTCCAATACCGGCCCTGCCGACAACTTTCAGGCTGCCCTCTGAGGCATCAATTACATCCTTTGTTATCTTAGTAGCACTTCTTACTATAATGCCGTTAAAGTTTTTAATCTCTTTTAACAGGTCTTCCTTTGAAATACCCTTCTTTTCAACTATCTCTAATTCTGGAGCTGAATTAAGGATATCAAGACCTTCTGACGAAAGCCCATCAGTAATTAAAATTTTCAAATTTTGCCTCCGGAAAGGGTGGGTTAAACAACCGGATAAAATATAGTTAAGACTGGAACTTTGTCAATTGAAATTACGGCAGCTTTTACGATAATTAATACAGTCATGAAATATTACGATTGTTTAAGAATATGGCTTAGGTTAAGATTTAATTTCTAAAATGTCTGAAATTGAAAATATGCACTTCCTGGACCACATTCAGGAACTAAGAAAAAGAATATTTTACTCGCTTATTGCGATGGTAATTTTCTTTATCCCCTCTTACTATTTCTCCAAGGAAATATTTGCATTCCTTATGAACCCGATAGTACAGAACCTGCCGGAAGGCAGTTCACTGATATTTATAAGACCCACGGAAGGTTTTATAACCTATCTGAAAGTATCGATTTTTGCCGCTTTTGTTCTTTCGGTCCCCGTGATACTTTACCAGGTATGGAGTTTTATATCCCCGGCGCTGTATAAGAATGAAAAAAGGGTAGTGCTGCCCTTTATACTTTTCGGCACCCTGTTTTTTATGCTCGGCGCATCATTTTGCTACTTCATTGTTGCCCCTAAGGGGTTCAGCTTTTTGCTGGGTGAGTATTCCACTGAGTATATAAAGGCATTCCCGAGTATAAAGGAAGGCCTTTCTTTCCTTATTTCGCTCATAATCGGTTTTGGAATAATATTTGAATACCCTATCGTTGTCTATATCCTGGCGAGATTCGGCATCGTAAATCACAAGTGGCTTAGAAAGCAGAGAAAGTATGCACTCCTGTTTAGTGCAGTTGCCGCGGCGCTGATTACACCAACCACAGACGCAGTCTCAATGATGTTTATGCTGGTACCGCTTTTTATATTTTATGAAATCGGTATCTACATAGCGATGATCTTCGGCAGGAAAAAAGCAGAAGAGCCCGATATGGTAACAAGCGATACCAACTAACCGGCAGGGGCTAGTGTCTCAAGTGTTTCCACGATCTGTTCCTTTGTTGATTTAAATGGAAACATTAATATCGGGCAGTCACTTACTTCCCTGTATGAATCGAGCTTCTTAAGCGCTTCTTCACGAGGTCCTTTTACGGCGACAAGGTCAAGGAGTTTATCACTCACACTTTCGGTGCATCTTACAAGGTCCTTACTGTTCCATGCTTCTCTGATATTTGCCGCATCCCCGTCAAAACCGTAAGAAGATATAAGGTTGTAATAGTGGGGGCCCATTGCCCCGACATAAAAGGATATAAATTCCTTAATCTTAAAATCCGCTTCTTCGGGGTCCCCAGCAGAAAGTAAGGCAGGGACATAAGGGCATACTGTTATATCATCCATCGAACGGCCTGCTTTTAAAGCGGCATCCTCAACAAATTTTCCAAGTTTTTTAATATGGCCCTCGGGACACAGAAAAGGCAGCCATCCGTCTGCAAGCTGTCCTGTCAGTTCCAGGTTTTTAGGGCCGAGTGATGCGAGGTATACGGGGATATCCCGCCTGAAGGGTTTTGACTGGAACTTCATATTTTTTAGTTTTATTAATTCCCCGTCATAATTCACCCTTTCGCCGCTGAGTATCATCCTTATAATTTCAATATATTCCCTTGTCCGACGAAGGGGCCTTTGATGGTCCGTCCCGTGCCAGTTCTTATTTACAACATCTGTGCTCGGGCCAAGCCCAAGCAGTGCACGTCCGCCGGAGAACTTGTCAATCGTGGCAATGGTCTGTGCAATATTGGCGGCGCTCCTGCTGAATACCGAAATTATACCGGTGGCGACGTTGATCTTTTCGGTGTTCTCAAGGATTGTATTCATAATAGTAAACGCATCGTTTCCCCATGTCTCCGGCACCCAGACTGTATCGTAGCCGAGCTGTTCACCGAGTTTTGAGTAAAAAATGAGTTCATCCCTTGAAAGTGTGGCCCAGTTGGGGAGAACGAAAGCAAGTTTGCCCATTAAACGCCTCTCTTTGTTTAAGTTAAATTTTTAGAATATCATATAAACAATAGTTAAAGAAATCAGGAGGAACGATAGATGAGACAGCTTCCCGAAAGAAAACAGGAGACATTATACAACGACCGGTTTATACCAGCCGAGACTATTAAACTAAGAAAAAAATACAGGGTATTTGCCGAGAAGGAACTTTTTCCAAGGGCCTATGAAATAGGTCAGAAGAGGGAAAGTAATGATAATTTCCCGATTGATCTCTTTAAATCAATGGCCAAAAAGGGGTTTTTTAAAGTCGCCTTCTCCAAAAAAGACGGCGGTCTCGGTCTTAAATATCCTGCCTGCGCTTCCGCGGTACTCGCGGAAGAACTTTCATATATCAGCGCCAGTTTTGCCGGTTCCGTAAACGCACATTTTCTCCTTTCGGGAAAGAGCCTAAGCTTCGGGTCAGCTTATATTAAGAAAAAGTATCTAAAACCTCTTCTCGACTGTGAAATGATAGGGTCTTTTGCAATGACAGAGCCGCAGTCCGGATCGGATGTACGATCCGAATCCCTAACAACCAGGGCAAGGAAAAGAGGGGACAACTACATCGTAAACGGGCAAAAGCGCTACATAACAAACGCCGGTGTGTCTGATTTTATTGCCACGCTTGTTAACCTGAACGGAAAATCATGCATGCTTGTTATCGATACTAAATCAAAAGGCTGTACAACAAGTGACCCGGACAAAAAACTTGGCAACAGGGGTGAACTTACTTATGACATCTATTTTGATAATGTTTCAGTCCCCCGGAAAAACCTTATCGGGAAAGAAGGCGAAGGGCTAAGGATATGCGTAGCGGCGCTCATGTACGGGAGGACGGGTATTGGGGCAAGCGGTGTGGGGATGGCACAGTCTGCTTTTGACGAGACGGTTTCTTTCCTTAACGAAAGGGAGTCCTACGGCCAAAAAATAAGCAGGTTTCAGCACTGGCAGTTTCTCCTCGCCGAAAGGGCAGTAGAGATTGAAAACGCGAGGAACCTTTATATAAAGAGTGCTCTTTCGCTTGATAACGGAAACCAGTTTCCCATAGTCGAATCGTCAGGGGCCAAATTTTACGGGTCAAAACTTTCCGTAGACATGGCAAGGGACGCCGTGCAGGCATTCGGAGGGCTGGGGCTTATGGTCGAACTCGGCCACGATGAATCAACATATAAAGTCGAAGAGATATACCGCGATTCAAAAGTCGGCGAGATTTATGAGGGTGCCAACGAAATTCACAAGATGGTAATCGCAAGGGAAATCTTTGGTAAAAATTAACGCTGAACAACAAATTAGATATTAATGTATCTTGACCTGATTTTAATCGTAATTTACCTGGTCGTTATAATGGGGATCGGGATTTGGGGCCGGCTCCGAAGTGATGTCGGCGTAGATGAATATTTTCTCGGTTCGAGGTCCCTCAAATGGCCATACATAGCGGTATCTACCATTGCCACTAACATCCAGGCAAACCACTTTGTAGCTGTGGCCGGCTCTGCTTATGTTTTCGGACTTGCGCAGGCCAATCTCGAGATAAATGCCGTGTTCGGCATACTGCTGGCGGCATTCGTATTTGTGCCGATCTACCTCCGCATGAGGGTGGTAACAATCACCCAGTTTTTTGAAAAAAAACTTGGGGCTAGGGTGGCCCTTGCTTACTCGGTACTGATGATCTTCCTGTACTCATTTATGTACCTTGGAACCGCGCTGTTCTGGGCATCTTATGTGCTCGAGGGGATCTTCGGGAACATCCTCTCAGTCTTCTCGGATGAAAGGACGGTAAGAATAGCAATTCTTATAATTTTTACAGGGCTTTTTTCCGCGATATACACATACATGGGCGGACTCAGGGCGGTGGTGAGGACGGATGTAATACAGTTTATCATACTTGCTGCAGGCGGGTTAATAACACTTTTTATCGCCGTAAAACATCTCGGCGGATGGGGAGAGCTGTGGGGAAAAACGGGACACCTTATGCACCTTCATCTCCCAAGTGACCATGATACCCTGCCCTGGGTCGGGATACTGGGGATGCTGCTTTTGAACCTCAACTACTGGGGGGCAAACCAGGTAATTCTTCAAAGGGCACTTGCGGCAAGGAGCCTGAGAGATGCGCAGATAGGCCTCCTGGTTGGCGGCGGGCTAAAATATATAATGGCAATTATTATTATTATCCCGGGAATAGCACTTGCCGGGATATTAAGGGAAAAGCCGCTTGCTGACCCTGACCTTGCATATATAACACTTGTAAGAGATTTTCTGCCCGACGGCCTGAGGGGGGTTATCCTGACAGGCCTTTTTGCTTCTCTTATGAGTACGCTTGATTCTATTTACAACTCCGTTTCCACATTGTGGTCTATAGATATATACAAAAAATATATAAGGCCCGATGCAACCGAAAGCGAAGTTGTCAGTGCGGGAAAAAGATCAATCCTCATTGCTTTTATTACCGGGGCCGTTTTCAGCTTTATTGTGCTTTATGTAAAATTCGATAATCCTTCATTTCCCCTTACGCACTGGTTTAACCAGCTCTCATATTTTGTGAAAAACAGCTTCGTTATAATTATCATGTCAGCCGTGTTCCTGCTAAAGCCGTCCAGAAAACTTGTACTGTTTACCATGCTTTTAAGTGTCCCTCTCACGTACTTATTCATGAATTTTATTCCTGAAATGAACTATTTTGTGAGGTCCACATGGGTAATACTTCTCTCATTTGGGTTTATAGCGGTAGTTACATTTATGAGGAGCGGCAGGCTTTTTAGTAACGGTAATATGCTGGTTGTTTCGGACAGGTACACGGGAAGGCTTGGAATCCTCCTGGGATTATCTCTTATTTTATGTCACATAATATTTCACTGATTTAGCATCCCGGGTGCTTTCAGATTCTTATAACTTAGTGTAAAATTCAAAGCTTAAAGTTTTTTTAAATCAAATTCGAGGTGAACCTGTGGCAAAACGAACTGTTAAAAATAAACCAAAAGACCTTATGCACACGGTCAAATATAAGCGTGAGAACGGCAAATTCGATGTGGACTGGTACAAGAAGGAAGATACTTCCAAGTGGGTACTGCCCCATGTACTTAAAGAACAGGCAAAAAAACTTGGTAAAAAACCATTTTTACAATTTGGTTATAAAAAACCAATCAGTTTTCACAAAACAAACCAGCTTACGAATAAAATAGCCAACGGGTTGATGAAGCTCGGATTAAAGAAGCAGGAAAAAGTGGCAGTGTATATGCCCAACTCCGCTGATTATGTAATAACATGGTTCGGTATTTTAAAAATGGGCGCTGTAATGGTCCCAATTAACACTGCGTATGTAATGGATTTTCTGCAGTATATAATTGACAGCTCTGACGCAAAAGTGCTTTTCATCGCCGAAGAATATCTTGACAGGATGCCGCCGATAGCAAAGAAGATCCCGAACGTGGAGCACGTAATAGTATGGACAAGAGACGGAAAAGTTAAGTTTAAAAAACACGGATTTAATTTCAAAAAAATGGTCTCGTATGAAAATTTTATTAATCCCCAAAGCACAAGTGAACCTAAAGTGGACATAACATTTATGGACTATGCAAGGCTAATGTATACCTCCGGGACTACCGGAAGGTCTAAAGGTGTGATGAGGCCATCGGCTGCAGATTACAGCAGTGCGAGGAACTATTCGGAAATTATGGACATCGGGCCAAAGGATGTCTGCTTTACCTGCCTTCCGCTCTTTCATTCAAACGCAATGGTTATGACGGTATATCCCGCATTGATTAAAGGAGCCAAGGCTGTAGTGGAAGAAAAATACAGCGCGAGTAAATTCTGGCACTGGATGGTCGACCATGAAGTCACAAAGTTTAATATTGTCGGGACAATATGCTACTTTGTTTGGAACACTCCTCCCGTTCCCGAAGAAAAAATGCACAAAGTAAAACTGGTCCTCGGGTCACCTGCCCCCCACGATATGATTGAAGATTTTATGAAGAGGTTTAATCTCAAATTTATGGAAGGTTATGGGCTTACTGAGATAGGACAGTGTACATGGATGAGGCCCGGCGAGCCTTTCCGCGTAGGATCATGCGGCAAGGAGGCCCCAAATTATGAAATTATTGTTGCCAACCCTGAAAATGATGAGGAAGTACCGAGGGGTGATATCGGCGAAATACTGGTAAGGCCCAGGATGCCCAACGTAATGCTTCACTACTACCACAAAATGCCTGAAAAGACCGTGGAAGATTTCAGGAACTTCTGGTTTCACACTGGTGATGCAGGGAGAATGGACAAAGACGGATATATATATTTCGTTGACAGGGTGAAGGACTATATAAGGAGAAGGGGAGAAAATATCAGCTCCTTTGAAGTAGAGAAAGTGTTTAACTCATATCCTGAAGTGGAAGAATCTGCTGCTATTGGGGTAAAAGCCGGTGAGGGTAAATATGCCGAAAATGAAGTTATGGTACTTATCATCCCCAAAAAGGGTAAAACAATTGACCCGCTTAAGCTTACAAAGTTTGTTGAGCCAAAGATGCCTAAATTTATGGTCCCGAGGTATTTAAGGTTTGTAAAATCTTTTCCCAAGACCGGGACACAAAGGACCCAGAAGAACAAATTAAGGGAACAGGGGATTACAAGAGACACCTGGGACAGGGAAAAATCCGGATATAAATTAAAATAATAATATAGTAAAAACAGCCTGCATTTATTCAGGCCGTTTCCTGCAATATTTCATGTTGACTGGCATTTATGCAGAAATTATAATTACACGTTTAAATAGTTCTAATAACTACTTTTATTTTTATATATCAGGAGGAAAATATGAAATTTGGAATAGGTTATTACAGCCTTCAGTCCCCGCCCCACAGCCCACGCTCCCATAAAGACCTTTATGCCGAGATGCTTACAGAGATTGAGACCGCTGACCAGATGGGTTTTGATTCTGCCTGGCTTACCGAGCACCACTTCCTCGAAGACGGTTACTGCCCATCAATTCTTCTCACTGCTGCTGCCATAGCTGCGAGGACGAAACAGATCCGCATAGGCACAGGAGTTTTATTAATACCGCTTCATGACCCGATCAGGGTAGCTGAGGATGCAGCCGTAGTAGATTTAATCTCGAACGGGCGCCTTATACTTGGCCTTGGCCTTGGATACAGAAGCGAGGAGTTTGACGGTTTTGGACGCGAACTGAAGGAAAGAAAAGGAAGAATAGAAGAAAGCCTCGAAATATTCGATAAAGCCTGGACTGATGATGCGTTCAGCATGGAAGGAAAATACTACAGGGTTAACAACCACAGCATTACACCCAAGCCGGTCCAGCAGCCCATCCCGATCTGGATAGGGGCATTCACCGAACCGGCAATAAAAAGGGCAGCAAGGATAGGTGCCCCGCTTTTTGTGCCTGCAATTGGCGTAATACCAATTATTAAATATCTGTTTGATATGCACTCAGGCTTTTTAAAAGAGTTTGGTAAGAACCCTGACGATTTTGAAAAACCGCTTGTAAGGGAGATGTATATTTCCGATAAGAGTTCTGATGACACGTGGGAAGATATTAAGGAACACGTAACATATACTGCAAAAGGTTATGCTTCGTGGGGATCAATGGTTGATACAGAGGGCAACCTTCTCAGCGACCCAACTGACCCTATCCTCTATGATATAGCGAGAAAGCAGTCGATAATAGGTACGCCCGAGGAATGTATTGAGCAGATTAAGGAATACCAGGACAACCTGCCAATAGACAATATGATATGTCGTTTCAAGTTTCCCGGGATCTCTCATGATGAAGCGATGAGGTCAATGAAACTGTTTGTAGAGAAAGTACTGCCGAATGTAAGCTGATAAAAAAAGGAGAAGGCATAGAGATATGCCTTCTTTTAATTTCCTTCTGGGTTATTCTACTGAAAAATCCTGTCGAAAAACTCCTTCATTTTTGCCCATGAACCTTCATCTGCTGCTTTGTTATAAGCAAGAGGAAGCCCGAAAGCCTTTCCTTTCTCGTCTGCACCTTCTACGGTGAAACTGTGCACAGCACCTTCGTATTCTATAAACTCAAATTTTGCACCTGAGTCCTCAAGCTCTTTTATGAATGTATCAATCCTGTCACGGGGTGTAAACGGGTCGTCTTTACCGTGAAGGATAAGTATTTCTGCCTGTACCTCGCCTTCCTTGGGTGTATACATTGATTCGAGCGCACCGTGAAAACTGGCAACACCCTTAAGGTCCTTATTACCGGTTTTAGCCATCTGAAGTACAACTGCACCGCCAAAGCAGTAGCCAATTGCAGCAATATTGTTTGCCTCAACAGTAGGCTGGGACTTTAATATCTGCATTGCCGCGTCAAACCTTTTTACCGCAACGGGCATATCACTTACAACTTCCGTCATGAACTTCTGTGCGTCTTCAGGATGTGTGGCAAGTTTACCGTCACCGTACATGTCGAGTGCAAATGCCGTATATCCTTCTGCAGCCAGCATCTCTGCACGTTTTTTCGCATATGGGTTTAGTCCCCACCATTCGTGTATTACAAGTATACCGGGGCGCTTATCCTCGATATTCGCGTCATATGCCAGGTATCCCTGGAACTTTACACCATCAACATCGTAGTCAATTGGTTTAGTTACGATATTTTTCGTGGACACTGCTTCTTCCACTTTATCAACTGCCTCTTTGGCTGCATCCCCGGCCTGTTTGGCATTTTCACATGCGGATAGCGAGAATATAAGAGTAATAAGTATTAATAGCCTCATGGTAAACCTCCTTTAGTATTAAATCCCACTTTACTAGTTTATATACTGCATATAGCAACTGCAATTTAATTAATGATTTTGTTGTTTAAGTTATGATGTGGTATTATCCAAAAACGTTTCACACGGAGATTAATATTGAAGCTTGGTTATTTTACAATGCCCCTCCACCCCCTGGGGTCAAAGCAGCATGAGACGATGCAGGATGACCTGGAGCAGATCAAGTTCCTGGATGGTCTTGGTTTCCATGAAGCATGGGTCGGTGAGCACTTTACCGCCCAGTGGGAAAACATACCCGCACCTGATATTTTTCTTGCACACGCCCTTGCACATACTAAAAATATAATCCTAGGTACGGGAGTTTCATGCCTGTCGCAGCACAATCCCTTTATGCTTGCCCACAGGATTGCAGTGCTGGACAATCTTGCCAGGGGCAGGTTCTACTGGGGTATAGGTGCCGGCAGTTTTATAGGGGACTTTAAAGCCTTCGGTGTTGACCCTTCAAAGGGCGAGCAAAGAGAACTGATGAATGAGTCACTAGAGTTTATATTCAAGCTCTGGAATAATCCTGAACCAGGGGATTACAGGAATAAAAAATGGGCTTTTGCGGTCCCCGAAAGAATGGATGATGTAGGGCTTGGTGTTTATACAAAACCATACCAGGAACCGCACCCCCCGATTGCAGTAGCTGGTATAACCGAGAAGTCCGGAAGCCTTAAAACCGCGGGCAAGAATGGCTGGATACCCATGAGCATTAATTTTGTACCGAAGCAATCTTTAAAGGGCCACTGGGAGTCTTATGAGGAAGGGGCGAATGAGGCATGTATGAAGAGCGACAGATCAAAGTGGAGAATAGCCCGCGATATCTATGTTGCCGAAACTACCGAGCAGGCAATTGATGAAGTAAAGAACGGAACACTGGCAAGGGACTTTACAGACTATTTCTTTAAACTTGTTCCAAGGATGAGGGGAAACCTCAATGTGTTTAAATCTGATAAATCAATGTCCGACGAAGAGGTTACAATTGATTATATGATTGAAAATCTCTGGATAGTAGGAAGTCCTGAAGATGTAACAAGGCAAATAAAAGAACTTTATTCTTATGTAGGCGGTTTCGGAGTACTTCTTGTAATGGGACATGAATGGAAACCGATGGATAAATGGCAAAAAAGCATGAAACTTTTAAAGGAGGAAGTAGTTCCAAATATATAAATGAAAAATATTTACATAAAAAAATTAACACTATTATTAATTCTGTTTCTTTTATCTTCAACAGCCCTTAATGCCCAGCCCGGCTCGCCGGAGCAGCTTAAGGATGAACTGAAAGCCGCAATGAAGGCCAAAAACAAAGACATGATATCAGCCCTGTTTAACTGGGAAGGGGTTGACAGCCAGATGCGTGAATACTCCCAAAAAAATATTGACAGGATGGCTGAATTCCCGGCACAGGAAATAGAACTCCTGCCGCTCCCTGAGGGTTTTAAGACTGAATTTATAAGAGACGGAATCAGGTATACACCTAATGTAAAACTTGTCGGTATATTAAGAATTATTTACGGGGACGACGGCCCGGAAACTGTTATGGATGCAAGTATTCCTTACGGCGTAAAAGACGGGAAGTATTATTTGCCAAATACCGTGACCGAAAAAACCAGTTATAAGGGCCCTGCGGATAAAACAATAAATATCGGTGTACTGGGTACATCGGGTACGGGTCCCCTAAAATTTGAAGGGCAATGTGTTTACACGGTAAGCGGTGAAGAAAAGATAAAAATAATTAAAGGTGAAGGCAGTATTACCGAAGCTTTCTGGGGACAGGAAGTAAAGTCCTGTAAAATTAAAAGACTTTCCGATTCAGGTGCCATTAAATTAAATATTTCCATTGATGGCAATAATATTTTTACATCCGGGATGAATGAAACCCAGGAAATTATTTACCCATAATATTTATGGCATATGACGAAAAACTTGCTGAAAGGTTAGGCAATCTTGTAAAAAACAGAAAGGGTTTCAGTCAAAAAAAGATGTTTGGGGGAATTGCTTTTATGCTAAACGGCAATATGTGTTTTGGCATTCATAATGATTCGCTTGTAATTCGTACAGACGAAGAGTCAGCCAAGGGGTCGCTTAAAAGAAAATATGTAAAACCCTTTGATATAACCGGTAGGCACATGAAAGGGTGGATAATGGTCTCAAAAGAGGGGATTAAAACAAAAAACAGCCTTGATAAGTGGACTTCACTTGCCGCAGAGTTTGTAAAGACCCTTCCAAAAAAGTAATCAGTCAACAAGGAAGTATTCGAGAGTACTTACTACCCGGACCTTCTTAATGTACGGAGTGTTGCTGTCGCGGTTCGAGATTGAAAACTGGCCCTGCCACGCACGTTTTATTTTCCCTAAATTACTGCCTGAGTCTTCGGCAAATTTTTCAGCAGATTTCCTCGCGTTTTTAGTTGCCTGTTCGATCATCTCGGGCTTTATCTCGTTAAGGCTTGTGTAAAGGTACTGCGACTGGTCTTCATAATCAGATGACAGTGCAATGCCCTGCTTGATAAGTGAATCAAGGTTGGAAATAGATTGTCTTACAAGGTCAACATTCTTTGAGTAGACAGTAATGGTGTTTTTGGCAATATAGCGGAAGCGGATAGTTTTCTGATTGTAGTACTGGTCAGCCTCAAGGTCTTTAAGCTGCGGAGGGGCAATTGTAATGTCTGCTTCGTCAAATCCCCTTTTCTTAAGAAATTCAACAATTATTCCCGTTTTTTTATCTATTGCTGCATTGAGTGTTAAGAGGTTGTTACCAGTCTCTTTATAGGAAATCGGCCAGATTGCTATGTCGGCTTTTACTTCTTTTTCGGCAAGGCCCTTTACAGTGACGACCCTGTCAGCACTCTTTACCTGGTAGGCAGCTTTTGATATAAAGTATCCAAGTGTTGCAAGCCCGAAGAAAAGGAGTATTCCGAGTACTATTGATTCCGTGCGGTAGTTGTTATTCATTATAATTATAAAACTAACAGAAATTGATTAAGTTTACATTAACAATAGAGGAAATTTAATCCTGTTACATAAAAATGAACAATAAAAACTTCGACTTAGCTGTACATATAGACCTGCTTCTTAGAAGTTATAATAAATGGACCGGTAAAAGACTACTGGTATTTGACGGGACTCCTGAAGAGTATGCGGAGCAGGTTGTAAATGCCCCGTTTGCACTTGTTTCTCATAATACTGAAATTGACCCTGTTTTTAATTTTGGAAATAAAACTGCGCTTAAGTTATTTGAAATCGACTGGGACGGTTTTACAAGACTTCATTCGAGGGAATCAGCTGAGCCTGTAAACAGGCAGGAACGTGAAAGGCTTTTAAAACGGGTAACCGAAAACGGGTTTATCGATGATTACCGGGGTATAAGAATTTCTTTTACAGGAAAACGGTTTGAGATAAGGGACGCAACTGTCTGGAACGTAGTTGATGATGAAGGTGTATACAGTGGGCAGGCCGCTTTTTTTGATAAGTGGGAATATCTGTGATTTAAAACCAGCCTTTACTTTTATAACTTTTTCTTCTGCGCCTTGTTGTACCGCCGATTCCGAGTACTCCGAGGATACCCCTGGCAAATTCCCTGGCAAGGGTCCTTCCAATCTGCCTCGTTACGGTCCTGTCTATAAGCGGTTTCGAACTGCTCCTTGACCTGGAGGATTTTTTCTTTGCTTTTTCTTTCTCGAGAAGTTCCTGTTCTTTTTTCTTATGTTCTATTTTGCCTGTGAGGATTTCATGGGCGCTCTGGCGGTCAATACGTTCGTTGTACTTTTCATATATCGAGGAAGCGTCTATAACATCCATTATTTCCGACCTTGTAAGAACGTCCATGCGGGACATTGGGGCACGCATGAGAGTTGCAGCAAGGGGTGTAGGACGGCCTTTTTCATCAAGCGCCGAAACGAGCGCTTCACCAATTCCAAGCTCGGTTATAAGCTTGTTGGTATCATAAAATTCCGATATCGGGTAGTTTTCGGCGGCAAGCTTTATGGCCTTCCTGTCTTTTGCCGTGAATGCCCTGAGTGCATGCTGAACTTTAAGGCCAAGCTGGCTGAGTACCGCATCGGGAATGTCTTTAGGGGACTGTGTACAGAAATAAATACCGACACCTTTTGACCTGATCAGTTTTACAATTGTTTCTATCTGGGACAACAGCGCCTTTGAAGCTTCGTTGAACATAAGGTGTGCTTCATCAATAAAAATTATCAGCTTAGGTTTATCGGCATCACCCTGCTCTTCAAAAGTGGAATATACCTCTGCCAGCAGGCAAAGCATAAATGTAGAAAACAGTTTCGGCCTGTCCTGGAGGTCAGTCAGCCTGAGGGCAGAGATGGTGCCTTTACCTCCTTTTGTTTTTCGAAGTAGGTCCGAGACCTCGAAAGATTTTTCTCCAAAGAACCTGTCGGCACCCTGCTGTTCGAGTTCTATCATCTTCCTCAGGATTGCACCTGTTGAAGCGGTGGAAACTCTTCCGTAATTCTGTTCAATCTCTTCCTTGCCAACTCCTGTTATATACTGCACTGCTTTGCGGAAGTCCTTGAGGTCGAGAAGGGGGAGGCTGTTGTCATCGCAGTATTTAAAAATAAGTGATACAACACCGGTCTGCGTGTCGTTAAGCTCGAGTATTTTTGAAAAGAGTACGGGGCCGAATTCGGATACCGTGGCCCTGAGTTTAGCACCTCTTTCTTTCGAGAGTGAAAGGAATTCAAGCGGGAAGCCTTTTGGCTCCCAGGTGATCCCTATTTCGCCGTGTCTTTTCTCAATGTGCTTGTTGTTAGAGCCCGGCTGGGCCAGCCCGCTGAGGTCGCCTTTTATGTCCATTAATAAAACGGGAATACCTTTGTCAGAAAGGTTTTCTGCCAGTACCTGTAAAGTTTTTGTTTTACCTGTCCCGGTAGCGCCGGCAATAAGGCCGTGGCGGTTTAAGGTCTTTAGAGGGACTTTTATGAGGCAGTCTGACTGGCAGAGTCCGTCAATCATGCCGCCTCCAAGAGTTATGGAGTCTCCCTTAAACGTGTACCCCTTGTTTATTTTGTTTATAAATTTCTGAGTTTTGTCCATTAATAGTTTCCCCTGATATTGTTAGTAAATCATAAAACTATAACGGAGAAAATGATAAGAAAAAGCAATAGGCAAAACTATTTGGAATTATGATCAAAATGGATGCCGCACTCTTTGGCTGAATCGGACTCCCACCACCACCTGCCGGACCGCGGGTCTTCACCTTCTTTTATGGCCCTTGTGCAGGGTTCGCAGCCAATACTCGGATACCCGAGATCGTGAAGTTTGTTGTACGGGACCTTGTTCTTATTTATGTAGTCCCAGACCATCTCTCCGGACCAGTCAACAATAGGGTTCACTTTTAAGATGTTGCCGTGAAGTGTATCCAGCTCAAACTTATCTGCTTTTGCCCTTGTTTCGGTCTGTTCCCTTCTGATTGAAGTTATCCATCCGTCTACTGATTTAAGAAAATTATTGAGGGGGTTTGTCTTCCTTATCTGGCAGCACATAAGCCTGTTTTCAACGCCCTTATAAAAAAGGTTCGTGCCATTTTCCCTGACCATATCTTCTACCTGTTTCCTGTCCGGGAAAAGTACTTCAATCTTGTTTCCGTATTTTGACCTAACCTCATCAAGCACATCGTAAGTCTGCTGGTTAAGCCTTCCGGTGTCCACGGTGAAGATCCTGGCATTGTTGTCTATCTTCATAAGCATGTCGATAAGTACCATGCCCTGCGCCTGGAAACTTGTAGCAAGCGCAATATTCTGGCCCAGCTCTTTTACACACCACTCCAGGATGTCCCGGGGTGTTTTCTTGCTGAATTCTTTATTAAGTGCTTTTATCTTGTTACTGTCAAATTCCAATCTATTGTCCGCCTACTTAAAATTTATAGCCTCAGCAAAACCGTAACTAAAATAAAGAGAAGACAGTGCATAACTAAGCGCTACGGCTACAAACGGTATAACAAACCAGAAAAATGCAATCCTGATAACATGCCTGTTTTGTGCGGTTACGCCAAAACCGTGCTGCGCACAGGAAAAGCCTATTATACCAGATGTTATTATCTCTGCTATAGATACCGGAATACCATAAATGGATGCAGCCAGTATTATTGAGGCCCCGGTAAATTCAACTGAAATAGCCCTGATTATACAGATTTCGGTAATTTCTTTTCCGACTGTTTCAAGTACCCTGCCGCCAAGGAGTATTGCACCGACACCCATAGCTACACCGGCAATAACAGCACCCTTTGTGGAAGTCAGAATACCAAGGCCTACAAGCGGCCCCACTGCATTTGCCGAGTTGTTGGCGCCTCCGGAGAACGCTATGAAGATCCCGGTGAACGTGATAAAAATAGTGAGTATGGCATTTACCCTGTTTTCAGGGAAGTTAGATGCAAGGTAATGAATAATTTTGAAATAGAAGAACTTTGCAATCATATAGTTGATGAGAAAGGCGACTATCGGCCCTGCAATCCACCATATAACAATACTGAAAAGTTTATCGGTATTTAATGAGTTGGCATAAAGTCCAATCCCTGCAATCGCACACACAATTGCATGGGTGGTGGCAATAGGTATTTTTGCAATGTTTGCCCAGGATATAAATAAAATTGCGATAATAAGGACTATAAGGATTAATCCCGCATTACTTGCCAGGACCTCGGAAGGCACTATTCCCTTACCCATTGTATTTACTACCGGTGCACCGGCAATTATTGCCCCGAGCAGAGCAAAAACAGCGATTAATATGACTGCCTGAGTCTTCGTCCTGACCCCGGCACCGTAGGAAGTGGCCATGGACGCAGCGGCATTATTTGCCCCGATGTTGAGGGCAAGAAATACGGATAAAACAATCGCTACTATAATAAAAATACTCAAATATCACTCCGACTCTTAAATATATTAAGTTGTGTTACATAAGCAATCATAGTGCCAATTGTGAATATTATTTAATTATTATGCCTTAACTGGCTGTAATTATTGCATAATATATAATTTTTTAATTTCTCTATATAGTTTTACTATGTATATATTGATTACATATTAAACAGATTGTATAATTTTGATACAGTTGCCATGAATAAAAATAGTAAAAAGACATCCATATTACTCTTTTCTAAGGATTCAGATCTCCTTGAAGAGATTCAGACAATGCTGGGAAATATTGCGGACATTCAGATAACTGAGAACATGAATGATGATTTAAAACCCGATATATCCCTTATTGATGTTGATACTGTCGGTATATCACTGCTTTCAAAACTTAAGGACATTTCATTTGTTATAATCCTTACAAGGGAGAAGGGCTCCCGGTATATGATTGAGTCAATGACTTTCGGTGCTTATGACTGCCTTTCTCTGCCGATAAATAAAGAACTTTTCAAAGAATCTATAAGCAAAGCACTCCGGATAGAAAAAGAGCTGGAAGGTGAAGTCATTAATTACACCGGTGCTGTTGAGGGGCAGGGAGTAACATGTGCCATCGTAGGTGATTCCCCGATGCTCCAGGAAGTATGCAAACTTATAGGTCAGATGGGTAGGGTGGATGTCCCGATCCTGATAACCGGGGAAAGCGGGACGGGTAAAGACCTTGTGGCCGAATCGATCTGGAAAGTGAGTACCAGGTGGGAAGAACCGTTTGTAACAATTAACTGTGCGGCCATCCCCGAGACCCTGCTTGAAGCCGAACTGTTTGGCCATGAAAAGGGAGCTTTTACCGGCGCCAACTCTGCCAGGATCGGAAAGTTTGAGGAAGCAAACGGCGGCGTGATTTTCCTTGACGAGATAGGTGATATGTCGCTTTCCCTGCAGGCAAAAATGCTAAGGGTCCTTCAAAACGGTTCATTCCAGAAGTTAGGTGATAATAAAAATATTAAAGTCGACATTAGAATAATTGCAGCTACGAATAAGAGCCTTGAAAAGCTCGTCGAGGAAGGGAAATTCAGGGAGGACCTTTATTTCAGGATTAATGTTGTAAACCTCAACCTCCCACCTCTTAAAGAAAGAAAAGAAGATATCCCGCTGCTATCCGAATGCTTTATCCGGAGATACAGTTCCCAGATGGGTAAGGAGATAAAAGGTGTTACAAAGCAGTTCACGGAAATGCTGATGGATTACCAGTGGCCGGGTAACGTCAGGGAACTTGAAAATACCATCAGGAAGGCAATTGCGTTTACCAAGACACAGTACCTCACTACTTTTGATATAGACCTTAACCAGAATACCCCGCATAAAAACGGCAGTTCACATGAGCTGTTCGGCGATACTATCCGAGACTCGGTTAAAGAGTTGATTAATTCAGATGATTCAGCAAATATTTACAGGCAGCTATTAAAAGACACTGAGAATATTGTGCTCGAAGAGGTTATGAAAGCCACAAACGGCAACAGGTCCAAAGCTTCGAGGATACTGGGTATCAACAGGCTTACACTGCTAAGGAAGCTAAAAGAAACTACCGCTTAATAAATATTTATAAAAGGTCTGAAATTTTAAAAATCGAGAAATATTCATAACCGAGTTCTTTGAATTTGCCCTCGGCACCTTCTTCCCTGTCCACAATAACCAATACTTTGGAAATGGTCGCGCCCGCTTTTTCGAGAGCGTAGATAGCTTTTAATACGGAGCCGCCGGTAGTCACAACGTCTTCAACTACAGCCACTTTTGCCCCTTCTTTCAGGTTGCCCTCGATCAGTTTGCCGGTGCCGTGGTCTTTAGCTTCCTTGCGAACAAGAAAACCGTCCAGCTCTATATTTTTAATTCCTGCCTGGGTCAATACAGCACCTACAATCGGGTCTGCTCCCATTGTTGGGCCACCTACGGTTTTAACTTCAGGGTCAATTTGTATCTCTTCGAGAAAAATATCGCCTATAAGGCTGAGTCCCGCTGAATCCAGGGTGGTGAGTCTTCCATCTATGTAATAATCACTTTCTTTACCGGAGGCCAGTGTGAAATTGCCCCTCAGGATTGATTTGTTTTTTAATATATCTGCAAGTGTTTTCTTTTTGTCCATTATAGGCCCTCCGGATTCCAAATAGGCTATAATAACATTTTTAAATTACAAAAAATTTATGTGAATTTGTTAAGTATGTTTTCCGGTAAAATAAAAAAAGCCAATATAATCTATTCCCTGGGAATTCTGCAATTAGTTGTTTCTATTATCCTGGTTGGAATCTCCTACAGGTTCAGCACCGATATACCCCTTACAGAAAGGCCGGTCCTTTTATTTACGGGGATACTAATTTTACTTTCGGTCATTTACCTTTTCGCGGTAAATTTCAGGCACTCTCCGGGCAATGTTAAACAGCTGCTTTTTTATATATTTGCTGTCGGACTGATAATAAGGGTACTTATGTTATTTTCTGTGCCCGTCCTGGAAGACGATTTTAACAGGTACCTTTGGGACGGCGGGGTTACTGGCAGCGGGGTCAGCCCGTATCTGTACAGTCCCCTGGAAGTAATTAATGATGATCCGGAAATACTCAGCCCTGTTAAAAATCAGGCAGGAAAATTCCTTGAAGATGTAAACCATCCCCATATAAAATCTATTTACCCTCCTGTGAGCCAGCTGGTATTCACATTATCGTATAAACTTGCCCCATTTAACTTAACGGCACTAAAATTAATGCTGTTATTTTTTGACCTTATTACTTTTTTCCTGCTTCTTTATTCACTAAGACTGATGAGGCTGCCCCCGGCCAATATCCTGATCTACTGGTGGAACCCTTTGCTGATCAACGAAGTATTTTCATCAGCACACTTTGAAGTAGCTGCATTTCCTTTTGTGATAGCATCATTTTTACTGCTAAGAAGAAAATATATTGTTTCTTCCATCGCAAGCCTTGCTCTTGCCGTAGGAGTAAAACTGTGGCCTGTATTCCTATTCCCGTTATTTTTAAAAAAGAGTTATAAAAATATTTTTCAACTGGTCAAACCCGCAGCGATATTCGCGGTATTTTTAGCCCTGGTATTTCTGCCTGTCATACAGGTAACTCTGGACAGTACATCCGGGCTTGTTGCATACGGAAAAAGCTGGGAAAACAACAGTTCGATATTTAGGATATTTTTATACTCGGGTGAACAGATATTAAATTATATGGATATTCACCCCGGGCATGCACAAAGATTTGCAAGATACTTTGTAGCATTATTGACAGTTGCCTGGGTGTTATACCAGGCACTTAAATATGACAAGACGCTTTTTGACCTGTTCCGAAGAAGCCTGTTTATAGTCGCTGCAATTTTTCTTATCAGCCCTACGCAGTTTCCATGGTACTTCACCTGGATGCTGCCGTTTCTTGCGGCCGCGCCGAGATTTTCACTTCTTCTTCTGACCACGATGCTGCCTCTTTATTACCTGAGATACTATTTTGAACCTATGGGGAAGCTGGATGTTTTTAACAGTTATGTTGTCTGGATTGAATTTGTGCCAGTATGGATATTATTAATCCTGGAATGGAGAAGAGATAAAATATTAAGCAATTTTTAACTTATCTTTTATCTCGGGGAACTTGTCTTTAGCCGCTTCATACCCTGCATCGATACCCTCCTTGCTTTTATGAAAATCAAGAATCCCGATTTCTGAAACATGAGGGGTAATTACAATTTCAGGACTGCTAATCTGTAACTGGTTCTCAATCAGCCTTGATTGTGTTATGACCGATATCCTTTGTACAATATCAACCACATTCTTATTGTTGAACATACCCTTGTCTTTTTCAAAAAGGTAAAGTGTCTCACCCAGTTTTTTAATATACTCACCAATGTGGTCAATCTCTGTTTTAAATGGGATGTCATCGAGAATATTTTTTGTCCCGGCTTCATCAGAAAATTTTTTGAAATCACTAATAAGGTCAACAGCAATTACAAAATCAGCACCCATTTTCCTTGCTGAATTTACCGGGACAGGTTCCATAACACCCCCGTCGACAAGAAACCTGTCTCCATCAATTACAGGAGTAAAAAGGCCGGGGATAGCAATACTTGACCTTATTGCCTTGCCGAGGTCCCCATTTGTAAACTTCACAATTTCACCCTTGTTTATATCAACACTGACAGCAGCATATTTTATAGGTAGCTCTTCTATATTTTTTTGTGTAATTACCTTAGAAAGGAGCTGGTTAATATAGCTGCCGCTCAGAAGCCCATGCTTGGAAAATGCAGGTGTCAGTATACGGGGAAGATCTGAGATATTAATTTTTGATGAAATTTCCTCAAGTTCCCGAATTCCTCCGCCGGCATAGACCGCACCTATAAATGAACCTATACTGGTCCCGGTTACGATATCAAATTCTACGTTGAGTTCCTTTAGTGCTTTAAGTACACCCAGATGGGCATAACCCTTTGCACCGCCGCCGCCAAGGGCAATAGCCTTTTTCATTATTAAGTATTTTATAACACATTTATGAATTACACAGCAATTTAATATTGTGCAACAAATATCGTAAATTGTGACAATTTTGGGAATATCAGGCAAGAATTTAAATTTTTCTAAACAAAATATTTTAAGAAAAATAAAATATTCAATAAATACAGCATGTTACGAAATGCTAAAAATATAGTATTTAAGGCTTTACTGGCATTGAGATTGCAATTTTATTATATGTACAGGATTTAGTATGGTAAAAGTCTATGTCAGATGAAAATATAAGAAGGGCTTTAGCCCAAAGTACAGCGGCTAAACAAAAACATAAAGTTATTGACCCGATTATCAGTGATGAACAGCTTATTGATAATCCTGATTTAAATAACAATACTCTTCAGTCTAAGCAGGACGGGCTTGAATTCAATTCGATCGGTGACGGAGCTATAATAGTTGACCTTGATCTGAATATTGTTTCCATTAACAAATCTGCCAGACAGATTACGGGATGGAACAATGATAATTCGGGTAAGAATATCGAATCCTTGTTTAAGATAATAAAGAAAAGCGGCAGGGATAATTGCCGCATTCAGATTGATAATGTTTCCAAAAATATCAACAGGCTTAATAACTGTCTCATGGTCCCAAAAAACAGTTCCGGATTATCACTCAGGGTAAATGCCTCACCAATTAAGAATGAGATTGGGGACAATAAACAAATTCTTCTTGTATTAAAAAAAGAAAATAGTCCTAACCTCGATATAAGTAACTACTATAAATTTAAACATGATAATTTTGTTACAATCACAAGGGGCCTTCTCCACGATCTTAACAACTACTTTACACCTCTGCTTGCCAATCTGAGCATGTTGAAAATGAATTCAGACCAGGACGATGAGAACTATTCACGCATACTCCAGTGTGAAATGTCATGTATAAAGGCAATAGATTTTATGCAGAAATTCAGCCTGATCAGCGAGACATCTCACTTAAAAAAAGAGATTGAATCAATTTCAGATATTGTAAGCTCTTCGGTTGATCTTATTTTTTCCGGCACTAACATAAAATGTGAACTGGATATTTCAGATGAGCTTAAACCTGTAGAAGTTGATAAGAACAAGATCGTCCTCGCCCTCTACAATATTTTAAAAATTTACAGGGAAACTCTGACTCAGGGCGGTTTTCTAAAGATATCAATAAGTAACTATGAAAATGGGCAGATGGAGTTTTTACCCCTGGAAGAGCAGGATTATATAAAAATATCCATTGAAGATAAAAGCAGTCAAGTCAATTTTGATGAGTTGGAATTTAAATCCGATTTTGCCATAAACTCCCAGGAAAATACAAACGCACTCGGGCTTACACTTTCATTTAACATTATCAAGGAGCACGGCGGACTTTTCGATTATGACAACCTGGATGAAAATACCAGGGCAATTATATTTATTCCTGCTTATAAGGATGAAGTCCTTTTCCTTGAAGAAAAGAATGAACAAACCAGCCAGCCGGCTGCAACAAAGGATACAGACAATCAAAAAAAGAACATTCTGGTAATGGACGATAATGAACTTGTTGCCGGCACCCTTGCGGAGATGCTGCTAAGACTTGGATGCAGCGTGTATATCGCAAGCAATGGCAACGAAGCTTTAAAAGCCTATAGTGATGCAAGCAGTAAGGACAATATGTTTGATATAGCCTTTCTTGACCTTACTATCCCAGGTGGAATGGGTGCCGGGGAGATTGTGAAATCGTTAACTGCAATTAACTCTGATGCAAAGCTGGTCGTTTTTTCCGGCTCTGCCAACCATCCTGTTATGCAAAACTTCAAAGATTATGGATTTGATACATTTCTTACAAAGCCTTTTGATTTTAACCAGATCAAGTCTGTTTTAGAAAGCCTATCTGATTAGGATTTAAAAAACTTATTTTTCCATTATACTTCCACGGTATTTTTAAATTAAATCCGGGAGACCATATTGATTTATAAATCAGAATTACAGACAGCTATAAGTGCGGTAGAAAAAGCATCTGCACTTTGTAAAGAAGTACAGGCAAACCTTGTATCAGAGGAAAGCATGCAAAAAAAAGATAAGTCCCCGGTTACGGTAGCGGATTTTGGTGCGCAGGCAATCGTTATTCATGAACTGAAAAAAACATTCCCGGATGCCCCGATTGTTGCCGAAGAAGACGCGAAAGAACTGACGATTTGCGGGGGTGACCCTATTCTCGAAAGTATCGTTAATCATCTTGAGTCACACCTTCCCGGGCTTTCTGAAGAAGATATAGTAATGACAATAAACAAGGGAGGATACGAGGGGGGCAAAGAAGGAAGGTTCTGGACACTTGACCCTATTGACGGTACGAAGGGTTTTCTAAGAAAAGAGCAGTATGCAGTCGCGCTGGCACTTATCGACAATGGCGAGGTTGTATTAGGAGTACTTGGCTGCCCGAATCTCTCAGTGAATTCGTATAATAGTGACAATGAGCTCGGGACCCTATTATATGCGGTTAAAGGGGAGGGGGCATTTATGAAACCAATCGGTGGACCGTCTGAAATGGGCATTTCCGTATCTGGCATTGAATCAACATCTGATGCCAATTTCTGCGAGTCTGTGGAATCGGGCCATTCTTCACACGATGATTCTGCAAGAATAGCAGAGATTTTAAATGTTACTGCTGAACCGGTAAGGATAGACAGCCAGTGCAAATACGGAGTTCTTTCACGCGGTGAGGCTTCAATCTATCTAAGGCTTCCAACAAGAAAAGACTACGAGGAAAAAATATGGGACCATGCCGCAGGTTTTATTGTTGTTAAGGAAGCTGGCGGTGAGGTAACCGACTGCAATGGTGACAAACTGGACTTTTCACTCGGAAGGACTTTAAAAAATAACACCGGTATTGTCGGAACGAATGGAAGGATTCATGAAAAAGTTATTAAAGCTGTGAAAGAAGTTCTAGATTAAATGTCGTCTCGACTGTGGGAAAATACCTTAATTTAAAACTGGATGCCCGAATTCGAACGGGGATCCAGAAAATAAGGTATTGATTTTTATTATTGCAGGACAAAGAATATAAATATTATTTTATTATAATAATTCGTTTTCTAAAAGGTTTTCCCACCAGACAGCATCCATACTCCCCCTGCCGTTTCCGTTGTTAAGTCCGACAAAAACATTAAGCATAACCCTTCCCGGATTACTGGGTAATGCCACTCCCTGGAGAGTCATACGTACAAAGCCTTCATTTATGATATTTCCCGGGCAAAGAAGTTCACCATCTTTTGAATTCGGAATTGATTCGTTTATACCGTATTCAAAGCTTGCTGTGTTGGCCCCGTTTTGACCGAAAAACTGACCATCCGGACCAGTTTGATTAAATGTTAGGATTTCATCCACGAAAGAACTGTCCGGCTGAACGCATGCAAATGCTACATCACGGCATGACAATGGGGTTTCATTGAGATCATAAATATCGACGTCCATTACCATAAATGTTCTTGTAATATTGTCGGCCAACCATGTTCCAACCTGTCCACCTGATTCGCTGCTTAGAATTATTCCTACTATATCAGAGAGTGAAATTCCATCCCGGTTTGAAAAATTAAAAGTTGAAGTAATGTTACCAAAAAATTCTTCGAATAAGGACGTCTGGTTCCACCCGCTCATGTTGGTCCTGTATTCGTAACCATTGTTGTCGATAACCCTGAAATTTCCGATCAGGTTTGTAGGGTCAAATGTGAAATCGGTGTCAACAGCGGTAATTACAACAATACCGTATGCATCCCCGGGAAGAACAACTCCGGAGGGGTTAGCATCATTTGTCAGTATATTCCTGAGATCGTAAGTATGTGTATCGTTAACTGTATAGGCATCAAAGAAATCATTTTCATTACAGTTCTGTCCAACATTGAAGACCTGTACGTGTAAAGTTACCGGCCCGGATGAGGTGTTAGTAATCTGGACAAATGATTCCCTGTCCCTAAGATCAAAAAATGCTGTGAGCCCAAGGTTGTCCGCAAAGGACTGACTGTCACTATCAGGCAGGGGAAAAATTTGGGAATGTGTTAATTGTACGTTCGCAAAACTGAATGTTAAAAGAAATAAAAATATTGTGATCAAAAAACTAAATTTCATTAAAGTTCCTCCAAATAAAAATCCTTATGATTCTACAATTTTAAAGGATTATTTTCAATAAGAATTATTCACTTAAAAACCGATAAATATCTCCAGTTTTGAAATCTATAACATAAACATTACCTGCCTGGTCCTGGCCAAAGCTGGAAATCAGGTGATCAGTTGTTAGGAACTTTGCATATTCCCACTCACCGTTCCTGTTCCTGAGGCCCCAGATATTTCCTGTACAGAAATCACCAAAAAAATATGTACCATCCAGCTGCTTAAACTGCTCCCCCCTGTAAACATATCCGCCTGTGACTGAACATCCCTCGGAGTGGTTATATTCCATTACAGGCATAGTCAGGCTGTTTATATCTGTCTGATTGTCATTATTGAATGTGTGGAATCCTTCTAAAATTCTCCAGCCATAATTTTCACCGCCTTTACTTGAAGCAGGCTGGAAATTGATTTCCTCCCATTCGTTCTGGCCTACATCCGCATTATACAGGTCCCCGGTCTTTGCATCAAAAGAAAACCTCCAGGGGTTTCTTAGCCCGTATGCCCATATCTCATCTTCTCCGGATTTATTAACAAAGGGGTTATCAGGAGGTATTCCGTAAGGAATGCCTTTATTAACATCAATTCTCAGTATTTTACCAAGAAGTGAGAGTTTGTTCTGGCCGTTATCCAGAGGGTCACCTCCCGCACCACCGTCACCAGTCCCTATATAAAGGTAGCCGTCCGGGCCAAAATCAAGCTGGCCCCCGTTGTGGTTAGAATAGGGCTGGCTTATTTTAAGCAGTACCTTTTCCTCATTACCGGTTGAAGAATTATATTCAGATACAATTACAGCACCTTTTGCATCAGTGTAATATACAAAGTACCTGCCATTGGTTTTAAAATCCGGATGAAATGCAACACTCAATAGTCCGCGTTCCGATTCCCTATCCCTTACCATGTCTGATATATCGAGGAATGTGGTTTTGGTGCCATTATTGATAGAAATAATTTTTCCGCCTTTCTCAACTATATATATATTTCCTGAATCGTCATTTGCCTCTGCCAGGTAAAGCGGTTCCTTAAAACCGGAATATACTTTTTCAAGACTGATATTTGCCCAGGGTGATACCTCTAAGGCTTTTCTTGATGGTGAAATTTCCCGCTGAGCAATAAATGGAATTTTTGCAAACTCTATCCCTGCACGCAGTTCATTTCTGAACATTAAATAAACAGAACTACCGAGTATAATCCCGGTGATTAATATAATTTTAAAATTTTTGGACATGTTTATAATATTGCATTAAAATTTTTAATTAAAAGCTGAATTTTTATAATTTTTTTCCCAAAAAAGTAATTCTATGGCTAATAAAGATATACTTCACGATTTAGATGTATTAATACGGTCCCGCTACAGCCTCATATTCCTTGACTCAAAAGAGGAAAACAGGGCACAGGCGCTATTGAAACTTCTTGCCGACCATATGAACATACCTTTTTTTACCTGGTCTCTTTCAAAAGGGCTGGTAAGGGAAGACCTTGATTCAGGTGCACCGGTCTATAATTCACAGGACATTATGATTGCCCTCGGGCACATTGAGTCGTCACTTTTCCCCGCAATTTACCATTTTATTAATATTGAAAAACAGCTCAAAGATGAAAATGTGTCTGAAAAACTTAAAAATATCTCAAACGGGTTTGCAAAGCAGGATGCTGCTTTGATCATCACAGGAAGCTCAATTAATATTCCCGAGCAGTTAAAACTTCACTCCACAGTTGTCCATATGCCTGACCCCACCATTGATGAGTACAGGAAACTTTTACTTCATATAGTAAGGGACCTTAGATTCAAGGATAACCTTGAAGTTGAACTTTCAACCCAGCAGGAATCACAGCTGCTAAATAATATAAAGGGGCTGACTTTAACGGAAGCTGAAAAAATCCTTACAAAAATTATGATTGTGGACAACAAACTTTCGGCTGAAGATATTCGGGACATAGTGGATGCGAAAAAAGAAATTATTGAAAAAGAAGGTGTACTTGAATACTACCCTGTAGAAGAATCAATGGACGAAATAGCGGGGCTTGCTAACCTTAAAGACTGGCTTGAAAAGAGAAAGAATATAATTACAAACCCGGACGGCGCAAAAAAATTCGGCCTGGATTTTCCAAAGGGGATACTTGTACTCGGCGTGCCGGGATGCGGAAAAAGCCTTTGTGCTAAAGCAGTAGCAATGGAGTGGGGACTCCCGCTTTTAAAATTCGATACCGCAAACCTTTATAACAAGTATATAGGTGAAACGGAGAAGAACCTCAAAAACGCCATTGAGACCTCCGAGAAGATGTCTCCCGTAATCCTATGGATAGATGAAATCGAAAAAGCCTTTTCTTCTGTATCTTCTGACCATGACGGCGGAGTATCGACAAGGATATTCGGTACATTCCTTTCATGGATGCAGGACAGGAAAGGCGACGTGTTTATTTTTGCAACTGCAAATGATGTTTCCAAGCTACCGCCAGAATTTTTAAGAAAAGGAAGGTTCGACGAGATATTTTTTGTTGACCTCCCGGGAGCTGAATCAAGAAAAACCATTTTTGAGATACATCTGCAGAAGCGTGAAAAGGACTGCGCTGATTTTGAACTTGATATGCTTACTGATTTAACAGAAGGATTTACAGGATCAGAGATAGAGCAGCTTGTTGTGTCCGGACTTTATACTGCATTTTCCAGCGGCCATGAATTAACAACTGATATCCTTATTGAAGAAATAAATAAGACGGCACCTTTATCCGTCACAATGGCTGAGAGAATTGATAATCTCAGAAACTGGGCAAACGGAAGGGCTGTTAAGGCAAATTAATTATTAAAAGTATTAATGACAGGTATCAGCAGATATAAAAAGCTGTTAAGCCTACTTCGGGCTTTTCTTAAATTTACATATTTAAATCTCAGGAAATTATATATCTCTCCGGGGTTGGATCTAAAATATGTAAATGCTTTTTTATAATCAATTTTTGACTCTTTACTAAAAATCTGTTCCATCCGGGGTAAGTGCTGACTGGTAAGATCAGATACGGCCCTTACTGACATAACAGCTGTATCAAGTTTTTTGGCAGCATCCGCTATTGCCCATGTTTCCATGTCGACAATGTCTGCCCCGCTTTTAACATAGAGGTCCAGTTTTTTTTCTTTTACATTAATAAAACTGCTTTCAGTCAGGACCCCGCCGATAATATATTTACTGGCAATATAGGGAAGATTGTTATCAAGTTGTATTTTTTCCTGATTTTTGAGGCTTGAGACCCAATCCGGAACAACTATCTCCCCAAGAACGAGTTTAGGGTTAAGAGCGCCGGCAAAACCGGCTGAGATAATAGTTCCCGGATTATATTTTTTTATTAAAGTATTTGTACAGTTCCTTGCCTTCTTTAATCCTACTCCTGATATTGAAACAACAACATCAATATCAAGGAACTTTCCCTCGATAAATTTAATTGTGCCTGAATTCGAAATTTTTTTATTTGTCAGGGAGTTGGTCAGGCCGCTGACTTCATCTTCTGTGGCTGAAATTAGTGCAATCATTTTGAATTTAGATAAAGTGCTTTAACGAAAGGAGCACAATCAGTGCTGCAAGTCCGAGTCTGTATATTACAAATACTTTATAACTCTGCTTCTGGAGAAATTTTAGTAAGTACTTAATAACAAAAAAGGCCGTAACTGCTGAGCTTAAAATCCCAAGTAGAAACGGCGGAGTAATTAAGGTCTCAATCGGGATGTGCCTTGATTCAAGAACACCAGCACCTGTTATAAGCGGTGCAGCAAGCAGGAAGGAAAACCTGGCTGCTTCGTCTCTTTTAAAGTTTCTAAGAAGCCCGCCGGTGACTGCCACACCCGATCTGGATACTCCCGGAATTACAGCAAATGCCTGGGCAATCCCAAAATACAGGCAGTCAGTAAGGTCCATATCTTTTATTTCCTTACTGTTCTTTGTTCTCCTGTCGGCAATGAATAAAAATACGGCAAACAGTGCAAGGGCAGCGGCAATGGATAGTGGATTTCTTAATATCCCGGCGGCATAGGACTCAAAGACAAATCCTGAAATTACCCCTGGGATTGTTCCAATAAAAATATATAAACCAAGCATACCATCCCTGTTACCTTTAAATGAACCCCTTGAGGCAGACTTTATGAACTCGGGGATTATTCGTTTCCAGTCCTGGTAAAAATAGGCAAAAATTGCGAAAAGGCTCCCGATATGTAGTGCTACGTTGAAGGGCAGTCCCTTGTCCTGCCATGAAAATAGCCAGGGTACAAGCACGAGGTGTGCGGTACTGCTAATAGGAAGAAATTCAGTTATTCCCTGGATTATGCCTAGTATTATTGACTGAATTAGATCCAATATAGCTCCTTACTTATTCCGGAGTGCTTTCTTTAGAAACTTACCCGTGTAAGACCCTTTTGATTTAGCGATTAATTCCGGTGTGCCTGCAGCAACAACATTACCGCCATTTGCACCGCCCTCGGGCCCAAGATCGATTATATAGTCCGCACATTTAATAATATCAATATTGTGCTCAATAACAACAACCGTATTGCCGAGTTCAACAAGTTTATGAATTACAGATAACAGTTTTTTTACATCTTCAAAATGAAGGCCCACCGATGGTTCATCAAGAATATAAAGAGTGCTGCCGGTCGACTTTTTAGAAAGTTCTTTTGAAAGTTTTATTCTCTGGGCCTCCCCCCCGGAAATAGTCGTGGATGACTGCCCAAGCCTTATATAGTCAAGCCCTACTTCATTCAGTACTGCCAGCTTGTTTTTTAGCTTTGGAAAATTTTCAAAAATTACAAGCGCTTCTTCCACGGTCATATTGAGCACATCCGCGATGCTGTGGCCTTTGAATTTTATTTCCAGGGTTTCATCGTTATAACGTTTTCCACCGCATTTATCGCAGGTCACATATACGTCAGAAAGAAAGTGCATCTCAATCTTTTCATTACCGTCACCGCTGCAGTGGGTGCACCTGCCATCTTTTACGTTAAAGCTGAACCTGCCGGGACTGTATCCCCTGGCTTTTGCATCCGGCAGCATTGAGAAAATATCCCTTATGTCCGTAAAAAGCCCGGTGTATGTTGCCGGATTCGACCTCGGGGTCCGTCCAATCGGATTTTGGTCTACGTCTATTATCTTGTTGATTTTTTCAAACCCTTTTACATCTTTAACTTTACCGATGGGCTTTTTGCTTTTATACAATTTTCTGGACAGAAAATTGTATAGGATATCAATAACCAGTGTGCTTTTGCCCGATCCTGATACACCGGTGACACATGTGAATACTCCGAGGGGCAGATCAACATCAATGTTCTTAAGATTGTTCTCCGAGGCGTTGATGATCTTAATGAAATCTGAAGGTTTTTTTCTTTTTCCTGGGATCTCTATTGCCAGTTTTCCGGAAAGGTATTTACCGGTAAGTGAACATTGCTGGTTTATAATCTGTTTCACATCGCCCGAGGCCACAATCTTTCCGCCATGTTCGCCTGCACCGGGGCCAATATCGAGGATAAAGTCGCTGCTTCGTATTGTATCTTCGTCGTGTTCTACAACAACAACAGTGTTGCCGGAATCCCGAATTGATTTAAGAGTATCAAGCAGTTTTACATTGTCACGGGGATGAAGCCCTATTGATGGTTCATCGAGGACATAGGTGATGCCGGTAAGCTGTGAACCTACCTGGGTAGCAAGCCTTATTCTCTGCGCTTCGCCCCCAGAAAGCGTTGGGGCAGACCTGTCTAGCGAAAGATATGAAAGGCCAACATCGACCAGGAACTTTAACCGTGAAATTATTTCGAAAACAATCCTTTCGGAAATTAATTTATCTCTTTCATTTAGTTTTATTTTTTCAAAAAATTTGAGTAGTTCTTCCGTGTGCCGGGATGAAAGGTCATAAATAGATTTTTTATTAATAAGTACGGAGAGTGATTCTTTTTTCAGTCTTGAACCACCGCATTCTTCGCATTTGGTTGAGACAAGGTATTTTGACAACGACTCTCTAATCTCATCGGAGTCCGTTTCTTTGTACCAGTTAGATATAATGGCCACTACGCCTTCGAAAGTATCCAGGTAATCTTCGGACCATCTTTTCTTTTTACGTGAAAAGAGTATCTCTTCTTCACCAGAGCCGAATAAAATTTTGTCCCTTATCCCTTTTTTTAGTTTATTAAAGGGAGTATCCATGCTGAAGCCGTAGTGTTCGGCAAGTGATTTTAAAACGTTTTTGTAGTAAGTCGAATTTTTCCAGGGGGTTATAGCACCCTTATCAAGGGATTTACCCGGGTCTTCAATTATCAGATCAGGGTCAAAAAAAGTATTTACTCCAAGTCCGTTGCACCGTCCGCACGCACCGTAGGGGCTGTTAAATGAAAACAGCCGGGGAGATATTTCGGTATAGATAAAACCACACCCTGGGCATGAATAACTTTCACTGAAATCAAGGACCCTGCCATTGGTTTCGCACCTGGCTATACCTCCGGACCTTTTTAATGCCAGCCTTAGGGACTCTTCTATCCTGTCGGATGATTTGCTGCCGATTACATCAATAAGCAGTTCAATTGTGTGATTTTTATACCTGCTTAGTTTGATCTCATCGTCGAGGTCGTATTCTTTGCCGTCTATCCTTACGCGGAGAAAACCTTCTTCCTTAAGATCCTCGAGTTCTTTTCGGTATTCACCTTTTCTGCCCTGGACTATAGGAGAGTAGATATAAACTTCTTTACCGGATGAGGCCTCAACTACTTTCTCGATCATTGAATCAACGGTCTGGGTAACAATCTCAATATTGCATTTTGGGCAGTGGGGTATACCAACCCTGGAAAAAAGAAGCCTGAGGTAATCGTATATTTCGGTAATTGTGCCCACCGTTGACCTTGGATTACGGTGAAAGGTTTTCTGGTCTACAGAAATTGAAGGGGAAAGCCCTTCAATATAGTCCACATCAGGCTTTTCAAGTTTTTCAATAAACTGGCGGGCATAGGCAGAAAGTGATTCCATAAAGCGGCGCTGCCCTTCTGCAAACAGGGTATCAAACGCGAGGGAAGATTTTCCCGATCCGCTTACCCCGGTAACTACTGTTAAGGACCTTCGGGGTATCTTCAGGCTTATGTCTTTAAGGTTGTGCTGACGTGCACCCTTAATGTTTATGTATTCCAAAGTGGGAATGAAGTTTACCTAATCTTCCCCTTAAAAGGGGAAGAACTTAAGGCATTACAAAAATTACTAAAAATTAATCATTTCATCTAAAAAATATAATCCCACCCCATCCCCTATATTTTTCTTTACGATTTAAAATCAAATTTTCTTAACGTTATTTATTGCAGGCCGTTTAGAAAGCTAAACTTCATTATTACTCGATGAACATTTAGCAAGAAAATGCTCAAAAATATTCTTTGATACGTCCGTATCTTCAAGCTCCGGGTGCCACTGAACAGCAATGAGGGAATGATCGTCTGATTCCAGGCCCTCTACAATACCGTCAGAGGTGTGTGCGCTTGCATGAAGTCCAGCCCCGATTTTATTTACTGCCTGGTGGTGGTAGCTGTTAACGGTGAACTCATTTTTTCCAACAATTCCATATAGCTGTGATTCTTCATTTACTCTCACGGGGTGTACGGCCCCTTTTTCATGAATAAGGGGGTTTTCTACCAGGTCCTGTATGTCCTGGAATAATGAACCGCCAAAAAATACGTTTATAAACTGCATTCCGCCGCAGATACCAAGGACCGGCATTTTGTTATCCAGTGCTGACTTCAATACAATATATTCCGCTGCTGTCCTTTCGTCGTTCATTGGGTTAAGTTTCGGATGGGGCTTTTCATTATAATGCCTGGGGTCCATGTCTCTAGAGCCGGGTATTAAGAGGCCGTCAATCCTGGAAATTATACTTCCGAGGTAATCGGTATTGCCTTCAATGCTAGGTATCAATACTGGTAGGCCGCCGTATTTTGCCACAGCTTTTGAATAAACTTCTTCAATAGAGTTGTGTTTCTCCTTGAAGTCGGTGGTGATTCCTATAAGTGGTTTGCGGGGCATAATAAAAAGTTGCTGTCCTGAATTTCGGTCTATTTAATTCTACATTAATTTCAGATTAACCCTAACTTAATATTCGCACTATTAAATTAATCCTTACATAAAATCTTTATTCCAGGGAGGAATTCATGTCGAGAGTTATTAACATTTTTTTATTACTTTTTGTATTTATATCTTTTTCCAGTGTGGTAAAAGCTGAGATTACACTGAATTTTCTGGGTACGTATGCCTCGGGTATTTTTGATGACAGTGCTGCTGAAATTGTGGCATATGACAAGGACACCGAGAGGCTGTTTGTTACAAATTCGGCAAATAATACAATAGATATTGTAGATATCAGCTCACCAGCTGCACCTTTACTTTTCGATACTATTGACCTTTCACCATACGGCGCAGGTGTAAACAGTGTTGCCATATATGACGGTTTAGTAGCGGTAGCAGTAGAAGCGGACCCAAAGCAGGACCCGGGTACCGTAGCATTCTTTGATGCTGACGGAAATTATGAAAATGATTTAACAGTGGGCGCACTTCCCGATATGCTTACATTCGCAAAAAAAGGTAAATATTTGCTTGTTGCAAATGAAGGAGAGCCGGACCATTACTGTGAAGGAAATAATGATCCTGAAGGATCGGTGAGTATAGTAAACCTTAAAAACGGAGTTAATAACGCAACAGTTACGACTGCCGATTTTAATTTCTGGGACAATAAAAAAGGACTCCTTAGGAGCCAGGGTGTAAGAATATTCGGGCCTGGAGCCACAGTGTCGCAGGACCTTGAGCCGGAATACATAACCCCGCTTCCAAAAGGTAAAAAAGCGGTTGTTTCACTCCAGGAAAATAACGCTTTTGCTATTTTAAACTATAAAACCGGCAAGATCGAAACCATAGTTGGGCTCGGGACCAAAAACCACAAAAGGACAAAGAACGCACTCGATCCAAGTGATGATGACGGCGGTATAAATATCCAGCCATGGCCTGTAAGGGGAATGTACCAGCCGGACGCAATCGATTCTTTTAAATACCAGGGGCAGAACTTCATTGCAAGTGCAAACGAAGGGGATGCCCGGGAGTATTTCTGCCTGCTCGGAGGAGAGCAGGAATCAGAAGAAAATGAAGACCCTGAAGCTGAAGATGAAAGGGTAAAAGACCTGGTGCTTGATCCTGTAAAATTTCCTGATGCTGCAACTCTCCAGCAGGACGAAAACCTCGGAAGGCTGAATGTGACTCTGTTCAAAGGCGACCAGGGTAAAGACGGGGACTTCGAAAGGCTTTTTTCATTCGGTGCACGTTCATTTTCAATCTGGAACCAGTACGGCCAGCTTGTGTATGACAGCGGTGATGATTTTGAGCAGATAACAGCTGTTGCAGATGAATTCAACAACGACAACGACGAAAATGATTTTGACGGAAGAAGTGATGCAAAGGGGCCTGAACCTGAAGCAATTAAGGTAGCCAGGGTTTTTGGAGAAAGGTATGCATTCATTGGCCTTGAAAGAATCGGTGGTGTTATGATTTACAACATATCTGACCCATACGCACCATATTTCGTAGACTACATAAACAACAGGGACTTTACTCAGGACCCTGAAGGACCTAACCCGGAGAATGCACTGGACCTGGGGCCTGAATCAATAATATTTATCAAAAAGGGTGACAGCCCAATTAATAAAAACCTTCTAGTTGTGGCTAACGAAGTGAGCGGTACAACAACAATTTATCAGATTGTAAAAGACTAGGAGTAAGTTCACTCCATTACAAAGAAAGGGAGTCCCTGTTGGGACTCCCTTTTTATTTTAAATATGATTATGACCTTCCCATAGCCATGTTTTCAAGTTTGGCAATTCTTTCTTCCATTGGGGGATGGGTGCTGAAAAGCTTTGCCATACCGCCGCCAAGCATAGGGCTGATGATCATCATATGCGCGGTGCTGTCAGCTGCCTGTTCACTTACATGGAACTTTCCCCTTCCTGAATAACCTGCAAGGCTTCTTAGTGCGTTTGCAAGGTAAAGCGGGTTTCCGCATATCTGTGCTCCGCCTTTATCAGCTTCATATTCCCTTGTCCTTGAGATTGCCATCCTTATAAGGCTTGCAGCAAGTGGTGCAAGAATAAGCATTGCTATCATTGCGACAGGGTTGGAACCCCTGCCGTCCCTTCCACCTCCGAAAAACATACCAATATAAATTAAGTATGTAATCCCGGTAGCAATAGCGGCTGCAATGGAGCCTGTCAGGATGTCCCTGTTTTTAATATGTGCAAGTTCGTGTGCAAGCACACCCCTAAGTTCGTCCCTTGGCAGTAATTTCATAATACCCTCAGTAACAGCTACAGCCGAATGACTTGGGCTTCTTCCTGTTGCAAAGGCGTTAGGTGCCTGTTCCGGTACGATATATACCTTTGGCATTGGCAGGCCTGCATTTGTAGCCAGTTCCTGCACATCACCATATAGTTCGGGAGCTTCTTCATATGTAACTTCTTTTGCCCTATACATCGAGAGGACAAGCTTGTCACTCCACCAGTAGCTTGCAAAATTCATTAAAAAGGCGAGGCCTAATGCAATAAGTGCGCCGTTTTGACCGGCAATCATTCCGCCGATAACTATAAATAGTGCTGATAACAGTGCTAGAAGGGCAACACTTTTAATGGTATTCATTTTTATCTCCTTAACTGAATATATTCAGTCACAAAATTAATATTAATGTATCCAATATAATAATTATTTAACTTAGTTCAATAGATATTGTTTCTAAACCTCTAGTCATTTATGAGTATATCACAGTAATAAAACCTTTTATTTCTTAGGACTATACTTCCTGCTTTACAGTCTATTCTGTAATTAAAATACGGCCCGTCGTAAGTGAATGTGTGAAATTCGCCATTCTCACCACATTTGTCAATGTTTTCAGGCAGTTCTGAAAGAAAATCCCGGTCATATTCCCTCCCGGCAAACTGTATGGGCAGTACCTCTGAATCAACGCATATAGTTTTGGCCCTGAATCCCTTGTCAATAAACCTTTCTGCAAGATCGGTGCTTTTTTCATGCCAGATCGGAAAAACACATTTCATCCCGATTTTATCCATCTGTTTAAGCCTGTAATCCCTTACATCTTCGAGGAAAATATCACCAAAAATTATATTTTTGATACCGGAATCCATAAATTTACTTAGTCCGTTATTAAAACAATTCTCATAAATCTCGTTTGTACATTGTTTAGGGATAAATATTTTTTTAAGTGGCAATCCAATTGACTTTGCCTGCAGGTCAAGAAGCTCTACTCTTAGTCCATGCATACTGACGCGGCCGTAGTCTTCCGTCACGGTGGTTACAAGTGATACTATCTCATATTCTTTTTCTTCTATAATCTTATGAAGGGCAAGGGCGCTGTCTTTACCCGAACTCCATGAAAAAATAGCTTTTTTCTTCATTTAAAAAGGTCAGTCAAATACAAGTTCCCTGACTTCGGGAGATTCAATAGAAAGGTCAATTTTAAGTCCGGGGGCAATATCTTTTATCCATCCGGACATGTTCCTGTAGATATTTACCCTGTCGAATTTAATAGGTTTAAATTTCCCGTCGCTGGAAGGGATAATTTCCTGGCTGTGAATAAGGCTGTCGGGGAATCTCTTGTTTAGCACATCAAGTAGGTTCTTTTGGACTTTTATTGTTCCGAGGGTGATATAATCAATTTTTTCCGGTTCGAGTATTTTAAATATTCCTTCGACCATATTATGGTAATGTTTTTCCCATCCTTCAAAGTTAAAAATAGGGTCGAGCCTGATACCCACGGTATAACCGTGTTCCTGGCACTTTTTTGCGGCTTCAAGTCTTTGCATAAACCCTGGGGTTTTATGTTCTATTTTTTCGGCCACATATTCCGGGCTTATTGTCCATGATGGAATAAGGTTTTTAGGCACTTTATCTAGGCTTAAAAGATTTTCTATATTGGTGCTTTTCGTTCGGAATTCTACTTTTCCGTTTTTGTATTTGAGAAAAAGATGGGCAATATCAATTGAAAAATCAGTCAGGTAATCAAATGCAAGTGAATCACATACTTCCCCAACATGGAAATAAGGGTTTGGTTCATTTTTTAGAATATCTTCCATTTTGTCCAGTACTTCGTCCCTATTTACAAATATTACAGGGACCTTTGTCTGAAAGTAGTACTGGAGATAGCAGTATTCGCAGTCGTACTTGCAGTCAATTTCATGAAATAGGTAGTACTGGCCGTCAGCCATCCTTCCAATGCTTTTTACTACCTCACCTTTTTTTTCAGCAATAGCCAGGGAGTTTTTGTCTTCATCGGCCCTTTGTTTAAAATCTTTTTCCAGATTAATTGTCTTGTAATCATCGATCAGTTCTATAGGGACACCGGGGAGTTTTGAAATGATCTTTTCAGTCAGCGGGTGGTTTTCTAAATGTTTTTCAAGATATATCTTGTCGGGTGGGGCATTCATAAGTCAGGTCATTTTTTAAAGAGTTTGGATAGCTGCATGGCGAGCATAAAATCGCCGGAAATTTTTACTTTCCCGGTTAAGATTGCTGTTTCGGGTTTCATTTCACGCCTTATTAACTTAACAAAATTATCATCACTGGAGCTAAAAGTGCAGTTTGCCTCTTCGTCACCTTTTCGAACCCCCAGTGTGTCATCGTTAAGGTCAACAATCCATTTACCGCCTTCATCGCCGCTTATATCAAATTTGACTAAAGCTCCTACATCCGAAAGCTGCTGCTTCCTTTCCAGGAGTTTTTGTTCCATCTTTTGAAATATTTCTTCAACCCTGTTCATAGTTAATCGATTTTGAAACCATTTTTATACTACCACCGGCTGAAAATTAATCCATTGACCTGCAACTAAAACTCATTAGTATTTAGGCTGGTATAAAAATGAGCATAGTTTATCCGAAAATTCACGAGGTGATTGTTATTGGTGCGGGACACGCAGGATGCGAAGCTGCGCTTTCAGCAGCAAGAGTCGGATGTAAGACCCTCGTGTTAACTGCAAATATTGATACAATCGGCCTGATGTCCTGTAACCCTTCGGTTGGAGGGGTTGGCAAGGGACACCTCGTAAAAGAGATTGATGCACTTGGAGGTGAGATGGCAAAAGCCGCTGACTACAGTGCTATCCAGTACAGGAGGCTTAATACAAGGAAAGGTGCGGCAGTGCAGGCAACAAGGATCCAGGCAGACCGCCAGCTTTACAGGTCCTATATGCTAAATGCTCTTGAAGCAGAAAAAAACATTGATATTAAGCAAAGGATGGTCGAGGGGTTTATAGCTGAGGGGGAAAATGTTGTCGGGATTAAAACAAATCTTGGCGAAGAGTTCTATGCTGATGCTGTAGTTGTGACCCCGGGCACTTTCCCAAACGGCCTGATACATATCGGCATGACTCAGATTTCTTCAGGCAGAGCCGGTGAAGCCGCGGCAACAGGTATTTCCGAATCATTCGGCAAACTTGGGTATAAACTCGGAAGGCTAAAAACCGGTACACCCCCCAGATTGGACGGAAGGACTATTGACTGGGAAGCTACAACAGAGCAGCCGGGTGATGTGAACCCTGTAATGTTCTCATTTTCAAATAGAGAAACAGTAAATAAACAACTTCCCTGCCATATTACATATACAAGCGAAAAGACACATGAAGTTATAAGGGATAATCTTGATAAATCACCTCTTTATTCCGGCCTTATAAAAGGCGTGGGGCCCAGGTACTGCCCTTCCATAGAAGATAAGATTGTAAAATTTCCCGATAAGGACCGCCACCAGATATTCCTAGAGCCGGATGGACTTAACACATACGAAATATATCCCAACGGCATATCGACGAGCCTTCCGCTCGAAGTGCAGTATGAACTTTGCCGTACAATAGTGGGACTTGAAAACGTAGAGATAATGAGGCCGGGGTATGCAGTGGAGTATGATTTCCTCGACCCGACCCAGCTTAAGATAACGCTTGAATCAAAATTAATTAATAACCTGTTTTTTGCCGGCCAGATAAACGGTACAACAGGGTATGAAGAGGCAGGAAGCCAGGGGCTTGTTGCAGGTGTAAATGCGGCACTGAAAGTGAAAGGCGAGCAGCCCTTTATACTCGACAGGTCCGAAGCCTATATGGGGATCCTTATAGATGATCTTGTTACAAAGGGAGTGGACGAGCCTTACAGGATGTTTACATCAAGGGCAGAATACAGGCTTATTCTGAGGGAAGATAACGCCGACCTAAGACTCAGGGAAATCGGCTACAGGCTGGGACTTGTAAGCCAGCAGGACTATGACAGGTATATGGAAAAAAGAGAGGGTATAGAGAAAGAGTTTGAAAGACTTGAAAGCAAAAAGGTCCTGCCAACTCCCGAAATGAACGAGATTCTTACCAGCCTGTCTACGGCTAAACTAAAAAAGCCGCAGTCACTTAAAGAAATTCTTAGAAGGCCTGATATTTCTTATAAAGATCTTTGTTATATTGATGAGGAATCAACTTCAATATCAGGGAGCGAAGTAGCAGACCAGGTAGAGATGGAAGTTAAATACGAGGGTTATATTAAAAGACAGCTTGAACAGATTGAGAAATTTAAGAAGCTTGAGAGTATAAAAATCCCTGTTGAATTTTTCTATGATGATATTCCGGGGCTTTCTAATGAGATAATTCAGAAGCTGACATCAGTAAAACCCGATTCTCTTGGACAGGCAACGAGAATATCAGGCATCACACCGGCAGCTATATCGGTACTAATGGTTTATATAAAAAAAATCGAGGATTCGGGAAGACTTAATAAATGAGTTCAGTGTTCTTCTTCTGAACTATCTTCATCCATTTCTTCTTCCTCGAGTTTTTCCAGCTCTTCCAGTTCCTGATCATACAGGTCCATTTCGTCGAGTTCTTCGCCGATGTAACCCGAACCATCAGGGTCTTCAAGCATTTCGAAGACGTCTTTTATTTTTTTCCTACTCTTCCGTGTTTCCATATAATCTCCAACTATTATATATGAAGTCCTATATCTATTATTTTCAAAATAAAAATAATAGCAATAATAAATAAAAATTTTTTATAAGTCAGTTTTAGTTATTTAACAGTTCCAGCATTTTCTGCGGGTCAGTAGTCGGAAGTTTGCATACGAAATTGAGACAAACATACGAGGTTGCAGCGCCATCAATTACCTTCTGAGCTTTAGTATATGGAGCAATGCCGGTTATATCAACACTATTTTCATCTTTAAACAAAACAACCTTGTTCGGCACGTATTTCTCTCTCAAAGTACTTATCATTTTTTCAGTGTCCGGCGCACCTTTTTTGCCTGTAATAACAATTTCGTAAGAAGGGCCAACGGCAAAATCAAGGCCGGACATAAACATAGTATGAGAAATTGGAGATCCATTTAATGTTGTTGAAAACGCGGTTGCAAGCTCATTTGCATAATTTTCATATTTAGTGTCAGCAGTGATCCTGGAAAGTTTTAATAAGTTCATCATGGCAACGGCATTTCCCGAAGGGACTGCTCCATCGTAAATCTCTTTTTGTTTTACAAGGAGCTTCTCCCCGTCACTTGGACTAAAGAAAAACCCAAAATTCTTATCGTCCCAGAAATACTTAATCATCTGGTCATTGAGGTTAATAGCTTCCTTCAGGTATTCGGTATTAAATGTTGTTTCGTAAAGTTCCAGAAGGCCCATAATAAAAAAAGTGTAGTCATCAACATTGGCAAGAATCGCGGCATCACCGTTCCTGTAGCGGTGAAGGAGCCTTCCGTCCCTGGTAAGGCTGGTATTAATAAATTTTGCCGCTTTTTCAGCAGCATCGGTATATACACTGCTGCCGAAAACACGCCCGGCTTTCGCAAGTGCCGCAATCATAAGGCCGTTCCAGTCCGTGATGATTTTATCGTCTTTTGATGGGTGAATTCTTTTTTCACGAATATCAAAGAGTTTTTGCCTTGATTGTTCTAATCTTATATCCATCTCATCGCGTGATATTCCAAGGGCCATTGCCGCCTGGTCAGGATTTTTATTTAAATGTAATATATTTGTTCCCGGCTTTTCCCCGCTTACTTCGTCAACAAAGTTGCCATCAGGTGCCGTGTTGTAAATATTAATTATTAAGCTGCCTTCATCATTGCCGAGAATTTCCAAAATTTCCCTTTCCGTCCATAGATAGAACTTACCTTCCTCTCCTTCGCTGTCAGCATCTTCTGCCGAGTAAAAACCGCCCTCCGGAGATGTCATGTCCCTAAGGACATATGTAAATATCTGCTCAGCTGTCTTTTTGAAACTTTTATTTCTGGTCAACTGGTATGCCTCGGTATATGCCAGTGCCAGTAGGGCCTGGTCATAAAGCATTTTTTCAAAATGGGGAACAAGCCACTCTGTGTCAGTGGAATACCTGTGGAATCCAAACCCCACATGGTCAAAGATCCCGCCGTTGCTCATGGATTCAAGGGTTTTGGTTACCATGTCTATTGCTTTCTGATTTCCTGTCCGCTGGCCGTATCTCAAAAGGAAAAGCATATTATGCGGAGTCGGGAACTTGGGGCGCTGACCGAATCCGCCGTGAACAGGGTCATACCTTGATTCAAGCTGCTGAAATGTTTTTTTCAGGGTTGTGCCGTCGAGTTCTTCACTTGCCTGGACCCTTGTGGGGTCAGTTGCAATTGCAAGGGACTGGGTTGCACTATCGGCTGATTTGAGAATTTCTTCACGGTTATTTTTCCAGACCTCTCCAATTCTCGGGACAAGCTCCATCATCCCAAGCCTGCCGTAACGGCTTAGTTTTGGAACATAAGTTGCTGCATAAAAGGGTTTTTTGTCCGGGGTCATTATGACATTAAGCGGCCAGCCGCAGCCTCCCTGCGAAAGTAGCTGGCATACAGTCATATAAATATTGTCTATATCGGGCCTTTCTTCCCTGTCGACTTTTATGGATATAAAGGTCTCATTCATTAATGCGGCGACTTCATTATCTTCAAAAGATTCATGTTCCATAACATGGCACCAGTGGCATGTTGAATACCCGATTGAGAGCAGGACCGGTTTGTCTTCTTTCCTGGCTTTTTCGAAAGCTTCTTCTCCCCAGGGGTACCATTCCACCGGGTTGTCGGCGTGCTGAAGAAGGTATGGACTATTTTCATGTTGTAGTCTGTTCATTTTTTTTCCGTTTTGATTTACTTCTGATTTTGCAAATGAAAATAAACTGAAACAAGTGACAGTAATAACAAGAGTGACAGATAATAAAGTGATATTTTTTCTGTTATTTAACATTACAGTGAATTAAAATTTATATCTGCTATTTTAACCAAGAAGTATTAAATTGTAATAAAACAGTTGATAAAATTTGCCCAGTTTCAGGTTAAATGGGTTATAATTGCTTGGGATTAATAGAAATTTGCCATGAATATAGTAAAAGAAAAGTATATTAAGATAATCGAGGACACAAGGGAAATCCTCAACCATCTGCATGGAAATGTAAAAGAGCATTCAAATAAAGAGCTTGAAGATAAGCTTGTCTCCGCAATAGACAACCTTGACAGCCTGTTCCTGGTAGTGTTTGTTGGTGAATTCAGTACGGGTAAATCGTCTATAATTAACGCGATTATCGGTGAAAAAACACTTGATGAAGGCATTACACCCACAACGGATAAAATCTCGATAATTAAATACGGGGAGGAAAAAGGTGTAAATATTGAAGACGGAATTGCCACCTTCACCGTTGACCAGAAAAACCTCGACAACCTTTACATCGTTGATACGCCGGGCACAAACGTAACTATTAAACAGCATGAGCAGATTACGCAGAATTTTATACCCCGCGCAGACATCATATTTTTTACAATTGGGGCCGAAAGGGCCGTAACCGGCAGTGAATCAGATTTTATCAAGTTCCTGAAAGATGACTGGAAAAAGAAAATAGTATTTTTACTCAACAAAATAGATATTGCTTCAGGGGAAGAGGAATATAATAAGCTACTTGAACACTCCACCTCAGAACTTGAAAGAATATTCAGTATACAGCCGCATATAATCCCGATATCTGCGAAGCGGGAGCTTGATCACCCCGGGGGTCCTGAAAGCGGGTTTGAAGCTCTTAGAAAATACCTTTTTGAAACTCTTAGCGAAGAAGAAAAAATTAAGATCAAACTTAACTCTTCACTAGACCTTTCTCTTAAGCTTGCAGAGGAAACGGAAGTATCAATTGAAGAAAACATCCTTAGAATTGAGAAAGATATAAAAAAGCTAAACGATTTTGAGTCAAGGCTTGAGGGGATGAAGAATGACCTGATCACAAATTCAGGCCAGTTTACCGAAAGGATAAGAGCAAGGCTGCTTGAGTTTAAAAACAGGGGCATAGAGTTTATAGACAATCTGATCCGGTTTGAAAATATCCTGAAACTGATAAGGAAGGAAAAAATAGCCAGGGAGTTTGAGCAGAAAGTCTCCCTCCAGACGGTAAAGGAAATTGAGAAAGACCTTGATGATATGGTAGCCTGGACCGAGAGTTCTTCAAAAAATATCCTGGACAGTTCGATCCGCTTTTACAGGGACTCTGTCCAATCTGAAGATGCAAATATTTCAACGCCATTTTTACAGCAGAGAATTAAGCTGATAGATACCGTGAGGGCCGAACTCGAATCCAAGAAAGCAGAGATAGACCCGAAAATTCTTGGAAGCAACCTTGTCGACACTGCCAGGAACGCAGTCGCATCGGTGCTGGGTGTACAGGTAGGTTCACTCGCGCTTGGGGCAACAGTGGTCTCGGCATTTTCATCATTTATCGTGGATATTACAGGAATACTTACTACACTTGCCGTTATGGCCACCGCTTTTGCCATACTGCCGAAAAAGCGCAGTTCCGCAATGAAGGAGTTCAGCGCTAAGGTGGACAATCTTTCAACAGAACTTCTTACCAGCATAAGGTCTCAGTTTACGAGGGACATGGACAATGTGAAGCTCCAGATAGTTGAATCCATGAGCCCCCTCAGGAATTTTTATAAGGCAGAAGAGCAGAAACTTATAGATTCTAAGGAGCAGATAGTGTTTATTAAAAAGAAAATAAAGGACATTAAAGAGAGTATATAGATGTCTACGGAACTTAAATCCAGAGTGAAGCATAAAGCCGGTGTTGTGGTATGCAGGGAAGGCGAAAAGGGCGGTATAGAAGTACTTCTTGTAAGCGCAAGGAAACATAAAGGTTCATGGGTATTCCCGGTCGGAACAGTTGAGGACCACGAAACTTTACAGGTGACTGCTGCGAGGGAGTGTGAGGAAGAAAGCGGTTATTTGGTTGAAACCGAGGATGAAATCGGTACAGTCCAGGTTATGGACGGCAAAAAATCTACATTTTTTACTTTTTATAAAGCCCGGGTAACAGGCGAAAAAGAAGATTATGAAAAAGACAGGGAAAGAAAATGGGTCGCTACGGAATTACTGGAGGAAAAAGTAGCTGATATTTTTAAACCTATTGCCAAAAATTTTATCCAGAGTATTACTTAATTAAATCTTAATAAAATTGCAGTATATATAAACAAACTTATGAAAGATCTATATTCATCAATTGCTCACATTTACAGGAGTCTCAGGGTCACTGATTCAGCGGCAGTCCTTTATATAAAAGACAATCTGGGAGATTTTGATAAAATAGTTGCCGCCGATGTAGGTGCGGGTGCCGGCAGATACGCAAAACTGTTTTTTGACCATATTGGCAATGATAAACTTTTTTTAAACTGTTTTGATACAAATGAATTTATGCTGAAAAGCCTTACTGACTATCTTAAAGATAATAATTACACGAATTTTATTACCAAAATTGCAACAGCAGAGGAAATGCCGGTAGATAGCGGTGAACTCGACTGCATATTCTCATTTAACTCAATTCATCATTTTCATTTTTATAAATTCTTCGATGAAGCAATAAGGGTTTTAAAACCGGGCGGTAAAATATACATATATTCCCGTACAAGAAAACAGAATGAAAGCAGTATCTGGGGGAAATTCTTCCCGTTATTCAGTAAAAAAGAGTCCAGGCTGTTTGAGCCGGACGAGTTTGAGTTTAAGCTGGGAACAATACCGGGGCTGGAACTCGAGGAAATAAAAATATTCAGTTTTGACAGGGACAATACCATTAAAGAGCTTGTAGATAGAGCCTCAAGCAGACACTACTCTGCATTTTTTCTTTATGAACAGGAGGAGTTTGACTATGCACTTTCCAAGTTTAAAGATAACCTGGAGGCAAACTACCCCGATCCTGAAAGTGTTAAATGGCTTGACGAAAAAATCCTCTATATAATAAAAAAGTCCTAGTTTGTATAAAGACTGATGGAAGGTTTATCCAGCCGGTACATCTTTTCTTTTGCCGCCGCTTCACATACCCCGCGGTATTCTCCTTCTGTAAAGTAGCATATGTTCATTGCTTCATCCTCATTATAATCGGCCAGTTTTTCAATTACTCCTTCAATACAGAGAACTCTTTCATCATGGCTTCCTGACATACATACAGAATTTATAAGCTTGGGGTTTTTTCTGATAGAAGGTGAATATATTACGCCAAGAGCATGGTAGCACCCAAGGCGCTGGCGGTCGGAAAGCTTTTTGCATTCACTGGCTAAACTTCCGGTATTACCTCCAAGGTCTTTTGCTATATGATTTAGCGTGTACCTGTAACAAGCGGCAGGATAGTCTTTGTAGGTATTACAGGGATAATGAAGGCTTGTCCTTGCGACAGTACCGCAAAGGCCAAGCTCCTCCTGCATGATGAGCTTATCACTGAATTCCATAAACACCCCGGTCGAGCAGTAGTAAGACATGGCAGGTGTATCAAATTTATTACACCCTTCAATGGATTTGCCAAGTTCGTAGCTGTTCAGAAGCATCAGTGCATGGCCCATTGCATGTGCACAGTTACCCGGTTTGTGCATTTCTGCCATTTCCCCGCTCGTGCAGAATTTTTTCATCTCTGTTACAACCTGGTTAAAATCTTTGCCTCCATACGCTTCGGCAATTACCCCGTGCATACAGCCGTTTGTACACCTGTTAGCGCAGATTCGAAGTGATTTAATTAAATCCTGTTCTTTTTTGTATATAGTTTTGCCGACGGGATGGGACTCGTTGTGACACTTGGCGTACTTATCTTCTAGAAAATCCAGGAACCCCTTCGGGCCAATAGACTCGTAGTAGTTTTCAAAAGTCTCTCTTCTTTCGGTCTTTTTGACCTTGTAATCGTTTAGAAAGCCGGATTTTATGTCAGGATCGGCTTCTTCCCAGCTCTTTAGTTCTAAAACCCGTTCATCCTTGCCCATTTCACCCACAAAATCATTATCAGACAGTATTTCATTGTCTGAATTATTGCTGCATGAAGAGGAAACAATAAGAAAAATTAATACTATGGGAAATATATAATTATTCACGAGCTTCATTTGAGTTAAATGTAAACAATATTTTATAACTGTCTATTATTATTCTGATAATAATGATATACTTACCTGAATTTCTAAAGGAGGAATAAGATGATAAAATTTATATTAAGTTCAATTTGTCTTATGTTTGTTTTAATGTTGCCAAATACAGGTTATTCAGGTGCAAATAATAATGTTATTAATTTTGAAACCGATAGACCTGGAAGGCAGCTTCATGCTTTTTACGATTTAAGAGAAAGGGAAACTTTTTTACAGGTAACCAATACCGACACTATTAATCCTTATTTCGTTCATGTGCAGGTATTTACAGTAAATGCACTTTGTAATGAAAACGATTTTTTTGATCTCTATACACCAACCGATACACATGTATACAACATGAGGGATATTCTAACAAATGATGGAAATGAAGCAGGTTTTAGTTTGCCCGATGGATCTTACGGAATAGTAGTATTTTCTGCACTCGATTCAATCGACGCTGGAACACAGGTTGGAAATACATTCCTAATTGGTAATATGCGTGTTCAGGATAATAGAGGTTATGAATACAGGACTAATATGTCTACACCTTCAAATGATTTAGATCCTGGTGATCCTGATAACGATTTTTTAACATTTAACTTTTCAGGAGATATTGCATTTTCAGATATAGTTGGCCTAACACTTGATAATGCAGGCCCAAACCAGGATGGTGTATTACCTGATGATATTGATGATGCAGTTGTTTCAGCTTTTGTAGATATATATAATTTAAGTGAAGTTCCATTTTCTTGCAGAACTGTTGCATTTGCATGTATTGATGAAAACAGCCCGAGAATTGAAGATGTACTTGATGATTTAGGTGATACGGTAAATATAGTTAATTTTGAATATGGTATTAACGAAGTTGTACCGCATAGTCAAGGGGGGCCTATTCTTTGTCCTTTTAATAATATTACGGATGGATTTGTCAGGTTTGAATTCGATGATGAGGATTTAAACAATGGAGGCAGATTTATTCTATTCGTAGGGCTTAATAACGGTAATGGAAGAGGTACACTTGATACTCATTGGAGACAAAATGGTGCTGGAAACAACTAAATAAATTAGTAATTAAATTCTTTAAGCCCCTGGTTAGTAATAATCAGGGGCTTTTTTTTGCTGAATTTCCTTAAATTTAAACATATAAATGTGGCACTTATTGTAATAAGCATCTTAAGAACCTCTGTAAAATGCATTTATTGTTATTGACGCGAAGTAACCTGGTATAAAAATAATTTTGAAATAAGTTAATTTGCAATAGTTATTATTTGCATCAGTTATAAAAAAGGGAGCGATGAAATTATTCAACGCTCCCTTATATACTCTTTTTATATCTAAATAATAATTATTGCACCGGCATAATAAAACGGTTTGGACCCCATATTGAATCAATGGACCCTCTGCCGTTGCCGTTGTTGAGACCAACATAGACTATGAAGTTACCACCTCCGTCTCTGTCAATCTGGTTCATGGTTACAATTCCATCACTGTTTACATTGGATGGGCATAGTATAGGAGCACCCTTACTGCTTGGTATAGCTTCGTTAATGCCGTATTCAAAGCTTGCAACTGCGGCACCTTCTTCTTCCAATGTCTCCTGCAGCCTTGGGTTGTCCTGGTCAATACATGCAAAAAGTACGTCCCTGCATGAAAAGGGTACTTCAGTCAGATTGTATATATCTACACCAAGTAAATTATTTGCTGCTGTAGGGTCTGACATCTGTACTTCCGGTGAACCGGGAAAGTCCTGAGTAGGTGTAATTCCAAAAATATCGGAAAGGATTACCCCTTCCTCGGTGTTGTAGTTAAATGTATATGTCCTGCCGCCGGGAATAGGATTTAAAGGCGGTACCTGTATTGATGCGGCAGATTTACCAGGGATATTGGTCCTGTATTCATATCCTAGATCATCAACCATCCTGACATTTCCAACTATCGGAGAATCTATTTCAATTACCCCTCCTGCCGCAGTAACAGTTGATATAATCACTGCACCATAAGAATTGTCTGGGACGATCACACCAGATGGATTACCATCGTTTGTCAGAATGTCTCTTATGTTATATATATGTGTATCTCCAGGTGTATATACATCAAAGAAATTATTCTCAATACAGTCATTATCTACATTAAATATCTGTACATGCATAACCTGATTTATAGTTCCTACATTTGTTACCTGAACATAAGTTTCACGGTCTCTTAAATCGTAGAAGCTATAAAGGATAAATGGGTCAGAATTCTTTTCATTTGGACCGTCATCGTCATCATCGTCGTCATCATCATCGTCATCACCACTGTCACTTAATGCCGATGTATCAGGCCCTAATTCATACATATTATTAAATGATGAATCATCTGAAAATGAGTGAAAGTAAGAAAACGAAAAGATAAGAGCTAAAACTACAAAAGAAATTAATAAGTTTGTTATTCTAAACATTTTTATAAAATCCTCCCTTCAAAACTACATTAGCAATATAATTCACTTTTAAAACATTTCTGTCAAGCCAACTTACCTAAATTATAGACATTTTACCCTGATGAGCCGGAAAATTTATTCTTTAAAAATGGTATTATTTTCTCAAGTTCAAAAAAAGGAAGGAAAATTATTCCCAACAATTGATATCTAAATGTAATTCCCATTATCATATATATACCCCAGTGCAGTGAATATGTAAGTATTGACCAGACATACCCGATTCTTCTATTTAACAATGCTAGAGGCGCTCCTAATTCGAGTATTAATGTGCCAACTCCCATAACTGTAAATATATAGACCTTGTTATATAAAAAAAATGCAAGCGGTTCAGCACCTGTTGAAATAAACTCTTTTCTAATAGCATCAACAGCAATCTGAGATCTTACTGATTCTCCTAGCGCCCAGTATATACCCAGTGGTCCCATGATTTTTGCAATACCCGCAATCGTATAGGTAATGACAGTCAAACTGTTAATTAACATAATAGGCCAACCATATTGCCAAGTCTTATCTGTACCAGCAAACCTGGAACAAAATATTAAAGAAATATATTTATTAGGAAAAGTTTTATTTATTATGCTGTCTAATGATAATGTATCCGCACTTCGGGTAAATCCGAGAACCAGGCAGTGTAATACAACAATGTTATGACTATGGTATACCATTGACCAGGAATTTTTATAGGATATTACAAATAGAAGGAGTATTGAAAATACGGGGCCTGTAAATCTAAATAAAAAACCGAGTATAAAGAAAATATTTGCAATTAGCGCAGCCAATACTATTAACTGTATTGTTATTAATTCCGGAGGGTTGCTGAAAATGCCGAAAATACCTACGGGATTATATAGATAACCTGGCAGATCGGTAAAAACTATCGAAGCTCTAAAAAAATTAAATGTAAAATATAAACAATATATTCCGACAATTATTCTAAATATAGAAAGCCGGTCCGGTGATAATGATCTGAACCAGAAGTTGTTTAAACTGTTAACAATTTTCATCTTAATGTACTATCGACCAGGCAATTTGCATATATTCTGTTGTCCCTGGGGCGGTAGTTATTCCGCTTTTTCATAAATTCGGATATATCAACCCTGCTTGATACAACAGCCACGTAAGTGATTTTATTGTAAGGTTCCATCCCAATTCTTCCTATTGTTTTTGCAGTAGATTCACATAATTCTGCCGACTGGTTGTTTTGTATCATCCTTCTAATTTGCTTTCTCGCGGTGTTAAAACCCACACCTGGAATTACAAAATTATTAGGGATCGTATAAGAATATCTATCCTTATCTTCTCCATATAAATACCAGACAATCGTTTTTTCACCCCTAGCTTTTGTAAACATTGGATAGTAGGAAAGTGGAAAACTGTCTTTTGGTTCATCTTTCCAGTTTTCGAGGACCGGGCTTGCAACTACAAGTATAAGAATAATTGAGATAGAGGCTATTATAATTTTATCTTTATTCATTTTCCATATGATATTAATAAACTTATAAAAACTAAATAATAAAGATTATTTTATATAACCCTACTTATCAAACTCACACATTATCTTGATTCTAAAAATTTCAGTTGTAAAAGCAGGTGATGGGAAAACTATGGTACGATATGACTAAAATTAAATATGAAACATAAAAATTTTTTTTGATAGAATGTTTCGATTGGCAAAGACCTTATTCGAACACCTGAATAAATAAAAGCTTTTTATAGCAGACTTATATATGAACTTCTTGATTATATAGTTAATGTGAATGGTGTCCTGAAGCCATAAACTCTGCGGCTTTTGTACATTCTTCAATAAACTCTTTTTTTACATTCTTGCATAGTTCTCTGCTTTTTTTCACATCGTTTCCGCTGTAGAACATAAAACCCTGCCCAACGGCATGGTAGCATTTACTAGATAATTCGAAATTGTTTAATGAATCGGTTTCATCACATACCTTAGGAACAAGCTGGATGAGTTCATTTTCACTTAGGGGAAGAAAGACGTCCATGTATTCCATATATACACCGCCAAGACACGCGTGCTGGTGATTTGGACTTTCTATATTCTTACAGATATCAACAGCATTAATAAGCGCTGTAAATTTTCTGGCAATAAGCCCGTGTCCAAGGCCATGAACACACTGACGAAGAAGCAGTTTATCGTCAGTTATTGATTTACAAAGCTCAAGCCCCCTTGTGGATACTTCTTCGGGGTTCCAGTTTGAGGTACTTATATAATCTTCTAGGACGCCGTGGTAGCAACCCTGTATACACTCCTTAGAGCAGGAGTTAAATGCTTTTTTAACATCGAAGTTGTGTTTTTCAAGAAGGGAAGCCCCAATATGATGGGCAAAAAGATGACAGTCCTTAATAACTCCGTCCAGTTCAAGCTCTTTTGAGAGGCTTAGGGCGTATGAACCTGAATTTGTAAATACAACAGATTGAAAAAAAGGTTTGTAACAAGTGGTCTTGGCATAAGAATTGGGTAAATTTTCGCAATTTCTTGTGAGTTCGAGGAAACGGTTCTTGCTTATCCTTGGGCTCTTCTGACTTTTCATATCATCAGAATATGAAATTATCTCTGCATTTTTTCTTAATTTTTTTACAAGTTCATCTGCTTTAAAATCACCGATGTTAGTTCTGACTTTTCCTTTTAGGTTCTTTTTAAGAGAACTGTAGGGAATAGTATTTATTTCCTTAATCCATAACACCCTGAACTGTCCGTTTTTAGCTAATATGTCATCATATACAACTCCGCTTTCTGTTACCTTTAGCTCTTTTTTATAAATGGGATCGGTGATTATATAAAAGTCGATGTTAATATCGTCCCGTTTTTTATAATCTTCTTTAAGCACACCGATTTTATTTCCTGATTTAGCCTTTTCTAGGAACTCTTCAGCGAGTTTTTTATCGGTGAATATTACCTCATCCACAGTAATACTCTGGTAATCGGTGATATTGTCTTCATAAAACTGTTTGATTGTATTTTCATTAATTTCTTCATCGTTGACCAGCATCTGGTATTTAAAATAGTTCGTTATTAACTTTTTCCTGTAGTCCTCTAAATATTCCAAGGTCTTTTTATCAGTGCTGTTGCTTAATATATTTTCCTCATGTTTTTTGTATTCTTTTTCTATTTCCTTATCCGCCCCGTTTTTAACCGCTTCATTATAAAGAAGAAAAGAGTCGATAACATCTTGGGGTTTCTTACCTTCTATGTCCCTTTTGTAAATTACAATTCCGTTTACAGAAGCTATAACAGAATTATTGTCCTTTTTAATCTTTTTGGTTTCTTTATCAGGGGGCTGTGTGCAGCTAAGCATAAAAAGAGGAGTAAGCAGAATTATAAAATAAAACTTCATTTTAAAATCTCCTTATATTTTATTAAAAAATAAATAGTATTTACTCTAGCATAAAAAAGAGGGTTAATTTCATACCACTTTCTTTGAATTATTAAAAAAAAAAGGGTGCCGATATAAATCAACACCCTATATAAAATTATTAGATTTTAGTCTTTAGTCAAATCCAATAGAAAACCTAGCATTCGGTTGTAGTATCATGTCCATACTACCTCTTCCGTTACCATTATTAAGTCCTACAAGACCTCCAACAGAATTTCCATTGTCGTTTTCCCTATCCATTACAACCCAACCTTCGGCAATTGTATTTCCTGGACAGAGAAGCTCGCCACCTCTTGAATGAGGAATTGCGTTATTTATGCCATATTCAAAAGCTGCTACATTTACTTCCGATTCTTCCAGAAGCTCTTCAAGCAGTGGATTATCCTGGTCTATACATGCAAAATTCACGTCCCTGCATGAAAAAGGTACTTCATTAAGATCGTAAATATCAATATCAAAGGTGCTGTTGGCATCGAGAGGGTTTGCTTCGGGAGGATCATTTGTAAGACCGTCAACATTTAAAAATATTACATCGGATAAGATGACACCTGCCTGTGTATTGAAATTAAAAGCCCACCACTGCGGACTGGGCTGGTTCTCGTCATTTTGTCCAATTGAGTTTGTTCTGTACTCATATCCGCTATTGTCTACTATTCTGAAGTTTCCTACCAGGACCTCGTCAGCATCTCCTTCTAAATTATCTCCGTTAGGTCCTACGGCAATAATGATTACAAAACCATAAGCATTGTCAGGCAAGACTACCCCGGACGGATTACCGTCATTCGTAAGAATATCTCTCAAATTATAAATATGAGTATCATTCGGAGTATACAAATCAAAAAAATCGTTTTCGTTACAATTCTGGTCCACATTGAATATCTGGACATGCAGATTACGGTTGTTTACCCCATCGGTATTTGTAATCTGGACGAATGATTCCCTGTCTCTAAGATCGAAAAATGAATATTGGCTCCAAGCGCCGGCATCGGTGTCAGGTATATGATAATGTCCGGCATAGACCTGTACAGGTAATGATAAAAGTATAATAAAAACAGCAAGTTTTAAATAATTAAACATATTTGAATCCTCCCTTTATGAGCATCTCTCCTTAATATCTTGTTTAACCCTACAATAAAAAAAAAATTATGCAATTTTAAAGCGGGCGATGGGGGATTCGAACCCCCGACCCCTGGCTCCGGAGGCCAGTGCTCTAATCCACTGAGCTAATCGCCCGGAATCGGTAAGTTAAGTTCCTTTAAAACAAGTTTCATATCTTCCCAGACAGGTTTTTTAAAATTAGGGTTCCTTAATAGTGCGGCGGGATGATATGTGATCATTAGCTTGGAATTATGAAAATCATGAAACTGGCCCCTTAGGTCTCCCATCCTGGGCTGTTTCATTTTTAATAAAAGACTGGTTGCAACACTACCAAGGCATACTATAACTTCGGGGCTTATTGATCTTAGCTGGTTAAATAAAAACGGCTCACATGCCTCCACTTCATCGGTCTCGGGGTTTCGGTTATTCGGGGGTCTGCACTTCACAACGTTGCAGATAAAGACGTCTTTCCTTGTAAGGCCCATAGCTTCAATAATTTTTGTTAACAACTTTCCTGCCCTTCCTACAAACGGAAGTCCCTGCTCGTCTTCGTCCCTGCCGGGGCCTTCCCCTACAAACACTAGCCTAGCATTCGGATTGCCGTCCCCGAAAACTATCTTGTTTCTTGTTTTATGGAGTTTGCATCTTGTGCATTCCCCAAGGTCTTCCCTTATTTGGTCAAGAGTTAGTTTTTCTTCATTATCAAATGGTTCTGCCTGTTCCTTAACAAAATTGAGATTCTTTTTTTCAACTTTTCCCATATCATATTCACTTTTACTTAATTGTTTTTTTTCTTCTTTTATTTGGGGTTTCC
>CAJHZB010000015.1_pt1 | contig 91645 bp, 82 predicted proteins | sample 9198931 | NCBI WGS metagenome assembly CAJHZB01 (sample SAMEA7708346, study PRJEB35096) | sediment metagenome | biome: marine neritic benthic zone biome [ENVO:01000025]; feature: sediment [ENVO:00002007]; material: shallow marine sediment [ENVO:03000034] sea grass bed [ENVO_01000059] ... | reverse complement strand
CCAAGTGCGTTAACTCCCGCGTAAGAACTAAGTGGTAAAGCAAATGCTAGTGCTAAAACTGATGTTAGAAGTAATTTATTCATTATCTTCTACCTCCTGTTAAATTGTTTTCGTATATATAGTTGCAACTGCAACTATAAAGGATTCAAAATATTTCTTTTATAAACTAATGACCCTTAAATATTTAATTTCCCTATATTATTTTGTCTTTTGACAAGGATACTTTTACTTTTATACTGTTATAAAAATTTTAAGGGGCACTGATAGCATGAAAAAACTTTCAGTATTTGCACTTTTACCATTATTTATTGTTTCATTTTTAATATCCGGATGTATGACAGCATCCCAGCACCAGCAGGAACTTCCCCAGGCCCAGGAAAGGGAAATGACAGTGGGTGTTGTTCAAAGGGAAATATATAAGGGTATGTCGGGTGCGGATGTTGCCGAAGCGCTCGGTTCACCCAATATTGTTACCAAGGACAGCGACGGCCTTGAAACATGGGTATACGATAAGATTGCTACCGAAGCATCATACTCCAGCAGCAGTGCCGGAACGGGGCTGATCCTGAGTCTTCTTGTTGGCTACAACAAGGAATCAGGTGCCTCAGCTTCAACACAAAAGACACTTACAGTTGTTATTAAATTTAAAGACAATATTGTTGATTCATTCTCATATCATTCGTCCAAGTTTTAAGGAGAAATATTTTGATTAATAATAAATTTTATAAACTCGGATCAGTTTTTTGCCTGATTCTGCTCATTTCAGCCTGTGCGGCATCAACACCGCCACCTCCGAAAAAGACCCAGCTCCAGATAAGGGAGTTTCAGACCAAGGTGTTCGAAGTAGATGACCAGAAGATGGTTATGAAAGCAATGATAAATGTACTCCAGGACGATGGGTATATAGTAGAAAATGCAAATGTGGACCTTGGGCTTATCACTGCTTCAAAGGAGACGGATGTTGAAGACGGGTGGTCCAAGTTTTTTGCCCAGCTTGCGGAGGGCGACCAGGCACGGTGGTCAAAAAATATGATTATTGAGTCATCTTCCAATATCAGCCAGCTTGGCTACAGGGTTAAAGTAAGGGTGAATTTCAGGGCAAAAGTACTTGATAACCAGGCAGGTATAGTAGATGTATACAGTATTGAAGACGAAAATTTTTATCGCGACTTCTTTATTAAGGTAGACAAGGCTATTTATCTACAGCAGCAAAACTTCTAAGACACTAATAGCCGAAGTGGCGGAATTGGCAGACGCGCAGGACTCAGAATCCTGTTCCCGCAAGGGAGTGGGGGTTCGACTCCCCCCTTCGGCATTCTTAATTAGGCCCATTCCTTAACCTGATATATCATCAAGGCTTTTGTAGTAGTCTACACACTTCATGCATGCACCGTCGTTTTCTACCCAATGCGGGTTTTTATCTTTTATAGTTTCCAGCAGCCACTGCTCTACAAAGGGCGTAAGGGAATCAACCTCATTGTTGCATAGTTTACATATTTCCATATTTTTTCTACTGTATTTTTATTTACGAATAAGTTACTAAAGGGGTTTTATAAAATTATAATAAAATACATTAGTAGGGTCAGGTCTTGTACTCAAAAATTTAAATATTATCTTTGTAACAAATATATTCCGGTCTGGTTTAAAAATTATATTTGATTAGTTAATATAGAGGGCTGATTAAATATTAACTTAAGGGGTATTGAACAATGAAGGCAAGTATATTTCATGAGACAGGAGATGTAGAAGTATTAAAATACGAGGAGATAGATACTCCTTCAATCGGGGATAACGATGTACTTGTTAATGTTAAGGCCTCAACTTTAAATTCCCTAGACCTGAAACTGAGGGCCGGCACTTCCCCAAGGCCGGTTGATCTTCCTCACATTGGCGGAATAGATATTTCGGGGCAGGTTGAAAGCACTGGAAGTAGTGTAAATAATGTTACCCCGGGCGACAGGGTCGTTATTAATCCTACAGTCAGGCTGGAAAAAGGATTCAGCGTGGTGGGTGTAAACCAGCACGGAGGATTTGCAGAATACGTATCAGTACCAGCTACTAATGTTGTAAAAATTCCTGACTCACTTTCTTTTGATGACGCTTCCACTCTGCCTGTATGTTATGTGACAGCCATATATGGGCTTATAAACAGGGGCGGGTTAAAATCGGGTGACACTGTAGTAGTGCATGCTGCTGGCAGCGGCACCGGATCTGCTGCTATCGAAGTAGCAAAACATTTCGGCGCAAAGGTAATAGCTACGGCCGGAAGTGATGAAAAACTTGAAAAAGCAAAAGAGCTTGGTGCTGACCAGGTAATAAATTATAAAAATGAAGATTTTGCGGAAGTGATAAAAGGCGGAGTGGATATAATCTTTGACCAGGTAGGCGCTAGTTACTGGGACAAAAATATAAAAATACTAAAGCCGGGAGGCAAGCTTCTGCTTATTGGTGTAGTAGGCGGCGCAGTTGTTGAAAAAGCAATGCTGGGGCCTCTTATTATGAGGGATATCTCGGTTATTGGTGTTACAATGTTTAATGCCCCGAATTCAGTACTTGAAGAGGCTGTCAAACTTGCCGGTGAAGGTAGTTTTAAGCCTGCAATTTTTAAAAAGTTTCCACTATCGGAAAATCATGAAGCACAAAAAGTACTTCAGGAAAGTGAACAGTTCGGTAAAGTTATAATAAATCCATAATACAGGAGAAATAGTTATGATATTCAGATCAGTATTAGTTTTATTTGCAATATTAATGATTTCATCAATAGGTGTATTTGCTTCACAAATTAAACCAATACCCGTATTACCGGGCAGCTGGCATTCCAAAGTAACAACTTCTGCTACAGGACTTCCTCAGCCTGTTGTAAAAGAGGATACGCAGTGCGTGGACAAAACGGAGTATAACCCTGAAGAGATGATACCGGCACAGGAAGAGTGCAAGGTAAGTAATGTTAAGCAGAATTCCAACTACCTGGAATATGATATGTCATGCTCAGGCGGGGAGAAGATGCCGCCAGTTAAAGCACATGTTGTTCTAAAACATGAAAAGAAGTCCTATGAAATGACAATGGACGGAATTTCAGAGTTCCAGGGGCAAAAGTTTGAATCAAAGGTTCAGGTTGTAGGTACTTATAAAGGTAAATGTAAAGAATAATACGCACCTGTAGTATTAATAAGCAAGTTAGGTTAATACGTATTAAGGCCTGGCCCCTATTGGGGTCAGGTCTTTTTTAGTTTTTAAACTCTTTTAGGGGTTTAGTAAGCGGAAGAATCCATTTAGCAGGCATAAGCGAGTCTTTGTGCATAGTCAGATCAACGTTGGGATCGATAATAAGCTGTTTCTTCCTGCCGTTTAACGAAACAAGTGCATTTGCGGTAACTTCAACATTTTCATATCCCATCTCTTTAAACTGCTCTTCTATATAGTGAGAAAACTGTAATGCCAAATACGGCCTTGTAGCCATTTTATGTAATTGTCTTTTTGTGAGGTAAATCTCCGGGTCTAAATCCCAGGTGTTTCCTGTTTTAGGGTCCCTTATATTAAAATTAATCCTGCCGGATTTATCTCTCAGCTTCATATGCCAGGCAAAATTATGGCCTTCTTCTGTCCAGCTGACATTACCGGGATAAAGAAAATGCCTTAAAGGAAATAACACCTGCCCTGCAACAAATACTGTCAAAAAAATAATAAGATATTTTTGAGATTTTTTTTGCTTATCAAAGCTAAGAATATTAAAGTCCTGTAAATAATCGGCAACTGTAGTATTGCTAAATATTTTTCTGGGCCAGCCGGGTGAAAAGAAAAGTGTTGTCATGACAAGTGACAAATACGGGAAAATCCCGATATTAAAAAGGGCTTTATTGCTTAAGTGAAATGCCAGGGCAAAAATAAATGCAAAAACCCTTGTCTTCCTGTAAAGCAGGAGGGGTACAACCAGAAGATCAAACAAGAGCCCGTAGTAAGAGGCTATGTATACAAATAGTTCATTACGGGGATGAGTACCAATGTACCCATCATCGAGCCATATCCGAAGAGGCCAGCCATTTAGCCAGTCCCAGTTTAATTTTGCGATACCGCCGTAAAAATAGACAATGCCGATCTGAAACATTAATATCCAAAGACACCATGAACTAATCCACCTGCTTTTTATCCCCGGCCAGATCAATGAATCTATGGACAAATATCGGTTTGCTGGAATAAAAATAAGTAGAAACGAAACCAGGATAACAAGATAGTAGTGGTTTAGGTAAATGGCCTGATCAAGAAGAAAAAGGTATGTAAAACCGATGAAAAATATAAAAGTGCTTATTCTGTATAAAAATCCTAAAGCTATAAAAAGTGCGGCAACTGATACTATTGCCACGATAGAATACAGGTAGACTCCGGACAACACCCTTACCCAGTGAAAACCATAGTATTTAAAATGGTAGTCAGGCTGCAGCCAAATCTGGTCTATGAAGCCGGTAAACAGGTATGAACCTACCTGGATAAAGAGCAATAGGCCAAGTGCAATTCTTACAAAAATAATCGAAGATATATCAACGGGCCTGAAAAGTGAAGTTATTAATTTGTCCAATTATATAAGCGGTATTAATAAGATTTTTTAAATATTATAAATAAAAATTAACACTATTGACAAAAAATCGGAATATTATAGTATAACTACTGACTGACTAGTCAGTTCATTATTAGGTGAGGGTAAATGTCCAGAGTAGTGAAGCTAGAAAATAAAACAGGTGAGAGAAACATTGCTTCTTCAAGGGTAGTAAAGAAGAACAATATAATCAAGATTGCAGCCAAGCTTTTTTCGCAGAAAAGTTTCCATGATGTTACCATGGACGAAATTGCAGAGAAAGTAGGTGTTGCAAAAGGCACAATATATCTTTATTTCTCATCGAAAGACAATCTTTATCTCGAAATACTTGAGCATACTTTCGGCTCGATCGAAGCATTACTTGAAAATGAAGTAAACACCGCATCACTGGCCCCGGAAAAACTTAAAAAAGTACTTGCGATAGTAATAAAGTTTTACAGGGAAAACATAGATGTTTTAAAAATCCTTAGCCGCGATGAAACGCACCTGATTCAGGAGCATCATGACCTTACTGAAAAGTGGCGGCTACGGAGAATTGAACTATACGAAAAAATTATTAATAAAGGTATTAAGGAGGGGTCATTTAAGACCGGCAATACAGAACTTGCGGCATTGATTTTATATGGTGCAGTAGGGGCCGTGATGGTTTTTTATGATCCGGGAAAAAGCCCTGAGGCAATCGCTGAGGAGCTTTATTCGGAAATTGCTTCCGGGCTTTTTCACTGATGAGGGGTTTGAAAAATGATAAATAAGCTTTCATTCTGCAATGAATACAGCTTAGAAAATAGATTAAGGAGGCAATTCGATGAGCATAGAATATCCTTTTAGCTCTAGAATTAAGCACTTTGTCCCACCTAGGCAGTGGGCAAGCATGAGAGTAGCACGGGACCTGGAACGAGAAACCGGAAAGAAAATCATTCACTTTGAAAAAGGTGATTACCAGGGACCGGATTTTGAAACACCGCAGCACGTACTGGATGCTACAGAACAGGCGCTGAGAGATGGTTATGTCAGGTATGACCCGGGACCCGGACTTCCGGAACTCAGACAGGCAATTGCAGATATGATGGCAAAAAGAGGAAGGCCGACACTACCGGAGGAAGTTATTGTAACAGCCGGCGCAAAGCACTCTTTGACCATGAACCTTCTGACATTTCTTGAAGATGGTGACGAGGTTATTTTCCCAAATCCCGGCTATCCGCCGGATGAAGTATGGGCAAAATACACTAATGCCGTGATTAAACACACACCGCTTACAAAACCTGACTGGCAGTTTGATGTTGAGGAGCTAGAAAAGTTAATTACACCTAAAACAAAGCTGGTAATTATTAACACGCCCCAGAGGCCAAACGGACATCTTGTGGAAAACCCGCAGGAAATCGCAGACATGCTGCAGAGACACCCGCAGGTAATGATAATCTCTGATGAAATATTTTCACAGGTTACATTTAACAAACCACATCTTTCAATCTGCTCGATTGAAGAGATTCGTGACAGGGTAATTGTGATTGATACGTTTTCCAAAACATGGGCTATGACCGGCTGGAGAATCGGCTGGACCGTGGCTCCGAAACCTGTTATCGATAAACTATCAATTTTCCTACAGGACTCAATTACCAACGTTGCCGCATTTATTCAGAAAGCCGCAACTGCAGCTATCACAGGCCAGCAGACATGGGTCGAGGAAAAACTAGCACTTCTCGAAAAGAAAAGAGACCTTATGGTTAATGGCCTTAACGAAATTGACGGGATTACATGTGATTCCCCTGACGGCGCTTTTTATGCATTCGCAGACATAAGCGGGACAGGTCTTACATCACAGGAATTCACAGACAGGCTTGTCGAAAGGGCAGGGGTTGCCGTAGTGGCAGGTACTGCATTCGGAAGCCAGGGTGAAGGATTTGTGAGAATTACATACGCATGTGCTGATGAAGATATTATTGAGGGACTCAAAAGAATTAAAGAATGTGATTTAAGCTAATACCCAGGTTTTAGGAAGCAGGATTTTTCCTGCTTCTTAAATTTGGTGTATATTGTTAATATGACCGTTATGAAAATTAGCAAAATCATCAATTCCCGAATACTTAAATTTACTGCTACAGCGCTATTTTTACTGTTTTTTACCTATGCCTGTACCAAGGCACCAATTACCGGAAGAAACCAGCTTATTCTCGTTTCCCAGGAGCAGGAACTCCAGATGGGTGATGTCGCCTATACCGAGGTTGTAAAAGGGGCCAAAGTATCAAAAAACCCTGAATACAATGCCGCGGTTAAAAGAGTAGCCGACAGGATTGCGGCGGTTGCGGAAAGGCCGGATTTTGAATGGGAATACACGGTCATTGATGAAGATAAAACTATAAACGCTTTTGCCCTTCCGGGCGGAAAAATTGGTGTTTATACAGGGATATTAAAAGTTGCGCAGACCGATGCCGGGCTTGCAACAGTGATGAGCCATGAAGTAGGGCACGCAACAGCAAGGCACGGAGGGGAAAGAATAACAGCAGGACTGCTTTCCCAGATAGGAGCAGTTGGGCTTGCGGCAGCGCTTGGCGGATCCGGAGTGGACCCTAATGTTACATACGGGATAATGCAGGCATACGGAGTAGGTGTGCAGGTGGGGGGGATACTTCCATTCAGCAGGTCCCAGGAATCAGAAGCTGACCGGATCGGGCTTATCTATATGGCACGTGCAGGATACGATCCAAGAGAGGCAGTGTTTTTCTGGCAGAGAATGGCCGAAGCCAATAAAAACAGTCAGAGGCCGCCTGAGTTTTTATCCACACATCCTGATAACGGCACCAGGATTGCCAATCTTAAAAGGTATATGCCTGAAGCAATGAGGGTGTATAACACTTCAAAAAAAGCACCAAATAACAAAATCAATTTTAAGTAAATTTTCTTATATAATTTACTAAATACCCCAATATTTACCCCATAAATATTTAACAGTCGGGATTTTTTATAGTTACGGTTTTAATTATAAAAAAGACTCTAAATACCATTCATTACCCATTAATTGTTTCTTAACACAGTCTTAACATAAGAATTGTTCAATTTAGTAGAATAACAAATACATTGGAGGTTTATATATTATGTACAAGGTGAGAATTGCTCTTACATTTGCAGCTTTAGTATTACTTTTAGGTGTTGGCCAAAGCTTTGCTCAGACAGTTGAGGTTGATGCTTCTGTACCAACTTATCAAAAAGTAAGTGGTGTATCAGGAAACATTAATAGTGTTGGTTCAGACACTATGAACAACTTAATGACACTTTGGTGTGAAGGTTTTAACAAATACTATCCAAACGTCAGGTGTCAGATTGAAGGAAAAGGATCAAGTACTGCACCTCCTGCACTTATTGAAGGTGTTTCCCAGTTTGGCCCTATGTCAAGAAAGATGAAAGACAAAGAGATTGATGGATTTGAGAAAGCAGCAGGCTATAAACCAACTGCTGTCCCAACATCAATTGATACTCTTGCAGTATATGTAAACAAAGACAACCCTATCAAATGTCTGTCAATTAAGCAGACAGATGCAATTTTTTCCAAGACAAGAAACTGCGGCGGAACAGAAGACATCAAAACATGGGGACAGGTCGGACTTGGAGGCCAGTGGGTCAACAAGCCAATAAGTATTTTTGGCAGGAATTCAGCTTCAGGTACATACGGCTATTTCAAAAAGAAAGCACTTTGTAAAGGTGATTACAAGGACTCTGTTAAAGAACAGCCAGGATCTGCTTCAGTTGTACAGGGTATAACCGAAGACATCTACGCAATCGGATACAGTGGCATCGGTTACAAAACATCAGGTGTTAAAGCAATCGAACTTGCAAAGAAAGCAGGCGAGTGTGCCGCTCCTGACCTTGCAAACGTTGTTAGCGGTAAATACCCGCTTGGAAGATACCTCTATCTATATGTTAACAAAGCTCCCAACAAGCCGCTTGATCCTCTAAGGAAACAGTTTCTTCTATACATTCTCAGTAAAGAAGGGCAGGAAATTGTTGTAAAAGACGGTTACCTGCCTCTTCCTGGAGACAAGGTTGCAGAGCTAAGGGGTATGCTTAATTAAACAGGATGTATATAAACTTATTGAATTGATTATAAAGCCCCGGGTTATTTGAGGACCCGGGGCTTATTATTCTCCACTACCGGGACAAATAAAATTATGTCAGTGTCTACAGAAGACATTAAGAAAATTAATAAATCAGATATTAAACAGAAAGCTGTAGATAAGAGAATGCTGTATGACAAGCTCGCAACAGTTGTGGTAGCCGCGGGCGGAGTATCGATAATAATATGCATAATAGCAATACTATTTTTTATAGGTATAGAAACAGTACCATTATGGCAGGCCCCCGAAACAGAACTTTCAAATAATTTCACAATTCAGCAGACAAACCCCGAGACAGGTAAGGCAGGGAAAATACTCCTGATAGGCACTGAGGAATATACCGAGATCGCCTTTACTTTAAATGAACAGGGCGTTGCCAGCTTCATTAAATTGAGCGATGGTTCTATAATTAACCAGACACCCCTTGTAAACCAGGAAGAGCAGGGCGTAGTTACATCCACATTCACATCTGATAATAATAAGGATTATGTAATTGGTACCAGCCAGGGGTGGGTAATACCATTTTCACTTAAATACAACGTAACATTTGATAAAGACAATAATAGATTAATTCTGCCCCAGATCGTAAAACCTGATCCCTTAAAAATCGGTGATGAAGCTATAACTAAGTTCGGGTTTCAAAAAGGTGAATACGGAGGTTCCTCAGTTGCGGCTTACATTACAGAATCTAATAAATTTGTTTTCCATTCTGTCGCGGAATCAGAAGATGAATTTGTAAGCGAAGCAGAAACAATTACAAACAGCGTAGACCTGACCAGTGAAATAAAGACCGACAATATAAACGCTATAGAAATAGACTCATTCCTTAATAATCTCTACGTGGGTACTAAAGACGGAAAGATATATAACTGGGATATTCGTAATAAGTTTAAACCGGAACTACAGGAAAAGCTGACCGTAACTTCGGGCACTGATGTGGGAGTTACTTCTCTTGGCCTTCTTCTTGGAAACAGGTCACTCTTTGTAGGAGACAGCAACGGGAATATCAGCGTCTGGTTCCCCATACAGAATGACCAGGGAAAGCCGGTCCTAAAAAGAGTACACGAACTTCCCAAACTTGAAGGTTCTGTTTCAGGCTTTGCAAATTCACCGAGAGACAGGGGGTTTGTTGCCAGTGATGCTGAGGGAAACGTGGGTGTATACCACACTACGACCAGGACCCAGCAGGCACATTTTAAAGGAGAAGGAAATAAATTAAATTCCATTACATTTGCTCCAAGATCAAACGGTGTGGTGGCAGTGGATATTAACGGCCAGGTTAATCACTGGGCCATTGACAACCCGCACCCTGAAACCAACTTCAGTACACTTTTTGGAAAAGTCTGGTATGAAGGGTATTCAGAACCTGAATACGTATGGCAGTCAACGGGCGGAACAGACGAATTTGAACCAAAGTTCAGCCTGACACCCTTAATTTACGGGACATTAAAAGGTGCATTTTATGCATTACTTTTTGCAATACCGCTTGCAATATTAAGTGCAATCTGCGTTTCACAGTTCATGCACCCGGTCCACAGGAACAAGATAAAGCCCATTATTGAAATAATGGCAGCACTGCCAAGTGTTGTGCTCGGGTTCTTTGCCGGACTGTGGCTCGCTCCAAAATTTGAAAATATCTTCCCGGCTACTGTCGCCATGGTAATTATCATACCGCTGTTAACTATTATTTCGGTGTTTGTCTGGCAGAGAATTCCTGCCGGTATCAAGGGCAGGTTCAGGGTAGGGACCGAGCTTTATTTCTTAATTCCAATTATAATAGCAGGGATATTAATCTGCCTTGGATTAAACTCCGTGGTAGAAAATCTTCTTTTTGCCGGGGACTACAAGGTATGGTTTTATGAAGTCCTCGGGCTCCAGTATGACCAGAGAAACGCACTTATTGTGGGTTTTGCTATGGGGTTTGCAGTAATACCAATTATATTTACAATTTCAGAGGACGCACTTTCCAGCGTACCACAAAATCTAACTTCCGGTTCCCTGGCGCTCGGGGCAAGTAGGTGGCAGACGGCCATAAACATTGTACTTCCTTCGGCAAGCCCGGGAATATTTTCGGCAGTTATGATAGGTCTTGGAAGGGCAGTTGGTGAGACAATGATTGTGCTTATGGCAACCGGAAATACGCCGGTAATGGACTGGAGCTTCTTTAACGGTTTCAGGGCGCTATCTGCAAATATTGCAGTGGAGCTCCCGGAAGCACCTCATGGCGGCACGCTTTACAGGATACTGTTTCTTGCCGCACTGCTGCTGTTCTTCTTTACCTTTTTACTAAATACACTCGCAGAAATAATCAGGCAGAGACTGAGGAAAAAATATGGACAGCTTTAGCAGGAGTTATTAAATATGAAAGGTTTATTCAAAAGCGGAGATTCATATATTTGGTTGACGGGACTTTCCCTGATGTTCAGCCTCCTTATGATTGCCGGTCTGCTGTTCCTCATTGCTTCCAAAGCACTTGGATTTTTCTGGCCTGCTGATGTTGTAGAAATTAAGCTGAATAACGGGCAGGTATACCTCGGCCAGTATGCCGGTAATGAAGCTATACCGCAGATGGGCGACAAAAATATTAAGGAATACAGGACAAGGCTCAAAGTAGGCAACCGTGACCTGTATGGGCTTGATTTTACATGGGTGGATGATGACAAGATAAAAAGTGCCGAGTTCCCCAAAAATGCAGTAGTTCTTGAAAGAAGGGAATGGGGCAATTTCTACGGATTTTTAAAAGAACTTAATATTAACGGGACTATTATTCCGGGTGACAGTGATAACGCCTTTTCGAAACTAAAGGAAATTATTGCTGATGCAAATAAAATCAACGGCAAGATACACCACATTGAAAAGGGTGAAATCGGCGATATCAATTACAATATTGAAAAACTCAGGCTCAAAAAAAGAGGACTTGAGTTATCGGGGAATACAGATCAGAATAAAGTTGATGCAATAGAAAATAAAATAAAAAAAGAAGAAGCAAAGTACGCTGAAAAAGAGACAGTACTTGCAGGACTTTACAGCCAGCTTAATGAAAATAAGGTAGTTATGAGCTCGGTACAGGGTACAGACAAAACGATGCCCGCAGGGACACTTGTTAGGGCATTTGAGCCGAATTCCATGGGGGTTTTTGCAAAACTCATCCACTATTTTTCCAAATTATGGGAATTCGTATCTGAAAACCCGAGGGAGGCAAACACCGAGGGCGGTGTATTCCCGGCAATATTCGGGACAGTGTTTATGGTACTTATTATGAGTATCGTTGTTATGCCGTTTGGCGTGCTGGCCGCACTTTATCTCAGGGAATATGCGAAGCAGGGATTTTTTGTAAGGATTGTAAGAATATGTGTTAATAACCTCGCGGGTGTACCATCAATCGTGTTTGGTGTGTTCGGTGTGGGTTTTTTCCTTTACGGAGTAGGCGGATTAATTGATAACGTATTTTTCAGGGAAGCACTTCCTAACCCCACATTCGGTACCGGCGGTATTCTCTGGGCTTCACTTACCCTGGCACTTTTAACTGTACCTGTAGTTATTGTTGCAACGGAAGAAGGACTCTCAGCAGTACCAAAAAATATCAAGGACGGTTCACTTGCACTCGGTGCAACAAAGTTTGAAACAGTATGGAAGGTAATTCTCCCAAGCGCCCTCCCGGCTATATTAACCGGGTTGATTCTTGCTATAGCAAGGGCCACGGGAGAAGTAGCCCCACTAATGATCACAGGGGTTGTAAAGCTCGCCCCGGACCTTCCTATTGACGGGAACTTTCCGTTTGTCCATCTTGAAAGAAAATTTATGCACCTGGGATTCCATATATATGATGTTGGTTTTCAGTCTCCAAACGTGGAAGCAGCAAAACCCATGGTTTTTACAACTGCACTGCTATTGATATTAATTGTGGTGGTCTTGAATTTAACGGCAATTCTTATAAGGAACAGGTTAAAGAAAAAATATGTTGGATCAGCAGTATAATATTTATTGAATATTATTCGGAGGTTTGTTAAAGTGGCTACTGAAGAGCTTAGGAGAAACGAAATGAGTGAGATTGAGGAGACAGTGCAGGTGAAGTCAAATGCGGTCGATGATAAATCGGCAGTTAAACCTGATATTGCAGACCCGGTTGTCGAAGTGGAAAACCTGTATTTAAAATACGGCGACAAGGAAGCTCTAACTGACATCTGGATGCAGATACCGAAAAACCAGGCTACTGCTTTTATCGGGCCTTCAGGCTGCGGAAAGTCAACGCTTCTAAGATGTTTTAACAGGCTGAACGACCTGATTGATTCATGCACCGTGACCGGTGAAATAAGGATAAACGGCCGTAATATCTATGACAGAATAATTGATATTACTGACCTTAGAAAGAGGGTGGGCATGGTATTCCAGAAATCAAACCCCTTCCCGAAATCAATCTATGAAAATGTTGCCTACGGAGCCAGGATTGCAGGAATAAACAATAAAACGGATTTAGATGAGATTGTGGAAAAGAGCCTTAGGGGCGGGGCACTGTGGGACGAGGTAAAAGACAGGCTTGACGAAAGTGCCCTGGGCATGTCGGGTGGACAGCAGCAAAGACTCTGCATAGCAAGGGCAATAGCTGTTGAACCGGATATTCTTTTAATGGATGAACCCTGTTCGGCACTCGACCCTATTGCTACCGGAAAGATTGAGGACCTGATTACCCAGCTAAAAGAAAACTATACAATTGTTATTGTTACTCACAATATGCAGCAGGCATCAAGGGTGTCTGACTATACTGCTTTTATGTACCTTGGGGAACTGGTCGAATATGCATTAACAGAAAAAATATTCCTGAACCCTGCCAAGAAGCAGACCGAGGACTACGTGTCCGGAAAATTTGGATAAGCAGTATGTCGAGGAAGCAGGTCTTATTTCTTTGTACTCATAATTCTTCAAGATCGCAGATGGCCGAGGCAATTATGAACAGCTTTTTTAATGAGAAATACGAGGCCTTTAGTGCCGGTACAGAAGTTACGGAAGTAAACGGTTTTGCAATAAAAGCAATGAACGACCTGGGCGTTGATATGAGTTCGCATTATTCCAAACACCTGGGTGAATTAGAAGACATGGAATTTGATTTAGTCATTACAGTTTGTGACAGTGCAAATGAGAACTGCCCGGTTTATTTAAAAGGGGAGAACCATTTACACAAGAGTTTCAGGGACCCTACAGCATTTGAGGGCCGTTATGAAGAGAAGCTTGAATATTTCAAGACCATAAGGGACGAGATAAGGAACTGGATTGATGATAATTTTTAGAATTGCCAGGAGGCAAAAATGATAAAATTTGATGAAGAATTGATCGAGTTAAAAAAGATGGTTTCCGAAATGGCCACAACTGTTGAAGATATGATCGCCAAAAGTATAAAATCCCTTAAAGAACGAAACATGATACTTGCCCAGGAAGTAATAAACACAGACCAGCAGGTAAATAAAATAGAAGTTGATATCGACAACCAGGCTATCAAGATGCTAGGCCTTTACCAGCCTGAAGCCATGGACCTCAGAATTATTACAATGATAATGAAGATCAACAACGACCTTGAGAGGATCGGCGACCACGCAGTAAGCATATCCAAGCTTGCCCTTTACCTTTCGGAAAAACCAGAAATTAAACCCCTGATAGATATTCCCAGGATGGCTGAGTTTGCAATTGCAATGCTTAGGGAAGCAGTTGAATCCTTTATGACGAAGGACCCGGAAAAGGCCATAGATGTGTGTAAAAAAGATGATGATGTAGATGCACTTGAACCCCAGATTGTAAGGGAGCTAATGACATATATTATGTCTGACCCACAGATTCTGGACAGGGCGTTCAGGCTGATTTTTGTAGCAAGGCACCTTGAAAGGGTTGCTGACCTTGCAACCAATATTGCTGAGGGTGCTTACTATATTGCAACCGGCGAAGTACTTAAACACCAGCATACCTCTGAAATGAATTAATATTAGTCCCGGGCCCGGCTTCCAACGGGAAGTTCGATTGTGAACTCGCTTCCCTTTTCTTCTTCGCTTACGAGGTTTATTTTACCCCCGTGTACAAGCACAATATGCTTTACGATGCTAAGCCCAAGCCCAGTGCCGCCAATATCGCGTGACCTGTTTTTATCAACCCTGTAAAACCTTTCAAAAATCCGGTCCTGGTGGTCTTTTGGAATACCTATACCGGTATCCGCAATTTTTATTACGATATTATCACCTTTTAAGGATGAGTTTACGCTTACCTTGCCTCCGCATTCCGTGTATTTTACTGAATTGTCAATAAGGTTGGTAAACATCTGCTCAAGAAAAAACTTTATACCTTTTATCGGGGGAAGGCTGTCTCCAAGATCTACGGATTCTTCGATCTGTTTTTCATTAATTTTTCTTCTTAATGAAGAGAGGGTCTGTTTTATTATTTCATTAATATTAAGGGATTCGAAATCTTCATTTGAACCTTCAGTAAATAACGTATCTTTACCTTCCAGTTCGGAGAGTATGAGTAAATCTGAAACAATACTTATAAGCCTGTTGGTATTGCGGGTTATTATCTTTTGAAACTGTATTCTCTCTTCGGAACTTTCATATTGCCCGTCTTCAAGTGTTTCGGAGTAGCCCTTGATTGAAGTTAGTGGTGTCCTGAGCTCATGAGATACGTTTGCGATGAAGTCAGCTTTAATCTTTTCCAGTTTTTTAAACTCGGTAATATCAAAAATTACTGCGATAATTTCCTCCGAAGGTTTTTCAAGGGAAATTGTGTTTGCAAAATAGAACTTCTCTTCAGGGTATATAACATTTATCTCTTTTTTTATCTCTTTTTTGTTTTCAAGTGATTCGGAAATAAGTTCATGTAGCTGCTTGTTTCTTATCATCTCCCAGTATGGTTTTTCTAAATAACTATCATCAAGCTGAAACATCTGCTGGGCAGAATTGTTTATCAGAGTTATTACCCCGTTTCTTGAAACCACGATTACTCCCTCACTCATAGCATCAAGTATTGCCTCAAGTTCGTTTTTTTCTTTTTCCAAAGAGGAAAAAACATCATTGAGGTTAGAGGATAGTTCCCGGAATGTTGAAGAAATATGAGGGTTTAGGTAATCGAGCGAACTATCGAATACATTTTTTTTAAAATTCCCTTTAGATATAAGGTTGGAATAGTTAATTATCCTCTCAAGAATGACCTGGAAATTTTTTTCCAGCTGGTAACATATAAGGAAAGAAAAACATAAAAGAACAATTCCAAAAATGAATATAGTGTTTCGAAGCTCTGGTATGGAAAAGAAAGAGAGTGCAACAAGAATTAAGCTTATAAGTACAAATATATAAAGAAAGTTTTTTCTGAATAGTTTCAATTTATCTTAATTCTAACTTATATCCTATACTTCTTACCGTCTTTATCATTTTACCACAGGTGCCGAGCTTATCCCTGAGGTTTTTTACATGGACATCTATAGTCCTGTCATACACAAGTTTGTCATCTCCCCAGAGCCTTTTCCGCTTTAGAAGCTGGTCTCTTGTGAAAACCCTGCCTTCCCCTTCGCCGAGTGCCTCCAGTATTTTAAATTCGGTGGTTGTCAGTTCTATCTTTTTGCCCTTTACGAAAACCTCGTACCTCTGGGTATTAATTTTTATATCACCGAGCTGTATTATGTCATCCTCGGCTTCGGTTGTGCTCATTCGCCTTAGTACGGATTTTACCCTTGCAACAAGTTCCCTGGGACTAAAAGGCTTTATAATATAGTCATCGGCCCCCAGCTCAAGCCCTACAACCACATCGGCTTCTGTACCCTTGGCGGTAAGCATTATTATGGGCATTGAGGAAGTCGAGTTTTTACCCTTTAACATCCTGCAAAGCTCAAGGCCGTCGATCCCCGGGAGCATAATATCAAGAAGCGCAAGGTCAGGTGTCACCGACTCAAGAAAAAGAAGAAACTCCTTGCCGTTATGAAACTCCTTGATCTTGAAACCTTCTCTTTTCAGGTGGTGGCCAACTAGCTGGAGAATATCTTTTTCGTCATCAACAATAGCTATTACCTTTTCCATAAATTTTTAGTTTCCCATGTAAATTTATTTTTCATTAAGATTGTATAACACCGGATATATTAAATAAACATCTCTTAACATTTCCTTAACATTTTTTTCATACTTTCTTAACCAGCCCAAATTACATTGATGCCATGATTCAATTTAGTCTTAAGGAGGCAAAAATGCACAATAGGAGGATTAAAGTGAGAAATCTCATTTTGATAATTGTTGGCTTAATATTAGCAGTCCCTTCAGGGATTGTTAATGCTGAAGAGATGGTTGCAAAATCAAAAGCAAGACACCATGTCGAACTTGAAGAACTGAAACAGCAGATGCAGACGCTTCAGGACCAGATCAACATGCTTGAAAGCCAGAACCAGGAAGTAAATCAGAAGCTTTACGATGCGATGAGCGGTGAAAAAGCCGGATGGACAGAAAAGTTTGAAGCCGGATATAAGAAAGGGCTTTACTTTAAATCCAAAGACGGCAACTGGAAGATGAAATTCAGAATGCGCGGTCAGTTTAAACTTCAGGTAGACGACCCGGACAGCGGACTAACAGAAACTGAATTCAGGGTACAGAGATTAAGGTTTAAATGGAACGGTAATGCATTCAGGCCATGGTTCCTCTATACAATCCAGCTTGGAGCAAGGGACAGTGTAACACTAAGGGACATGTACTTTGATTTCGCATACAACAAATCAATTGCGCCAAGGGTAGGCCAGTACAAAGTACCATTCGGAAGAGACGAACTGACCTCTTCCTCAACACTGCAGTTTGTTGACAGGGCAATTGTTAACGACGAATTCGGAGCAGGACGTGACAGGGGCGTTTCTCTAAACGGTGTTCTTGGACAGTACCTTGCATACGGTGCAGGTGTATTTAACGGAGCAGGAAGAAACGGAAGACAGGAAAACTCAAACGTAATGTGGGCAGGAAGGGCGCAGTTTATGTGGAGTAACGGCGGAAAGCTTAAATATTCCGGCGGAAGCTTTGTTTCAGGCGGCGACTATAAAATCATGCCTAACTTCTCAAAAGTATCAGGAGGAGTATTCACAGCAGGTGTTGGTTTCAACGGATTAAAAATAAACAGGGACCAGGCACCCGATAAATCACCTGACAACGATGTATTTGACAGGCTCGATGAACTGGGAACAAACGATGCTGATACATACACATGGACAGCTGACCTTAACTACAGACACCCTATATTCAACATACAGGGCGGATACTACGGCAGATGGATTTCACCTAACGACACAACAGGTGATACAGCTTATGACCAGGGCTTCAACGTACAGGCTGGTGTATTCCTTATGCCTAAGACAGTTGAGGTTGCAGGAAGATGGTCCTACATCGACTACGATGACGGCGCAAACATCAATCTTGGAGAAGGCGATCCAAGGGATACCGTATGGGAAATCACAGGTGGAATTAACTACTATATTACACATGACCACAGGTGGAAAATACAGGCTGATTACTCATACCAGCAGGAAGAGGACGTGACCGGAAACCAGGAAGACGACAACCAGTTAAGGGTCCAGCTTCAGGCTTATTTCTAAAAAAGACTGTTTAACTCATCTCTCCAACCTATAATTGAGAGTAAAAACCCGGTACTAAAAATACCGGGTTTTTATGCTTATAAATGCTATTTTTAAAAAATGTTAATATTTCACTTGAAATAAGGGTATAAAGTGTTGTAAAATGCTATGTATGTCAGGATTAATGCAATTGGGCAAAAATAATATGATCTTGACAAATAATTTAAATTTGTTTAAATTTAGCAAAGCCACAAACTAAATAAAGGAGGTAAGGAGAGATGAGTAAAGCCAAATGGCTGTTAGTCTTTCTTATAGCTTTGGGTGTAGCTATACCCGCACAAGCGGTTGAGGTAAATTTGGGTGGGTTCCCTAGTTATTTTCGTCAAAGGGTTCGTTATATTAAGAATGCCACATTCCTAAATACGCTTTCGCAGTCACAAGCAGAAGCTATTGGTTTTGGTACTAATAAAGATAACATCTTCTTTGCAGATACTACGTTTCGTTTAACCCCACAACTTGTTCTTAGTGACTCTGTTACTATCAGAACTCAGGTTGATGTTTTCAGCAACAACCTTTGGGGTGGACTGACATCAGATTTACTAGGTGGAGGATCATCGCTAGTTAACTCAGCGATTTCACCAGATGACAGGTTCAGAGGTGCTATCTTAACTGGACCAGGAGCTGTTGACAGAGGTGAAGGATTCATGAGATTCCGTATGCTTCACATCGATATGGTCCTGCCTAATAACTTAGGTTTCGTAAGAATTGGTCGTCAGCCTTTTGACTGGGGTATTGGTATCCTGGCAAACGGTGGTTGGGATCCACATTCAGATCTTGGGTTCCTTGTTGACAGGTTCTTATGGTTAAAAACTTTCCCAACAGGTTCATCAAGCTTAACACTTGTTGGTGTTAGTGATATTTTTACAGGCGGTAATTCCTTAGCATCAGGTAGTGGTACCGGATATGATATCGGTGCTGTTGCAGTGATCTGGAACCAGCCTAACATGAGCGGAATCAACTTAACTATTGGTGGTTATGTATTCCCTTATATTCACCAGAACAACTTTGGTGCACCAGACCCACAGACAGGTGCAGCATTTAGTAAAGTTGGTGACCTAGAGCGTTTCACACTATATGCTGGTTTAATTGACCTTAAAACCGATACTTGGAGACTTGTTGGTGAACTTCAGGGCGGTTGGGGTGAAATTGAAAACTTTACAGCACCTGGCAACACAGCTGATATTTCAAACCAGTTACTATGGGCAGTGCGCGGAGAACTTTATCCTAGCTGGCCTGTAAAAGTAGTTGGTGCTGAATTCGGTTGGGCAGACGGTGACAAAGGTACAACAGCTGTTACTGACGATATCGAAGGTAACGTTATTGTATTTAACCCAGCTTACAATCTTGACAACTTACTTTTCAAACACATGATACCAAACATCTACAATCAGGCAGGTATCGGTGCATTTGCAAGGGGTGAATCAAGTGTTCAGAATGCTTACTATGCAAGAGCATATGCTACTGTTAAGCTTCTCGACTATCTTTCATTCACACCACAGGTACTTGTTGCTTGGAACGAAGAAACAGAAAGCATCATTCAGCCTGGAAATGACATCGGAAGTTACCTAGGTACTGAGGTAGAAGGTACATTAACATGGACTGTTCACCCAGGCGTAAACTTCGATCTTATCGGTAGTGTGGTATTTGCCGGTAGTGGTCTTGAAGATATGCTAGAACAGCAAGGTGCTATCGCAACTGGCGAAGATGTAGGAAGTGCAGACAGTACTCCTTTCGCAGTACAGGGTAGATTACTTGTGTTCATCGACCAGTTCTTTAAATAAGAAATAAACCAAGCTAACACAGCTTGTTAAATTAAAGGGCAGCCTCTTGAGGCTGCCCTTTTTTTTTGTATTTAGATATATATCTTTGATCTGTCAGTAGTTGTGATAGTATTATTTACTTAGTTAAAACGGTCTTGAATATGATACGAATATTACTGCTATTTACTTTCTTTCTATTACCTGCTAACGCGGAAGATATACTAAATCTGTCCCTTGAAGAAGCGAAAGTCATAGCTCTTGAAAATAACAGGGACATTAAAATACAGATAGAAAATATTGAATTTTCCGAAGGTGATGTGACTAAGGAAAAAGGTGCTTTCGACCCATTTTTTACACTGACCTCTACATATTCCGATATTCAGTCTCCTACGATTAGTACATTTGTTGAAAGCGGTGAGGTTACACAGAAGGATTTTACAATTGAAAACAGTATTACCGGAAGGCTTTCAACCGGGACCTTTTACGATCTTTACAACCTTTCACTTACAAGATCAGAGACGAATTCACCTATTGAATCACTCAGCCCCAGCCTTTCATCTTCACTGAGTTTTAGTATAGGACAGGAGCTGCTTAGGGACTTTGGTAAAGAAGTTAATGAAACGCCGCTCTTTATTGCTAAAAAGAATGTGGATATATCAGTTAAACAGCTGGAACTTACTATTTCAGATGTTTTGTTTAACCTCGAAAGTGATTACTGGATTCTCGTAGCATCTATTCAGAACCTTGAGCTTGAAAAGAAAGCACTTGAGCTGGCAAAGGACCTGGAAGAGAGAAACAGTATTGAGGTTGAAGTAGGCACATTACCGCCAGTTGCCGTCACTCAGGCAAAATCCGAGGTTGCTCTAAGGAGTGTAAACCTCATAAACGCTGAAAATCTTCTTGAAAGAAGTGAAGACAAATTAAAGAATGCACTGGTTTTGCCGTATCACATAGATTTAAAGCCTACGGAAACCCCTAAAACGTTTAACCTTGAACCGTTTAATGAAACACAGGTACTAGAAACAGCATTTGATAACAGAATCGAGATTAAAGAAGCCCAGGTTGAAATTGAAAAGGGCAGGGCATTAACCAAGTTTTATTCCAATCAAAAACTGCCCAGGCTTTCACTTGAAGCACTGCTTCAGTTCCAGGGACTAGGCGGGGATGAGAACCCAGACAGGCAGTCCTTTGGCGGAGCCCCAGAACCAATCCCCGGAAGGTTTGATGGACAGTCAGAGGCGTTTAAAACACTCCTGGAAGGTGATTTCCCCGGCTGGTCAGTAGTTGGCGTATTCAGTTATCCAATTTTTAACAGGACTGCTAAAGGTGAGTATGTAAAGGCAAATGCCGACCTTAACAGGAGAATCATTAATTACCAGAAAGTAAAGGAACAGATAGAACTGGAGGTAAGAGACGCACTGAGGGAAGTAAGAAACAGCCAGAAGAAAATTGAAGCAGCCAGGACAGCTGTCGAACTGGCACAGCAGGTAGTTATCAACGATGAAGAAAGGTTAAGAGTTGGAATAACCACAACGAGGGAAGTACTCGAATCCCAGCGAGACCTTATAGATGCCCAAACAACAGAAATTGAAGCTGTAACAGAGTATAATATTTCACTTGCCAGGCTTGAAAAAACAAAGGGCACAATTTTAAAGTTAAATAATATCAAGATTGAAGATAAAGATATAAAGTACGGAATTATTAATCAACAGTAATAATTTTGTTAATATTTATATTTATACCTTGTTTGCTTAAATTGACTAAATGAAGATATTTAAAATATTAGCAGGGAATTTTTCAGTAGATTTAAGATCCCTTGCTATAACCAGAATGTCTTTTGCCATTCTTTTATTGGCAGATCTTTTTATACGTTCCCGCTCATTAAAAGATTTTTATACAGATGAAGGCCTGCTGAATTTATACGCCCTCAAAACAATCTATGAAGGAAATTATTACACATCAGTTCACGCGATAAGCGGGGACTATCACTTTCAGTTATTTCTTTTTCTGCTTGCTGTATTGTTTGCTTTTTTTCTTTTTATAGGATTTTTTACACGTATTGCGGCTATTGTGAGCTGGGGACTGCTCATATCTTTAAATTTAAGAAACCCGCTGCTTCTGCACGGCGGAGATATAATTTTCCGCTGCCTGCTGTTTTGGGCAATATTTACTCCCTGGGCCGAAAGATACTCAGTAGATTCATATTTCAAAAAAAATAAGATTGATAAAAATTATTTTTTTTCAATCGGGGCTTTTGCATTCATTCTCCAGATACTTTTTATGTATTTATTTACAGGTCTTCTCAAGACGGGAGACCCCTGGAGGACCGATTTTACTGCAATTTATTATGCTCTAAGCCTTGACCACTTTAGTTATCTCCTCGGCCCTTATATATATAAATTCCCGATGTTAATGAAAGGGCTGACATTCTCTATAATATGGTTTGAACTCCTGGGGCCTTTATTGCTTTTTATTCCATTCCGGAACAGTTTATTCAGGTACATATTTATAGGTTTAGTCATTTGTTTCCATATGGGTCTTACTCTTACTTTGAGCATTGGCCTGTTCCCATGGTTTTCGATGGCCTCTGTTTTAATACTGCTCCCTTCTTCGTTCTGGGACTTTTTTCCGGGCCTGCAAAGAATTTTAAACCGGAATTTTTCAAGATTATCAGGTGGAATAAAATACTATTTAAAAGGTATTGATAACTGGTATTACTTCAGGATAAAGGCCCCACATATATTTAATTTGGCAATATCAGCACTGATTATTTTACTGCTTGTGTTTGTACTATTCTGGAACCTGAAACACAGTTATAAAGACACATTTGCATTTATGAAACACTTTACTTTTGTTGGTAAGGCATTACAGATTAAGCAGAAATGGAACATGTTTGCCCCAAAACCCTATACCACGGATGGATGGTATGTTATTGTAGGACTGCTTGATAACGGGGAAATTGTGGATATTTTCAGAGGCGGAAAAGAGGTAAGCTGGGACCCTCCGGAAAACAGAGTGGATGATTATTCTACTTACAGGTGGAGAAAAATAACGAGGAATGTGTATAAAGTAAAAAACAAACGTTTCAGACGATATTATGCGAAATACTTATGCAATAAGTGGAACAATAAAGAAAATGGCCCTAAGCTAAACGAGATGGACATGTATTTTGTTTCTGAATATACTTTACCTGATTACAAAACCAGAGAGCATAAAATTAGTAAACGGTACAGTTACGAGTGTAGAATAAAAAAATAATCAGGAAGCTGACAATGAAATATATAGTTTCAATTTTTATAATAGCACTGGCATTTTCAGTTAACGCACAGGTAAGTACCCAGCCTGCACAGCCGCCCTGGTATTATTACTGGCCAACTGAGAACGCAGATAATTTTGAAAATTCCCGGCTGGGTACATCCTCTCTCGGATCAGGAAACAATCTTCAGAGAAGAAGCAATATTGAAGTTAATAAGCAGGAAGAAGCCGGGGAACCTCCAAACTATGCCCCGAGCCAGCCGGCTGAAATAGATGAACCTGCTGTAAATGTAAATTCCAGGCCAACCAGCAGCTCTACTTTAATTAAATGGACTGACGACAAGGGTGTTGTACATGTTACGAACAATCCCAGCTCTGTCCCGGACAAATATAAAGACCAGATAAAGAACTAGGTAATTTTGTAAGAATAATCCTGATTAGTGTTTAAAATGCCTGACACCGGTAAATACCATAGTCATATTACCCGCTTCTGCAGCTTCTATGGTCTCTTCGTCCCTGATTGAACCCCCAGGCTGAGCTATTGCCGTGATACCGGCCTTTGCAGCTTCATCAATTCCGTCCCTGAAAGGGAAAAATGCGTCTGAAGCAAGAACAGAACCTTCTGTACCTACTTCTGATTTCATCGTGGCAAGTTTTACCGAATCAACCCTGCTCATCTGGCCTGCACCTATGCCTGTGGTCTGGCCATTGCGGGCAAAAACAATGGAATTGGATTTTACATGTTTACATACTTTCCATGCGAATATGAGGTCCTTTAATTCCTGCTCACTTGGTTCGCGCCTGGTTGCAACTTTATAATTATCAAAGTCCCCATCTGATGTGGAATCTTTATCCTGGATAAGCATCCCGCCAACGACTTTCTTAAAATCAAATACCGGTTTACTGCCTGTATCGATCTCAGGGGTTTTTAATACTCTCACATTTTTTTTCGTCGCAAAAATTTCGAGTGATTCTTCACTGTAGCCGGGAGCAATCACGACCTCTACAAACATTTTGGCAATCTCTTCGGCGGTGGCTTCATCCACATCCCTGTTAAATGCTATAATACCGCCGAATGCACTTACCGGGTCACATGATTTTGCATTAAGGAATGCATCAACAAGGACTTCATTAACCGCAACTCCGCATGGATTGTTATGTTTTACAATTACACATGCAGTTTCGTTAAACTCCTTAACAAGTTCAAAGGCAGAATCCGTATCATAGATGTTATTGAGTGAAAGTTCTTTTCCCTGGAGCTGCTCGGCGTTTGAGATGCATGCATACGGGATCTCTGATTCAACATAAAACGAACCTTCCTGGTGGGGGTTTTCCCCGTAACGAAGGGACATTTTCTTTTCTAAATGTAGTGTATAGCTTGAAGGAAGTTTTGTTTTGGACCCGTCATCATTTATGGCAGACAGGTAGTTTGATATTGCCGCATCATATCGTGCAACAAGTGAAAATGCTTTAACGGCCAGTCTGAAATTGGTTTCATCACTTACTGAGCCGCTGTTGTTATTAAGTTCCTTTAAAATATCACCGTAATCCCCATGGTCTGTTACAATCGATACGTCCCTGTAGTTTTTGGCTGCTGACCTTAACATTGTAGGGCCGCCAATATCAATATTTTCTATTGCTTCTTCTAATTTAACATTGTCTTTTTTAATCACCTGTTCAAATGGGTACAGGTTTACAACAACCATATCGATAGGTTCTATATCATTTGCGCCCATTTCTTCCTGGTGGCCTTTATTACTACGTATTGCAAGTATGCCCCCGTGGATTTTCGGGTGAAGGGTCTTTACCCTTCCTCCCAGAATTTCATTAGACTGCGTGTATTCGGATATCTCCGTTACATTTACTCCACTGTCTTTTAGTTTTTTAGCGGTACCGCCTGTGGAAAGTATCTGTATTCCGAGTGCATCCAGGCCTTTTGCGAATTCTACAACACCTTCCTTGTCCGAGACACTGATAATTGCCCTGTTGATCTTTATCATTTCAATAGCTCCTTTAAGATAATTCAGAGAGAATATTAATAAAAGTAAACGAAATGTTTACAGAGATAATAATGAAAATTAATCATGCAAACACCGGTTTTGAGAAGTTGTTAATTGTACCGTATAATTCAGTTAAAATCATTAGTAAAAATTCAAAATATTTTAGTCCAAAAAAGGAAAATTAAATGCAAGATTACAGGCCGTTATATTTAAAGGTGGGGATCTTTATTTTTATTACACTTCTTATATTCGTTATAGGAATTTTTGTTATCAGCGGGGAAAAGAGTTTGTTTGAAAAAGAGTACACGGTGAATACGTACTTTGATAACACGGTCGGCCTGTTGCCCGGGGCATACGTAAGACTTTCGGGTGTAAAAGTAGGAAGTGTGGCCAAGATAAGTTTTCCTAAAGTAATAGATAAAAACCTTATACAGGTAACTATGAAAATAAACAATGAGGGAGTGCGGCGTATAACCCCTGACTCAAAGGCCACTATAAGGACAGAAGGACTCCTTGGGGCAAAGTATATAGAGATAGTAAGGGGAGAGGAACCCCCATTTACATCTTACGAGGATATTACCGTTGAGAGCTTTACCCCGCCCGAGCTCCAGGAACTTATAGGACGTTCGGACGAACTACTTACAAATATAATAAGTATTTCAAAAAACCTGGATAAAGTTTCAGCAGTATTTGGTGATGATGAAAACCTTGATAATATAAGTCTGACACTGAAATCGTTGAGAAAAAGCTCTGACTCCCTGCAGAAAAACCTCTCTGCAATTGAAAACGGCAACGGTGTTCTCCATTCCCTGATTTATGACAAGCAGTTTGAAAATGATCTGAGTTCGACTATGGCAAATCTGAATACTACTACTTCAAATTTTAAGGAAATTTCTGAAAGCCTTAAGGGCGGGGAGGGTACACTTGGTGCACTGCTGATTGACCCGTCTGTCCATGACAGTTTAAAGGGAGTTTTGGGTGAAGCGCAAAGAAGCAAATTTATCAGGTCATCTGTACAGTACCTTATTGAGAGTGACAGTGAAAAATCAGTAAATTAAAAGTTTAAATTCTTACCGGAAAATATTATTATAAGAATATTTATCACAATTATTACCAGGAGGTAATTATGAATAGATTTATTAAAGTATTTTCTGTTTTACTTCTTATTGCTGCTTTTAGTCCTGCTTTTATTCAAAGCAGGGCAATGGCCGATGCTGACAGCGGTCTCCCGGGTCCCCAGCTGGTGACAAATGCCTGGATGTTTATTGCAGCTTATAAAGCTGACCCTAAAGAGCTTAAAAAACTTCTGCCCCCCGGACTCGAACCAAGCCCCGACGGCCAGGTTGTAATAAATATGTATACGGTCCCTGACCCGGCACAAACATCGGGCTTTGGTTCCTATACGCTTACGTATCTTACCGTGGAACTTAAGGACCGGGACTCGTATGTTATGGGTTCGGATATTACTTATCCGGGACGATATTTTGTACATTATTTCAACAGCTCTCCGTCAATGAGGGAATATACTAAGAAAATTGGCATTCCCGCTGTTGAAGGGATGACCGTCACTGAAGTAAAGGACGGAAAGCTTACAGCAACATTAACCGTTGATGGTAAACCGATGATTGTATCAACAGCTGATGTTGGAGCAGAGCTTGGTCCCCCGGGCGGAGGACACCTTAATTACTTTGGGTTAATTGCTGCCGATAAGAGCGGCGAGAGTAAAAACCAGGTCGTAAAATATCCAATCCCGTGGAACGGCGGTGTAGTTGAAACGACTAATGCCAAGATTAAATTTAAAGCCCCCAAGGGACACCCGTTAAATAGAATCAAACCCAAGACGGGAACGCCTGTATGGGCAATATGGACAAAGGGAAGTTTTGTATATCCCCAGTACCAGGTTGTAAACGAGTTTTAAGACAAACAGAATTTATATGAACTATCCGGGAGTCTCTTCATTCGGGACTCCCTTTTTTTTATGAAAAAGAAAGATTTTGTCATCAGTTATATACTAGGCTGGATTATTGCATCGTTTATCTACGTTATAAGGTTCTCTTTACTAAATGAACTACCGGGACCGGTAGTATTATTTATTAATAAGTTTGTAATATTCATTGTAATACCCCTTCTGTGTACAGCCGGTCTGTATACTGCCCAAAAGATTGGCAAAAACTGGCTTACTGTCAGGCAGTTTAGTAAGTATGCCCTGGTGGGATTTTCCAACCTTACGATTGACTTTGGCGTCCTTAATATTCTGATATATCTGACAGACAGGGACAGGGGAATATACTTCACAATTTTTAAAGCTGTTTCATTCTCCTTTGCTTTAATTAACAGCTATTTATGGAACAAGTTCTGGTCATTTGAAAACAGGGACATGTCAAAAGCCGGGAAGCAGTTCCTTATATTTGTAACTGTTGCGCTTGGCGGGCTACTGATAAATGTGCTGGTTGCCAGTTTTATTGTGAATTCAATTCACGTGGAATCAGTATCATCAAGAATCTGGGCCAATATTGGTGCTATCATCTCCGGTTTTGCGGTAATATTCTGGAACTTTACCGGGTATAAATTTGTAGTTTTCAGAGAAAAGGATGACGAGCCGCCGATTGTTTAAGCCGATGTTTCTTTTAATTTTTCACTCTCTTCTTTTTTACCATAACTCAGCACATCCATAGGGCAGACAGTCACACAAATGCCGCAGCCAATACACGAACTCGTTGTGTTATCCAGGGTGTTTTGTTTTAATGCATAGCTCATCACATCAATCCCTACCTGGCAGTTCCTTGAGCATTCGTTGCAGCCTATACATTTATTGTTGGCCTCAATTTTGAATTTGCCGATGCCAATCCTGTTAAAGAATTTGGACTGTATATGCATAAGTTTTGCAAGCGGGCACCAGTAGCGGCACCATACTTTTCCGCCCAGGAACGGATACAGAGTCACCGGCAGGATCCCTACAAGCCATACATCTACAAATATCCTGTAGACATTTATTGACCAGTTTGCGGGGTCCCGGAATATATCAATTGTGTTCTTGGTTAGGAATATTACGGTAACTATCGCCGCAAAAATAAGGATCACGGAATTCATCCATTCCCAGCTGATCGATTTTTTGCCTTTTGGTGCAAGGTGGCGCCACCTGTCGCCAAATGTCTCCGCAAGCCCGCCGCATCCGCATACCCATGAGCAGTATCTTTTACCGTTAAATATCACAAATATTGGTATTACCACAAAGGTGAGCAGGATGCCCCAGATTACCCAGATTTGATGGGGGTTATAAAAGAAAGTATAGAAGAAAAGCGGCCAGGCATAAACTATCCCGTAAGAACGCCACCCCTGGTCAGCAAACGATGGGTCATTTGCAAGCTGCTGCCCAACCCACTGGTACTCTATTGCCCACTGGAATAGAAATTCGGGAATAATAAAAAAGAATATCCACTGGAAACTAAGAAGGCTTATATACCGCCATATCTGGTATTTATCTTTCCTGTCGAGACCCCATCTCTTAAGGGCCTGAATACCAAACAGGGTCATAAGCCCTGTGTACATTATGGTGTACCAGAAGGACCACGGGCGTTCTGAAAAGGAAAGCAAATCATACCCCCAGTTTTGAAATGGCCAGAACTCCTGCCCCTTACCGACTTTTACGCCGTAAATTGTATACCAGACCAGAAAGGAAATCCCGAGCCACGAATAACGATTGCCTTTTATTCCCGTACTGATTAAAAATCCAAGCGGTATGACGGCAATTCCAAGGCCAAGTAGGTTAGGAACCCCGGAAAGATCATTACCGTAAAAAGTTGCGTGGCCACCGAACAGCCAAAGTCCTATAAGGGTCATAAATGTCAGGCCAAGGGACTGAAAGAAACTTCCTTCCCACTCGTTTTCGAGTTTTATCCCGAGCGACTTTAAGAACTGCCTTGGAATATCTGCCCCGATCAGTACAAATGCATGGTTATAGGGGATGGCCCTTGTTTCTTCGTGGCCTCCCCTGTCAATTGATAAAGAAGCCTCCGCCTGGCCGAATTCGGTAATTTGAGAATTTAATATCAATTCTATTTTCCCGGATGCAACATGTTCGTTTAAAAGCCGTTCGTTGTCTTTGAAAATCCTTGCAAATTCGCCTTTCCTATATGAAAGATAAACTTTGTTTTGTTCACTCAGGGTTATTGCAGCTTCAATTGCGCTGTTTCCGCCGCCAACCACGATAATATTTTCATTTTTATATTTTCTCGGGCTGTAGAGCTGATGGTATACCTTTTCCTGGTCTTCTCCCTCTACACCAAGTTTTCTCGGATTGCCGCGCATTCCGGTAGCAAGGATGATCCTTTTGGCTTTTAAAGTGGATTTCGGGGTTTTTACTTCAAAAAAATCATCATTTTTTTTTATCCCCTCAAGCGGTTCCATTAACCTTACATCGAGGTTGTTGCTTTCAACAATCTCTTTCCATCTGTTGATCAGGTCTTCTTTTTGAGCCCCATCGAGCCAGAGTTTACCTTTAGGGGGTGTCTTATCAGGTTCCGCATATACCCATTTCCCTTCGGGAAAATTTTCAATCGTGTTGGCAACTTTACCTTTTTCAAGAATGACCGAGGTAAGCCCTTCATCTTTAGCGGTGAGGGCGGCATTAAGCCCGGAAGCGCCTGCGCCGACTATCAACAGGTCAAGTACATCAGAATTGCCGGATTTTGCATCAGGGAGGGCGCCTATATGCTTAATTACATTAAATCCCTGTTCCATGGCAAGCTTGATTACGGGCGCTCCGGCAAGGTCACCAATAATGAAAAGCCCCTTGATATTACTTTCAAAGTTTTTGTTAATCTGCGGCCGCTGCCTGTCCCCTGTCCCGAGGCTTAGAAGGGATTCAACATTTGTTTCAACACTGTTTTTTATCTTTGAGAGCATATTTGTTCCTCAACTTATTTATATCAGATCAATTTCAGATTTATCCTTCGGGTTTAACGCGGTACCGCAGCTTGAGCAGTTTTTTGCTGTGGGATGGTTTTCATAGCCGCAGCCTGGGCATAAAGCCGGAGCTGATGTAAGCGGCACTTTTGCAAATCCAGCGGGTAAATCGGCCGCTGCTTCTGATTTCTTCATTAATACGGCCAAATATCCTAATGCATTAAAGAGCAGACCAATAAAAAACCACGGTATGGGCTTCAGGCCTTTTCCGACAGCAGTATGAGATGTAAGGGCGGCAAAAAACAGGCCGACAAGTACATAAATACCAAATATAAACCAGCCCATCGATAATTTTTTTGATGTTCCCATACTCTCTGTAAACAAAGCACTTTTTGGCTGAAGCTTGGAAAAGTATTTTTGCTGATTGTTAAGAAAAATATCTACTGCTTCTTTTTTGAGAGGTACCCTGCGGCCATCCACAAGCAGGCACACATCTCCGGGGCCAAGTGCTTTTCCAGACACGGTGCAGTGGTCTCCGGGCCTTACTTCTACACGAGGGTAATTATCTTCAATGGGTGCATTGTACTGTGAATAAGTGGGTGATATAAAAGTGATTAAAAAGAGTATAAAAAAAATTCTGAAAACAGTTTTGTTAAAATAATTTAACGGCATCTATTTATCCTTAGATTGTAAGCTGATTTTCTATTATAACACTATTGTTCCGTATTTAAATTTAACGAATATTTTTCACTTCAACATACGGATAAATTGTTGCTATGGTTTTATTATGTAATAGTTCCAGGAATTTTTTTCAACAATAAATTGGGGGAGCAGGTAATTAGCAGTTTAGGTATGGCAAACCTTATTTTACTGTTTAATGTAAAATAGATGTTAAACTAAAATACTGGTTTCTTTTACATACTGAGTAGAAGCGTTAGTAAAAAAGGAGTGAAGATGAGCACTGATAATACTTATTTGAAATTACTGGATGAAATTGTAAAACCTGCAATTGAACAGCTGAACGGGGAGCTTTCAGGCGGTACAAATTTTCAAATTGAACTGGAAGAAGGTAATAATCTGAAGAATGTTGTAAGCCGGGCAATTGCACAGCAGAGAAATGAGACGGTATACAGTGATATGGTGCAGGAACCCCTTGGTATTTATCTTAAAGACGTAAACAACCCCTCAGGACATAGGATTATGGTTATTACAGGATTTATTGGGGATAAAATTTATATAGTTGACCCCGGTATAGACGGTACGATTATTGATATCGGTACTGACCAGGTAAGCCAGGAAATGATAAAAAACTCGCTAAAAAAATGTTTTAAAATTTAAACCTATATTAAATGCCCAAAATTCGAGAAACGGGTGATCTCCTGACTGAGAAAATAAACCCCAACACACTTGATATTGATTCCAAATCAACCATCAACATTGTAGATACAATTATTTCTGAAGACAGCGTGATTAACGGGGCAATTTCTGCTCAAAAAGAAAATATTTCAAAAGCAGTTGATAATATATCTGAAACCCTGGCCAAGGGGGGCAGGCTTTTTTTTGCCGGTGCTGGTACAAGCGGGAGACTTGGGGTTATTGAAGCAGCAGAATGCCCTCCAACATTCGGGACAGATCCGGATATGATACAGGCAATAATAGCAGGAGGTCCCGAAGCAATAACAAGATCAATTGAAGGGGCCGAGGACTCAACCGAAGATTCTGAAAATGAATTAAAGAATAGGGATTTCTCCCATAGTGATATTCTCGTAGGTATAGCGGCAAGCTCTTCAACACCATTTGTAAAGTCAGCACTAGAGTATGCCGGGGAAATAGGTGCAAAAACCATTTTAATAACATGTAATCCCCAGTCAAGCACAGTCCCAGGTATTACGATTTCTTTACTCGTAGGGCCCGAGGTAGTAGTGGGTTCGACCAGGTTGAAGGCCGGGACAGCAACAAAAATGGTGTTAAATATCCTTACAACTGCCTCAATGATACGCCTTGGTAAGACTTATGGAAACCTGATGGTTGACGTACAGCCTAAGTCCTCAAAACTAAGAGACAGGGCGGTCAGGATCGTAGTCGGGCTTTGCGGAGTTGACACTGAAGAAGCACTATCTCTCCTTGAGAGTTCAGGCTGGAATGTTAAGGCCTCCGTTTTAATGAATAAAAAAAATATTGGCCTCCCGGAAGCACTTAGTCTTCTTGATGAAAACAACGGTTTTTTAAAGAACGCACTTTTGTAACAGTAAAATATTTTTAATAAAAACAGCGCAAACATGAAATGGCTTGAATCAATAATAAATAAAGATGAGAGACTGGTGATAGGGTTGATGTCGGGCACTTCGATGGACGGTATCGATACTGCCCTTGTAAGAATTACCGGCTGCGGATTTGATACAAATATAGAACTTCTTGAATTTGCAACTTATCCATATGAAAACAGGATCAGGTTTGCCCTTCAGGAAATAAATAACCTCTCGGCAACAAAACTCTCTGACCTTAATTTTGTGGTCGGGGAAGCATTCTCGGACGCTACTATCAGCATTATTGAAAAGGCAGGTCTAACACCGGATGAAATTGATCTTGTGGGCTCACACGGCCAAACAGTCTACCATAACCCGCCTTCAATAGAGTCAGAATTCTCATCAACACTTCAGATCGGCGAAGCTGATGTTATTGCCGAAAAAACGGGCATTACAACAATAGCGGATTTCAGGACCAGGGACATGGCACTCGGGGGTGAAGGTGCACCGCTTGTGCCTTACGTGGATTACCTTCTGTTCAGAGATGAGCAAAAAATTAAGATTGCATTAAACATTGGCGGGATAGCCAACAGTACCCTTGTAACATCAAACCTGGACGAGGTGTTTGCTTATGATTCCGGGCCCGGAAATATGCTGATAGATGATGTAGTCAGGATTCATACCCACGGCAAGGAAAATTTTGACGACAAAGGAAAGCTTGCAGAAAACGGTGATGTAGAATACAAAATCCTGTACCACCTCTTAAACAGTGATTACTACAAGGAAAAGCCCCCAAAAACAACCGGAAGGGAGAGGTACGGGCGTGAAGAAGCTGAAAAACTTTATAAGCTTGTTGAAAATAAATCAATTAGCCTAAACGTGCTGATATCGACCCTTGTGCAGTTTACGGTAGATACAATTTACAATTCATATGAAGATTTTATTTTCTCAAAGTGGAAAATAGAAGAGGTGATATTAAGCGGCGGCGGTGCATTTAATGCCGTGATGGTAGAAAGGCTTGCAGAAAAACTAAAACCAATACCGCTTAATATTTCTGATAAATACAACATCCCCCCCGACACAAAAGAGGCAATTGCTTTTGCCATACTTGCCAATGAATCTATTTTTACAAATTACTCCAACCTTCCAAATGTAACAGGAGCACGCTCCGGAGCGCCTCTTGGAAAAATATCAATAGGGAAAAACAGACTGGTTAAATAAGTTGACTGAGACAGATATAAATACACTCACCGCCGCTGAGACTGCCGGGCAGCTTGTAATGCCGAGGATAGATTTTGATAATGAAAAATATCTGGAGCAGGCAGTAAGATTTGTAGAGGAATTTAAGGTAGCCGGGTTTATTGTATTTAATGGTGAGATAGACCAGGTCAGGGAAACGGTATTAACTCTTCAAAAGAAATCTAAATATCCGCTATTGTTCGGGATTGATGCTGAAAGGGGACTTGGACAGATAATTAAAGGCGGGACAAGGTTTCCGTTTCTTATGTCACAGGGCGCATCAAATAGCATGGATCTTGTAGAACTACAGGCAATCAATACCGCGCAGGAAATGAAGTACTGCGGCCTAAATCTTCTGTTTGCACCTGTCCTTGATATTAATACAAACCCTGAAAACCCTATTGTAAATGTAAGGTCATTTAGTGACAATGCTGATGTTGTGTCCCGCCTTGGTTCGCTATTTTATAATAAGATTAAGGCGGAAGGTATATTTGCCTGCGGCAAACATTTTCCCGGACATGGGTCAACTGATGTTGATTCTCACGTGGACCTTCCCGTAATTGAAAAATCGATAAAAGAACTATCAGAGCTTGAACTCATACCATTTAAAAAGGCCGTTGAGCAGGGCATTGATTTTATAATGGCAGGCCACCTGGCCTTTGGCGGGCACGGGGGTGAAATTGAACCCGCAGTATATTCAAAAAGGCTTATTGAGGGGCTGCTGAGAAATGAACTGGGTTTTAAAAATATTGTTATTACTGACTCTTTCAGGATGGACGCGCTAAGGGAACTTGGAGAAGAGCATGAAATTGCAATTAATTCCATCAGGGCCGGTTGTGATATTATCCTCGACCCGAACGAAAGTGAAATCCTTATAGAACAGCTGACCCTAAAAATAACGAATGATAAAAATTTTTACTCGCTTGCATTAAACTCGCTCAAACGGCTGTTTGAAATAAAAAAAAATATTCAGCCTGCATCCGATAATTACCCTGACAGGAAAGAGGCCCGGGAGCTTGTGAACAGTATTGCTGAAAAGTCAGTTTGCCTGGTAAAGGGACCTGTTTTTGAAACCGGGGAAGCCGATATTAACATCTTTGATGTTACACGGAGCGGGGAAAATGTATGTGAAAAATTTCTGGAGCAGCTTGCCGGAAACGGGATTGAGATTATGTCGGTAAACTACGTTTCTGATAATTATGATTATAGCACTGTATATAATCACAGCGTTATAAATATTGTGATCACAAACGTATCCGCGTGGACAAAAAATTCTGAATTAACAGATTATTTTTCAAACGTCCTAAGTCATATTTCAGATAAGGACTGCAATAAAATACTTGTAGCTTTCGGGTCACCATATGTAATTGCCCAATTTTTAGATTATAATACTGTAATATGTTCATTTGAAATTATTGAACCCTGCCAGGTTGCTGTTGCTGATATTCTGACCGGGCAGAAAAGTTCCAGTGCAAAATTGCCGGTTAAATTTTAAACTAATAAAAGTATTAAATTTAATTAAATAGCGGGAGGAATAGTATGGCAACAATTACTGATGTGGAAGGAATTGGCAAAGTAAACGGCAGGAAACTGCAAAAAGCAGGTATAAGGACCCTTGAGGGGTTATTAAAAGCCGGTGCTGACAGGAAAGGCAGAAGGGCTATTTCAAAAGCCAGCGGCATTTCTGAAAAAATGATTCTCGGATGGGTAAACCGTGCCGATCTTTGCAGGATAAAGGGTGTAGGCAGTGAATACAGCGACCTTTTGGAGTGTTCAGGTGTTGATACGGTCAAAGAACTCTCAAAAAGAAAATCTGCAAACCTTTATGAAAAAATGGCCGAAGTTAACAAGAAAAAGAAATGCGTCAGGCAGCTGCCAAGCTCAAAGATGGTTACCGGCTGGATCAAACATGCCAAGAGACTAAAGGCAGTAATAAAATATTAATTTATTAGTATCACATTTTATATATAGTTATTGAGTATTACGCTTAGTAGCTATATTTATGCCTTTTAATAAATCATTTTTTTCTAACCTGGATAAACTCGACTGGGGAGTGGTCTTTTTTTATTTCCTCGTAACCATTCTTATAGGGGTTTATTACAGGAAAAGAGCAGGGAAAAATATTGCTTCGTACTTTGTTTCCGGCAGGAAGCTTCCGTGGTGGCTGCTGGGGACATCTATGGTTGCTACAACTTTTGCCGCAGACACCCCGCTTGCAGTCACAGGATGGATAAGGACCGAAGGTATATGGAAAAACTGGTTCTGGTGGAACTATATCTTCAGCCATGTTTTTATCATTTTTGTGTTCTCAAGGCTTTGGAGAAGGGCCGAGGTAATTACCGACAATGAACTTATAGAACTCAGATACAGCGGCCGGCCGGCCGCATTCCTGAGGGGCTTTAAGGCATTTTATTTTTCTACCATCTTCAATTTTATAGTTATCGGCTGGGTTGTTGCGGCCATGTCCAAGGTGCTTGGAGTATTCTTTGGAATTGACAAACTTTATGCCGTAATATTTTGCCTGTCCATAGCGTTTTTCTATACGATGCTTTCCGGCTTATGGGGAGTGGTAGTTACCGATTTTTTACAGTACATTTTTGCTGTAGCCGGCACCATAATACTTGCATACGTAGTTATAAATTCCCAGCAGATCGGGGGTTATGACGGTTTTGTTACAAAGATTAACAATATAGACCCGGAGCATCTAAAGTTTTTTATCACTTCATGTGAAAACTGTGATAAGACGGGATTCTTATCTTCCAGTTTTTTTACTTTCCTTATTTTCGTTACAGTTATCTGGTGGTCCTCGCATAATGCTGATGGTGGAGGTTATTTTATACAAAGATTCCTGTCAGCAAAGAACGAAAAACATGCCATGCTAGGAATGGCGTGGTTTGTATTAAATCATTATATAATAAGGTTTTGGCCCTGGGTACTAGTTGCGCTTGCATCACTTATAGTTTTCCCGACTGCAAGTGTGACAGGTGGTGATGAGGAGGCTGTATACGTTGCGATGATAAGGGATTTTCTCGGCCCGGGGTTAAAGGGGCTTCTGCTCGTAACTTTCCTTGCTGCATTTATGTCTACTATCTCAACTCAGCTTAACTGGGGCTCGTCTTACCTGTTAAACGATATTTACAGAAGGTTTATAAAAAAAGACGCAAGTGACGGGCACTATGTCTCGATGTCCAGGTTTATTACATTCCTGCTCACCGTAATATCTGGAATAATAGCATTCCAGATCACCAATATTGGAAACGCCTGGATATTCGTGTGGGCAATGAGTTCGGGAATCGGGCTTGTATTAATCCTTAGATGGTTCTGGTGGAGAATAAATGCCTGGTCGGAGATAACAGCGCTTGCTGTCTCACTTGTTTCCATGATTTTGATTATTGTTTATACAAGGATCAACAGCCTTGAACTGGAACTAAAATACCAGATAATGGTCGTTCCAATATCAATAGCTTGCTGGGTACTTGTTACCTTTTTAACACGGCCTGAACCCAGGTCCAAGCTTGATCAGTTTTACAGGAAGGTCCGTCCCTGGGGGTTCTGGCGCCCGGTTTCGGCCAATAACCCGGGTGTCAGTACTACGCCGTTTATACCCATAATAATAAACTGGCTGCTGGGAGTGTGTTTTGTTATTTCTTCACTTATGGGGATCGGTAAATTACTGCTCGGCAATCCCGGCACAGGCCTGCTTTTGTTACTGTTTGCAGCTGTTTCAGGCATAATTCTTTACCTGAGAGTTAAAAAAGAATTTTCAAATCTCTATTAGTTATGTTTTTCAAATGTGTTATATTTAGTTGCTCAAATGGCTATTAAAATAAAAGAAATTAAGTATCCCGAACTGACTTTTTTTGAAAAGATGTATTTCCCCCAGATTTTCGGCGGGCTCTGGATTACTTTAAAACATCTTTTGGGATTTAACTCTATTACTATTCAGTATCCTGAAGAAGTAAAGGAACTTCCCCCTAATTACAGGGGACTTCATGTAATGCCAGGTGACGACGAAGGTGAGATTAGGTGTGTTGCCTGCAAGCTTTGTGAAGTTGCATGCCCCACACAGGCCATATCAATTGTTGCAGAAGCAGCTGATGATTACGGAATTGAAAGAAGGCCGAAAGTTTACAACATTGATTTTATGCGCTGCGTATTCTGCGGATTTTGTGTTGAAGCCTGTCCCTGTGATGCACTAAGGATGGGTATGAAGTACGAACTTGCCGCATACAGCAGGGCCGGCCTTGTGCATACCAAAGAGGTTTTCTTTAACCCGAATATAAAAAGCGATGCCCCGAGGGACAATGCAAATTTCCTTTACGAGATGCAAAAAGGCGACATTCTCGATGGTTTTGATATAGTGGAAAGGGTTAAAGAGCTTGACGGTAAATATATGCCGAAGTAGTTAGTACCAGTCTTCGTTAAACTCTTTTTCAGGGTTTTGTACTTTTGCAACTTTAAAACCTTTTACATGAAGCACGCCTGCAATGACTGATTTAAACTGGTTCCTTTCCGTTACAAGATGTATCCCGCCGTGTTTTTCATAAAACTCAGAAGTCATTATCTCGGGATCAACGCCCCTGCCACCGCTGGTCAGCTTAACGACCCTGTCTCCTGCAAATGCAATGGTTGATTTACGTTCGGAAATAATAAAGTCACCCTGCACGGCATAGCTTGCAAGTGCTCCCCCTGTTGTCGGATGTCCAAGTATTGAAATATGAGGGAGTCCGGCTTCCTTGAGTTTTAGAATTGAAGATATGGTCTTACCCATCTGGTAAAGTGCAACCGTGCCTTCCTGCATCCTGGCACCACCGCTTGCCGTTACTGTAATCAGGGGTAAGTTCCTCTTTATGGCATGGTCAACAATAAGTTTCATTTTTTCTCCGAAAACTGCACTCATTGATCCGCCCATAAACCTGAAATCACATACGGCAACAGCTACTTTGTAGTTATTCAGTTGTCCGTAACCAATTACTAGGGAGTCCTTGGAGTCAGTACGTTTACCTGCCTTTTCCCTCGAAGATGAGTAGTCGTAGAATTTAAACCTTGAATCAATATGGTCAGTAGTCAGATCATCCCTGATTTCCCTGAAAGAACCATCATCGATAAGGAATTCAAGGTATTCGTCCGAATTGAGTGTCTCCGGTTTAAAGCATTCGGGACAGGCTGAAATATTTTGATGAATTTCTTCACGTGTAAACTGTTTTCTGCATCCGTAACGTATGGTTTTACCCTCACCGTCTTTTTCATCGTTGCAGAAGTAAGGCTCAGAACCATAGAGCGCAATCTGCATTTCTGATACATCTGGTGTAGCGGGTTTCCCGAAGTAGGACTGTATTGATGCCTTGATTTTTTTTGCAATTCCCCTGTAACGGCTTGGGTCCTGTTCCATGCTGCCAACCTGGTCGATTTTTTCCTGAAGGTTTTTCTTTAAATATTTAACGTCAAAATGTTCGAGTTCTTTTGATGATTTAATAATTGCTTTTTTTAGTCTCTCCAGCGTTAATTCAAGGTAATCAAGCCTGTCCAGTACGGGCTCTTTAATAATATCGTCAATGATTCCGTATTTTTTCATATATTCAGCAGTAGGCTGAAGCACCTGCAATGCCTCTACGACTTTGTCTGCACTGCGAAACAGAATTGCAGAGCAGCCTTCAGCTGTAATAACGGAATATTCGGCCCTTGAGAGCATGAGTCTTTTGTGCGCCAGCTGTATCGCTATTGCGCCTCCGCTGCCGCCAAGCCCCAGTACTACGGACACCGATTTGGTCTTGAGTCCAATCATCTTGGACTGGCAGTAGGAAATTAACCAGGACTGCAGTTTTTCTGCAGAATATTCATATGGGTCCCCGCCTACAGTATCAATGAAGGTATTAAGCATAAGCCCGTTATCTTCGGCATATTCCATCATATTGTAGGAAAGGCCATACCCGTCAGCCTTTACAAGGCCATAGTTAAATTTAGCCCTTTCCTCGTCATTTGAAGGTGTTTGCTGGGCAATTACTGCCATTTTCTGATTAGTGCCCTTTAATGTCCCGACTCCAACAATTACCGCCGGGTCATCCACGAGTTCAATTTTACTCCCGTTCGGCGCATCAATTTTATGCCTGAAGTCCGGAAGCGAATGCCAGGGTACAAAATCTTCATACAGGTATTCAATTACATGTTTGGATTTTATTCTATTATAAGTTTTCGCCTCTTCATGAATAACTAGTGCTTTGGGAGGTTTTGTCATCCTATACTCCAATAATTGTTAAGAAATTTTAAATTAAACTCCAAATAATAACATATATTCTGCTTAATAGGATTAGTTTAATTATACATTTCCATATTTACTAATTAATTCCCGCGTTGCTGATATTATAATATTTTTCCTGAATATGTTTAAAACCCAAGGGTATAACCACTACAGGTGAAAAATGGGGAATAATATAGTGTATTAATGAAAGGGTATTAAACGGTAAAAGACTGACCGCAACCGCATGATCCTGTTGCATTGGGATTTTCTATTGAAAACCCGGTCCCGTTTAATCCATCTTTGAAATCGAGTACTGAATTGTCCAGGTAAGGATAGCTGAGTTCGTCAATAGCTACTTTTACTCCGTCAGATTCAATTATCTTGTCATTATCATCGGATTCGTCGTCGAAACCCATTTCATACGAGAACCCTGAACACCCGCCTGGTATAATCCTCACCCTGAGGAAGGCGTTGTCAAAATCTTCGTCCTGAAGTAATTTTTTAATTTCGCTAACAGCTTTTTCAGTCACTGAAAACATCTGATACCTCCTGAATCTACTCAATCACCCTATAATTATAAGCATTTATGACTATGATAGCAATTCCAAAAATAAAAACTATGATATTGCATAATACTGACCTAAAGTGTACGGATTTAAAGCGTTTGTCCAGTTTTTTATAGTCTTTTGAGCCGGATTCAACTGTTCTGATCTCTTTTTTTATCCCGGCAGCCTGGGGACGTATGACCTCACCTGCGTATACGGATAACCCAAGCATTATTATGACCAGTATTAAATTTAGATTTATAAACCGCCCCGGGGATTCAAATATTAATTTCCTGGCAATAAGAACGGCTAATATTAATATTCCGCAGACATAGGAAACAAGGTAGTATTTCGGGAAAATATCGGCAACAACATCACCGGCAAGTTCTCTTGGCAGAACCTTGAAAATACTGGGGGCCGCGGCGAATGAAAAAAAGAACATTCCGCCGATCCACAGCACTAGTGATAACAAAAATATTATATTTAATACGACTACCATTTTAAAAACCCGTATAAGTTTTAACTGCTTAAATAATCTTGGTATAGTCATATATTATGAAAAATAAAAATTACCTAATTATCGACAGTAGTGAAAATAACTCTGACCTCTACTACAAAACGGGGTTTTTTGTCCCCGACGCGGTCATATTTCTCGAATCCAGGGGCAGAAGGACCCTTGTTCTGAATGACCTTGAATATGAAAGAGGTAAATCAGAATCAAAAGCCGATGAGGTAATTTCATATTCCGATTGTGTAAATATTCTTAAAAAAAAGAGAATTACCAACATCACGTTACTTGATATTGCAGAGCTGGTAATCAGGCAAAAAAGATTAAAGACAGTTGAAGTGCAGAGAGAGTTCCCCGTCCATTATGCAGATGGTTTACGTAAACGCGGGATCAGGGTAAATGTTTCAAAAGGCAGTATGTTTTACCCCGAAAGGCTGGTTAAGTCTGAAGAAGAAATTAAATTCCTTAAAAAATCTCTTAAAAAAACTGTTGAAGCCATGGACCTTGCAATTAACATAGTTGCGAAATCTGCAATAAAAAATAAAAAACTCTATTACAGGGGCTCGGCCTTAACATCAGAGAAAGTTAAAGGTTATATAAACAGTTACCTTGCCGATCAGGAGTTTACAGCTTCACACACAATTGTGGCTGGGGGGAATGATTCGTGGATGCCCCACAATACGGGAAGCGGCCCTTTATACGCCCACAGGCCCATAATAATTGATATATTCCCCAAATCCCAGAAAACCGGCTATTACGGTGATATGACAAGGACTGTTGTAAAAGGCAGGCCGTCCGATCAGCTCGTAAAAATGTATAACACGGTGCTTGAAGGACAGAAGCTGGGTCTTAAGCTGATAAAAAACGGCGTAAAGTCCAGCAATATTCATAAAGCCATTGTTGAGGTCTTCAGCAGCAAAGGATTTAAAACTGAAGAGCTGGATGGTAAAATGCAGGGCTTTATCCATTCTACCGGCCACGGCCTGGGCCTGGATATACATGAGCCTCCTAGAATAAGTATGAATAATGAGACACTCGTGAAAGGCAATGTTGTAACAGTTGAACCGGGCCTTTATTACGAGAAACTTGGGGGAATAAGGATTGAGGACTCTGTCGTTGTTACGGAAAAGGGGTGTATGAATCTCACAAAGTATAAAAAACAGTTTATAGTTTAGGAATTAATCCCATTTAACATCATTGATGCATACCGGGTCACCTTTGTACCGGCATTTTGAATGAACTATATCAATGTTCTGCGCCCCGGCAATTTCAAGAGCGGTCTTTATCCATGTGACTGTTCCGTGCCTGCAAATAGCTTCACCCGAATAAATATCTTCATCCGCTCCTTCGGTTAGGGAGTACTGGAAATGTTTGTTTTCCGGATTAGAAAGTTCTATTGAGATTTTTCCGGTGTTAAAGTATCTGTTCCAGATAGATGGGACATTCTGCAAAACAAATACCGGGTCTTTAAGATTTATAAACATATTAAATACCGGTTTTAGGTCTTTCTGGGTTATATATTTCACTATTGGAATAATTGAGTCTTTGTCTTCCGCAGACCTTAGTTTATCGAGGATGTTTAATACCCTGTTTAGCAAATAAACAGGGTACCATTCATTAAATGAATACTCGGCATTGGCAAATTTACTTTCATCTTCTGTAAGCTCGTCAGAAATATTCTGCCATGTTTCTTTACCATAATTTTCAATTATGAATTCACGTGAATAAATAAATATTGAAGCGCTGGCTTTTGGAATATTCTCTGACATGATCAGTGTTGTTGTAATATATATTAGTTAAGGTTTATTTTTACCAGCATAATTATACACCCGGGATAAATATATGAAGAAAACATTCGAAGACCTTGTAGAGCTTACGGCTCATCTCAGAAGTCCCGAGGGCTGCCCCTGGGACAAAGAGCAGGATCTGCTGTCAATCAGGAACTTTATTATCGAGGAAGCATTTGAAGTGGTGCAGGCTATAGAGTCTGAATCACTTGAAGAAATAACAGAAGAGCTTGGGGACCTTCTCCTCCAGGTTGTTTTTGCTTCACAAATAGCAAAAGATGAACGCAAATTTGATATAACCGATGTCCTCGATCAGCTCCATAATAAACTTGTAAGAAGGCATCCGCACGTATTCGGAGAAAAAAAGGCAAAGGACGCTGAAGAAGCAGTTAAATCCTGGCACGAGCAGAAATTAAAAGAAAAATCCAGGAAAGCAAGGCTGTTAAATATTCCAAGGACAATGCCCGCTCTGCTTCGGGCGCAAAGAGTCGGGGAAAAAGCTTCCCAGGTGGGTTTTGACTGGGACAATGTGCACGACGTTTTGAATAAAGTAAAAGAAGAGATAAACGAAATAGAACAGGAAATCAATTCGGGCAGCAGGGAAAACCTCGAAAGTGAGTGGGGAGACCTTGCATTTGCGACTGTGAATCTTGCAAGGCACCTGAAAATTGATTCCGAGACCGCGGCCCACAGGGCTTCAGAAAAGTTTATAGGCCGTTTTGGAAAGGTTGAAGACCTTGCAAAAGAAAAGGGAAAAGTATTAACTGATATGACCCTTGAGGAGATGGACAAGCTTTGGGACGAGGTTAAAGATTCTGAAAATAATTATAAAGTTTAAACATCTTCCTGTTCGTACATAAGTACTTTCATTAAATCTTCCGGGAATAATCCGGCAAACCGGGAATAATGAAAATCTTTGAAATGTTCAGTATATGTATATTTATTTTTAGAGTTAGTCCTGTGAAAATTCTTTGATAAAGTGTTCTTAAAACATCTTATAAGAAATTCTGTATTAATGTACATACCTGCATGAGAACTAATCTTTTTACAAATTTTTGAAATATTTTCATTGTCATATAAATCTTCTAACCTGATAAACAAGACATTGTTATTGAAGTTCCTGTTTTTAATGTCATTGTACATAAAATTAATGGTCCTCTTGCCGGCATTATTCATTTCAAAAAGTATTTTATCATCCTGATTCAGGCTAAGTATGTGTTCCTGGTAGGTTTTGTTGTTATATTCTTCTTTTTTAATATGGACCCATTTCTCCCTGGTTATCTGGTGATACCTTGTCCCGGACATTATGATTTCATATGGATTTCGTATAATTACGATACATTTGTGGTTTTTTATATCGTCATCCGGGACGCGGTTAAAATGACTATTGAAGGTAAATTTTGTAGTATCAGATTTAAAGTATTGTTTCCAGATTTTGTGGAATAATGCCGTCCCTGTTTTATGATAACTTCCGATTATTATCATTTATATAATTTGAAACCTTCCAATAAATACATGTAATTAGTTTTAATAAAAATTATTACTTTTTTAGTAACATTCCCATAAGTTTCCAGCCGTCATCAATAAATGTCTCAGAAACACCAGCTGAATCTTCAGTATATAGATTGTTCTCGTTCTTTACAGACTCGTCTGATGAGTCCAGTATTGCAAACGGCACAGGGTCACTTGTATGAGTCCTTATATCAATCGGTGTAGGGTGGTCTGACATTACAAGTATCCTGTAATCATTAAACTGTTTAATTTTTTCAAGCACCCTTCCCACAACTCTTTTGTCAAAGTCCTCCACTGCCTGGACTTTAAGTTCAGCTTTCCCAACATGACCTGTCTCATCAGTTGATTCGATATGTATCATGGTAAGGTCGCAGTTATTTAAAGACTCTATTGCATAGTCCACTTTGCCTTCGTAATTTGTATCGAGGTATCCCGTGGCACCCGGAACATCAATAACATCCATCTTTGCATAATGGCCTATACCCTTAACAAGGTCCACTGCGGATATTACAGAACCGGTAATCCCATAAAGTTCCTCAAGTGTCGGCATCCTGGGGGCAGTGCCCTGGCCCCAGAGCCAGATGCTTGTGGCCGGGTTTTCACCCCTTTCAATCCTCTTTTTATTTACAGGGTGGTCTTTGAGGATTTCTCGTGATTTTTTAAGAAGTTCGTTCAGTTGATCGGAACCTTCACCAACAGGTATATGCGGATCAATTGCCTTTCCCGAAATATCATGGGGAGGGGTTGTTACAACGTCTTTGTTTCCGCCGGACCAAACCAGAAGATGCCGGTAGCTAATGCCGGGGTGAAAGATTAATCCTTCCTGGTCAAGTTCATTTTTTATTGCTTCAATTAGTTTTTCCGCTTCTTCAGATGAAATATGGCCCGCGCTGTAGTCAGCCATTACAGTATTTCCTTCTTCATCTGCAAGAGTAACAAGGTTGCATCTGAGTGTTACATCACCTGGTTTAAGCTTTACTCCAATGCTTGCGGCTTCAAGCGGAGACCTACCCGTGTAGTAGACCGTGGGATCATAGCCAAGTACAGCAAGATTACCTACATCACTCCCTGGGGGCAGTCCAGCAGGGATAGTCTTTGCCATACCGAATGTTGCCGCTCTTTTAGCAATAAAGTCCAGATTAGGTGTGTCCGCGGCTTCAAGCGGAGTCTTATTTCCAAGCTCAGGTAGTTTGTGGTCGGGCATACCGTCGCCCTGAAGGATTACGTATTTCATAACGAAATATGATGTTAATTGTTAATTCGGAATAATCAATAGACTCAGATTAAATCAATTGCGTACTTTTTCAGATCTTCCAGTGAAAGGACTTCAAGGGCAGATTCGTGTGTTGCCTGGAGATAAAGCTGTGGTGCTTTACCGGCCTCAAGAGCTTCCTGCCACCTGAGTGCGCAGAGGCACCAACGGTCGCCTCCCTTTAATCCGGGGAATTCAAACTCAGGGTGGGGGGTGGAAAGGTCATTACCCCTGCTTTTTGAGAATTCGAGAAATTCCTCAGTAAGTTCCACACAAACCACGTGGCGCCCTATATCCTGTTCATTTGTGTTGCAGCATCCGTCCCTGAAAAAACCTGTCATTGGATCGGTACTGCAATCGAGCAGCTCGCCGCCAAGAACATTTTTTGCCTTAGGTTCTTTATCCATGATTAATTGTTATTTGATAGTTTGATAAGCTGTTTTTCAGCATGATATGAACTTCTGACAAGCGGGCCTGATTCTATATGCGGTATACCTATAACCTTTTCACCGTACTGTTTAAGTGATTCAAACTCTGTCGGGTGGTAAAACTTCGAAACGGGGATATGGTCCAAAGTAGGTTGCAGGTACTGGCCAATTGTCACAATATCACACTCTTTTTTATTTAGGTCGTTTAAGGTTTCAATCACCTCATCATATGATTCCCCGAGGCCAAGCATTATGCCCGTTTTTGTTAAGAGGCCGCTTAACTTGGACCTTTCGAGCAGGTCAAGGGACCTTTTGTAGTCGGCCTGCGGTCTTACATACCTAGTTTTGCCGGACTGACTTTTTTGCGGATGGTTGTAGAGCCTGGGCACTGTCTCAATATTATGATTTAGTATGTCGGGCCTTGCATTAATTACTTCGTCAATTGCATGGTCCTCACCTTTAAAATCCGGTATCAGGACTTCGATCTTGATTTCAGGATTGGCTGACCTTACTTTTTTTATTGTTTCTGCGAATATGCATGCACTCTCATAATTTTTATCGTCGCGGTTGATAGAGGTGATTACAATATGCCTGATGTGGGCATTATTGTCAGAAAGTTTCCTGACTGCTTCTGCTACCCTTTCGGGTTCTTCCCAGTCAAGTTCCCCTCCTTTACCTGTTTTTACATGACAGAAACCGCAGCTCCTCGTACATGTATCACCGAGGATCATAAACGTAAGGGTGCCTGCACCCCAGCATTCACCAATATTGGGGCACTTTGCTTCAGCGCAAACCGTATTTAACTTTAGTTCCTTTACAAGGTTTTTAAGATGGTTGTAGTTCTTTCCGCCCGGAATTTTAGCTTTTATCCAGGTGGGTTTTTGAATTGTTTTCATTTCTAACTTGAAGGTGGGCTAAACCCCGATGAGCCGGAACCTGCTGAAGTTTCAGGCTGCGTCTGCTGATTATTAAATGCAGTGCCTGAACGCAGGTTCGAAATTTCCTGTTCAAGTTCTTTAATTTTCTGGTTTTTGGATTTTACTTCACTTCTTTTTTTTGAGGAGCTGAATATACCGAGGAAAATAGATAGAATAATACCAAGAGCAAAAGCAATACCAATTAATGCATAATTTTTTACATAATAGGCGGGTGTTTCATATACTTTGAGGTCCAGCTGAAATTTGTACTGGTCATTAAACATCTCCTGGTTTTGAAAGATTGCCATAAAAACTACCAAGAGTACCAGGGCTACAATTATTAATTTTATGTATTTCATATATCACCTCATATAATTTACGATCATCAATACTATATTATAATAAAATATAGATGGATTAATGAATTATATCCACTATATAAAAAAGTCCAAAACTATTGGATATCGGGAAATTGGAAATTCTTGAAGTTAGACTCAGCTTAGTTGAAAGCAGTTCCTGTATAGCTGATTTTTTTTCCGGGTAGTGGACTAATTCCGGATCACCTTCAATGCCCCCCTGTTTGGCCGCAAAGGCTATAGCATCGTTTAAGTTGCCAAGCTCGTCAACGAGGTTGAGCTGCTGTGCCTGCTCACCAGAAAAAACTTTCCCGTCCGCTATGGCATTTAACTCTTTTTCATTAAGCCCTCTGGTAACGGACACGGTTGTTTTAAACTGGTCAAAAACATTATCTATTAGCTGCTGGAAATATTTTTTGTCTTCTTCGTTCATGGTACGGAAAGGGGAACCGACGTCTTTGAATTTTCCGCTTTTAATTACTTCAACGTCTACCTTTGCCCAGTTAAGCAGGTCCTTATAGCTGAGGAACTGTGCAATTACACCGATACTGCCGGTGATAGTGCCCGGGTTTGCGTAAATGGTATCAGCAGCACATGCAATGTAATATCCGCCAGAGGCCGCAACCGCTCCCATGCTTGCCACAACCGGGAACTTGTCCTTAATGTTTTCCAGTTCTGAATATATTTCCTGAGAAGGGCCGACAGCACCTCCTGGTGAATTTATACGTACCACAAGTGCTTTTACTGAGTTGTTTTTACGGATTTTATTGAGGCTTTCAAGGTACTTATCTGAATCAAGAATTACATCCTGTACGGTAAGGACGGCCACCTTGTCTTTGCTGCTGAAACTGAATTTCCCGCCGGAAGAACTGCTGCGTGTGCCAATTGAATAGGCAGCATATAAAACGAGTAAGCCTAGGAATACAAAGAAAAATTTTTTCAAACTTCACGCCCCATATCAGCTGTCCAGGGTTTTTAGTTTTTCTCCAAGAATATCCCCGAGTTTTGCCGAACTTTCACCCTGGGACGAGATAAAATCAGAGACCCTTTCTTTTTCCTGTTTCGCAACAAGTCTTTTTGTACTGAGGTTTACCTGCCGCTTGTTTTTTTCAAAACTAATTACGAGCCCGGTAATTTCATCACCGATGCTGTATTTCTTTTCGGTTTCGTTTTCGTGGCCAAGTTCAGAATTCCTGTAAAAGCCCTCTACGTCATTCTCAAGCTCTACTATTAAGCCGTTTGGCCTTATTTCTTTTACCTTGCCGGTGACAGTTGATTCACCCTGCTTGTATTTCTTACGTGCAAGTTCCCAGGGGTCGTCTATTAACTGTTTTATTCCAAGTGCAATTTTCTGACTCTTAATATCAATATGGAGTAGGGAAACATCTATCTGTTCTCCGATCCTGCCTGATTCGTATTCTTCTGTTGGATTTACCTTGCCCTGCCATGAAATATTTTCGGGCCTGACTAAACCTACCAGGTCTTCAGACACTTCTACAAAAAGTCCGTGTTCATTAATATTCTTGATTGTCCCGGTGAGTACATCCCCGATGTTGTTTTCATCCTTAAAAATCTGCCAGGGGCTTTTTTCAATCTGCCTTAAGCTCAGGGAAAGTTTTTTGTCCTCGGGACTGGCTTCGATAACAACAACTTCAACAGGGCTGTCAATTTCCACAACGTCCTTGGGATGCTTAAAATTCCTGGTCCATGAAAGCTCACTCACATGGATAAGCCCTTCGATACCTGGTTCAAGTTCTACAAATACACCAAATTCTTTTGTTGAGACAACTTTTCCTGTTATCTTTGATCCCTGCACATATTTTTCCTTAACATTATCCCAGGGATTATCGGTAGTGTTCTTATGGCTTACCGTAATGCGGTTACCTTCGTTTTCGATCTTAAGTATCTGCACGTTTACTTTATCTTTTACTGTTAAAACATCAGAAGGATGCTTGATCCTGCCCCATGAAATCTCACCTATAGGTATAAAGGCCGTTAATCCGCCAATGTCTACAAATGCACCTTTATCAATCAGCCTGAAGACTTCTCCCTCAACAACGCTTCCCTCAGAGAGGTTAGCAAGAGTTTCTTTCCTCATCTCTTCTCTCTGGCCTTCAAGGAGTTTTCTCCTGGATATAACAATACCGTTGTTGTCGTTCTGAATAATTAATACTTCGATTTCCGAACCGGATATATCTTCCGAACCAGGATGAAGGTCAACCTGTGATGCAGGTAGAAATGCTTTAATATTTTCACTGGACCCTATATTACAGAGATAACCGCCCTTGATCTTGTTGACCGCGGTGGCGGGAATAGGCGTGTTTTCACTAAATGCCTTATTAATATAGTCTCTTTCTTTATAAAGATCGGCTTTTGATTTTGATACCTGGGGAAGGCCGGAGCTTGTTTTTTCCATCAGGACTTCAACTTCCTGACCTACTTCAGCACCGAGCTCACCTTTATTGTCCATGAACTCTTCAATTGGTATAATGCCTTCGGATTTAAACCCAAAGTCAACAAATACTACGTCTTTATCAATTCTTACTATCGTACCGGTTACAAGACGTCCTTTCTGGTCTTCGTCCGGTGTACCGAGGTTTTCGTTGAGCAGCTCTTCAAAGCTTTTTTCATCTTCATTTTGAATATTATTTTCTTCCATAATCGTCGTCGCCTTTATTGTATAGTGAATTATTGAACCAACAGTAAGTTAAGCCTGAAGCATCAATTTTATAATAGGGAAATTAGCGGATTCCGCGGTCTGCTTAATAACGGGATTAAAATAGGGCAGAATGTAAACTACCGTATTATTTTATGCAGCCTCCGTAGATTTAATTATTTTAACCACAACCTCACTTGGGGTTAAGCTAGTTGTATCTATTATGACTGCATTCAGAGCCGGATGCAAGGGAGATTCTTTTCTTTCCATATCTTGTTTGTCCCTGGTTTTGATTTCTTTCAGGACCTCCTCATAAGTCTGAACTTCCACGTTATTTTCGTCATTTAACTGTTTATATCTTCTGCTGGCCCTTTCCTCGGCAGTTGCATCCAGATAAAATTTATACTTTGCTCCGGGAAATACGTACGTTCCCATATCCCTGCCCTCAACAACGATTTTTCCTTTAAGCCCAATCTTGCGCTGGAGTCTTACCAGGAAATCTCTTACAGACGTATTCCTTGCAATATCAGAAGACAGTTTTGATATTTCGGGGGTACGGATTTTCTCAGAGACATCAATGCCGTTAAGAAAAATCTTTAAGCCTTTATCTTTGCTGTAATCAGTCTCAATCACTGTTTTATTTAAAATATTTAATACATCCTGATCATTGTTAATGTCTGCACCCTGTTCCTTAATAGCCAGGGCAACTGTCCGGTACATGGCGCCGGTATCAAGGTAAGAGTAACCTTTTTTAACTGCGACCATCCTGGCAACGGTGCCTTTCCCGGACCCGGCGGGGCCGTCTATTGTAATAATATTTTTAGATTCTGTCATCAGGTCCTCAAAAGAGAAAGCGTGTTAAAAAATTCGGGATAAGAGATGTTAACGCATTCGGAATTATTAATTGTTGTATCACCCAAAGCTGCAGAAGCTGCTATTGCTGCCGACATTGCAATCCTGTGGTCACCCCAACTGTCGCAGTTGCTGCCTTTTAACACCCCGGTGCCATTAATAATCATCCCGTCCTCCAGCTCCCTGATATCAGCACCAAGTTTTTTGAATTCTGAGACAACAGCTTTTATCCTGTCCGTTTCCTTTACCCTCAGCTCTCTTGCGTCGGAAATTACGGTACGTCCTTCGGCAAAGCATGCAGCTGCGGCTATAACAGGCAGTTCATCAATTGCCCGCGGGATGTCATCACCTTTGATCCCGATACCCTTCAGGTCACTGCTTTTAACAACAAGATCACCCACGTCTTCACCGCATTCAACTCTCCTGTCCTGTACCTTGATGGATGCGCCCATTCTATTGAGAATTTCAAGGATTCCGGTCCTCGCGCTGTTTAGGCCAATATTTTTTAATAAGATTTCAGAGCCCTCATTTATCAATGCGGCCACAATAAAAAAAGCAGCAGACGATATATCAGAAGGAATGTTTAAATTTGAGGGATTTAATGTATTTACCGGGGTCACATATATGGAGTTATCACTGGTTTGTAACGGAAGACCCAGATGGTGAAGCATCCGTTCCGTATGGTCCCGGGTTTTCTGGGGTTCGATTATCTCGGTTTTCCCCTCGGCGAAAAGGCCTGCAAGAATTATGGCAGACTTTACCTGTGCACTGGCGACCGGAAGTTCATAACGTATTGAATTGAGTTTCTGCCCTCTTATCACAAGCGGAAGGTTTTCTGCGTTGTTTTCCCCGCTGATATCTGCGCCCATAAGCCTTAGAGGCCGGACTACCCTGCCCATTGGCCGTTTTTTTAGGTACTTGTCACCGGTAAGTCCCGAAGTAAAGCCCTGTCCACTTAAAAGGCCCATCAGCAAACGGGCCGTAGTACCGGAATTCCCGGCATCGATTGTTTCAACAGGTTCTTTTAGCCCGCGGACCCCAACTCCTCTTATTTCCAGCAGGTCCGGCGACAAATTGATATTTACACCCATGTTTTTGAAAGCGTTTAAAGTAGAAAGTGTATCTTCGCTCTCTAAAAAACCACGGATATTTGAAGTGCCGTCAGCAAGTGAACACAGTATTACAGACCGGTGTGATATGGATTTGTCACCGGGCGGAGTAATTTCGCCAGACAGGGGGCCGGATTTACCTTTGATATTAGTATTTGCCACAGAAAATTTAGATTACCATATAAGAATACGGTAACAATCATTTAATATTTCTATACGATGATTCCCGGGTCCGGGGGCGTGTCGATCGGTGATCCTTTTTCGGGGTTCATCTTTTTGGCCTTGGCTTCGATCAGTGCAAACAATGTGTCTTTAAATCCACCCTCAAATGCACAAACAGAAGGAATTACATAACCAAGCAGTGCTATCTGGAGAAAGTATTCAGTATTTGCAGCAAGGTATTCTTCCTCGTACTGCCCGCCATATGCATTGGCAAGGTTCGTATAGATTTGCTGGCCGAGTTCCGGAGCAACTTCGGCAACACTTTTTGTCTTGCCCATAGACTGATTTGCAGCAACACCCATATTAAATGCCATTGTTACGGAAGTCATTAAATCACCAGCTCCGCTTTCCCCGGGTTGCTGCTCTTCGTTATTTGTTTCTTTATTATCAGCCATTTACTTCCTCCGATAAAAATAATTGTTTAGTTTTTATAATTGTATTATAAATGTACATTAATAATATAGTAATCTTAAATTTCTATTCAAATCCCCGGAGAGAAGAGCGAATGCATAAACTGACACCAGAACTTCTTATATCACAGTTAAAACTTAAACCACTGGATATTGAAGGCGGATTCTACTATGAAACTTACAGGAGTGATGAGTTAGTAAAAAAGGAAGGCCTTCCCGAAAGGTACGATAAGGACAAAAAGTTGTCCACCGCGATATACTTCTTATTGACCTCCGAGCACAGGGCAATACTGCACAAGGTCTTGTCCGACGAGATATTCCACTTTTACCTTGGGGACCCGGTACAGATGCTTCTTTTATATCCAAACGGCAACTCAAATATTATCTTTCTGGGCAACAATATTCTTGCCGGTCAGAGGATACAGATGACAGTGCCAAACGGGGTCTGGCAGGGCTGCAGCCTGGTTGAAGGCGGTGATTTTGCCTTAATGGGTACAACCGTATCACCCGCGTTTGATTTTGAAGATTTTGAGCCCGGGGACAGGGGCGAGCTTATACAGCTTTTCCCACAGCACAAGGATCTTATTGAGCTGCTTACAAAGGATAATTAATGGCCGCAGCATATTGATTAAAAGAACTATAAGTGTATTATTTCACCGAATCCAAATACCGGAATAAATTATGAAGCTTGAAGAGCTTATAAAAGAACAGGAAACCAAAAACCATAAAGAGCTGAACAAGGCGCTTGAGATTGCAGAGAGGGAATGGGAAAAAATAAGGACATCCCTTGAATATTGCGGTGATATTGGCAGCTTTGATAAAGAGGATTTTATGGTTGGAATAATAGAAGAGGACGTGATTGTAAGGCAGCCCCTCAGCAGTCCCACGAAATCTGTTTCCGGTTATTCCCCAACGTTTTACCCTATGTATTTTCTTAAGAACGTACTGCTTATGGATGAGAAATTTGAAGACCTTGGTTATAAAACACTCGAGGCAATGTACGTGTACATTGAGCTTGCCACAAAAGCGGTCTCAAGGCTCGGACTTACCGGCAACCTTGCCATGGGTTTCGGCGCCGGATACGCGTATGTAAGAACCGGTTGGATTGCCGAGAAAGGCTGGACCGAGGAAAGGGACATATTTAACAGTATGTTTTTTAAAAACAGGTCGGTTGATTATAAATGGGATTTTTTCTGGACATCGGTAAAGGAAACAATGCAGGATATTTTTAATAAGTTTGATGAATGGAAAGAAAATCCTGAAATCTACAATAAAGACACTAAATCAAAGGCCAGAGTAATACCAATGATGGTCTAATAAAACTCATCATCAAAATCCGGTGCAAGGTTTTCAAAGCTTGGCACCCCAACACCTTCAAGAAACGCCAGTTTTATAGATCCCACAGGGCCGTTCCTCTGCTTACCAATAATCAGTTCTGCTATCCCGTCTTTTTCCTCAGGGTCTTTTTTATAGGCATCTGCCCTGTGAATAAACATTACTACATCTGCATCCTGTTCGATAGCACCACTTTCCCTCAGGTCGGCAAGCTGCGGCCGGCGGTCTGAGCGCGTTTCGGTCTGCCTGCTGAGCTGTGATATGCCGATGACAGGTATGCTGAGTTCTTTTGCAAGTGCCTTCAGGGAGCCTGAAATTTCGGCAATTTCTCTTTCACGGTTTTCATTCCTGCCAAGCCCCCTCATGAGTTGCAGGTAGTCTACAATTAAAAGATCAAGTCCGTGTTCCCTTTTCTGCCTTCGGGCCTTGGCCCTAACCTCTATGACCGTAAGGGCAGGCGAATCGTCTATGTAGAGGTTTGATTTGCTGTAATGTTCAGCAGCTTCAACAAGTTTTTCAAGGTCATCATTTTTAATGTACCCGCTTCTTATATTTGAAAAATTTACCTTGGATTTCATTGAAAGGAGCCTTAGCATTAACTGTTCTTTTGACATCTCGAGGGAAAACATTCCCACTGTCATGCCGTGGTTTAAAACGGCGTTTGAAGCAATATTGAGGGAAAATGAAGTTTTCCCCAGGCCAGGCCTTGCCGCTATGATGATTAAGTCTGAAGCCTGAAGTCCCGAGGTCATGGAATCCAGTTTTTCAAACCCGGTGGAAACACCAGTTATCAGTTCTTTTTTGGAATGAAGACTCTCGATCAGTTCAAGCGCCTGCTGGGAAAGTTCCTTCGAGTTATAAAAACCGGGCTTTATTTTACTCTGGGCAATCTCGAGGATGGCTTTTTCTGCCTGGTCGAGGAACTGCTCAGCCTCAACCTTGTCGTCGTATCCTGTCTGTGCGATTTCAGTTGCAGTTAATACAATGTTTCTTAGTATAGATTTGTCTTTAACAAGCCGCGCGTAGTGAGAAACGTTTACCGTGGATGGTACAAGTTCGGTCAGGTACGTAAGGTATGCACTTCCGCCGACCTCTTCCAGAAGGTTTCCCTTACTTTTTAAAAATTCATATAATGTCAGTACATCAATAGGTTCGCTTTTCTGCTCAAGGTCAATCATTGACTGGAAAATTTTCCTGTGGGCATCTTTATAAAAATCGTCTGAAAGGAGAATTTCCAGCACATCATGAATAGAACTGTTTTCAATCAGGATTGCGCCAAGTACCGCTTTCTCGGCATCGTCTGTCTGTGGAAGTGGCCTGCTTAGGTTTTCCATATTATTATCCTTCAATAAACCCGGGACTAATTAAAAAGCGGGCATTACAACTATTTTAATCTTCAATCAGGACAATGCCAATATCCATTACATTTGTCCCGGTTGGGCCTGTTTTTATCAGGTCGTCCATTTTTTCAAAAAAGGCATAGGAGTTATTATCTGCCAGGTGGTCCCTCGCACTGCAGTTATACTCCCTGGCAAGAAGACGTGTTTTCCCGTCACAGATAGCACCAGCTGCATCGGTGGGCCCGTCTATGCCGTCCGTGCCCGAAAAAAGACCTACAATATTCTCATGCCCTATTATTTCCATACAGAATGCCAGCGCGGTTTCCGTATTCCTGCCGCCTTTGCCGTTACCCGTCACGTTAACTGTCGTCTCACCACCGAAAATTATGCATGCAGGTTTTTCTACAGGGGTATTTAATCGTTCTATGTCAAATGCTATACCGGCCACTACTTTTGCCACTTCTTTTGCAAGGCCGCTTATCTGCGAAGACAGAAGCAGGGTGTTATAACCAAACTCTTTTGCCTTTTTTTCAATTGCCGTAAGTGCCTTGTGGTTATTACCAACAATTACAGTCTGGACTTTTTCGTAGTTTAATTCCCTCTCACCGAGTAATTTTGGGATAATCCCCCTTCGCCCCTGCTCGAGATGGACAACAACCTTGGGAGGGATAACGTGTTCAATTTTAAGGGCCTCAATTACCCGCCAGGCTTCCTCGAATGTGGTTGAATCTTCTACAGTCGGACCAGAAGCAATTACATCAAGCTTGTCACCGACAACATCAGAAAGAATCAGGGTGATAATCTCTGCCGGGATTGCTTTTTTCAGCAGCCCCCCGCCTTTTATCTGTGACAACTTTTTCCGGACCGTATTGAGTCCCTGCGTATCAACACCCGAACGCAGAAGTTTTTCGGTTACCCTACGCTTGTCTTCAATGCTGAGTCCCTCTCTCGGCATAGCGAGAATTGAACTCCCGCCGCCGGAAATTAAAAAAATGACAAGGTCTTTCTCCCCCGCTTTATCAAGGATCGTGGATATTCTTATCGCCGCCTGAAGGCTTTTGTCATCGGGCATCGGGTGGCTTGAAAGATAGAAGTTCAGGCTTTCAAATGTGTGTTCGGGCCTGGAATTGGAAATAACTATTCCTTCGGTAATCCTTCCTCCCAGCAGTTCTTCAACAGAGGTAGCCATAAGTGAGGCAGCTTTTCCGAATGCAACGAGGTATATTGATTCGTAATTATCAATATCGTATAACTGTGAGTCTACAGTGAGGGTACTGCCCTCAAGGGTAACATGTTCAAGTACGCAGCGTTTTGGGTCAGCCGCATCAAGGGCCTCTTTAAATAGTTCTTTAGCAATATTACGCTGTTTTTCTACTGACATTTCTAATTGTCTGAATTCATTATTTTTTTAGATTATCAATTATGCTATCTACTTTTTCCCTTGTAAGGTTTTCATGGAGAGTGTCGTCTACAAGCATTGCCGGCGCTGTACCGCAGGAGGCCAGACACTCAGCTTCCATAAGCGTTATGGAACCGTCTTCGGTTGTACCGCCTGTATCCAGGTTGAGCTTCTTGCAGAGGTGGTGTTCTATATGCTCAGCACCTTTAAGTGCACATGACAGTGTCCTGCATACCCAGACAATATGTTTTCCCGCCGGTTCGGTAAAAAACATTGTGTAGAAAGTTGCAACATTCTGAACGCCGGAAGGCGGAAGGTCGAGTATCACCGCAACTTCTTCCATCGACTCCGGGGACAGCCAGCCGTAACTGTCCTGCACTGCCCGGAGTACAGGTATAAGGGCAGACTGCTGGGTTTCATGCCTGGATATTATTTCGTTAATTTTTTCCAGTAATGCCGGTTCAAATGCCATTTCTATTTTCTCACCTGAAAAATAAATTAGATAGTAAAATTAACATGCTTTAAATTTATCTTCAATAAATGCAAAAAAAACGTTCTAACTATTTGTAATTTATATATTTTTTTAAACGTCAAGTTGGATGGATTATTTTGTTCGGTTAAAATTCCTAGAATGGCAAAAAAAAGAATAACCAGGGTTTATACAAAAACCGGTGATAAGGGTGAAACTTCTCTTGTTGACGGAAGCCGTGTGAGTAAATCATCCAAAAGGGTAGATTCTTTTGGGGAAGTGGACGAACTGAATTCTATTCTTGGTATATCTCTACAGAATATTAATGATCCGGAGATTGAGGGGGTAGTTAATTCAATACAAAACGACCTTTTTATTCTCGGTGGTGACCTTGCGACACCGAGTGATTTTGAAATTGAAATACCGAGAATTAATAAGGATATGATTACAAAACTTGAAAACCTGATAGATACATTTCATAAAGAGGTGGGTGACCTTAAGGAATTTATACTGCCTGCAGGGAAAGAAGCAAGTCCGTATATTCACCTTGCAAGGTCCGTCTGCCGGAGGGCCGAAAGAAAGCTGGTCGACCTTTCAAATGATGAAAAAGTAAACGGTGACGCAGTAATTTTTCTCAACAGGCTTTCCGACCTTCTGTTTGTTCTGGCAAGGGTGGTAAACAAACGGGCAGGTTTTGAAGAGACCTATGTAGATTTCAGTAAATAGTAATGAAAAAATTTAATTCAAACCTTACCAGCCCATTAATCGAGGACTATATTCTGGAAAAGACCCGGATTGAAGACAGTCTTATTAATGAAATGCACAGGTATGCAGAGGCCAGGGAGGTCCCGATTATCGGGCCGCTTGTCGGAAAATTTTTATATCAAATAGCCCATCTTGTGAGTGCATCAACTGTTTTTGAGATGGGGTCCGGCTTCGGGTATTCGGCATACTGGTTCGCCAAAGCTTTCAGGGGAAGGGGACGGGTCGTTTGCACTGACCTTTCGAAAGAGCATAAACAGGCCGCGGAGAATTTCTTTATCGAAGCAGGATATGAAGACTGCCTGGAATTTATTAACGGCGACTCCATTCAGGTTTTGAAAGAATCCGAAGAGATGTACGATATTATCTTCATTGATATTGATAAGGAACAGTATCCAGATGTTATTGACCTGTCTTATGACAGGTTAAATAAAAACGGATTAATGATCGCCGATAATACCCTCTGGTACGGCAGGGTTATCGGGGATGATGAACTGCCCAGTACAAAAGGTATAAAAGTATTTAACGACATGATGTCAGAGGATGAGAGGTTTATTACGACAATTCTTCCCCTAAGGGACGGGTTAACACTGAGTTATAAAAAAAATTAGATATGCTGAAAAAACCGCTTGTAATAAACAAGGAAGATTTAAAGGCCGAACTTAAATTTTATTTCAACAGGGCAGGAAATAATTTAAGGGAAAAACACAGGAGAAGAAGCAAAAAGCACAAGTCCAGCCTCGGGATTGAGCTTTGCAGGGAAAGGTCCGAACTAAACGACGAAATTATTATCCGCGCCCTTTCAGAATTTGGATTTAAAGATATTAAGGGAATTTCCATTATCGCCCTCGGGGGTTACGGGAGAAACGAGCTTTGTCCTTATTCGGATATAGACATTCTAATCCTGTATAGTCCGAAAAGTAAAAAATGGGCGAAGGAGTTAACGGAACACCTTCTTTATTTTTTATGGGATTTTAATCTCGAAGTAGGCCATTCCGTGAGGACGATTGAAGAGTGCCTTGAGCTGTCAGTTGAAGAGGACACCACAATCCTCACATCGCTCCTTGATTCGCGGCATATTTACGGCGACGAAAAACTGACCAAAAAACTTGAAAATAAAATATACAACGAGCTACTCCCGGAATATTCAAACGTCTTTATCGAGAAGAAAATTGCGGAAAGCAAAAACAGGGTTAAGCGCTACGGGGGGTCTGTATACCTTCTTGAACCGAACATAAAAGAGGGTGAGGGCGGGCTAAGGGATATACAGTCTGCACTTTGGATTGCCCAGGCAAGATACAAGATTAAAAGCTTCAGAGATCTTTTAAATATTGGTGTAATAAACAGCAAGGAATACAGGGTTATAGAAAAGTGCTACAACTACCTTCTTGCCATAAGGTCCGAGCTCCATTACCAGGCAAAGAGGCGCGAAGACCGGCTCAGTTTTGATTACCAGGAAAAGGTAGCGAGGTTTTTCGGTTACAGGGACGCTGAGCTTCGTGCTGTTGAAAAATTTATGAGGGTCTATTACCTTCGTGCCAGGTTTAATAACCAGCAGTCGGAAAGAATAATTGAAAGCTGTACTGCGAAGGCCAGGCCGTCTTCTGAAAGCAGGAGGGCCACCTATCTCGATAACGGATTTACAATCCAGAGTGGTTACCTGTCGGTAACAAGCAGAAACGTATTTAAAGAAAACCCTGTCAACCTGATCCGGGCATTTGATTATGCAAATGTCCACGGGGTTAAAATGAGCAGGCACCTTACATGGCTGATCTGGGAGAATTCAATCCATATTGATGACAAGGTCAGGAGAAACAACGAGTTCAACAGTATTTTTTTAAGGATCTTAAAAACTGCCAAAAATGTTTGGGAAATACTTTACCAGATGAACGAACTGAGGCTCCTTGCACACTACATACCGGAATTTGGGAAAATTGTCTGCATGGTGCAGCACGATGCGTACCATGTTTATACAGTTGATGTACATTCAATTTTTATGGTACGGGAAATAGAAAGACTTACTAACTATGACTACGAAGAGGAGTTTCCCCTACTTACAAAACTCGCAGAATCCGTAGAGAAAAGGCATGTACTTTACCTGGCCTGCCTTATTCATGATGCCGGGAAAGGCGGCGGCAAGGACCACTCTGAAAAGGGGGCGCGTATGGCACCGGTGATTGCCGAGAGGATGGGGCTTAATAAGCAGGAGTCCAAACAGCTTGAGTTCCTTGTTAAACACCACCTCATTATGCCGCATTACTCTCAGAGACGGGACCTTCATGATATGAGCCTGATCGAAAGGTTTTCCGAGATGGTAAAAAGCCTCGAGACACTGATTTTGCTCTTTCTCCTTACTTTTGCCGATATCAGGTCAGTAGGGCCGGATGTTTGGTCCAATTGGAAAGGCATGCTCCTTAGGGAACTGTATTTAAGGACAGCAAAGTATCTGGAACTTGGGGAATATACGAAGGAATCAGTTGAAAAAAGAAAAGAGAGGGTAATCGATAAGGTACTTAAAATTAATAAAAAACAGGTTTCTATTAAGAAGACACGTGAAATTCTTGATACGATGCCTGACTCTTACTTTTCCGGCCATCCGGCAAAATCAATTGCAAAACACTTAAAACTTATAAGTAAATCTGATTCGGATATTGCAACAGACCTTGTTCATCATCCCAGGGCGGAATACGACGAGTTTATTTACTGGGGTAATGATGATAAGAAAATTATATACAAGATTTGCGGAGTCTTGACCGCAAGCAATTTAAATATTCTCGGGGCAAGAATTGTTACCACCAATGACGGAAGGGTACTTGATGTTTTCTATGTGAATAAACTCGGGAAATCAACTTCAGACGAAAAAGAGGTCTGGGAAAAAATTAACTCAAATTTAATCCAGGTTCACAAAGGGAAACAGGATGTTGATCAGCTTGTAAATAAGAGAAAGAGCAGTGCCGGATCCTACGAGAAGGTTATTCCCAAGTACCCGCCCAGGATTGAAATAGACAACAACTCATCAGACACGTCTACGGTAATAGATATTTACACGCACGACAGGGCTGGGCTTCTGTATGATGTTGCAAAGATGCTCGATAAGCTGAGGCTGAACATTAATTATGCCAAGATCTCCACAAAGGTAGACCAGGTCGTTGATGTGCTGTATGTTTCAACGAGGGCCGGGAAGAAGATTACCGACAAGAAGAGAATTGAAAGAATAAAGAACGCCCTGATGGACGCAATTACCAATCCCTGAATAATGAGCAATAATAGGCAAAACATTCCACGAACCGTAGTTAATACGGACTACCTTGTTATTGGAAGCGGGCTTGCCGGCCTTTACGCGGCGCACTATGCATCAAAGTTTGGCAAAGTGCTTATTGTTACAAAGTCTACGGTAAAGGAAAGTAATTCCTACTGGGCACAAGGCGGTATTGCCGCCGCACTTGACCCCGAAGATTCTGCCGTGTTTCACAGTGAAGATACAATCAATGCGGGAAGAGAACTTTGTAATATTGAAGCGGTGAATGTGCTTGTAAAAGAGGGCAAGGAAAGGATACTGGACCTTATCGAACTTGGTATGGAATTTGATTCCGACGAGGAAGGACTGAAGTTTGGCCTCGAAGGCGGACATTCCAAAAGGAGGGTACTTCACGCCGGGGGTAATTCCACCGGGCAGGGAATGGTCGAGTTTCTTATTGCATCTGTTGAGAAAAATACCAATATAGAGGTACTGGAACTTGCGAGTGTCACGGACCTGGTTTCTGACGGCCAATGCTGCAGCGGTGCCTGGGCATATGACCAGGGAAACAGGGAGTATAAATTAATAAATGCTAAGGCTACAATCCTTGCAACTGGCGGGGCTTCCGCTTTATTTGAAAGGACCACTAATCCGGACGGGGCAACAGGAGAAGGGCTTGACCTTGCATACAGGGCCGGGGCCGAACTTATGGATATGGAGTTTATCCAGTTTCACCCGACTGCTTTTTACAGTGAGAGCGGCGAGACTTTCCTGATAACCGAAGCAGTAAGGGGAGAGGGCGCACACCTTGTTAACAGGGACGGGAAAAGGTTTATGAACAAGTACCATGGCCTTGGTGAACTTGCCCCGAGGGACGTTGTTTCAAAATCGATATATGACGAATTAAAAGAGTCCGGCGGCAAATATGTTTATCTAACGCTCAGTCACCTGGAAAGGTCTTTTATTATCAAGAGGTTTTCAAACATTTACGGACTTTGTATGAACCAGGGGCTTGACCTTACATGTGACCTGATACCCGTGGCCCCTGCCGCACATTACACAATCGGGGGCGTAAGGACGGGCCTTATGGGAGAGACAAACCTTTCAGGGCTTTATGCCTGCGGTGAGGTGACATGTACCGGGGTCCACGGCGCAAACAGGCTTGCGAGTAATTCTCTCCTGGAGTGCATAGTATTTGCCAAAAGGGCAATTGACGGTGCAAACAACTATTTTGAGAACATGCAGGAGTTGTTTATAGACCCGGGAGATCCCGCTATTACCGCCGAGACTGATACCAACGACCAGGAAAGTTTTGATAAAATTAATAATGAAATACAGGGCTGTAACACACGGGTCCTTGGTATTATGAGAAACGGGGATGATATAAATGAATATATTCAAAAACTGGAATCAATAATTAAAGATTCCCGAAGCCTTTCCGGCTGGTTTGCATATAAAATATTAAGTATGGGCAACATAAGTAAGATGATAGCAGAATCTGCATATTACAGGGAAGAATCAAGAGGGGCGCATCTTAGAAGTGACTTTCCCGAAGAAGACAATGATTTAAAGGTCCATATAGTAAACAGAAAAGGCTCGAAACCATACCAGATTAAGCTCTGAATAGAATTCCTGCAGCGGGGCTGTATAATTAGAATCCTCAAATGGCAAAAAACAATCTAAACTGGAAAGAAGTAGATAAGCTGTTAGACCTTGCATTTGAAGAGGATATTGGGACCGGAGACGTTACGACCGAGTCCATTTTTCCTGATGATGCAGTCTGTGAAGCTGTAATTAAAAGCAAGGAAGAAGGTATACTTGCAGGGCTTCCCATTGCAAAAGCTGTTTTTGAAAAACTCGGGACGCTAAGTGAATGGAATGAAGTTAAAAAAGACGGCGAATTTATTTCCAACGGGGATATCCTGGTCAGAATGGCTGGTTCACCCAAACAGATCCTGAGCGGTGAAAGGCTTGCCCTCAATATTGTCCAGAGGCTGAGCGGAATTGCCACCCTCACATCGAAGTATGTAAAACTTGTTGAGGGCCTGGATGTAAAAATTGCCGATACGAGAAAGACAGTTCCCGGGTTCAGGACACTAAGTAAATATGCGGTTGAAGTTGGGGGCGGGCATAATCACAGGATGGGCCTTTATGACGGGGTATTAATAAAAGACAATCATATAAAACAGGCCGGGGGTATAAAAAATGCAGTTGAGGGAGTTAAAAAGAAAACCGGCGCGCAGTTCAAAATAGAAGTTGAGACATCTAATATAAAACAGGTCAATAATGCCCTAATAGCCGGTGCAGATATCATTATGCTTGATAATATGAGTAACGAAATGATGAAAGAAGCTGTAGAAATAATTGGAAATAAGGCCTTGATTGAGGCCTCAGGCGGTATTAACTTAGAAAGAGTAAGGCAGATAGCTGAAATTGGTGTGGATATTATATCAATCGGTGCCCTTACGCACTCGGCAACGGCTTTAGACCTAAGCCTTGATATGCTATAGTTTTAGATACAAAAAGGTGAGAATTATGAGTAACCTCAAAGGGGTTATTGAACAAATAAATGTATTAAGAAAAGAGAAGAACGCAGTGATCTTGGCCCACAACTATCAGCTGCCTGATGTGCAGGATGTAGCAGATTATGTTGGTGATTCTCTCGGACTTTCCCAGGTCGCAGCAAAAACAGAGGCAGATATAATTGTATTTTGCGGGGTCCATTTTATGGCCGAGACGGCATCAATAATTTCCCCGGATAAGAAAGTACTGATACCAGACCTGGAAGCCGGCTGTTCACTTGCAGATACGATAAACCTCGACCAGCTCAAGGAATGGAAAGCCGAACACCCCAATTCCTTAGTTGTTTCTTATGTGAATACATCGGCAGAGGTAAAGTCTGAAACAGACTATTGCGTAACTTCATCAAATGCCGTAGAGGTTGTTAAGGCGATTCCCGCCGATAAAAAGATCCTGTTTCTTCCCGACATGTTTCTCGGGGCTTATGTAAGAAAAGTGACCGGTAGAGACATGGAAATTTGGTCCGGAGAGTGCCACGTGCATGCAGGCATAAAGGTAAAAGATATTAAGGCAATGAAGGAAGAGCACCCGAAGGCCGATATGATTGTACATCCCGAATGCGGCTGCACCACAACTTTCCTCTATGACAGCGTTACAAATGGTAATTTGCCAAAGGACATAAAATTCCTTTCAACAGGCGGAATGATAAAACACACGGTTGAATCAGATGCTGATGAGTTTATTGTTGCCACAGAGACCGGGATCCTTCACAGGATGAAAAAGGACAACCCTGATAAGACATTTATACCTGCAAATGAAAACGCCGTATGTGAATACATGAAGATGATTACAATTGAAAAAGTATTAAAGTCACTCCAGGAAGAGGTCTATGAAGTTAAAGTGCCTACAGGGATTGCCGTGAAAGCAAAAAAATCCATCGACAGGATGCTCGAAATTTCCCCGATCTAATAACCTGCCGCAAGGCTGCCTGCCCTTCTCGGGTCTGAAAATCCGTAATAATAATTTCCAACTTTAGTAATGCTATGGGCACTGCCGAGGCTTTTTGTCTGTTCTAAATTATGTCCCATCTTCGTTAGCTTTTCTTTTGTCTTTTCCGGGATTTCCTTTTCCACGAACACCTTATCAGGAAGCCACTGGTTATGAAACCGGGGAGAAGTAGTTGCTTCGGCAATATCCATCTTGAAATCAATAGTGTTTGTAATAATCTGAAGTACAGTCGTAATGATCCTGCTTCCCCCAGGGCTTCCGGTAATAAGAAACGGTTTTCCGTCCTTTAATACAATAGTCGGAGTCATGGAGCTTAGCATCCTTTTTCCGGGTTCGATTGCATTGTACTTATTGCCTATAAGCCCGTACGCATTTGGCACACCGGGTTTGGCAGAGAAATCATCCATCTCGTTATTAAGCAATATGCCGGTACCCGGAACTGAGATACCCGTACCGTAAGGGAAGTTAAGGGTATAAGTGTTTGAGACAGCATTACCGTATTTATCAATTACGGAATAGTGTGTTGTATCAAAGCTTTCATTAAAACGTCCGGGTGTTACATTTTGGCTTGGTGCGGCTTTTTTCTTGTTAATTTTTACTGAAAGTTTATTCGCATACGTTTTGGATGTTAATTCATCCACCGACACTTTGACAAAATCCGGGTCACCAAGGTGCTCGGACCTGTCCGCATAGGCAAGCTTCATGGCCTCTGCCATGATGTGTACAGACTGAGGGGAGTTTTGCGGATAATTACCGAGGTCAAAATTTTCCAGGATATTCAGCATCTGTACTAAATGCACTCCCCCGGAGCTTGGAGGCGGCATAGAAACAATTTCATATCCCCTGTAGCTTCCTGTGACAGGTTTTCTGGTTTTCGCTTTGTATGAAACAAGGTCCTCATTTGTTATTAGCCCCCCTTCTTTTTTCATAAACTTAGTAATTTTCTTTGCGACTTTACCTTTGTAGAAACCATCACGGCCTTTTTTGGATATCTGTTTTAATGTCTTAGCAAGATCTTTTTGTATGAGCAGCTGCCCAACTGCGGGTGGATTGTCATCATTACTGAAAAATACTTTTTTACTCTCTTTTGATTTTAAAAGCCTTTTTTCAAAATAAAGGAGCGAGTCCCTGAGTTCAGGGGTCACGGGGAAACCTTTATTGGCAAGTTCAATCGCTGGTTTTAATGCCCGCTTAAGAGAAATCGTCCCGTAGTTTTCAAGTGCCAGTACCAGCCCGGCGACAGTACCCGGAACCCCTACTGATAGAATACTGTTTCTTGCTTTATCGTTATCAACGTTACCGTCAATATCTAAAAACATATCCCTTGTGGCAGCTTTTGGGGCCTTTTCCCTGTAATCAATTGCTACGTTCTTATTTTTATCATTCAGATGGACAATCATAAACCCTCCGCCGCCGATGTTCCCTGCGCGGGGAAAAGTGACTGCAAGAGTAAAACCGACTGTTACGGCAGCATCAACTGCATTTCCGCCCTCTTTAAGGACTTCAACTCCGGCAAGTGTTGCATATTTCTCGGCCGAAACAACCATGCCGTTTTCAGCCTGAACTGCCTTTTGGGCCTCTTTCGCATGAAGCGGGTTCAGTAAAATTAAAAAGAGAAAAAGAAAATTTAAATATATGTTCATATTTAGATTAATTTAAACCAAGCTGGTTCATTATTGTAAGAATACCAAAGTTTCTGTCATTGTATGCTTCAATCTGACCTTTGGCAATTTGTTCTATTTGATCAGTCATGCTGCACCTCCTTCCTGAAATATATGTTTTGAGTATATAGGAAGATCAGTGGATGCAAAATGAAAAGAGATCCTGAATCAAGTTCAGGATGACATCATTATAAGGTAATAGTGAGTTCCAGAGTGGTTTGGTGTCTCAAAATAGTAATTTTGTCAATCTATAAATAGCAATAATAACTTTGTGCCATACTACCCCTTCCCCCCTTTAAGGGAGGAAGGAATTGTAAATAATGAGGAAGAGGATAAATGTTTAATTTTAAATATTCTTACTCAGGCCCTTCTTCATCAATCTGGAAAAGCTCACCCAGGTTAATACTTCCATGTTCGGATGGGTCCTGTGGGTTATTGGTACGAGGGTTACCTTCATTGAGATTTGAAGCGGTGTCATCCGGTGGAAACAGGACCAGCGTTTGCAGGTATTCAAGGACTTCCCTTTTCCGGTCGCCGCTTAATCTCCTGAACCTGCGTTTGGAACTTTGTGCCTCACCCCCGTGCCTGAGGATTACTTCTTCGAGGTTAATACTCCTTCCGTCATGGCCGTATGGGGCCGTAGAGCCAACTCCCCATAGAGGTTCTGTTACAAACTCTGTAATTAAAGTGCCGTCGTACTGGCGCTCATGGAATGCCGGGCCGAGGTCATGTCTTTTTAAGTCGGAAAAAATATTTTCCACCACAAACGAATTGCCCTGCGGTATAAGTTTTGGATATTCTTCGCCATCTTCTTCAATGTTAAAAAGTGTTGTGGCTGTTGCGTAAAGCCTGTTAATAATACCCTTTTGCCTGTTAAATTCTGTTTCTACATCGGCCACCCTTCTGTCAGTTTCAATCTCAAGGTTCTGCACATGACAGCCTGTGCATCCAATCTCACGCATTGTCCTAAGGCCCCTGTTTGTTCGCCTGTTTGTCTTGCCTGTGCCTGGTTTGAAATAGTTGAGTAAATAAAATTCGACGTGGTCTACTATTGCCGGGTCTATTTCATTTACTACCCCGTCATTATCACCATCAGTACTTGCATCACATACCGGAGGGCGTTCAAAAAAATCAAGAAGCGGGTCAAATTCCATTCCGGACGGGGAAACCATTACCTGGGGGTTATCCGGGTCTGTGACAGCACAAAGAACCGGGTCAGGGGATTCCAATCCCATCTCGGCTTTAAATGCGCCGATAATGAATTCCCTGATTGATGTAGTTTCCCCGTGATGGAAAAATGGTTTTATTCTAAGGTCGGGGTCTATGCCTTCTATATCAGTAGCGTCAATAGTGCCGTCTGGTTTTGCAGTAATTCTGCCAAATTCAATTCCCTTTGCGATAAGAGGCAATTTTACGGTCCTGCCCGTGTTTGCTGCTTCCTGAATGGCTTCCTCTCTTGTTTCCCTGAGCTCTTTTGTCATTTCATCTGCAAGCATTTCAACAAGCCCCAGTCCGAATAAATGAGGCGCATCGCGGCTGTCGGGCCTTGTAGCAACATCGCCCCCAAACCCTGCTGATCCTCTTGGCCGCCCATGACATGCCGCACAGCTGTCCGATAAACCAGCGCCAAGTTTTGGGTCATCCTGTATATTTCCGGATGAATCCCCGCTTACCCTCGGCCCCTGTCCCTGGTCCTCGGTAAATTTTCTCTGGAAAATCTGCCTTCCCCTGCGGATGGACCTTGCCGGGTCGCGGTTGATAAGATAGATTGAAGATCCCGGCGTAAATTCATCGCCCTGGCCGGTACCCACCTGCTCTTCCAGTGATTTTCCGATTTGCCCTCCCGGTACTGTGGGAGTAGTCTGGGTAACATCAGTCAGCTGTGAGTAACCAATGCCGGTAAGAAATAAAAAAGTGAATATGAAGAAAGATAAAATACTGCTGTATAAAGCGGAGTAAGTCATGTCCCTAACCTCCAACGAGTTATTTGCTTCTCCCCGCCTTTTATACAAGGTAGCTTGGATGGGACCTGTTTATCAATAACTACAAAGAGTTATATTGGGCGCATATTTTGGTTAGTCTGGATTGATATTCAGTGAACTTTTAGAATGAAAGACCGTGCTTGTAGCGTTTTGACATTCTTATGCGCTGCTGGCAGATATGAATTTTACTGTTTATATATGTTTTTTCGGATATCCTTTCAGCAGCTTTAAGGCCTTTTTTAAAGTATGAGAGTGCTGTTTCATACTTATGAATCTGAAGATAAAGGTTTCCGAGTGTTATTCCATATAGAGTTGTGTTTTCGATTGACTCTTTTCGCTTTATACGTTTTACAGCTTCAATACCCATTTTCGGCCCGTGAGTCTTGGAAATCGCAAAAGCCATTTCAAGTTCGGTCTCCGGGCAGTCATGTAAATTAAGGTAGTTCTGATAAAGGGATAAAATCTGGCCCCAGTTTGTCGAGCCATAATCGGGTGAAGTTGAATGAATAGCTTCCAGGCCCGCCATCAAATGTATTTTCCCCACGTTTTTGCCTGATGCAGACTTATATAAAAAGTCTATTCCCTTTTTTATCATCTCCCTGTCCCATAGGTCCCTGTCCTGTTCCTGGAGTTTAAGTATGTTGCCGTTACTGTCCTTTATTGAACTTAACCTTGAGCCGCAAAGGAGCATGTATGCCGTGTGTGCCCTGGTTTCGGGGATATTAGTCAGCGGGTTTTTTGAAAGTACTTCACATAGGTTTATAGCCGTGTTGCAAACCTCGGGTGCAAATCTTATCCTTTCGTCTGGATGGCTGTATCCGAGTTCAAAGATATGCTGAAGTATTTTAAGCAGGTTGACAGTTCGTTCCCTGACAACATATTTTCCCGGGACGGTAAATGGTATCTTTTTTTCTATTATCTGCTCTTTTGCATTTTCGAGTGCATTTGTAATTACATTTTCACTTTTAGTGAGTATCCGTGCAATGAAGGAAGTGGAATAACCGCCAAGGATTTTAAGAACAAGGGCTTCATTTACATACAGTTCATTTGATGGGTGGCTGCATGCAAAAAGCATTATTATTTTATTAAGTACTACTTCATCTTTATTTGGATATTCAAGGTTTACGGTATTTTGAGGGCCAGTTTTTTTAGTTGGAAATTGATGATTAAAAATTTTATGGCAAAAGAGTTCACTTGTATTGTCGGTAACAAACTGCCATATAAAGTCTTTTGGATCGAGTGGTAATGAACCTGCAGACCACTTAGTCCTTGCCTCCTTATAACTGTCAGTGACTATCGATTCGACCGCAGTTATTGATTCGGGCCCCAGGCGGTTTGTAAGGGTGGAGGTAATCATACCAAAATCATTTTGGATGAGGTCCTCTATTTTTTTATTAACTTCAGGAATATTCTTATGTAATGTCATTGTTTGAACCGGGAACTATAACACAATAATCACGATTTAAAACATAGGAAGGGTTTATTTTAAAGTAAATATTACTTAGCCTCAAAATAACATACGGCAAATTTGTTGCCGGGGTCTGACCATACCTTTAGTAGTCTGTAAAAACCCTTAATCAACCCTTCGAACTCTCGAATACTGTATTTGTAGGAGTTTTCGGTATGTATTGTTTCATCTTTTTTGAATGAAATTGAGGTGCCGTTAACACGCACGGACTGTTCCTCAAGGCTTTGCAGGTGCATTTCCACCCGGCCGTGTTCTTCATTGTAGAATGCTATATGCTTCCATTTATTAATTTCAAAATTGGTGCCGAAAGAACTGTTTATGTTTTTTAATATATTGAGGTTAAATTCAGCGGTAACACCTTTGCCGTCGTTATATGCCCTCTCAAGGACCTCGGGTTCTTTTTTAAGGTCGATACCTATGAGCAGCCCGCTTCCTTTGCCGCACAGTCCTGAAACGTTTTTAAGAAAATTTCCGGCCTGTTCTTTTGTAAAATTACCGATAGTAGAGCCGGGATAGTAAGCAACTATCTTTTGGTAAGGGATATCATGCGACGGTATTGTAAAAGGTCTTGTGTAGTCAGCTACAATCGGGACTATTTTCAGGTCTGCATAATCCCTTGAAAGTTGTTCAGCGGAATATAAAAGGAATTCCTTTGAAATATCGACAGGGAAATAGCCGGCAATACTCTTAAAGTTGTCCAGGAGTATCCTTATTTTCCTGCTGCTCCCGCTGCCAAGTTCAAGTATTAATGCATCTTCACCAACTGCCGTGGAGATCTCATTAATATTATTGTTGAGGATGGAAATTTCTGTCCTGGTTAAATAATATTCATCCAGCTCTGAGATCTGTTCGAAAAGCTTTGAACCCTTTTCATCATAGAAAAACTTACAGGAAAGTTCTTTCTGTGATTTACTGAGCGACTGAATTATTTCATTCAATACTACTTCTGAATTTTTCGCAATTAATATGTCTTCGGTATTATTTTGCATCTTTTGCCAATCTGAGTCCCATGAACTGCCAGCGTGAGTCGGGTGGGAAAAAGTTTCTATAACTGTTTCTTATGTGTGATTTTGAAGTAGCACACGATCCTCCCCTCAGCACAATCTGGTTACACATAAACTTACCATTATATTCTCCGAGTGCACCCGGAGGCGGATTATATCCCGGATAAGGGGAGTATGGGCTCCTTGTCCATTCCCATACATCTCCATACATCTGTGATAGACTTCCATTATTTTCTTTTACAGTTTCAGGGTGAAATTTACCGCTTTCCACAAAATTGCCATTTATACCGCTGGCAGCTGATGCTATTTCCCATTCAAATTCACTTGGAAGCCTTGCACCGGCCCACCTTGAATAGGCCTCTGCCTCATAAAAACTCAGGTGGCATACAGGCTGATATAAATCAATTTTCCTAAGCCCGCCTAGAGTAAAATGGTCCCAGCCTTTTCCGTTTTTTATCCAGTAAAGAGGTGCTTCCCAGTTGTTGGTTGAAACGGTGTTCCAGCCGTCAGACAGCCATAGCTCTGCTTTTGAGTAGCCGCCGTCTTTAATAAAATCTAAGTATTCACCGTTAGTGACAAGCCTTGAGGCAAGTGAGAATGGTTCGACATAGGTTTTGTGTACGGGGAATTCATTGTCATACCCAAAATTATTGCCATTATTTCCAATTGTATGAATGCCGCCATCAAAATCAACCCAGTTAAGGCCGGGGCTTTTTTTGGTTGCGTTTCCATTTGATTTTTTATATACCGGGAAGAGTGGGTTTTCCGAGAGGACATGCTTAATGTCTGTAACAATCAGCTCCTGGTGCTGCTGTTCATGGTGAATTCCTATCTCAATTATTTTGGCAATTTTTTTGAACTTTTTATCATCAAGAGTTTTAAAAAGTTTGAGCATGTTTTTATCTACGTATTCACGGTATTTGTATACCTCATCAACAGTAGGCCTTGAGATCAGGCCCCTTTTCGGGCGGCTGTGCCTTTCCCCTACCTGCACGTAGTAGGAGTTGAAAAGGAAATTGTACTGGGGGTGGAGCGATTTGTATTTGTTAATTGTTTTTGAGAGGACAAATTCTTCAAAAAACCAGCTGGTATGAGCAAGATGCCACTTTGTGGGGCTTACATCGGGCATGGACTGGACAACGTAATCTTCTGTGGAAAGGGGTTTTGCGAGTTTGTGTGAAAATGATCTTACTTTTTTATATGCTTTTAAAAGACTGTCCCTGCCCAGTTGGCTGGTCCGCTGTAATTCAGAATCTTTCATAAAAGAATTCCCCTCATAATGTAATAATTATACGCAAAAAACAGTATTTTAGATCCGGCAAATATTAATAAGTTTCAATATTAATTTATATATAAGGTTAAAAAACTGGGAGTTAAAAATCAATAAGTAAATGAATAAATAAGATTAAATATTAAAAATGGTATGTAAACAGGGGCCTTCCGAAGAAAGGCCCCTGATGTTTATTGAGCTGATGGTTCATTTGTACTCTCACCTGCAAGCTGCCTGTCAAGCATTAGCAGTGCGGCACTGTTGTCGCCAGCGAGTTTGATATTTTCAACCATGTCGCTAGCAGTCTTTTCTTCTTCTACCTGCTCCTGGATAAACCACTGAAGTTCTACCGCAGTTGCGTGGTCATTTTCTGATACAGCCAGTTCATATAGCCTGTTTATCATGCTGCTGACCTCTTTTTCGTGTTCAAGTACCTGGGAAAACATTTCAACCAGGGAACCAAATTCTGAAGGCGGCTGGCCAATTGTATCTAGTACAACACGCCCTTCGCGGTCCAGCATATAGTCGAACAATCTCATAGCATGTGTAAGTTCTTCGTCACTTTGCCTTCTTAACCATCCGGCAAACCCCGCGAAATTGATTGATTCGCAATATGCGGACATGGAGAGATACAGGTATGAAGAGTAATATTCGTTTTTAATCTGCGCATTGATCGCTGTCTGGATGTCCTGTGATAACATTTTTTTCTCCTTAATTATTAATAATTTATTTCCTGGTATATGCCCGTTGTTTATAATATTAAATTAGCAGAAGAGATTACCAAATGCAAATTATTACCATTTAGAAAGTTGATATTTAAAGATTATTATTTTACAGGCTTTGAATCCAAATTTGTGAAAAATAAACAAAAATTAAATATAGAATAAAAATTTATTTAAATCAGAGGTTTAAGAGACTATTTAAAAGAATCAAATTGTCTATTGAAATTGTTGGGGTACGCATTATATAAAGATAATGTATAATTATGTTACATTTTCAAATGCACGCAGTTTATAGATTCAGAAACAAAAAATCTATCCACATGCCAGGAGAGACTAACAATGAGTGAAATTAATCCCGAAGAAAATAAAATTAAACAATTACCGCTTCTGCCATTAAGGGACGTTGTAATGTTCCCATACATGGTTGCCCCTCTATTTGTCGGAAGGGAAAGGTCCATTAAGGCACTTGAGGAGGCGATGAAAGGCAGTAAGGAAATCTTTCTTTCAGCGCAGATGGAAGCAAAGGTTAACGATCCCAAGGAAGGCGATATCTTTAAGGTTGGTACCGTAGGTACTATCGTTCAGATGCTCCGGCTCCCGGACGGGACTGTAAAGGTACTTGTAGAAGGAAAGGGAAGAGCAAAGATAATGGACTTTGTACCGGACAACCGTTTTTTTGTAGTAAAAGTTGAAGATCTCGATGATGATGAAGTGAGCGGGGTCGAGACAGATGCATTAATGAGATCAGTGGTTAAGGCCTTTGAAGGTTATATGAAGCTTAACAAAAAGATACCTACCGAAGTTCTCGCCACGGTTACATCAATTGAAGAAGCGGGAAGACTTTCCGATACAATCGTTTCACACCTTAATTTAAAACTCCAGGACAAGCAGGCAATACTGGAAATCCTGGACCCGCTGAAGAGGCTTGAAAAATTATACGAAAAAATGCAGGAAGAAGTCGAGATTCTGCAGATTGAAAAAAGGATCGGTAAAAGGGTCAAGAAACAGATGGAAAAAGCCCAGAGGGAGTACTATCTGACAGAGCAGATGAAAGCCATACAGAAAGAGCTTGGTGAAAAAGATGACCTTAAAACCGAGATACAGGAATTTGAAGAAAAGTTAAAGACAAAAGGGCTTCCCGAAGATGTAGAGAAAAGGGTAGAAAGAGAACTCAAGAAACTCAAAATGATGTCTTCAATGTCGGCCGAGGCAACTGTGGTCAGGAACTATATTGACTGGCTTATGGAACTTCCGTGGACAAAAGAATTTACTGAAGACCGCCTCGATATTCAGGAAGCGGCAAAGATACTCGATGAAGACCATTTTGGACTTGAAAAGCCCAAGGAAAGGATACTCGAGTATTTAGCTGTAAGGGTACTAACCGAGAAACTAAAGGGGCCGATACTTTGCTTTGTTGGTCCTCCAGGTGTTGGTAAAACATCACTTGCTAAATCCATTGCGAGGGCGATGGGCAGAAAATTTGTAAGGGTGTCCCTGGGCGGTGTTAGGGACGAGGCTGAGATAAGGGGACATAGAAGAACATACATAGGCGCACTTCCCGGAAAAATTATACAGGGAATGAGGAAAGCAGGTACGAACAACCCCGTGTTCCTTCTGGATGAAATCGATAAACTTGGAATGGATTTCAGGGGTGACCCGGCTTCAGCACTTTTAGAAGGGCTTGATCCTGAACAGAACACAAACTTTAATGACCACTATATTGAAGCTGACTATGACCTTTCAAACGTGATGTTTATTACAACTGCCAACGTGCTTCATACGATACCATGGGCACTTCAGGACAGAATGGAGATTATTAGGGTCCCAGGATACACTGAAGATGAAAAGCTCCAGATATCCAGAAATTTCCTTATGGACAGGCAGCTTGAGGCACATGGTCTTACTGAAGATAATTTTCAAATCAACGATGCGGGACTTATGGAATTAATAAGAAAATACACTAAAGAGTCCGGCGTCAGGACAATGGAACGTGAAATTGCTTCACTTTGCAGAAAAGTAGCAAGGGAAGTTGTTGAGAAAGGAAAAGACCATAAAGTAAAAATTACCGGTAAGAATGTCCAGAAATATCTCGGAATTCCAAAGTTTAAATTTGGAGAGATAGACGAAACTGATTCAATAGGTGCAGCCACCGGGCTTGCATGGACTGAAGTTGGGGGTGAACTGCTTTCTATTGAGGTCTCGATTGTACCGGGGAAAGGAAACTTTACCGTAACGGGAAAACTCGGGGAAGTAATGCAGGAGTCTGCACAGGCAGCTATGAGTTATGTAAGGAGCCGTGCCGAGCAGCTTGGCCTTGAGAGACTGTTTTACCAGAAAGTAGACACTCATATTCACGTGCCCGAAGGCGCAACACCGAAAGACGGGCCTTCAGCCGGGATTGCAATTGCAACTGCAATAGTAAGCGCGTTCCTCAAGAAACCGATCAGAAAAGACATTGCCATGACAGGTGAAATCACCCTCAGGGGCAGAGTACTTCCGATTGGCGGATTAAAGGAAAAGACCCTGGCTGCTCATAGGGGCAGGGTAAAACACGTACTTATTCCGAAAGAAAACGAAAAAGATTTAAAAGACATCCCTGATAAGATTAAAAAGGATGTCGATATAAAGCTGGTGAATCATATGGACGAGGTACTGGAAGCGGCGATAATCTCTGACGAACCGTTACTCAAAAACTTTGTGGTTCCGCCGACTTTAATTGGCTCGGAAGCTGAGACTGAAATTAATCCTACTGAAAAACATTAAGTTAAAAAATCAGGGTGAGCTGGCAGCAGCTCACCTTTTTTTATAAAAAAAATATGTTTAAGGGGGTGTGCTATGCCACCAAAAAAAGGTAAAACTTCAGGAAGTGATTTACAAAAGCATCTGGATACAGTTAAAAAAGACCTTAAAATCCTAACGGACAAAATTAGCAAGACCAATCGGACGGAACTTTCCAAACTTTCCTACGAGGCATCAAAAACAGTAGGTGATACAGCTTCGGAAATTATTAAAAGCTCTTCAGTTCTTCTCGATAAGGCTTCTAAAGTTTTACACGGGGCAATTGATGGCGGAAAGAAAGCTATGGAGAAGGAAAGAGCCGCTAAACCAAAACCGGCTGCAAAACGAAAAGCAGCACCTAGGAAAAAGACCACTACGGCAAGAAAAACCGCTTCTGCTTCTGCTGCAAAAAAACCCACAGCACGAAAAAGTACAAGAAAAACCACTACCTCAAGAAGAGCAGCAAAAAAGTAGATAACTGCCAGGAGAACTTAAAATGAAAGCAGCACTTGCCTACGGCCCTAATGATGTGAGAATTGGTAAAGTTGAAGACCCAAAGATTACTTCACCCAATGACGTAATTGTTAAAGTTACGGCCGGGGGAATCTGCGGTTCAGACCTACATATTTACCGGGGGCATTTCCCGCTGCCCGAGGGGTCTGGTGTGGGCCATGAGTTTGTAGGACGGGTGGAAGAAGTAGGTAAGGACGTAAAGAATTTTAAAAAGGGCGACAAAGTTATAGGCCCCTTCTGGGTAAGCTGCGGAAGCTGTCATTACTGCGATGAAGGGCTTACAACATCATGCCTTAACGGCGGGTGTTTCGGGTTTGGCGGACTCCTAGGAGACCATCCCGGATGCCAGGCGGAGTATGTAAAGGTTAGTTACGGAGAAGGTACACTTGTAAAAGTACCGGAGAGCCTTGCCGAAGATAAAAATGATGAAAAGACACTTTTTCTTGGAGACAATATCTCGACTGGTTATCACGGTGCATTATGTGCCGGTATAAAACCGGGAGATACAGTTGTTGTGCTTGGAGACGGGGCAGTCGGGCTTTTTGCAACATTTTGTGCAACGCTTTTTAATCCTGAAAAGGTTATAACAATAGGACACCATGATTACAGGCTTGAGATTGCAAAGCAGTACGGCGCATCTGCAACAATAAATTCAAAAAACCAGGACCCTGTTACTCTTATAAAAGATATTACTAATGGCCTTGGGGCACATAAAACTATTGAGTGTGTTGGTACCACCGAATGCCTTCAGCAGTGCTATGACATGATAAGGCCTGGCGGTACAGTATCCATTGTAGGCCTGTTCTGGGAAACATTCCCTTTAAATATTACTGATTTTTTCCTCAGAAATTTAACTCTGACAGGCGGGGTAGCACCGTCATTTTCATATATTCCAACACTTCTGCCCCATATAGAATCCGGTAAGCTTGACCCCACAAAGGTAATAAGCCACAGGGTCTCACTTGATGATGTACCCAAGGGTTACCAGATGATGGACGCAAGGTCGGAAAATGCAATAAAAGTTGTGTTTAACCCCTAAGAATTCCCTGAAAAAATAAAATATATTTGCTGAAATAAAATACCCGGTACATTAAAACTGTTTTAATTTACCGGGAAAACATGTCTCATAATATTCAAAATAAAAAATCCGGAATAAGGGCACTTGTCCTTAGTTCTGTTGCTATCATACTCGAATGGTTTGATTTCCTTATTTTTGGTTTCTATGCTGTTTATATTTCAAAGTTATTTTTCCCTTTTCAGAATGCAACAAATTCACTTATTACAACCTTTCTTATTTTCGGTATAAGTTTTCTTTTCCGCCCCCTGGGGGCCCTGGTTATTTCCCATATAGGAGACAGGTATGGCAGGAAGAACGCATTAATTCTTACTGTGGTACTTATGACACTTCCAACTTTCCTTATTGGTATCCTGCCTACTTACAGCCAGATAGGAATCATTTCAACAGCGCTTATAATCTTTTTACGTATTTTGCAGGGATTTTCCCTTGGAGGAGAAAGAAGCAGTACATTGTCCATACTTGTAGAGATGGCCCCGGCGGGTTCAAGGGGCCTCTATACTGTTTTTGCAGGTTTCAGTACTACGCTCGGTATCATACTTGCTTCGCTGGTTTGCGGCTTAATATCTAATTTATTTAATGACGAGCAGATGATGAAATTTGGCTGGCGGATACCCTTTTTGATGGGGATATTTACGGGGTTTGCTGTTTTTTTTCTTAGAAAATATCTTGATGAGCCCACAAAATTCCAGGAGATCAGAAGTTCAGACGGCATAGCCGAGAGACCAGTTTCTGAAGCTGTTAACAAATACAGGAAACAGGTCATTACCACCTTTTTATCCACGGTTGTGTTCGCAGTTGGTTTTTATATAATTTTTGTTTACCTTATAACATTTTCAATAACATATGGAAACATGGAACTTTCAACGGTGCTGACTATGAATACCGTGAACATGTTTATCGGCACACTTTTTCTCCCATTTCTCGGTCACCTTTCCGACAAATTAGGCAGAAAGCCTTTAATGATTGCAGGTGCTTTAGGAACTGCGGTTTCGCCGTTCATCCTGTTCAGCACGTTTTCCGGTGACAGTTATGGAATGAAATTTATTGTACAGTTTTTTTCCGGTTTGATGCTTTTTATTTATGCCGGGGGATTATACCCTTTTCTTGTCGAGCTTTTTCCCACAAGGATCAGGATGACGGGCCTTTCCCTTGGGCATGTTATGGCCTTTTCAATTTTTGGCGGTTCGGCCCCCTTTGTTGCAACATTTCTTATTGAACAATCAGGGGATTTCAGTCTCCTGAGTTATTATGTTGCCCTTTCTGCAATTATTTCGGTATTGACCGTATTCAGTTCTGCAGAAACCTGTAAATCAGAGCTTAAGTAATAAAATGTTTTCAAGAGACCTGTTCGTTTAGCAGCTAAGTCCGGATATATTTTTATCGGGGTTTTTCAAATCCGCGGTCGCGCTGTTCCAGAAAAAGTAGTGAATAACTGTTACTGATACCAAAATTGCGGGGACAATGATCTGCAGGAAAGTTTTTGTAAGAATTTTATCTGTTTCCATCCAGTAAAAACCAGATAACGAAATTACAAATATAACAATAAGCAGAATTAGGTATGTCCTGATAGATGATCTGCTTAATGTCATGTAATTACTACATTTTTTGCACTTAAAATTTAGCGGATTAATAATTGTAAGGCTTTCAAAAAAACCTATTTTCCTGTCACATCCCGGGCAATCCATAATTAATTTTACATTATAAAGCTAAAAGTATTTATAGAAAGTTTCTAGTGGTATATAATAAAACTTCTATATGAGCGAGAACTTTGTACACCTCCATTTACACTCTCAGTATTCTCTCCTTGACGGGGCGATAAAATTTGAAGAGCTGATTGAACGAGCAAAAGAGTTTGGTATGGAGGCTGTTGCCATCACAGACCACGGGAACCTTTACGGGGCATATGATTTTTTTGATAAAGCCACGAAGGCAGGTGTTAAACCCATCATAGGCTGTGAACTGTATATTACCCCAACCTTAAAACTTGAAAAACCATCTGATGGTAAAAACTTCCACCTTACCGTGCTCTGTATGAATGACAAGGGCTACAGTAACCTCTCAAACCTTGTATCAAAAGGTTACCTGGAAGGATTTTACAGGAGGCCCAGAGTTGACCATGAACTTCTTGATAAGCACAACGAGGGCCTGATAGTCCTCAGCGGATGTATGAGCAGTGAACTTTCGAGGGCAATATTCAGCAAAGACCACAAAAAGGCGGTCAACCTCGCTGCTATGTACAGGGACATTTTTGGTGACCGTTATTACCTCGAGGTCCAGGCTACCGGCCTTCCGGAGCAGAATTTTATAAATAAAGAATTAAAAAAAATCAGTAAAGAACTTAATATTCCGCTTATTGCCACGAATGACTGTCATTTTTTGAAACAGGAAGATGCACGGCCTCATGACGCACTTTTATGTGTTCAGACAGGGTCAAATCTGAATGATGAAAAGAGGATGAGGTTTTCCGGTGACCAGTTTTTCCTTAAAAGCCGCGAACAGATGGAAGCCACTATGTCAGGTTTCCAGGAAGCAATAGATAAGACAGTGGAGCTTTCAAGGAGATGCAGTTTTGAATTTAAAACAGAAGGATATAAGTTCCCGGAATTTGAAATACCTGACGATACAACGCTTGAAGAATATATAAAAAAAGAGGCCAATGAAAAACTTCAGCAGATATTTGCTGAAAACAGCTTTTCGGAGGAACAAACCAAAACATACCAGGAGAGGCTGGATTATGAACTTGAGATTATATGCCAGATGGGGTTCCCGGCTTACTTTCTCGTTGTTGCAGATTTTATAAATTACGCCAAGACCAACGGCATTCCGGTCGGCCCGGGAAGGGGCAGTGCCGCGGGCAGTCTCGTGGCTTTTGCGCTGGGCATAACAGATGTTGACCCAATTCCGTATGACCTTATTTTTGAAAGGTTCTTAAATCCCGAGAGAGTAAGCATGCCCGATATTGATGTTGACTTCTGTACGGAGGGAAGGGACAAAGTCATTGCGTATGTTACGGAAAGGTACGGGAAAGATAAAGTTGCCCAGATCGGTACATTCGGGACAATGTCTTCCAAGGCTGTGATTAAAGATGTAGGCAGGGTGCTGGGTATACCATACGGTGATGTGGACAAACTCTCGAAGATGATTCCATCTTTCAGGGGTAAGGTGTTCAGCATACAGGAGGCGCTTGATAAGGTGCCCCAGATAACAGAAATGGTAGAGGAGTCCGAACAGCTCCAGGAGCTTATTGAGCTTGCAAAACCGCTGGAAAACATGGTGCGCCACGCTTCCACACACGCCGCCGGTGTAGTGATATCAAACGAACCTATCTCTGATTATATCCCCCTTTATAAAGGAAGCAGGGATGAGACAGTGACACAGTTTGATATGAACTGCATTGAGAAACTTGGTTACGTAAAATTTGATTTTCTCGGGCTCAAAACACTGACTGTTATAGATAAGGCAGTCGGCTATTTAAAATCCCGGAATAACGGTTCTGAAAAAGATTTTAATATAAACAAAATACCACTGGATGATCCGGAGGTTTATAAACTTCTAGGGACTTCAAACACCAGGGGTGTCTTCCAGATTGAATCGACAGGGATGAAGGAGCTTCTCTCAAGGCTTCATGCCACTACATTTGATGACATCATTGCCGTACTTGCCTTATACCGTCCCGGCCCCCTGGACAGCGGCATGGTAGACGAGTTTGTTAAGTGTAAAAACGGGAAGAAGAAAGTCGATTTTCCTCACCCGTCACTTAAAGAAATACTAAAAGATACATACGGGCTGTTTGTATACCAGGAACAGATTATGCAGACAGCAAGTGAAATTGCCAATTACACCCTTGGGGAAGCAGATTTGTTAAGGCGGGCAATGGGTAAGAAAAAACCTGCCGAAATGAAAGCCCAGAGGGAAAGATTTTTAACAGGTGCCCAAGATAACGGTATTTCAAAGAAAAAGGCAACAGAGCTTTTTGATACAATGGAAAAGTTTGCCGAGTATTCATTTAACAAAAGCCACAGTACCGCCTACGCCCTCATCACGTACCAGACCGCATATTTGAAAACCCATTACCCTGCTGAGTTTATGGCAGCGCTTATGACCATTGAGTCCCACAACACCGACAAAATTATCTCTAGTATTACAGAGTGCAACAAGATGAATATTGAGGTACTGGCCCCGGATGTAAATGAGAGTATCTCGGGTTTTACACCGGTTGACGGGAAAATAAGGTTCGGACTATCCGCGATCAAGAATGTAGGGGAAAGTACAGTCAGGGCAATAATTGAAACACGTAATGAGGAGGGGCCGTTTGAATCAATATTTGATTTCTGCTCAAGGGTGGAAAGCTCAAAACTCAACCGCCGGACATTCGAAAGCCTTATAAAGAGCGGGGCTTTTTCATCTTTCGAGCCAAACAGGGCAAAATTGATGAATTCACTTGAGAGCCTTATTAGCTACACCGCGCTTAAACAGAAAAGCAGCGTGGAAGGACAGCATTCCCTTTTTGATATTGATGCAACTATACCACAGCCAAAGCTTGAAGATACCGATGACTGGGACGAGAAAGTAATGCTTCAGAACGAGATGGATGTGCTCGGATTTTATGTCACAAGCCACCCGATGCTTAAATATTCTTCGGAGCTTGAGATGTACAGCTCCAACTGTGACTCTGAAAAAGTCCTTGAAATTAAAAACAAGAAAAAGATCAAGATGGCCGGAGTTGTAAGGTCGCTTGAAGTAAAGCACACAAAAAACGGTACAAGTATTTACGGCAACATGGTGCTTGAAGACCTTAAGGGGTCCGTGGACGTGATAATTTTTAACGACACCCTCAGGAAATCGATGGACATACTTGAAGACAAGGTAGAACCCATAATAGTAGAAGGTTTTATAGACCCCACGGAGGAAAGGGCAAAGATACGCGCGCAGGAGATATATTCCCTTTTACAGTTAAGAGTCAATTCGTCAGTTCATATTAATATAGATGAAGACAACTCAACTCCCGACAATATGAATAAACTCAAAGATATATTTGAAGAACACCCGGGGCCGTCAAAGATTATTTTACATATCAGGAGTAATGGTGAGGTTGCAGAAGTAGAGGTCGGGAACTGTACAGTTGATCTTGGGGACAACTTCATTAAGAGTGTAGAAAATCTGCTGGGTGAAAACGTGGTCAACCTTACCTGATTCGATTATCCGAGTTTGTCGATAATTTCCTTTAATTTTTCAGGTTCACTTGTAATTACAAATACTTCCTGCACGGAAGTTCCGCTAACACCTATAAGCTTTGCCCCGCTTCCCGTGCTGTACTGGAACTTTACTTTAAGTGTTTCTCCGGTCGAACTGCCCACCTTTATACGGCCCGGAATTACACCGGTCACAAAATCATGGCTGGTAACTTCTTTCTCAAGAAATTGTTTAAGCCCCTTTATTATTCCGTGCTGGCGTTTAATCTTATTTTTTCTGTGTTTCATAATACTGTAAATTAATATTACAGATGAAAAAGATAACAGAACTCACATTTAACAATACATACAGCAAGCTTCCTGAAGAATTCTATCATATTGTTAACCCCAAACCGTTTGAAAATCCATTTTTAATTTCCCTTAACCCCGAGATGGTTTCGGAATTAGAACTTAATACCCAGAGTATTGATGAGGAAGAACTTGCAGAATACCTGTCAGGAAAAAAACTTATTCCGGGTTCCAGGCCCATTGCTCTTTATTACACAGGTCACCAGTTCGGGGTCTACAATCCGCATATCGGGGACGGCCGGGCAATCCTGCTGGGTGAATTAGTAAACTCAAAGGGGGACAAATGGGACCTTCACCTCAAGGGCGCAGGTACTACCAGATATTCCAGGGGTTTTGACGGCCGGGCGGTACTGAGGTCTACAATTAGGGAATACCTTTGCAGCGAGGCAATGCACTACCTGGGAATCCCGACCACAAGGGCGCTGAGTATTGTCGGAAGTGATGAAAAAGTGGAAAGAGAGACGTCTGAAACAGGCGCCATGCTCATAAGGACGGCAAAGTCGCATGTGAGGTTCGGATCATTTGAAGGGTTTTTTTTCCAGGGCCAGGCAGAAAATATAAATATCCTTGCCGAATATGTTATTTCAAACCTATACCCCGAATATGCTGATGAACCAGACAGGTACACCCTGATGGCAAATGAGATTGCCAGGAGGACAGGCAGTCTTATTGCAAACTGGCAGGCGTTTGGATTTACTCACGGCGTTATGAATACCGACAATATGTCCATTACCGGTGATACGATAGATTACGGCCCCTATGCATTTATGGAAACTTATAAATCGGATTTCACACCAAACCATTCAGACCATTTCGGGCGCTACAGCTACAAGAGCCAGCCTTCTATTGCATACTGGAACCTTAATAAATTTTTGCAGTGCCTTAGTAGTTTGCTGTCGGGCGAGCAAATACAGGAAGCACTCGGGGAATACAGGGAGTCATTTGCTGAAAACTATCTTGGGCTAATGGCAAAGAAATTTGGTTTTAATGGTTTTAAAGACGGGGACAAAAAATTTATTGATGATACGCTAGAGCTGCTTGAAGACAAAGAGATAGATTTTCCCATTTTCTTCAGGGAGCTGTCCGGTGTTACTTTAGATGCCAATGTTGAAAGTATGGAAGTTAAAAAGACCGGAGATGACTGGATTAAAAAATATTTAGAAAGGCTTAAATCGGAAAACCATGATAAAACTAAGAGAAAAGAATCCATGGATTCTGTTAACCCTAAATTTGTTCTAAGGACTTATATTGCAGAAAATGCCATAAGGGAAGCTGTTGATAACCAGGACTATTCGGAGATTGAAAAAGTAAGAAAAATTTTAATGGACCCGTTTGATGAACAGCCTGAGAACAGGCGATATTCCTTTAAGCCCCCTGAGGGTGCAGAAGTAACGGCCCTAAGCTGTTCTTCGTAAATTAAATGAAGACAAAGAACTATAAAAAACTGATCAAAGAAGTTAGGAAATGTTCGATATGTTCGGAGCATTTACCTATGGGGCCAAACCCTGTATTTCGTATAAATCCAATGGCAAAGATTCTCATTGCCGGGCAGGCGCCTGGCATCAGGGTTCATAATACCGGGATACCGTTTAATGACCCAAGCGGCGTAAGGCTCAGGGAGTGGATGGGAATTGGCGAAGATGTTTTTTATGATACGGAGAAAGTTGCAATAATCCCAATGGGTTTCTGTTATCCCGGGACAGGGGAAAGAGGGGACCTGCCGCCGAGGAAAGAGTGCGCTGAGACATGGAGGTCCGACCTTATTTCATATCTGCCTGAGCTTGAGCTTACCCTTGCGATTGGAATGTATGCTATTGACTGGCACTTAAAGGGTACTAAAAAGAAAACCCTTACAGAGACAGTAAGGGCATGGGAGGAATATCTTCCAAAAGGGGTCTTACCCCTCCCGCATCCAAGCCCCAGAAATAATATCTGGCTAAAAAGAAACCCTTGGTTTGAAAAAGAGGTTCTTCGCGAATTAAAATTGAAAATAAAACAAATTTTGAAATAGAAAAGCTTTGCAAAGAAATAAAAAAAAGGGCGGCAATTTGACCACCCTTTTTTTTATTTGTAAATTATTTTTTTCTTCTTATATAAAACAACACTGGAAATATAAGCATCAGCAGATATTCAAAAGGCATTGAAGCCGAATTTGCCGGTGCAAGTGAACACCCGGAACTTCCATCGCTATCCTTGGTTATAAATATTAAAGCAACAGGTCCATCTAAACCTCCGCTTCCCGAAACAACAAATATATCAATGAATTCACCTGTCGTACCGTTATAACGAAGAACTTCATCTAAGTTAAAACTTGTGATATAAAGATTGTCATCAGGACCAAAATTAATGCTGAATAATCCCTCAAATAAACCGCCTTCTGATGGCACAAAAACCTCAATAAATTCACCTGTAGTACCATCATATTTTATTACCATATCATTACCCGAACTGCTTACAAAGAGGTCTCCGTCAGGTCCAAAGGTTATTTCATAAGGTGCATTTAGACCGCCGCTCCCATCTGTAACGAATACATCGATAAATGCACCGGTTGCACCATTGTATCTTAGAACTTCATTATTATTCCGGCTGCAAACATAAAGCGCGCCGTCAGGGCCGAAATCAATACCAAATGGATCATCAAGTCCGCCGCTTTCTGCTGCTACAAATGTATCGATAAATTCGCCGGTAGAACCATCGTATCTTAAAATTTGGTCTGTGCCGGAGCTGCTAACGTAGAGGTTGCCATCTGGGCCGAAAGACAAATCCCTTGGTGCATCCAGGCCGCCGCTTCCAGCTGTAACAAACACGCTTATCTGTTCACCAGACTTACCATCATATTGATATACTTCGTCGCTACCGCGGCTTATAACATAAACATCATCATCAGGGCCTGAAGTTATACCCTCGGGCTGGTCAAGCCCACTTGCCTCACCGCTTACAAAGGCATCGATAAATGCTCCTGTTTCACCGTTGTACCTGAACACCGAATCCCTGCCGAAGCTGGTTACGTATAGATTTTCATCAGAGCCAAAAGCAAGCTGAAAGGGATCATCAAGTCCACCGCTTTTTGAAGGTACGAATACCGAAATAAAATCCCCGGTGCTTCCATCATACTGCATAACCGAATCATTTCCCCTGCTGCTTACATAGAGATTGCCGTCAGGGCCGAAAACAAGTCCTTCAGGAGAATCGAGATCACCGCTTCCGGACATTACAAAATCTTCTATAAAAGCGCCAGTTTCTCCATCATAAACTATAACTTCTTCAGTTCCCCTGCTGGTAACATAAAGATTTTCGTCGGGGCCGAATGTTAATCCAAATGGGCCATCAAGGCCTCCGTTGCCTTCAGTAACAAATACATCTATAAAAGCACCGGTTTCGCCATCATAACGTATTACCTGGTCGTTTCCGAAACTATTTACAAAAAGGTTGCCGTCAGGGCCGAATTCAAGATCTCGTGGATCATTAAGACCACCGCTGCCATCTGCCACAAATACGTCAATAAAATCACCTGTTTCACCGTCGTATCTTAGTATCTGGTTAGTTCCGAGACTGGTGACATAAAAATTCCCGTCCGGCCCGAAAGCGAGTCCAAGCGGCTGGTCAAGTCCACCACTTCCGGCTGATACAAAAGCTCCAATCAGATCTCCTGTTTCACCATCATATTCAAATACTTCATCAGTACCAAAACTGCTTACAAAAAGATTTCCATCCGGTCCGAATATAAGTCCCCAGGGCCCGTTTAGTCCTTCACTGTTGCCCTGTACAAAGACATCAATAAATGATCCATTACTGGCATCGTACTCTATTACCTGGTTACTTCCAAAACTGGTAACTAAGAGTGATTCATCCTGTGCATTCGCTGATGAAACTGCTAATAAAGATGTAATTAATACAAAAATGAATAACGAAAATATTGTTCTGTTAAAATTAATTGTCCTCATGTTTCTTTGTCTCCTAAAAAATTTTATTATTAGCTAAACATTACTAAAATGAAAATTAAGGTGTTATCGCAGGGTTTGTTGCACCAGGTGTAGTAACACCGGTTGCTTCAGGGCCATCTACTACAGGGCCTCCCTTGAGGATAAAACTAAAATCCGTACCGTCTAGCTGGGCCTGTCCATGACACCCCTGGCAACCTCCCATATTATAAGTTTTTTCAAGGTTACCATTATCGTCAAAAGATAATAAATTCTGATATGTTGTTCTTTCGGAATCAAAATTATCAAAATTCGGCGGAAGGTTTGAAGGTGGTCCGGAAACATCACTACTGAAAAATATATTTCCACTGAATATCTGCAAAGTATAATCGGTTTCTATAACTATATTATTAAGAAAGAATATGGCTTCGCTTCGGTTACCATCATAATTTTCAGAATCAATTTCTGAAATATCAAAAGGCTGCCACTGAACGTTAACTAATTTATAGTAAAGCCACGGCGAGTCATCAAGACCATTTTCATTGTTATAATCATCAATAGCTTCATGAGCTGTAGCATTTGCATCTATAATTGTCTGTGGGATATCCCTGTCACGATAGTTTTGACAAATAAGCCCCTCGAAGGGCAGTCCCGAGACCACGCCAAACAGTTCCGGTCCAATTTCCTGGTAATAAAGTCTCTGGCCAGGATCCTCACAGTAATTTTCACCTACAATATTTAGTATAGGTGGATTGCCGTCTTCATAGAATAAAAGAGGAGTAGTGCTGTCATCTGTAAACCGGTTAATAACGTTACCGTCCTCATCTTCAACCGGGTTGCCGTTTTTATCCGATAAATTGTCAGCCTGCTCAAATGTTGCAAAAATAAAATTTGGCGCACTAGGTGTCTTATGAATTACATGAAGACCTACCAGACCCCATTCTTCTTCACGGTAACATGCACTGTTTGGGTCAGCATCATCCTGTTCATAATATCTTACAGTTGTTACGTGGTAACGTCCGCTATTTAGTTCTTCGTCTGTTAATTCACGAAATGCAGCTTTAACTTCGACCATGCCATCTGGAAAATCGATTACAGGACCGGGAAGTGTAGAGGGTGTACCGTTGCCTTCCGAAACAGCCTTAAAATTGGCTACAGCTGTATCATATGCATCCGAATGACTCCAGTATGAAGTAACCGGGTCGGCAACATATTCATAATGTTCTTTATTAGCTTTGGCTAAAAAACGAATAAGTTGGGGGTCATTATTTATTTCTGATTCGGGTGGTGAAGCGCCGGCAAACATAAAATTTAGACCGATTTGCGTTAACTCATCAAGATTCACAAGTGCCGGGCTGGGTGGTACTTCCTGACCTTCGCATGGAAATACTTCTCCTTCGCCATAAATATAAAAAGGAGGCAAACTGTCGTATCCAAAAGATTGTCCAGGATCATTAATGAATCCAGGAGGGTTATCACCCTGGCCTGGATAAATTTCGACTTTGTGCCTGTAGGTTTCCCAAACCAGTGGATTTTCTATTGAAGTATCCCCAAAGAGCTCATTGTCGTCTGGTATATCCCGGGTTCCAGACATAGCAGGCCAGCTGAGGGCAATAAATTGTTGCCAGGCAAAAAGAGCAGCTTCTTCAAAGCTTGCATTAGCAGCCCCTCCTTCTATATCAGATGGTAATTCGGAACTTATTCTAAAAGCCTGCTGATTGGAGTTGTTACTGTCGCAACCACCAATTAAGATAATAGCAAGAAAGATAGTTAATACCGGCTTAATTAAATTCGGATATACAAACATACGCCCTCCCTTAAGAAATTTATAACAGCCATAAAATCCCATTGTATAATTTTATGTTGTTTTTAACAATACTTTTTTATTATAAAAAATAATTAGTTTAAAGAAAGTTATTTGATTGAGTTCTTATATAACTTCTATTCAAGAAAACTGGCAAGTACTGTTTTCCTGCCAAGCCCTTTAAAAAGTACAGTGATCTTTGCTTTATCCCCCGACCCTTCAACTTTTAGAACTACGCCCTTTCCAAAAGTTTTATGAGTGACGCCCTGGCCTTTTTTAATTCCATCTGACTTGTCGCCGGGGACCTCATCGATGATGTTAAGGTCAACGTCATTACTGTTTACAGCGTATTTAAGCTCTTCACGAGTGTATCTCGGGCCGTATGTTATCTCATAACTGGAGCGGTTTAGAAGATCTTCAGGAAGTTCAGCAAGGAAACGTGATGGTATGGAACCCTGCGTCTTGCCGAAATACCGCCTCTGCGAAGCGCTCGAAAGATAAAGCCTCTGCATCGCCCTTGTTATGCCGACATATAAAAGCCTTCTTTCTTCTTCAAGCTGTTTGAACTCGCCAATAGAGCGGAAATGCGGCAGCAGTCCTTCTTCAAGCCCTGTAATAAATACATACGGGAATTCCAAACCCTTGGCGGTGTGCAGTGTCATAAGTGTGAGCTTATCGCTCTTTTCATCGTACTTGTCCATATCACTTGCAAGCGCGGTCCAGTCGAGAAAATTGTCGAGCGTCTTTTCTTCATCTTCCATGTCGAACTCCCCGGCCAGGTTTACAAGGTCGCTTACGTTGTTGACCCTTTCTTCCTCATTTTCAATAAAGTCGAGATAAGAGGTGTCTTCAAGTACCTGTTCTATAAGTTCCGACGCATTAAGGTCACCTGATAGGGAAATAAGGTTTGTAATCATTTCATGAAAGTTTTTAAGTTTTTGCGTGGTAGCAGGAGAAAAGGTTTTTTTATCCACAGCAATCGCAATCGCATTAAAAATTGAGGTGCTGCTTTCACGTGCGAGCAGTTCAAGGTTGTTGACCGTTACTTTGCCAATACCTTTCATCGGTACATTAATGATCCTTTTAAGACTCAGGTCATCATCAGGGTTTTTAATAAGCCTGAGGTAAGCAATTACGTCCTTTACTTCCATGCGCTGGTAAAAGCCCACGCCACCAATAATCGTATAAGGGATACCGCTCAGGATAAGTTCATCTTCAAGGGCCTTGGACTGGTTGTTGGTCCTGTAAAATATTGCAATATCGTTAAACTTTAGCCCTTTCTCTACTTTCTGTGATTCAATGGTCCTTATTAAATGTTTTGCCTCGTCCTGCTCGTCCATTGCTTCGTAGTAGCTTATAAGCTCGCCGTGTTCATTGTCGGTGTAGAGGTTTTTTTCTTTTCTTTCCAGGTTGTTTTTAATGAGCTCGTTCGAGATATTTAAAATGTTCTTAGTAGAACGGTAGTTTTTTTCGAGTTTAATTACCTTTGTTTTCGAGAAGTCACTTTCAAAGCTCAGGATGTTCTGAATATCGGCGCCCCTCCAGCTGTATATGGACTGGTTGTCATCGCCCACTACAAATATGTTCTGGTTTTTTTCCGCGAGGGATTTCACGATCTGGTACTGGAGGTTGTTGGTGTCCTGATACTCATCGACAAGAATATGTTTGAAACGGTTCTGGTAGAATTCCAGTACTTTAGGATGTTCTTTAAAGAGCTTGGCCGTAAGGCTCAGAAGGTCGCTGAAATCTAGGCCATTATGACGCCTTAGTTCTTCTTCGTAGAGCTCGTAAATGTCCCTTATCTTTTCATCGTGTGTTTCAATCTTAATATCCTTAAGCTGGGAACCGCGGTTTTTAAACCCGTCTATTTTGCCTCTCATTGCACGTGGTTCATATACCCTTTCGTTCAGATCGAGCAGCTTAAGGCAGTCCTTTATAAGGCGTATCTGATCCTGGTCGTCAAAGATTGTAAAATTAGATTTAAATCCTTCCAGGTGTTCAATGTCGCGTTTAAGAATCCTAAGGCAAACTGAGTGGAAAGTGCCCATCCAGAGGCCTTTTATCCCTGATTTTACAAGTTTATTAATCCTTGTTTTCATCTCGTTTGCGGCTTTATTTGTAAAAGTTACGGCAAGTATGCTGTAGGGAGATACATTCTTTTCATCAAGAAGGTAAGCGATGCGGTGAGTGATGGTACGGGTCTTTCCGGAGCCAGCACCAGCAAGAATAAGTAGCGGGCCGTCCGGGTGTGTTACCGCTTCATTCTGTTCTTTGTTCAGTTTCCCTTGTAAAGGCATGGCTTTATTTTAGCCAAGTTGAAAGTAATTTCATTTATTAATTTTGGCTGGGCCGGAAGGATTCGAACCCTCACTTACGAGACCAAAACCCGGTGTCCTACCATTAGACGACGGCCCAATTTAGAGATGATTAATTTACCGAGAATTTTAGTTATAGGCAATGATGGGTTTTTATGTCATTCCCGAAAATGATCAGGGATCCAGTTCAATTTAAAGTAAAATTTGTGTTCTACTAATCAGCAATCCTGTGCCAGCCATGTATACCCTTTAAAAGATAGGTGTTAAAGTCACTGTTGGTTATAAGGTATTTATAAAGTTCCTTTGCATCATTATCATCCCTGAACACAGCAAATATCGATGATCCGCTCCCGGAAATAATCACGGGTTTTGCCTCAAGTGAGAGCATAAGCTGTTTGTACTTTCTCAGCACCGGGTACATCTCGAAAGCCGGCTCTTCGAGGTCACTGAATACAGGCGGCAGTTCTTCAGCATTTAAGAAAACTTCGCTAATTCCCTCGATCTCAATTTCTGAAACTTCCTTTACTACCCCTTCATTCATCCTGTCCCATTTTTCGTAGACCTCTTTTGTTGATACTTCAAACTTTGGGTATATAACGACGTAATTAAAAAGAGGGAAATCAGGCATTGTTGAGACTTTTTCACCAATGCCGCCTACATAAGAGGTAATGCTCCTTATAAAAAAAGCAACGTCCGCCCCGAGCGCGGGAGCAATCCCGAAAAGATCATCTTCACTTAGAGCTTTAAGAAGCCTGTTCATTGCTACCATTACCGCAGCGGCATTGGAGCTGCCGCCGCCAAGCCCGCTTCCTGTTGGGATTGATTTATCTAGTGTGATCTCAACAAGTTTCTCAAGGCCGCTCTTTTCAAGATAGGCTTTTGCCGCTTTATGTGCCAGGTTTGTCTCGTCCTCGGGGACCCTGACCCCTTTGGAAATTATTTCTATACCGCTTCCTTCTGAAACTGTAACAGTTACATGGTCAAAGAGGTT
>CAJHZB010000006.1_pt1 | contig 91717 bp, 93 predicted proteins | sample 9198931 | NCBI WGS metagenome assembly CAJHZB01 (sample SAMEA7708346, study PRJEB35096) | sediment metagenome | biome: marine neritic benthic zone biome [ENVO:01000025]; feature: sediment [ENVO:00002007]; material: shallow marine sediment [ENVO:03000034] sea grass bed [ENVO_01000059] ... | reverse complement strand
TCGCCTATGGTTCATATGCCTTCTATCATAATGCCTGTCAGCAGTACCGTGGAAAAACTTAAGGAAGACGGCACAGCTATAATAAGGTTTGATATAACTGAAATAACCGTAGAAGGCCGTCCCGGATCAAATCCCCAGTTGGTAAGCAGCCTTAAAGATGTATACAGCAGGATTAGTCTTATCTCCTGCACGGGTGAAGTAGACCCCTCCGGCGCTGGTACAAAACCGGAATGTGAGTTTACGGGCGATATGGAACCCGGCCTTGTAAGCAGCGTTAAACAGATGATGGAAACCTCTAACAGTAACTACTTTGTACCTGAGTACCCTGTAGGTATCGGGGCAAAATGGGAGATTACCAACCCTGCCATGGATTCTGGGGGAATGCTGGTTAACTACAAATCTTATCAGAAGCTTGTCAAACTTGAAGGGGACACTGCCACAATAGATGCCACATTAGAAATGAGTGCCGGTGAGCAGACGGTAAAATTCCCTGGTACCGCATTTGACTCTAAAATAATCTCCGTAAACGGAGATGGTTCGAGTAAAATAGATATAAACTTTAATGAACTTCTTCCGCACGGATTTGCAGAATCAAATACAAAAGTAAACACTTCTATGCAGATGCCGGATTCTAAAGAGACCGAAATAGTTACAGATATGGATACGAAAATAAAATTTACGGATTAAATTCCAACCTGCACGTGAACAATATTGCGCTAAATGACATATTTTGTCTTATTGTGCATTCTATTGCAACCCTGAACAGTCCTCTCCCTGGTAATTAAATAAAAATCTACCAATTAAATCGTATATTTAGAAAGCTGTATATGGCACTTTAATTGCATTAATAGTGAAGTATATTAAGAAATTACTATAAATTGAAGGGGAAGTAGATGAAGATTGAACAGTTGCAATATACAAATTCTGATGGCTGGACAGGTAATAATGGGTCAATAAGTGATACTGCTAACCTCCTATATGTTTTTGGGTCCAGGAAATTAATTTCCAATAAAAATAATATTGACCATCTTAGAAATATTTATCCTAATGCAAATTTTATCGGGTGTTCTACATCCGGAGAAATAAGTGGAAGAAATGTTGCAGATGATTCAATAGTGGCAACAGCAATAAAATTTGAAAACACTAATGTAAAAAGTGCCTTTACGAAAGTAGACAATAAAAATGAAAGTTATAGTGCAGGAAAAACCCTGGCCGGGTCCTTTGAACGTGAAGGGCTCAGGCATCTGTTTGTACTTTCCGAAGGAATAAATATTAATGGCGATGAGTTGGTTAAAGGGATGAAGGAGTACCTTGCTGAGGGCGTAAATATAACCGGCGGATTATCAGGCGATGCAGACAAATTTGAAGAAACGGTTGTTATAACAAATGACAGGGTTGAAAGTAAGATTGTGGCTGCTGTTGGATTCTACGGTGATAAAATAAAAATTGGTTATGGGTCTCTTGGCGGATGGGATAGTTTTGGCCCCGAAAGACTGATTACAAAATCAGATGCAAATGTATTATATGAACTTGACGGAAAATCAGCAATTGACATATATAAAAAATATTTAGGAGATTATGCTGACGGGCTCCCTGCAACGGGCCTTCTTTTTTCACTGTGTATAAGAAAAAACCTGGGTGATGAACAGATCGTGCGTACACTGCTCGCAGTTGGGGATAATGAAGAAAGCCTTGTCTTTGCCGGCAATATGCCCGAAGGTTCCTATGCACAGTTTATGAAGGCAAATTTTGACAGGCTGATAGACGGGGCCGCACAGGCGGCAACAAACAGTATGGGTATTTCATCTTTAGAATTTAACCCTGAATTGGCAATACTGATAAGCTGTGTAGGAAGAAAAATGATTCTAAAGCAAAGGGTAGAGGAAGAGATCGAAAGTGTTGACGATGTACTGGGGGCAATTCCCAGTTGACAGGTTTTTATTCATATGGTGAAATTTCTCCCCTTGTAAACGGTGAACCATGTGCACTGCATAACCAGACGATGGTAATTACAGCGTTCTCAGAAAAGTGATATGAAAGATTACCACAGCCTGTTAAAAAGGCAGATAAAACGTAATTTAAAGAGTATTGATAACCTGCCGGAAGAATTTCTAAAGTTTCTAAGCAGTATCAGCAGTGCTTATGAAAGTTTAGATGAGGATCGGAAATTACTCGAGCGTTCACTTGAGCTTAGTTCCGAGGAGCTCCTTACAGTAAATATTGAATTAAGGGCGCTCTTGCAGGTATTACCCGACCTTATATTTATTGTTGATTCCTCAGGGATTATCCTTGACTGCAAGGGGGGTGTTGACTCCGATCTTCTTCTTTCCCGAAATGAATATAAAGAAAAAAACATCATAGATATTCCAATACCTCAAATAAGCAATGAGTTTGAAAAATCACTTGCCGAAGTTGTTAATACCAAAGAAACGGTTTCAATAGAATACAGTCTTGAACTGCGCGGTGAAGAAAAATTTTATGAGGCTAAATTTCTAAAGCTGGATAATCGGCAGGTTGTAATCGTAATAAAGAATATTACCGAGAGAGTAAATACACAGGAAGTTCTTGTCAGGAACTTCAAGGAAATTTCAAAAAAGAACATCTATGAATCTATCATAAGCACCGTTTCACAATCCATACATAATTCATTAAATACCTCCGACATAATGGAATTAGCTGTTGAATCTGTTTTTAAAAAGGTTGAATCAGTTGAATTCATTTCAATTTTTCAGATTGAAGGTGACGATGCGGTATTAAAATCACACTTCGGATATCCTGAGTGGTTTGTAGAAAAAATAAGAAAAGTTAAATCGCCAAAAGGAATAACCTGGCGGTGTATTAAAGAAAAAGAGTCTTTTCATGTAAATAGTCTTGAAGAAAATAAGTACTTAGGCGAAGCCGGAGTAAAAGCAGGTATTCAGTCTTATATTTCGATTCCAATTTTTTTACATAAGAAACCAATTGGCTGTATACATATACAGTCAACGGTAAAAAATGCATTCGATAGGAACGATTTTAATTTTCTCGGAAATCTCTGCCAGCATATAGCAAATTCAATTAATACTTCATTACATGCCAAAGCGCTTAGGGAATCCGAATTACGGTATAAGACACTCTTTGAACAGTCTCCTGATGGTATCTGTATAATTGATAAGGGCATGAAGTTAGTACATTGTAATGAAAGCCTTGCAAATATATTTCAATCCAGCTTTGAAAAGATAATCGGACTCGACCTTAATAATCTTAAAGACAAAGCTTTTGTTCCAGTTATTGAGAGGGCCTTTAATGGTGAGATATGCACGCATACGACATATTATGAGGCCACAACAAGCCAGGCAAAACTCTGGCTGAACGCAAGGCTTGTGCCAATATACGGTAATGACGAAAGCGAAATAATAAGCGTGATAGGCGTTGTCGAAGATATTACCGAGAGAAAAATTGCTGAAACAAAATTAAAAGACAGCGAATCCAGATTCAGGCGGATTGTGGAAAATACAACGGATATTATAGTGGAGGCCAGTTTTGAAGGAAAATTCCTATACTTAAGCCCGAATGCGACCGAGATAATGGGTTACGAACCAGAGGAGTTGTACGGTACAAGCATTTTTGAAAAGTTGCATCCCGATGACCTTGCCCCTGCTATTAAAGAGTTTTCCGGGACAATACAGGATATGAGGCATGGAGAGATGACACTTAGGATGCGTACTAAAAACGGGGACTGGAAATGGCTGGAAATCTCCGGAAGGCCCTATTATACATCTGATAATGAAATTAAATCTATCATTACCGCACACGACGTTACAGATAAAAAGAACCAGGAAGATGAAACTATTAAATTACAGAAACTTGAATCACTCAGCATACTGGCAGGCGGAATTGCTCATGATTTTAACAATATACTTACCGTTGTAATAAGCAACCTCTCACTTGCAGAGATGCACCTTGAAGGTAACTCCGAAGTGAACGAAATGATAAACTCTGCTCAGAGAGCTTCGCTACGGGCAAGTGATCTTACAAACCAGCTTAGAACATTTGCAAAAGGCAGTTCAATGATAAAGCAGCCAATGCTTTTAAACACTTTTCTGGACAAATCGGTTAAGTTTGCATTAATGGGGTCCAATGTGACCAACGAATTAAATTTTACAAATGATGTTGAAGTGGATATTGATGAAAACCAGATAAGCCAGGTCATTAACAATCTGATAATAAATGCCAAGCAGGCTATGCCGAACGGAGGCCATTTAAAGGTGATAACTGATCAGGTTAAGATTGATGAAGATACGGGATTAAGCCTGGATGCAGGTGACTATATTAAATTATCAATTATTGATGAAGGTGTTGGAATTAAAAGTAAAAATCTAAATAAAATATTTGACCCTTACTTTACCACCAAGGAAAAGGGCAGCGGACTGGGGCTTGCAACTTCTTATTCAATTATTCTGAAACATGACGGGCTGATAACAGTCAATTCTGCTTTGGGAGAGGGTACCGAGTGTAATGTATATCTACCATGTAAGCCGGGAAATAATAATAAAGAAAATAAACTTGGTGAAAGCAAAGAGCTAAAAGGGTCAGGAAGATTACTCTTAATGGACGACGAAGAAGGCATTGTAGATACACTCAGCCTGATGCTGAGTAAAATAGGTTATGATGTGGATTCGGTTAAAAACGGCGAAGAAGCAATCCAGGCTTATGACAAAGCAATAGAATCAAATAACTCCTACAGTGCGGTAATACTGGATTTAACAATACCGGGGGGTATGGGTGGTGCGGAAACCGTTCAAAGATTAAAACAGATTGACCCTGATGCATACTGTATTGTCTCAAGCGGCTACTCGGCTGATCCGGTAATTGAGCAGTACAGGGAATTTGGCTTCAGTGACTGTCTCAATAAACCTTTCTCAATAAAGAACCTGAAAGAAGTACTTAATAAAATTAAGGAATTTCATGCAGGCTAATTATTAAGCAAAAAATTTTTATTAACGCCCAGAACTTGAAGGGAAAATAACTATTTTCTTATAGTCACCCTCTACGACTGTTTCAAAAGATATGCCCCTCTCGCGCTTTAACGCGATATAAGCCATCCTTCTCTCGTTTGCGGGCATCCTGTCGAGGATGTACCTTCTTTTGCTCTTTTTGACCTTCTGTACGGCTTCTGAAACACGCTTGTTTACAATTTCTTCCTTCTTGCCGATATATCCGTCCACATCTATGTAAACACGCTTGTCCCTTCCAGTCTCGCAGTCCTTTGCAGAAATACGTCCAACTATGTATTCGAGTGCTTTGAGTGTCTCGCCGCGTTTGCCGATGAGCAGGCCCTTGTCGTCGCTTAGATTAATATCGAGTTTGATTCTGTCTGAAGTTTCGGCAAGTGATACGGTCTGATTTTCAACAAGGTATCCGAGTATGTTTTCGAGCGTCTTTTTTGCCTTAAGCCCTTTTTCACTAACACCATCACTCTTTAATGTGACCTTTACTTTTGCGAGTCTTTCGCCAATACCAAATACACCCTTGGAGCCTTCTTTTATTACTTCAACATCGATGTCGCTTCTTGATACGCCGAGCTCTTCGCAGGCACTGATAGTTGCCTCTGAGACGGTCTTTCCTTCTTTTTCAATTTCTACAGGCATCCTTAACCTCCTTGTACGACATGCATAGTCCGATTGATATAAATTTGCTGGAATATAGAAAGAATATTACTTACAGTCCAATACAGTATCAACCCTGAAGGCAGGCTCCAGAACATCACTGTAAATATAATCGGCATAAACTGCATCATTTTCATTTGTAGTTCCATACTCTCACTTCCGGGCGCCGTCTGCGGCGTCATTTTTTGCGAGATAAACCACGATACGCCCATTAAGAGAGGCAGTATCCTGAACGGGAGTTCATAATCACCAATCAGGGGAATGTTGAAGAGGTGCTCCGGTTCGGCAAGGTCATTTATCCAGAGGAAAGAGCTCTGTCTTACATCAATGGAATAGAGAAGTACGTCATATAGTGCAACGAATACGGGGAGCTGAAGCAGGAGCGGAAAACAGCCGCCGAGACTGCTGAGCGGATTTACTCCGTTATCTGTATAAAGCTTCATAAGCTCTGCGTTCTGTTTCTGTTTGTCTTCTTTGAATTTTTCCTTAAGCGCATCTACTTTAGGTTTTATCGCCTGCATTTTGTTCTGCATCACCTTCATGGACCTCATGCTTTTCAGTGTGAGCGGCAGGAAGAGTACCCTTAATATAATGGTGATAGCGATAATCGATACCCCGTAGTTATGGAACACCGAATTCAGTATTTTGAGGAACTTTAACATTATCTTGGCAAGTATGCCGAGCCATCCCCAGTTTATGGCCTCATTAAGGCCGTAACCTACTACGTCAAGGTTCTTTGACTCTTTGGGGCCAAGGTATGTTTTCCATTTAATAGTGCTGGTATTGCCTGCGTTTATTATTTCACGCGGGTAGTAATACTTTGCATTTAAAAGCTTTTCGCTGTTTAAAGAGCTGTAATTAATAGTAGAGTTGCCGCCGATCTCAGGAATTATTGCGGCAAGAAAATATTTATCGTTTAATCCGAACCAGTTTATCTGCCCGCTGAACTGCTGGGGCTGTTTGGGAAGGCTTGAGACTTTTTCAACTTCATTGTTTACAAGTACTATGAGCTCATCACTGCTGTCGCCTCTTCCCTTTTGTTCGATTACGCCAAATGCTTCAAAACCAAGTCCGTATTCAATTGCATTACCGGACTGGTTGGTAAAAGTCATGGTCTGGTTGAGCAGGTAGTTTTCATGCTCAAACTCGATTGTCTTCGTTAATTTAAAACCCGCCGGGTCAGTATATGTGAGCGTTACGCCTTTATTGGCATCGGTAAGTTCCACAGTGTCGGACCCGCTATAACTAAATGGTATAAGGTATGGAAGGTCTGAGCCCTTTACGTTTACAGTAGTAATCAACTGCTTTTGACCATTAATCAGGTTTACAGGGGGAGAGTTCTTTGCAGTAGTTGCTTTATAGTCCTTTAGCTGCCACTCGATTACCCTTCCGCCCAGTGTATCGATTTTTCCTGTATAGAGGGGGGTGTCTATGGTAATTATTTTACCGTTGTCTTCCCTGGTAAGCTCATCATAGTGGTTTACATTCTGGGCAACATTTGTTACCGGTTCCACAGGTGCCTGGCCTGCTGACTGTTGCTGATTGCCCTGGGCAGGTGTGTTTTGTACGTTTTCAGTTGTCTGCGTGGGTGTAGCCTGCTGCTCTTTCTCAGGATCATTAAAGAAGTATGAAAATCCGAATATAATTACGAATGAAAGAACAAGAAAGAGTACGTAATTTAATGTGAGTTTACTGTTCATGCATAATCCTTATTGTTCAGCAGTCTTTTTTACAACCGGATCATATCCGCCGGAACAAAAAGGATGACACTTAGAGATTCTTTTCAGGCTGTACCAAGTCCCACGTGTTATTCCGTGTTCTACCAGGCAATCCCCGGCATATTCAGAACAACTGGGATAGAACCTGCAGGAATTTGGTAAAAGGGGAGATACTAATGTTTTGTAAATTTTTATGAGAAGTAATAAAATATTTAAAAACAGTTTGTTAATCATCTCAATGCAGATCTGGTGAATCGCCAACCACTTCCCCCACCATCGTCAAATTCCAGCTTGAAATATCTTTATTACAGACAAAAATAATGTCGTTTGAGCCGAATAATGGCTTATTGTGTCTGAAATACTCTCTGAAGATCCTTTTAATCCGGTTTCTTGTGACTGCTTTTGAAGAAACATTTTTGCTTACAATATAACCTATACGTGGATAACCTAAATTGTTCGGACCGTAGATCAGCTCAAAACCCTCTAATCTTAGTCTTTTTCCACCCTTTAATAACTTCAAAAAATCTTTGCTGCTATGTAAAATCTGCTCCTTAGGAAGAAGCAAATTTACATCACTGTTCATTTTTTCCAGCGCTGCACGGTAAGGCTATGCCTTCCCTTTGCGATTCTTCTCTTAAGGGTACGCCTGCCCGCTTTCGTGCTTAACCTCTCGCGAAAGCCGTGCGTCCTCATTCTTTTTTTCACATGCGGTTGATATGTTCTTTTCATTTTCGTAAGCGAGATAAATTAACATTATTTAAATTATTGGTCAAGGATATTGTTTTTTTATTTTCTGCAACATTATTTACACTAAATTGTTTAAATTAAAGCAACAAATAAATTTCGGGATAATATTGCTATAAAATTCTGATATGTTATTAAATTGGTAGTTTCAAAAAAGCAAACTTATACTAAATTTTTCTTTTAAAAAGATTCACAAAATTATCCAGCTACTATTTTAAAAAAATAACTATTATTGATTATACAAAAAAATGAATAATTTTGGGTTTAAAAAGTTTGGGGAAAAGAGGAATAAAAAAATGAATTTATTATACGGAAAAGCGAAGGAATACTATAAAAAAACTGAGTCTTTTGTGGTTAAAATCATTCTATATATAAAAATGTTATACGCTCAGCTGATAAATTTCATTAATATCAAAGCCGGCAAGCTAAAGCCATACTACGTAGTTGCAGCCGGATACGCAGCACTGTCAAGGTCATATGTAATGGACCTTTTTCTAAGGGACTTACTGAGTTATCTGAGCAGTAAATGGGACGGTATCGATTTTAACAAACCCTACCAGCTCTCTTCAAAGCACGGCATTGCCTATGTATTTTTAATAGTGATAGCACTTAATCTTACAGGATTTAATATCCTGCTCAGCAGCAACAGCAGCAAGGGGCCTCATGATAATGGAATGAATTTCCTTAAAACGGTCAAAATTGATAAGAATAATTCAGAAGAAAGTTACAGCCTTATTCCTGAGCTTGAAATATTTCAGCAGATTATAAGACACTCTGATATGGACCAGCACCTTGCACTTAAACTTGCAAGTATCATTAATAGTGAGAGTATAAAGTACGATATAGACCCCTACCTTATACTTTCTGTTATACAGGTTGAAAGCAGGTTTTCCCCAAAGGCGGTTTCACATAAAGGAGCCAGGGGCCTTATGCAGCTTATGCCCACTACCGGAAGATACGTTGCTAACAAATACGACCTGCCGCTTAAGAACACAAGGTCACTTTTTGACCCGGTAACCAATATCAGGCTTGGCGTTGCTTATCTTTCATACCTTGAAAATATGTACGGTAATATGGACTATGCACTGTTTGCTTATAATCACGGGCCTAAGAAGACCAAGCAGATTAAAAAAACATTCAGCAAAGCAAAACCATATTATGTAAAAGCCGTAATGAATTTTAAAGAGTTTCTCGATAACGAAAGGCTTGTTACCGAAAGTTAAACTGATCTATACTTTTTCGCCCCCTTTTTAAACATTATAATTGACTTTTACGTCAAATTTTGCTAATAATTAAACTCTTTAATAATTACAAAAAAGGCAGGTTTTGGCGCAAAATATGATTCTGGAAGGCTTAAAATTAATGGTCCTTGGTATGGTCATTGTTTATATTTTCCTGATTGTACTGATGATTTTTGTATTCTTGTCATCAAGAATATTCAAGGGAAGGGCAATGGCAACACCTTCTCCCGGAGTAAGTGCCGTTTCAAAATCAGCTGATGAACTTGTTGCAGTTTTGTCAGCAGCAATTTCTTCTTACCGAAGTAAAAAAAGTAAAAAGTAGGTTGGTGATATGAAAAAGATTTTATTTCAGGATACGTCTTTCAGAGACGGGTTTCAGTCGTTCTTCGGGGCCAGGGTGTTAACGGAAGATTTCATTCCTGCCGTTGAAGCAGCAGCTCATGCAGGTATTACACACTTTGAAGCAGGGGGCGGGGCAAGGTTCCAGAGCCTTTTCCTTTACTGCGGAGAATCCGCATTCGATATGATGGACAAATTCAGACAGGCCGCAGGCCCTGATGCAAATCTTCAGACACTTGCCAGGGGTATTAATGTAGTCGCCCTGTCGCAGCAGCCAAAGGACATGATAGACCTCCATGCCAGGATGTTTAAAAAACACGGCATTACACACATAAGAAATTTTGATGCACTTAATGATGTAAGGAACCTTGAATACTCGGGCCAGTGTATTAAAGATGCGGGGCTTCATCACCAGGCAGTGGTTACACTGATGGAACTTCCCCCTGGATGTTCAGGTGCGCATGATGAAGATTTTTATATTGACAGGTTAAAACAGATTCTTGATTCAGGACTTCCTTATGATTCAATCTGTTTTAAAGACGCGTCAGGTACTTCTCACCCCGATAAAATTTATAAAACAATTAAAGCCGCAAGGAAACTCGTAGGTGATGACACTATTCTCTGGCTCCATACACATGAAACAGCCGCCCAGGGAGTCTACCAGTACATGGCAGGTATTAACGGAGGAGTTGACGGTATATGCGTGGCAAGGGCCCCCGTATCCGGCGGAACAGGACAGCCCGACCTTATTTCCATGTGGAACGCACTAAAGGGTACGGATTACACACTTGATATTGATGTAAATAAAATACTTGAAGCAAACGCAGTATTTACGGAGCAGATGAAGGATTACTATTTTCCACCTGAAGCATTAAAGGTATCTTCAGAGGTTTTACTGTCACCTATGCCGGGCGGAGCATTGACGGCAAACACAATGATGATGAGAGATACGGGCACACTGAAACTTTATCCACAGGTGATTGAAGCAATGTCCGAATGCGTGGCAAAAGGCGGTTTCGGAACATCCGTGACCCCTGTTTCACAGTTTTATTTTCAGCAGGCTTTTGCAAATGTAACGCAGGGCCCATGGAAAAAAATAACAGACGGATACGGCAATATGGTGCTGGGTTATTTTGGAAGGACGCCTGTAGAGCCCGATCCCGAAGTAGTAAAGATTGCAGAAGAGCAGATGGGAAAACCAAAATTTGACGGTAACCCGCTTGATATTCTGGAGCCGGGTATCCCAAAGGCCACAGCTATACTTGAAAAAGAAGGACTTGAAGTAACTGATGAAAATATTTTTATCGTCGGAGCACTCGAAACCCCGGGTGGTAACAAAGGGCTCGAATTCCTGAAAGGCGATTTCACAATTAATGTAAGAAAAAATGTCGAAGAACAGGCAGCAAAGGCTTCAGCCCCGGCAAAAAGCACTGGCGGCCCGGAGAATTTCGTTGTAACGGTAAACGGCAAAGACTATAACGTATCCGTAAAAGAAGGAACAGCGGACGTTCAAAGCTACCAGGAAGTAAAAAAAGTTGAACAGAAGGACCAACCGGCAGCGGCAGCCCCTGCACCTACGGGTGATGTAGTAGAAGTTACTGCAAGCGTTCCGGGTAATGTATACAAGGTTGCTGTTAAAGTCGGGGATACGGTGAGTGAAAATGATACGCTTGTTGTTCTTGAGGCGATGAAGATGGAAACACCAGTAGCATCCCCTGTAAACGGCGAGATTGTGTCAATTGATGTTGAGCAGGGCGGTGTGGTTGAGGCAGGCCAGAGACTCCTTACAATCAGCAGTTAATACTTATGAATAGAACCTTAATAATACTGATATTATCGGCAGTACTGATGAGTCTGTTCGCAGGGCGGGCTGTTTATGCTGCGCCTTCGCAAAGCGAATCGCAGCAGGTTGCCGGGGTTGAAATAGAACAGCAAAAGCAGCTGACACTCCCTGGTTTTTCAGAACTTATATCCAACATTGCAAATTCTACCGGTATAAAAGGTTTTATCGAAGGCAATAAAGAATCATGGACGGGTGGGCTTGGGCGCATCCTGATGATAATTGTAGGGTTTTTGCTTTTATACCTTGGGATTGCAAAGAAATTTGAACCACTCCTGCTGGTTACTATTGCATTTGGCTGTATTCTTTCGAATATACCGCTTGCAGGGATAAGTGAACCGGGCGGAATAATCTATTACATATATGATATTGGAATAAAAACGGGAATTTTCCCACTTATAATTTTTATGGGTGTTGGAGCATTAACAGATTTTGGCCCGCTTCTCGCAAATCCCAAGACAATACTTCTTGGCGGTGCTGCCCAGTTTGGTATTTTCAGCACACTGGTAGGAGCGCTTGCGCTTACGCAGTTTGTACCGGGCATTGATTTTTCATTTAAAGATGCAGCATCTATCGGTATTATCGGAGGTGCAGACGGCCCGACGGCTATTTACCTGTCTTCCCAGTTATCACCGAGACTACTCGGGGCAATATCAATAGCCGCTTATTCATATATGGCACTTGTACCGATAATTCAGCCCCCGATAATGAGGCTGCTTACAACAAGCGAAGAAAGAAAAATAAGGATGACCCAGCTAAGGCCGGTAGGAAGGACAGAAAAAATTATTTTCCCGCTTATTGCCCTTACGCTTTGCGCACTACTCCTGCCTTCAGCGGCCCCGCTTATCGGCTTTTTTATGTTCGGTAATTTAATGAGGGAGTGCGGTGTTGTTGAAAGGCTTTCTGATACTACTCGTAATGCTTTAATCAATATTACAACAATATTCCTTGGGCTCGGGGTTGGTTCGCAGCTGCTTGCCGACAAGTTCCTAAACGTGGAAACACTTGGAATACTTTTCCTTGGAATAATTGCATTTAGCATTGGTACTGCTTCAGGGATATTGATGGCAAAGCTTATGAATGTGCTTTCATCTACAAAAGTAAACCCGCTAATTGGTTCAGCCGGAGTATCCGCTGTACCTATGGCCGCAAGAGTATCTCAGGATATGGGAGCCAAGGAAGACCCTCAAAATGTGCTTCTTATGCATGCAATGGGACCAAACGTGGCAGGTGTTGTGGGTTCGGCAGTTGCAGCAGGGATGCTACTTGCCGTTTTTCAGTAGTATTTACTGGAGAGAGATGTTTCCTGATTCTCCTGAAGCTTTCGCCGATATATCAAACCACTTAAAGTTTAAAAGTTTAAGACTGCTGTTTGCGGATGTAAGGTCTTCTTTTTCAATATATTCGATTATCTTCCCGATTTCACCGACAGAGTCTTCATTTTTCATGGAATCAGGTTCTATAAAATTACAGATCTCGCCGTAGTTGAGCATAATAACGCCATTATCAGAAAATCCTTTAATCCATTCCCTCATATGTGATACCCCTTCTGTGACAAAAGAAAGGTTTTTTAGCTCGGGGTATTTTCCAATGTCAGTGTTGGAGCCGTTTATTTTCTCGGACAGCACTTTGTAGGTACTTTCTAATCTCACGAGGCTGCTGGTCAGGTCTGAACTGTAGTAAATAGCGTCGTGATGAACTGCCCCAAAACCCGTATGGGTATAGAAATAGCTTTTCTGGGCGCTGTCGAATATAAGAAACCACTCAAGCGGTATATGGTTGTCACACGCCATTATGTTGAGATTTACTTCTGTGCCAATGGGGCATATAAAGTAATTCTCTTCCTTGTCTTTTGTGAAGAAACAGTCCCTGATATGTTTTTTATCAAGGCCGAGATGGGCCGAAAGGGACTCTCGGAAATCTTCATACTCCTGGCCCCACCAGGATGATTTAGGCGTTGCCGGGGCGTCCCAGTACTTCTCATAAAATTCAACGTATTCCTTCCAGTATCCGCCGTTTTCTTTTATGGAGTTTATGTCCTCGTATACCATCAGTACTGCCTGTGCCATTCAATAAAGTTAAATGAAAAAATAAGTTTCGCAAACTGGAGTAGGTATAATAGTGCGGAAGGAGAAATATTAGTATGAAACTCAAAGGAAAATCAGCAATTGTAACAGGCGGAGGCGGTAAGGGAATCGGCGCAGCTACGGCACTCCTTTTTGCAAGGCACGGCGCAAACGTACTTATAAACGGTACCCGTGAAGACAGGCTCATAGAACTGGTTGAGCAAGCTGCCGGGGAAGGGCTGGAAATCAAATATGTACTGGGGGACGTATCAAATGAAGAGGACTGTATCAATACCGTAAACACAGCTGTTAATGAGTTTGGCGGGCTCGATATACTTTTTAATAATGCGGGCATCCTGGTACCCGGCATAACACATGAAGTTGATGCAGATACTTTCAGAAAAATAATGGATGTAAATGTTACGGGTACTTTCTTAATGTCCAAATACGCAATAATAGAGATGTTGAAAAACGGCGGGGGTGCAATTGTGAATAACTCGTCGACAGGCGGCCTCAAGGGATTTCCGGGGCTTGCTTCCTATACCGCTTCAAAGGGTGCGGTCTGTATACTGACAAAAACCATGGCACTTGACTATGCGGACAAGGGAATAAGGATAAATGCCGTATGCCCGGGGGGTGTGTGGACACCAATGATGGACAGGTTTATAGAAAGGGCAGAGGACAAAGTTGCAGCTGAAAATTACATGACCTCTTTTTATCCTATGGACAGGCTTGGTGAAGATTCGGAGATAGCTAACGCCGTTCTTTTTCTTTGTGATGATAATGTAAAATTTATGACCGGGACAATGTTATCTGTTGACGGGGGATTCATTGCCAAGTAATTTTTTGTGAGACAATGCCAAAAAGATTACCGGAACTGGAAAAAATACTTGCCGAATGTTCGGAACTGCTCGGCCAGGCCGCACATGTGATCAGGGAGTCTGAACTTGAGGATATTCGTGAAAATATTCACAGGATTGCCTATGCTCTAAGGAACCTTAACGAAATAAGGCTCCAGATATATAAACATAACCCATCATTACAGCCGGAAATTATTACAGAAAGCCTGAAAGACCCTGAAACAAATAAGATCTTTGCAAGCCTGATTATGGAAGCCGAGGAACTTTGCAGGGAAGGGAAGTATGATCAGGCATTAAAAATTTACGAAGAATATATTATCAGTTCCCCACCTGAGTTTTTCCAGAAACTCGCAAGCGCGGAGCTAAAAAGAATTAAGAGTTTTTATTCCTGATATTTATTTAAAAAAATACCCATAATTTCTTTGACTTTATAACTATATTAAATTATAATTGAGAACTTTTCTCAATTAGGTGAAGGTAAATTAATTTTATGTCACACTTTCCATGTGCAAAAGAAATGGATGCAAAAGAGGTATTAAAGGAAAAGGGGCTTAAGTCTACTCCCCAGAGGCTTGCCGTGCTTCATGTGCTTCATGAAAGCTCCAAGTACCTGACAATAAACGATATTTTGGACAAAACAAAGAAAATACTTCCCAATACAGGACTTGCAACTATATACAGGACACTCGACATACTTGTAGATATAGGACTGATAACAAGATTGCATTTTGAAGACGGATGCCATACCTATGCATATTCTTCAGACAGTCATGGGCATCATATCGTCTGTACTTCCTGCAATAAAATCCTGGATTTTGCAGAATGCCCTTTTGAGGACTACATTGAAAACCTTTCATCTAAAACAGGATTCAAAATAAAAAACCACTTTCTCCAGCTTTTCGGGGAATGTAGCGAGTGTAACGGGAGTACGAATTTATAATGACCGAGTTCTTTTCACAGTTTTCAAAAGAGTTTTACATAATACTTAGTGTGCTTATTGTAAGCCTGATCTCTATATTCACTATTTTTGCGCTGTATTTTAACAGTAAAAAGTACAACAAGATTATAATACTGATGATCAGCCTTGCGGTAGGGACCCTACTGGGGGAAGTTTTCCTTCATATTCTCCCGGAATCATTTGAGAAACAGGGATTTTTAAAGACCGGCCTTCTGGCACTTTTTGGTTTGCTGTCATTTTTTATCCTTGAAAGGTATTTACTCTGGAGAAATCTGAAAAATAAAAACAATTTAAAAACCGTGGGCCAGATGAGCCTTTTTGCAGACGGGATATGTAACTTTACAGACGGATTTATTATAGGAGCTGCATACCTTGTAAGTATACCGCTCGGCGTTGCAACAACATTTGCAGTCTGTATTCACGAGATACCCCAGGAAGTAGGGGAATTCGGGATCCTTATTAAGTCCGGTTTTTCAAAGACCCAGGCCATACTGTTTAATTTTGCATCAGCATCAATTGCAATAATCGGGGCTTTAATTGCAATATATATTGGGTTCAGGTTCAGCAATACTTCACACCTGATTATAGCATTTGGGGCCGGAGCATATATCTACATATTGGGTTTTGGGCTTTTTCCGCTTCTAAGAAAAGAGTTTAAAAGCTCAAGGGCAGCTGCACATTTCCTCGCCATTGGTATCGGGCTCGGAATAATGCTTCTGATTTCCTGCGTGGAGTGATTAGATATTACTATGAAAACCTTATTGATAATACTTTTTTTCTCATTAATAGCCGGCCAGGGTTTTCACAACCATATAGTATCGGACTATATTGATAGTTTACAGATACTCTCGACTGACTATCATGAAGAACACTCAGGGCAGGAATGCCCGGCCTGTATGAGCTCTTCCGGTAAAACATTTCTAATTACAAAAAAAACAGATGGAATTTTTCACTTTATAAAGTTTTCTTATAAGTCCCCGGACCAATTATTACTACAAGATAATTTTCTAAACAACTCTATTTCCTCCCGCGCACCTCCAAAAGCCTGAGTATTTTTAAAGGCTTATTTTTACAAATCCGTTTTATACGGAAAATTTGGAGGTGAATTAAATGATTAACTGCAATAGTATTGCGTTAATATTCCTATTTACATTTTTAATTTTTTCTATATCTGCGGGGAACACTGCTGCTGCAGATACCGAAATCGAAATGCTTAAAAAGCAGATGAAGCAGATGGAAAAAAATATGAATTTAATGAACCAGAAGATTGTTGATCTGGAAGAAAAGAACAGAAAATTGGAAACCGAGGCCCAAAAAGACAGGGTAAGGGTAAAAGAAGAGGTAGTAGTTGAAGAACAGGCTGATATAGTAGTAGAACCTGAGCAACCCGGTGGGCAGACATTTATGGGCAGGGCGTTCCAGACTTTTAACCCCGAAATAAGTGTTATAGGTATATTTGCAGCCGCGTATTATTCAAATGACGACCCGGTGGTTTTTGCCGAGATAGACCCACAGGACACAGGTGTGAATCTTCAGGAAATAGAGCTCGGTTTTCAGTCGGTAGTAGATTCTTATTTTAGATTCGACGCCTTTTTCCCGGTTACCGAAGAAGGCATTGAAATTGAGGAAGCGTACGGAACAACATTACTTTCGCTCCCTCTTAATTCCCAGTACAGAATAGGTAAGATGAGAGCAAAATTCGGCAGGATAAACCAGCTTCACCGTCACAGTCAGAACTTTGTAACACTTCCCATGGTTGCAGCTGAATTTCTCGGTGAGCACCTTAATCCCACTTCAATTGAGGCTAGCTTCCTGATACCCGTACCATGGTATATGGAACTGAGCGCTTCAGGAGGCAGCCCGGATGTTGAGACTGCTTCTTTTGCAAGGGACGAAGACGGCAATAATCTCGGAAGGCTTCTTTATGTTTTTCATTTAGCAAATTTCTTCGAACTTAGTGACTCTGTTGGCATGTCACTTGGGGGGTCATACGCAACGGGATCAAACGGTACGGAACCAGGCAACAGGACAAACCTCTACGGGGTGGACTTTTTTGCCAAGTACAGGCCGCTTGCATCACATCCTTACCAGGAACTCCAGCTGCAGTCGGAGTTTATGTACAGGGACGCGCAGACAGCTGAAGGTGACCAGGGTGACTGGGGCCTTTATGCACAGGCTGTGTACAGGTTTGCAAAAAGATGGAACGCCGGAGTACGCTACGGTATCACAGACACGAATGATCCTATCTCACCCGAGGAAGAGCTGGTTGAAGTTGAAGCAGAAGAGGAAGAAGAACATGGACATGAGGACGGTGAACTTGGGCTGTTTGGTAAGCAGTACAGGGTATCGGGCATGTTGACTTTTAATCCGACTGAATTTTCAAGGATACGTCTCCAGTATGACTACCTGAACCAGGACTTTGCAGAAGACCAGCACGGACTGTTCCTGCAGTTCCAGTACGCTATAGGTGCCCATGGAGCACATCCATATTAAAAGAGGTGATAAATAATGAAAAAACTTAAAATAACATCAGTAACTATCAGTTTATTTCTTACAATATTCGTTTTTTCAAGTTCAGCTTTAGCAGAACTAAATATTGTAACAACAGTCCCGGACCTCGCTGCAATAGCAAAGGATATCGGGGGTGACAATGTAAATGTAAAGAGTCTTGGCAGGGGTTATCAGAACCCTCACTACGTGGATGCCAAGCCGAGTTACATAGTTGACCTAAACAAGGCCGATTTGCTTATATACATAGGCCTCGACCTTGAGATTGGCTGGCTTCCTATTTTGGTAACCGGTGCAAGGAATTCAAAAATAAACAGCCCGAATTTTGACGGCAACCTCGATACTTCAACTCTGGTACCTCTCATGGATGTTTACCAGACCAAAGTCGACAGGTCGCAGGGTGATATACATCCCGGGGGGAACCCACATTTTCTGCTGGACCCCAGGAGGGCCATAATCGTTGCAAACGGTATTGCAGAAAGGTTGTCTGAACTTGACCCGGAAAATGCTTTGAGCTATGAAACTAATCTTACTGGATTTACAAACAAGCTTGAAGCAAAGATTATTGAATGGGACAAAAGTCTCGATCCATACAGAGGTACTAAGATATTTACCTACCATAAGTTATGGACCTATTTTATTGACTGGGCAGATTTTGTGGAAAAGGGGACTATAGAACCCAAGCCGGGCATTCCTCCTTCACCGAAGCATGTAGCAGATTTGATTAAGATAGCTGAAAACTCCGATGTAAAACTGGTTTTGTCCGCTAACTACTATCCGAAGAAAACAGGGGAACAGATAGCAAAGACAGCAGGTATACCATTCCTTTCGCTCCCGGCACAGGTAGGTGGCGAGAATGGGATAGATAGTTATACTTCGCTCATAGACAATATTGTAAACAGTATTACATCAACTCTTAAAAAAGATTTAATGGCAATTAATGAATGTACTTATCAAACTCGATGATGTCTCAATAGGTTTTGGCAAGACCCCTATTATCAAGGGGATTGACCTTACCTTAACATCCGGTCAGTTTTGGGGCGTAATCGGCCCCAACGGGGGAGGTAAGTCCACTCTGTTAAAGACAGTTATAGGACTTACCGAACCACTTGCCGGAAATTATAAAATTAAAGAGGGCCTCAGGTTTGGGTATGTTCCTCAGCATGAAAAGTATGACAACCTTTTTCCTGTCTCTGTCGAAGAGATGGTAACGATGGGAAGGTATTCCATGGTTCCGTTCAGCAAAAAGCTGAAACAGGAAGACAGGGAAGCAGTAAGGATTTCCATAGAAAAGACCGGTATCTCAAAACTTTCAAAAAAAGTGTTCAGGGAACTGTCCGGTGGTGAAAAACAAAAAGTCCTGATAGCAAAGGCTATTTGCGGAAATCCGGATGTGCTGGTTCTTGATGAGCCCACTTCATCACTTGATCTGAAAGGTGAGGCGGAGGTGATGTCTCTTATACAAAGTTTAAAAGATGAATTAAACCTTACTGTTATAATGGTAAGTCATTTTGCTGACACAATAAGAAAATATGCAGACAGTGTAATCCTGGTTGACAAGGACAGAGATATTTTACTTAATTGCAGCATAGATGATGCAGTATCTAATCAACATGTAAAAAGATATTTCGGCCTGCAGTCCTAAAATGATATGGACATTTTTATAGAGTTTATACAAAGCTATTTTCTATGGAAGTCCCCGATGCTGGTTGCAGCATTCGCAGGCGCAATCTGCGGTTTTACTGGGGTCTACGTAGTTCTTAGAAGGGTTGTTTTCGTAAGCGCCGCCCTTACACAGGTAGCCGGATTTGGTGTTGTTCTTACGTTTTACCTTCAGTCACTTTTTTTAAGCAGCCTGGTTTCCCATATTGACCCGTTTATTTTCTCCATTTTTGTTACAGTGCTTGCAGCACTCTTTTTCTCACTCAAAAAAGACTATATGCCCATATCAATGGAAGGTGTTATAGGGTTTACTTTCCTGATATCTTCTTCGCTGATCATTATTCTTTCTGACAAGATCGTCCAGGGACACCATGAAATCCACAATATTCTGTTTGGTAGTGCTGTTGTTGTGGAGCCTGACGAGGTTATTATTGTTCCACTGGTTTCAATTGCAGCATTTATTATAAATTATCTTTTATTTAAGGACTTTATATTCGTTTCTTACGACAGAGAGACTGCTGAACTTTATAAATACCCAGTTAAATATATAAACCTCGTATTTTTTATTATGCTGGCGGTAATTCTTGCGATTACGACAAGGGCACTTGGGGCGCTTACGGTTTTTTCACTGCTCGTTCTCCCTGCACTCTCAAGTATGTACATTAGCAGAAATCTTCTAAGAATTTTTATACTGTCTTCGGTCTTTGGGCTTTTTTCTGCAGTGGCCGGGTACTTCTTTTCATTTATTTTCTCTTTGCCAACTGGTGCAACAATGGCTTTTACAGCATCCTTAATATTTATTTTTTCATATATTAGGCACGAATTATTTAATAATTCATAAAGTCACAGGTATTTTAATTAGTGAGTCGAATTAATCTTAATGATTTTTTGCAATGGTAAATAATCTCCCGCTTCTAAAAGTAGAAAAACTAAAAAGGACTTTTATATCTCCTGACGGGGAATCAAACCTTATACTCGATATCCCCACGTTTAAAATAAGGGCCGGCGAACACATTGGTATACAGGGTAACAGCGGATCCGGGAAAACAACTTTTTTAAACCTTCTGGCGGGGATACTAAACGCTGACAGCGGCAGTGTAACCTTTGATTCACGCGAACTGACGCTGCTATCAGAGTCGGAGCGGGATGTGCTGAGGGCAGAGAGCATAGGGTATATATTTCAGACCTTTAACTTACTGCAGGGATACACTGCACTTGAAAATATCCTGCTTGCCATGATGTTTGCCGGGGGGCCTGACAATGACTACGCTTCGGACCTTCTTGAAAAAGTCGGCCTCGGCCACAGGATGGACTACAAACCCTCCCAGCTCTCAGTAGGCCAGCAGCAGAGGGTGGCCCTCGCAAGGGCACTTGCAAACAGGCCAAAGATTGTCCTTGCGGACGAACCAACCGGCAACCTTGATTACAAGAGGGCAAAGCAGGCAGTGAAGCTTATAAAAGAGCTGTGTATTTTAAACGGGGCAGCGCTCGTATTTGTGAGTCATGACCTAGATGTACTTGATGATTTTGATACTGTGCTTGATTTTACAATATTAAACAGGGCGTACTCGATCTAATAAGAAATGAAAAAGATTTTTTTTATAATTAAAAAAAGTTTACTTCAGCATAAGTTATCAACAGTGATAACAATACTTTCCGTAGCCCTTGCAGCAGCGCTTGTCATGTCGGTATTCAGTATCAGGGACCAGGCAGAATCCGCTTTTACCGGCGGGCCGGTAGGTTTTGATGCAGTACTGGGGGCAAGAGGGAGCCAACTGCAGCTTGTACTAAACACAGTTTTTCACCTCGAAACCTCACCGGGGAATATCCCCTGGGAAGAGTACGATAAACTTAAAAAAAACAGCAGCGTCGAACTGGCTGTACCTTATGCAGTCGGAGATAATTACGAAGGCTACAGGATTGTCGGTACTTCGCCCATGCTGTTTGAAGGGTTTGAATACTCTAAAGGAAAAACCTTTGAGTTTAAGAGCGGTAAGGTTTTTGACCCGGAACACAGGGAAGCCGTAGTCGGAAGTTACGTTGCCCAGAAGACAGGGCTTAAGAAAGGATCAAAATTCAGTGCTTCGCATGGAATCTATTTAGACAAAAAAAACGTACACCGGGACAAGTATGAGGTATCCGGCGTTTTAAAACCCACTAATTCACCATCCGACAGGGTTATATGGGTGCCGATCGACCAGTTTTATATGACCGAAGGCCATGTCCTGAGGGGAGCTGGGCAAGACTATGAGGCGCATGTTCACCATCATCCAGAGGATATACCGGACCAGCATAAAGAGATAAGTGCAGTTATGCTTAAGCTTAATAACCCTGCATCCGGGTTTAAGCTTGCAACTCAGTACAACAGGGAAGGTAAGGACGTAACTCTTGCCTGGCCTATTGCCACCGTTATGGCAGAGCTTTTTGAAAAGATCAGATGGGTAACAAAAATACTTACCCTTGTAGCTTATATTGTAATTGCCGTCGCGGCTGGTTCTATTTTAGCAAGTATTTACAACACCATGAATGAAAGGAGAAGGGAGTTTGCAATACTGCGGGCGCTGGGAGCTAAAAAAGGGACCGTTTTTTCATCAGTTGTTCTCGAAGCTGTAACAATAAGTTTTATTGGTACGTTAATAGGTTTTCTTTTCTACTTTATACTTATGATGTTTGCCTCGTATGTTATAAGGAACCAGACAGGTGTTGTGATTGATATATTAAACATGCACCCGGTACTGATAATCGCCCCTGCCGTAATGATAGCACTCGGTGCCCTGGCCGGCATCATACCTGCTTATAAGGCTTATAAAACGGAAGTTGCAGGCAGCCTTTCTCCCAACAGCTAAGATATTATTTCTTTTGTAACCTTATTTATAAAATTACAGTTTAAATATTGTAATGAATGATTATATTTTTATTGAGAGACGATGCTAAAATCTATTCCTGTAACGAAAATCCTTCTTGTGCTTGTCATACTGTTTGTTTTTATGCTCGGCGTAAACTATAAGCCGGTTGAAAAGCTGGACTATTCAAAATTAGAGGCACTGGAAGTTGTAGACGGGGCCACAAACGTGAGCTTTAAGTTCCTCGGGGGTTTTGATTACAGCGCAGACAAGGAGATACCGGAACCCGTAATGGTACTTAACGGAGAACTGGTACAGGTGACGGGCTATATGCTCCCTGTGGACTTTGAAGACGGAAGGGTAAACAGTTTTCTTCTTATGAACAGCAGGCTTGCGTGCTGCTTTGGCGTTATGCCGAGGGAAAATGAGTTTATTTATGTTGAAATGCCGGACGGTATGACAACGAAGTTTATGACCGATATACCCATAAATGTCGCTGGAAAGCTTGATATTGGCGGCGGCAACCTTGTCGGGAGCCTTTACACAATAGATTTGCTGAGTATTAAAGAAGCAGATAATTTTTAGAATTTACTTGCATTCTATATATATTTCTGCATAATAATCTTCTCTTTTTAATGTATTTGGAGTTTACAATGGGAAAATCAGAAAACAGGGTGTTGGTAAAACTTAAAAGTACCGAAAGCCCATATATCTATTACACAAAGAAAAACAAGAAAAATACCGAGGACAGACTCGAACTAAAAAAATACGACCCAGTGATCAGAAAGCACGTTCTTTTCAAGGAGTCCAAGTAGTACGGAGTATTAACAATGGCCAGGAAATGTGATCTAACAGGAAAAAAACCATTAGTAGGGAACCACGTCTCACATGCAAACAACAAGGTGAAACGCCGTCAGAACCCTAACCTTCATACTAAAAGGATCTATATTCCTGAACTTGAAAAATACGTAAAGCTCAAGATCTCAAACCGCGCCCTGAGAACAATCAATAAAAAAGGACTTCTTAATTTCCTGAAAGACGAAGGCCTTACTTTAAAAGATATTTCCTGAGCCTTAATCTAAACCTATTTTTTCCAAAACAGCGGGGTAATAAGCACGAGAATTGTGTAAAGCTCCAGCCTTCCTATAAGCATTAAGAAACAAAGATAAAATTTAGTAAATCCCGATAGAAACCCATAGTTTTGGGAAGCACCTACCTCTGCAAATCCGGGGCCTACGTTTGTTATCGCAGCGGCAGACGCGGATATAGAGCCAAGAATGGACATATCCTCGGCAAAAGAAATTATCAGGACCGATACAACAAAAATAAATATAAACAGCAGGAAGAAACTCGTAATACTCGATACGATGTCCCTGTCCACAACATGGGAATTAATCCTTACAGGAAGAACTGCCCTTGGTTTTATCAGTGAATTAATTTCCCTGTATCCTTTCTTGATCAGTACCAGGATCCTGAGTGATTTTATAGAACCTGAGGTGGACCCTGCACAGGCCCCTATAAACATAAGGGTAAAGATCATAAAAATTGCAAAATTAGGCCAGTGGTCGAACTCTGATGTATGAAAACCACTTGTAGTAATTATAGAGATCACCTGGAACGAAGAGTATCTTATGGCATCTTTTAGGTCCATAAGATGATTTACCATCAGGTCAAAAACTATGAAGCAGGTAAATGTAATAATCAGTATTAAATAAAACCTGACCTCGGATCCCTTGAAGACGTTTAGCTGTTTACCGGTAAACAGGCGGTAAAGCAGTACGTAGTTTAAACCGCTGAGAAACATAAATACCATAACTATAAGCTCTACCCAGCCGTTATTAAACCCCGAGATACTTGCATTTTTAACTGAGAACCCCCCCGTAGCTAGAGTAGAGAAGGCAGTGGTTATAGATTCAAATACCGAAATGCCCGCCATGTAGAGCAGAACAAAACATACTATCGACATAATTACATATACCGACCATAGTTTCTTGGCAGTTTCTGAAATTCTTGGGGTCAGTTTTTCTGTCGTTGGCCCGGGTGCTTCATGGCCCATCAGCTGCATACCGCCAACGGAAAGCCTTGGCAGAATAGCAATTGCCAGGATGATAATACCCATACCGCCAAGCCACTGCGTAAAACTTCTGTAAAACAGAATTCCGTGCGGCAGAGATTCAATCTCCGATAATACTGTGGCCCCGGTAGTTGTGAAACCTGAAAATGATTCAAATATGGCATCAGCCGGGTGTGTGAATACATCAAGCAGCAAATATGGTAGTGATCCGAAGAGGCAGGCCAGCACCCAGCAAAGAGCCGCTATTAAGAACCCCTCGCGCCTGTTAATTTCTTTTTGCTCGGCGGATTCCTTCGTTATGATCTCAAGTACATAACCCGTTACAGTGGTTATAAAGGAAGTGAAAATAAAACCAAACAGTTCATTGTCCCCGTAGACCAGGGAAATGACTGCCGGGATCAACATTAAGAACCCAAAATACTTCAGAAAGTTGCCGACAACATAAAATGTAAGCCTAAAATTCATTACGGTTGTTTTTTATTATAGATTCCTTTTACAGAATTAAATAATAATACTATCGATTTAATATACAATTTATATTAAAAATCCAGTAAATACGTAAGTATAAGCGGAATTGTAATAAGGGACACAATGGTCCCGGCCATTATGATGGATGCCACAGTCTCTGCGTCCTTTTTGTATTTTGCTGCCAGCACGAAGTTAAACACTGCCGGGGGCATGGAAGATTCCAGTATCATAACCTTTGCTGCTATACCCTCGAGATTAAAAAGACCGACGAAAAACAGGCCCAGGAAAAAGCCCAGGAAAATTCTGAGCGAACCAAACAGGAACGAGAGCCAGACTTTTGTAAGCCTGAGTTCAGAGAGCTTATAACCGAGCGCAAACATCATAGCAGGGATACTTATATCGCCCAGCAGTTCGACTGACCTGCCGATCGGAATTGGGATTTCATACTCAACAACACTAATAACAAGGCCTATTAATGTGGCGTAAATCAAAGGGAGCCTGAAAACTTCTAGCGGCTTTCTGTAAGAGCTTAAGATTAGTATTCCAAGTGTATAATGTACAACCGTCATGGATACCATACACAGTATTCCAATATTAAAACCTATATTCCCAAACGCAAAAAGGCAAAGCGGAAGTCCCATATTACCGGTATTTGCGAATATGACAGGCGGTAGGAATATCTCATATTCCAGCTTTAAAAGGCGGATTACAATTAATCCGATAAGCATTGCTGTAAGTATTATTACGGTCGATACTAAAAAAATTTTCCCGGCAATATTGAGGTCTATTGGGAACTTCGAAAGGGAAGAAACAATAAGGCATGGTGTGGTTATGTATATTACAAGTTCGTTGATCGATTTCAGGTCGATCTTTTTGTACATGCTGAATACAAAACCAACCCCTATTACTATAAATACGGGCAGTACAATATTTAGAATCTCGGTGTAAATGCTGAATCCTCCGGTATTAAAAAGCAGAAAAGTCTAACTGATAAATTGTTGGAATTGGAAGTTAATGGATAGTCCGGGAAGTCCTAAAGTTTAAAGAGGCTCGCTCCCCAGGTGAAGCCGGCGCCGAATGCTGCTGTTAAAATTACATCACCCTTTTTCGCCCTTCCTGCCTGCACCGCTTCATCAAGTGCGATTGGAACCGAGGCAGAAGATGTATTGCCGTATTTGTCGAGGTTTATGAAAACCTTTTCCTCCGGCATATCAAGTCTCTTTCTTACGGCATCGATTATTCTGAGGTTTGCCTGGTGAGGGACAAAAAGATCTATATCTTCGGGTTTGAGGTTTGCTTTATCCACTGCTTCGACAGAAGCAGTCTCAAGGGATTTTACAGCTACTTTGAATACGTCCCTGCCGTTCATTTTAAGGAAATGGTCACGGTTTTTCACGCTTTCTTCGGATGCAGGAATCCTGGACCCTCCTCCTGGCATATATAGTAGTTCCCAGTTCTCACCGTCGGAGTTAAGGATAGATGACATTACACCCGGCTCTTCTGACTGTGTAAGAACAACCGAACCCGCACCGTCACCAAAAAGTATACAGGTAGAACGGTCTTCATAGTCCATTATCCTGGAAAGTACTTCAGCACCCACTATCAGCAGGTTCTTTGCCTGACCGGAACAAATCATGCTGTTTCCCACATGAAGTGCGTACTGAAATCCGGAGCAGCCGGCCAAAAGGTCAAATGCCATAATATTGCCGCAGCCGAGCTGGCTCTGTAAGATGCATGCGGTAGATGGGAAAATAAAATCAGGGGATATTGTGCCTAAAATAATGCCGTCAAGTTCGGAAGCCGGCATATTGGCCTTTTCAAGAGCTGATCTGGAAGCTTCAAGAGCAAGGTCAGACGTAAATTTGCCATTATCTACTATTCTCCTCTGCTTTATACCTGTACGGCTTGTAATCCATTCATCTGAAGTTTCAATAATCTTTTCAAGGTCTTCATTGGAAAGAATATTATCAGGTGCCGAGGACCCGGTACCAACTATTTTTGCGTAGTTCAATTTCAATAACCTTTATTACTGCATGTGAATTGATAATTATTCAAAATTCACAACCTTTGTCAACTGTTAACTTCATTAAGAATACCTGAAAGCTGCGTGCTCTCATCTTCCTCTAGTTCAATCCCGAAATGTTTTATTACTATATCCGAAAATAAAAAAAGAGATATTACTTTCTGATTCGAAATTTCATTCAGAAGATGCATCTCGTATTCTGATTCACAGTTGAAAAAATAATCATATTTTACTGAAAGGTCTTTATCTGTTTTCAGCCTTAGTTCAGAATTAACAGCAGGGAACTCGGGCCTGTCTATATATGTAAATTTAAGATTTACTGTTCTTAATTCTGACAGAGATTCTGTCATCCTGGCTGAGTCTTTAAGAATAATGACAACTTCCTCATTAATCTCCGTGAGTATTATCCCGGAATCTATTATGGAAAGCTCTATATCAAGCTCTGCTGATAAGGGGCCGACGGTCTCATTTTTATTCATTATTTTCATCAAAAAATCCAGAGTATTTAAAAAATTACTCCCGTATGTTAATATTTATTATTAGTTTACAGTTAAGTTTTTTTTATTAAATTGTATGAAACTTCTTGACATGATATCAATAAATTTATTACTATCAATTAATTAGGAATTATATTTATATGGATGATGATCTTTATGATAAAAAATAATATAACAATTCTTAGGAGGATACCATGCCTGCAAGTTTTATAATTATATTAGCGATTCTTGTTTTAGTTGTTCTTGCCATGCTCTTAATGCAAAAAGATAAGGGAGATGCGGCAGGCGGTGAAACAGATTCCGATGGAAACCAGGGTGCTGCACCGGGTCCTGCTCCTAGTGCTTCAGAAACTGCAGGCGATGCTGGTGATCCTTTTAAATCGGCGTCCGCAGCGGCTGCTTCTGCAGTTGAAGAAGTATCTGCAACAGTCAGTGAAACCGTCGAAGAGGTAAAGGAAGTAGCAGCTGATACCGCAGCAAGTGTAGAAGACCCATTTAAATCAGCAGCGTCAGGAGCGGCTGAAGCAGTATCGGAAGTTGCTGAAACTGCCACTGAAACAGTAAGTGAGGTTGTTGAAGAAGTTCAGGAGGCAGTGTCAGAAGCCGCAGAGTCTGTTGCAGACCCATTTAAACCTGCATCTTCATCAGGAGCTTCATCTGAACCTGCACCTGCACCGTCCGAAGCACCACCGAGCGGCGGCGGAGATTCTTCAGATCCTTTTAAAGCACCGGGTTAAATTTTAACCTTTGCTTTATTAACCCATAAAAGACTGTAAGTGCAAATAGTTCCGGAGGTTTATAATAGAACCTGGGGGTGGTTTCATTTTAAAAAGGTCCGGTAGTATTGTATGTGCAATGATTTCAATCCCGTCTACGATCCTTGGCCCCGGCCTGCTAAAATAGGAGTTTGCGTCTACAAGGTAAATATTGCCTTTTTGTGAAGCAGGGGTCTGGTGCCATTCTGAATTAGAAATCACAGTATCAATTTCATTAAGAGTTTTATCTATATCAAACCCGCAGGGAATGACGAATATATAGTGAGGGGCAAAATCCAGGACGTCCTGCCATTCAACTTTAACTGACTGCTCCCCTTTATTCCTGAGGCCATTTTCACCGCCTGCGATTTCAACCATATCAGGTACCCAGTGCCCTGCAACAAATGGCGGTTCGAGCCATTCGAGGCAAAAGACCCTCGGCCTGTCACGTTCTCTCTCTGAAACCGTTCTAATATGGTTTATTCTGTTATTAAGACTATCGACTAATTCAGATGCCTTGTCGGATTTCCCAGTTGCATTACCTATTGTTATTATTGATTCCAGGACTTCATTGACCGTACATGGTTCAAGAGAAACAATCTCGGGACTGTTATCAAGGACTTCTACGGCTTCAAGTACAGTGTTGCCGGATACTGCACATACTTCGCAAAGGCCCTGTGTGAATATGATATCAGGGTTTGCGGCCTTAAGTTTATCTTTATCAACAAGATAAGTGCTTTTCCCGTCTTTGGCATTTTCAGTGACGATGTTATCGATCTCTTTACTTGTAAGTGCCTTATGGTCGATACTGCTCATAATTACCCTTTCCCTGTTGTTTACAGCTTCAGGGTAGTCACACTCATGGGTGATACCAACAAGATTATCAATCAGGCCAAGCTCACAAATAATCTCAGTTGTACTTGGAAGGAACGAACATATTCTCATAAAATATTATAATGACTTATTACATCTTGCCGATCAAGAAGTGGACAGTAAAAAAGGTTTACTGCCCACATTAGCTGTTAATTAATAGTTATGGAAGGATGATGCCTGCATTTACGCTTCCAAGCTGTAAACTGATACCGGTTATGTAGAATAGATTTGGCCCGGTAAAAGTGCCCTCTCTTACAGCTAATTCCTGTACACCATCAAACAGTTCACTATCAGGATTAAATGCCCTTAATCCGGCCGGGAAGGGCGCGATTGCCGGAAATGGGTTAACCTCATCATTCTCTGTGTTAAATACTGCGATCTGATCAGTATTAAACAGCGTGGTAAAACCTATACCATTTTCATCTATGACAACTGACGAAGTGTTATTCAGGCCGTCCAAATCCGGTGAAACAAGGATTGGATTATCAGTGCCGTTTACTATCACCTTATTAGTGAGGTCTACTTTCAGCAATGCCCCTACAAGCCCTAAACCTATATAACCAAATTCACTGTCCGGGGTTGCGGCAAAACTTCCCGGCAGGCAAACGTTACTGTTAGTTTCGCTAAGAGGTATTGGAATAATATCGGTAATAGTATTGGAATTAATGTTTAATACATTTATAGAGGGAGTAAACAAAGGGTCGCAGCTAAACCCTGAGGTAACAGGGTTGAAAAGAATATTGCCGGAATTTATAAAAAACAGTTCGTCCCCTGCTAGTAAAAAATTCCCAGAGTTTGCACCTCCGGCCTGAATTACGAATGAACTGTCCGCTGCAAGGTCTATTACAGTTATAAAACCGTTGCCATTGGGAGAGAAAAATTCATTTATATTGTTGTTAGATATATACCCGGTATTCCCAATTACCTTTACACCTGAAGGTTCCTCGAACCTGCCTGTACCAAGATTTATTAATTCATTACAGGGTTCGAAATCCTCATTTAACTGCCGGGTGTAGAGTATTTCACATTCAAATGTGTCAAGATTAACAACTGCAGCTGTCTGTCCGCTGTTATTTGCTACCAGTGCCTGGGCGTCTGCGATAAAATCCATATCTATGGGGTTTGATGACGGCGGGAGAACAATTGTATCAATTTCAACAGGCGGATTTTGATTGATATCAAAAACCTGAATGTTATCAGAAAATCCGTTGATCACATATGCCCTGTCATTCAGTATTTTAATTTTAGCAGGTACGCTCCCAAGCTGTCCCTGGTTTGTGTTTACAAGGCTTTCAAGAGTGATTACTGACAGGTCTGTTGTATCTATCAGCTCTTCGTTTTCAAAAACTTCTAAAAGAAACGTATCATCAGTGCTTCCCTGAAACGGCGGGTCAAAGCTTCCGTCTATAAGGCCTGTAGTTGTCTGTATTTCACCAGTGTCCTGGTTTGTTACTACCACTTCACTCCCGGGAGGAACTGCACCGGCCACACCACCAACTTTGATTTCCTCATCGTCACCCTCAAATTCTGACACTGCAAGGATCCTGTCCGCCACCACATCACCACCGCCCCCGGTGTCTGTTTCGTCACATGCAGCAGTAAAGACTGCAATGACGGCTAAAAAAACTAATAAATGAAATTTTTTCATCTGAGCCTCCTTAATTTTAAATATTCAGCCCCAACGTGAGAAAAATTGTTCTACCCGGGAGGGGGAAATCGAAAGCATCTCTCACGTTGAGGTTGTTAAAAATGTTTTTTGATTCTAAATTTGCATAGTATTTCTTCCATGAGTATTTTATCCCCGCATCAAAAGTTGTCCTTGCATCTGTAGTGCGGGAGTTTTGAAATGCGGTAAGCGGGATTTTGTCCAGGTAATGTGCTTCCGCATAAACCTTTGTGTTGTATTTTTCAAAGACTGCCCGTATATCAAACTGGTTTTTTGGCCTTCCCGGAAGCTGTGCACCTGTGTCGTCGAGCTCACCGTCAAGAAAAGTATATGCAGCATAAAAATTGAGATAATCCGTCGGCCTGTAAATAATTGTCGATTCTATACCGTTTTCAAACACTTTACCCACATTCCTGGGTTCTATTCTCTGGGCACTAACAAATACAAAAAGTATAAGTTCATCAATATCTCTTAAAAAATAGTTTACTTCGAAGCTTAATTTTGGTGTTTCGTAGGAAATTCCGATATCAAAATCAATTGCTGTTTCATTATCAAGGTCGGGGTTGCCACCGATAAATCCCTGCTCGGGGAAAAACAGTTCACTAAAAGTAGGTACCCGGAAAGACCGTGAGATGTTGGATTTCAGGTTCAGGTTTTCATAGAAGTTGTATTTAATCCCAAGTTTTGGCGAAAAAGCAAAATCAAAAGAATCTTCTGCGCCGTTTGTGAAAATCAGGTCAATCCTGGTGAGCAGGTCTATAAAAACTTTATTGTTATACAGGAATAGTTCGTTACCAAGAAAATAACTTATCGTGTTTCTGTCCGGGTTATTGAAATCATCATTATCCAGGTTTTCGTAGTTATACTGCGCAAAAGAGTGAACACTTAAGTTCTCAGTTGGGTACCAGGTGACAACTGGTTTAAATCCAATATTGTTCAGTTTGCTTTTTGTATCAATTGGTATTCCGACAGTTGGAGTCGGGTCAGTAAATTTGAGATAATCAAAATTGTTGTAAAGAACCAGTTCAAAATCTAAACTGTCATTAAGAAAACTGTCTTTTGAAAACCTTAGAGTTGTAAAGTTTCTTACATCCTTCTGGTTTGAACTGTCACTCTGGAACTCTCCAAGACCCGGAACACCCTTGTTGTCATAGTAGAATTCGTTTAGAAAATCTATATCCCAGTCACTTAACTTATAATCAAATTTTACCAGGAAACTCTCTGCCCTGTAATCATTATTAATTCTTCTAAGTGTAAGACCATTTACCGATCTGAATTTAAAGTCCCCCTCTGTCTGGGCATGGTTAAATGAGACTAAATATCCAAGATCACCTACTTTCCCGGAATTAGCCGCATTAATGAGAAAAGTGTTAAAAGATCCGTATGTTGCATAAAAACTTGTAAATGGCTTTCCGGCATCTTTTGTTATTATGTTGATTACGCCGCCTATTGCGTCTGTCCCTGCAATTGCAGAAGAGCCGCCTCTAATAACCTCAATCCTGTCTATAAACCCTGCCGGTATTGTTGAAAGGTCGACCCCGCCTCCAAGAGAGTTGTTTATTTTTATCCCGTCCAGAAGTATTACAACCTGCTCATTGGAACTTCCCCTTATGGATACTGTCTTTAGTTTGCCAAAACCTCCAAAGTCTCTCACTGTCGTTCCCGGTGCAAGGTTTATCAGGTCGGCTGTTGTTTCAAATTCACCTTCAAAATCATCTTTATAGATAGTTGTAGAAAATGAGGACGGGTAGTTCACGGGTGAACTTATGGAATAGTCCTCAACTACTACGGTATCAAGGATATTAGCGTCCTGCGCGCGGAGCAGCCCGGGTATAAAAAGAATTTGAAATAGTAAGATATATTTTAACAAACACATCCCCGTTGCTTTAAACATGGGGGAGGCACAAAAAAATTAAGCATATATTTTTCTCCCCTCGAAGAAAATATAAATCCAGTTTTCAGGGCAGGTCTTCTGACTTATAACCAATTACCTGTACGCCTTCCCGGAAATTCCAGTGGCATAATGCACAGGTTTTTAAGGTTAATTACAGCAGCGGGGCTGTGCCGGACTCTAACCGGCTTCCCGTTTTAATCCTTTGGGAACCCTAAAAAATAATTTAAATTATAAAAGATCGAGTAAATTAGATTATCTATCAGTTAAAAAATATTGTCAAGTTTAAGCATTAAAATCTTGAGATAACTTTCTCTCCAAACAGCCTGATGCAGCCTTCAATTGCTTTATTCGGTGCCTGCGGGAAAACCATCCTGTTGCATATGTAGTTTATGCCGGTCTCTTCCCTGTATTTATTTATTTCATCTACGCAGTAATCGGGTGTGCCGATCATAAATCGGTCTTCCGCCAGGTGTTCAAACAGGGGATCATCGATGTCTTTTACCTGCTCACCCCGGATCACGATTTTAACACCTAGTGTGAAGTAAAATTTGTACATGTTGATTATATATTCCGTGCCGCCTTCAATAGCTTCTTTCTGCGTATCAGCGATATAAGTTTCCCTTAGCAGTATATGCTCAATACTGTCAGGGTCATGCCCGGCATCTTTGGCGGATTCATTAAACCAGCCGAGAGTGTCTTTTATCATCTGGGTTGTCCTTCCGGGGCCTATTAAAAGGGGTTTGCCGAGTATTCCCGCCCTTCTGATGGCAGGCTCTTCAAATGCCCCAATATAAATCGGAAGTGGTTTTTGAACAGGTTTCGGAGTGACTTCAATGTTCGAGAAGTTAAACCTTTTCCCTTCATATGTAAAAGGCTCGTCTGCCCATGATTTTTCAATTATATCGATTGCTTCTTCTATTCTTGAGGGTCGCTGATTTATCGGGATATTGAAACCATCAAACTCTTCTTTCCTGTATCCGATTGCAAGTCCGAGATCAAAACGGCCGTCCGAGATAATATCCACAGTTGCGGCATCTTCGGCTACCCTTACCGGGTTATGAAGTGTGACGATAAAAGCCCCTGTACCGATCCTTATTGTAGTTGTTGCATTTGCAAGTGCAGCGGCCATTACAAGGGGTGATGAGCAGTAGCCGTCTTCGAGGAAATGGTGTTCTGAAAGCCAGGCCGAGTGAAATCCAACGTCCTCTGCGAGTTTAACATTTTCTATTGAATTTTTATACAGGTCCCTGTGCGTAACTCCCGGAAGGTCCTTGTGTGTCTGCATGCTGAATAGTCCGGCACCGAATTTCATCTCCTGCCTCCAAAATATTATTATTTAAGTATCAATTATAGCATTAAATTATTTCAGTTGAATCTGTAATTTAAATATGTTTATAATGAATACTACTAAAATTCAAGAGGTGATCAAATGGCTAAAGATATAAAATTCGGACTTTCTGCGCCAATGCCCGGAGCAGATGTAAATGGATTAATAGAGTTCTCAATTAAGGCAGATAAGCTCGGATTTGATACAATCTGGTATCCCGATCATCTTTTATTCGTTGCCCCGGGAGCAATAGCCCCTGAGGCATGGACTGTGGCAGCAGCGGCCGCTCCCCAGACAAAAAACATTCAACTTGGTACTGTCTCCGACCCACACAGGATGCACCCGTCTGTATTTGCGCAGAGGCTTGCAACAGTGGACCAGCTTTCAAAGGGAAGGACAGTACTCACACTTGGCGTTGGGGAATCCATGAACCTGGACGCATTTGGTATTGAGTGGAAAAAACCCCTTGGAAAATTAAAAGAATCAATTGATGTAATGAATATGCTCTGGGATACAGACGAGCCTATAAACTTTGACGGTCAGTTTTATAAACTTGAAGACGCATTCCTGCAGATAAAACCATACGAGAGAAACAGTATCCCGTTTTATATCGCCACACATACCCCGAAAGGCCTTCAGCTCACAGGGGAAAAAGGAGACGGCTGGCTGCCCATTGATTTAAACCCCGGACTATATAAAGAGTACCTTGGAGATATAACTTCCGCCGCCGAAAACGTGGACAGGCCTCTTGATGATTTTGACCCCGCACTCTGGGTGTTTACATCTCTTGGAAGCAGCGTAGACGAAGCATATAAAACTCTTGAACCATTTAAATATGTACTTGTGATGCAGGACCAGCTTTTAAAAGCGGGATATGATGTGGATATTCCCGAAGAGTATAAGGGTATTAACTATTTTAATATTGTCCCCACTGATGAAGAAAAACGTGCAAAATTCAGGGAACTTGGCCAGCTTTTCCCTCGTGAGGCCATACTGGATTTTACAATTACCGGTGCAAAGAAAGACTGCATTGAAAAGATTGAAAAATATATAGATGCCGGTGTAAGAAACTTCGTCCTGTTTTACCGTTTCAGTCCTGACCCTGACCTTGCACTGGAAACTTATGCTAAGGAAATTATCCCTTATTTTAAAGGCTGATCCGGTTCGATAAATTCGACCCTGTTAAAATAGACCAGATTTAATGGGTCCGGCTCAAGACCTTTAATAAAGGGCTTTATCATGTTCTGCTGGACCTGGTTGATATAAGGGACAATAGCAATGTCCTGTTCGGTTAGGATTTTCTGCGCCTTGTTGTAAAGCCCGATTCTTTTATCAGTGTCCTGCTCCTCGGCCGCGGCTTCCACGAGCCTGTCATATTCAGGATTACACCAGTTAGTATGGTTATTGCCGCTTGCACATTCAAACAGGTTCATAAAGTTGTGAGGGTCGGGGAAATCGGCTCCCCAGCTGCCCCTTGAGATTTCAGGCGGGTTAGTCTGGCGAGTTTTAAGGTAGACCTTCCATTCCTGGTTATCAAGTTCAATTTCTACGCCTAGATGTTTTTTCCACATGCTTTGAAGTGCTTCGGCAACAATCCTGTTGTTGCTTACATCGGGATAAAGAAAAGATGCATCAGGAAAATTCATTCCGCCGGGAAACCCTGCTTCGGCAAGGAGTTTTCTTGCATTCTCGGGGTTAAATTTAATCCCGATTCCGGGGTTATGAGCAAGCATGTTCTTTGGTATCCATGAAGAAAGGGGAAATCCCGCTCCCTGGAGCAGGCCTACAATACTGTCACGTTCAATAGCACTTGCAAACGCTTTTCTTACTTTCTGGTTATCAAAAGGCGGTTTTTTAACATTAAAAGCAACGTAGCTTCCCCTGTAGGCTTCCCTTGTAATGAATTCACCTGTATCAACAAGTCTCGGGACTTCAAGCACGGGGATACTCTTACTGTCCAGGAAATCAAGCTCGCCGCTTTCGTAAAGGGCGAGGGCCGAACTGGAGTTTTCATTCATTATCATTTTTACTTTTTTTACATTTTTGGGTTTCATGCCCCAGTATTTTTCATTCTCCTCGAGTATCAGATAATCGTGGTGTTTCCACTTTGTTATTTTATAGGGGCCGATTGTTACAATGTTTTCAGGCTCTGTCCAGCTCTGGCCGTGTTTGGTTATTACATCTTCCCTCTGGGGGAAAGTGGACATAAAGGAAACCACACTTGGAAAATAGGTGGCGGGCCTCTTAAGTTCTACAATAAGCGTATTGTCATCCGGGGCCTTAACCCCTACCTTTGAAAAATCTTCAATTTTGCCCGAGTTGTATTCTTCTGCGTTTTTAATATCAAATAGAAAATATGCATAGTCCCCGGCCGTGTCGGGGTTTAATATCCTGTTCCACGAATATACAAAATCCCCTGCTTTTAACGGGACGCCGTCTGACCATACTACACCTTCACGGATTTTAAATGTAAAAGTTTTTCCATCTTCACTTATTTCCCAGCTTTCAGCAAGTGCCGGTTCCGGTTTATGTTCATGGCTGAACTTGGTAAGTCCGTCCATTATGTTATTCAGAATTGTGTAAGAAGTGCTGTCAGTCGCAAGAGAGCCGTCAAGAGAAGGGGGTTCAGTGCCAATATTTATATTAAGAGTATCTTTTTCAGCAATATTTACTTCCCTGGGGCCGCTGTTGCATGAAATGATCAAAAGCAGTGGTATAAAGAGCAGTATTAAATAGTTATTCATAGTGCAGATTTATCTTAAAGGAAAAATAAATATTGTCCAACTGATTTAACAGTGGTTATTTTAATTTTGTTATGCCCACAATAAAAGATATAAAAAGAGCTTCTTCAAGGCTTAAAAATGTTATCCATGAGACCCCGCTGGTTTATTCCTATGCAATGAAGGAACTTATTGGTGCAAATGTTTACTTTAAACTTGAGAACCTTCAAAGAACCGGGTCTTTCAAAATCAGGGGTGCATACAACAAGCTCTACCAGGTCAGAAACACTAAAAAGCCGGTAATTGCTGCTTCTGCCGGAAACCATGCCCAGGGAGTGGCACTTTCTTCAAGACTGCTTGGGATTAAATCAAAAGTCATTATGCCCGAAGGTACCCCTATAAATAAAATGCTTTCGGTAAAACATTACGGCGGCGAAGTAGTCCTTCACGGAGCTGATTTTGATGAATCTCTTAGGTATGCACGCGAGGAAGCTGAAAAGGAAAAATCCATATTTATCCATGCTTTTAACGATCAGGACGTAATCGCTGGCCAGGGGACTATAGGACTCGAGATATTAAAGAAACTTAAAAATGTTGATGCCGTATTTGTGCCGATAGGCGGGGGCGGCCTGATTTCCGGTATTGCAGTTGCAATGAAAGAAGCTAACCCGAAAATAAAGATTTTCGGGATACAGACAGAAAATATTCCCTCAATGGTGGAAGCGTTAAAGAAGAAAAAACCGGTTGAAGTGCCATCTAATTCCACGCTTGCTGATGGTATTGCAGTAAAGAAAGCAGGGGACATTACCCTTGGGCTTGTGAATAAATATGTTGATGAAGTATTTACCGTGAGTGAAGAAGAGATTGAAGATTCACTGCTTATTCTCGCAAGTAAAAAGAGGCTTGTTGTTGAAGGATGCGGAGGAGTTGGGCTTGCCGGCCTGATGAAAAAACATAAAAGTTTTAAAAATAAAAACGTGGTTGTACTTATAAGCGGCGGAAATATTGATATAAATATTCTTTCAAAAATTATAGAAAGGGGCCTCAACAAGCAGGGAAGGCTTATGCGCATGGACCTTGAACTACCAGATATACCGGGAGCTCTTGGAGTATTATCGACTTTAATAGGGGATTTGAGAGGTAATATTATCCATATTCTTCACGACAGGATGACAGAGGGACTGGCACTTAACAGGGCCATTGTGGAAATAACCCTCGAAACAAGAAATACCGAACATCAGAAAGAGATTGAGAAAGTATTAAAAAGAAACGGCTACAGGATAATTAAAATAGACTGATTATTCTTCAGACAATACTACAAGAAGGGTCTTGGCTTCTACCGCGTCGCCTTCACTTACTTTTATGGATTTAATCTTTCCTGCCTGAAGCGCCTTGAGTTCGCTTTCCATTTTCATAGCCTCAACAACAACCACAGATTCACCCTCAGCCACATCATCGCCTTCTTCTTTAAGCAGCTTTACAACACGGCTCGGCATAGGGGCTATTATTTCCAGGCCGCTTCCGATGCCGCCTGACTTTGAAAGTTCCCTTTCGGAAATGGATTCCAGCTCGTACAAATTGCCGGCGTGGAATACCTGGACCTGTTTACCCTGTTTGAAAGTCCCTATGGTAAATGACTTGTCATTGATAATTATGGAATAAAGGTTGTCATCCAGCCTTGTGTATTCAACGGGATATTCTTCGCCGTTAATCTGGACAACAACATTATTGTCTTCGTTTTCAATATTTACTTTATAAATCTGGTTATCTAGTTTAAAACTGTATGTCATATTAAGGGGTTCCTCGATACGCCTAGTCGTCTTGCCGCTAATTTCCAGTTAGAACCTGTAGATTTTCCGTTGCTGTTATTGGCTTCGGGTACTGCGTGTTCCATTGTTACCGCAGCTGCTATCAGTGCGGGATCAACATCCGGGGACTCTTCGGTAAGAAGTTCCGGGTGCCTTTCAATATAGCCCGTATCTATTTTAGCCTCATTAAATTCTTCTTCGTCCATTACCCTTATAAGGAATCCAATATTAGTCCTAACACCAAGCACAACATACTCGCTTAGTGCCGAGACCATTTTCTTTACTGCACCTTCACGGGTCTCTCCGTATGTGATCAGCTTTGAGAGCATAGGGTCATAATAGGATGTAACCTCGTATCCGCTGTAGATTGAAGAGTCGTCCCTGATGCCCGGGCCCATTGGAGCTTTAACGTACTCCAGTTTACCGGGTGAAGGCATAAAATTTGTTGCCGGGTCTTCGGCATATACCCTGCATTCAAGGGCATGGCCGGTAATTTTAAGATCAGACTGCTTAAACGGGAGTTTCTCTCCTTCAGCAACCCTTATCATCCATTTTACTATGTCTATACCGGTAATCATCTCTGTAACTGGGTGTTCAACCTGGACCCTTGTATTCATTTCAAGGAAAAAGAAATTCTGCTTCTGGTCCATAATGAATTCAACTGTGCCTGCGCCTTTGTAGTTCACGGCCTTAGCAATCCTTACCGCTGTATCACCCATTTTTTTCCTTGTTTTTTCAGTCAGATAAGCCGAAGGTGCTTCTTCTACTACTTTCTGGTGTCTTCTTTGTATTGAGCATTCTCTTTCAAAAAGGTGAAGGACCTTGCCGTGAGAATCTGCAAGGATCTGTATTTCTATGTGCCTTGGCTGTTCTATGAACCTTTCAACAAAAACTGAATCGTCACCGAAAGATGAAAGTGCCTCACTTTTTGCCATTCTTAGTGAGTTTTCAAACTCTTCCTCGTCCCTTACAAGTCTCATACCCTTTCCGCCGCCACCGGCTGATGCTTTAATCATAACGGGATAGCCAATTTTCTTAGCAACCTGGGCAGCTTCTACATCTGACACCGCTCCGTCAGAACCCGGTACAAGAGGTACCTTGGCTTCTTTTGCAATTTTTCTCGCGGTAATCTTGTCGCCCATAAGTTTAATGGCTTCGGGAGTGGGCCCGATAAAAACAATCCCTTCCTTATCGCAAAGTTCAGCAAAGGAATCATTTTCTGAAAGGAAACCGAATCCGGGATGGATGGCCTGTGCCCCGGATTTTTTTGCTACTTCGATTATTTTTTCTTTTACCAGGTAGCTTTCCGCCGGTTTTGGCGGGCCGATATGATAAGCTTCATCGGCAAGGGCCACATGAAGAGAACTCCTGTCTGCATCTGAATAGACAGCAACGGTTTTAGCACCAAGCTCTTTACATGCCCTGATAATTCTTACGGCGATTTCGCCTCTATTTGCTATTAATATTTTTTCAAACATCTGTTACCTCAAAATTAAAGCGGAATATTTCCATGTTTCTTCGGTGGGTTAGCCTGTCTTTTCCCATCCAGCATATCCAGTGCAAGTGCAACTCTATGCCTCGTGTCCTCGGGTTTTATAACTTCGTCTACATAGCCAAGGTCAGCTGCCCTGTAGGGGTTTGCAAAGTTCTTTTTATATTCTTCAATCAGTTTTAACCTTTCAGCATCCGGATCATCGGCACCTGCAATCTGTCCCTTGAAAATAATGTTTACTGCCCCGTCAGATCCCATTACCGCGATCTCCGCGGTTGGGTAAGCAAGGTTCACATCACCCCTTATATGCTTGGATGACATCACATCATAAGCTCCGCCGTATGCCTTCCTTGTTATGATGGTTACCCTGGGGACTGTAGCCTCGCAGTATGCGTAGAGCAGTTTTGCCCCGTGCCTTATGATTCCGCCCCATTCCTGTTCTGTGCCCGGCAAGAAACCAGGGACGTCCACAAATGAAACAATCGGAATATTAAAGCAGTCGCAAAACCTTACAAACCTGCCGGCTTTAACAGAAGCATCAATATCAAGGCAGCCAGCAAGTACCATAGGTTGATTTCCCACAATACCTACAGATCTTCCATTGACCCTGGCAAAACCTACAACAATGTTCTGAGCAAAATGCTCCTGAATTTCAAAAAAATAGTTATCGTCAACAACTTTATTTATAACTTCTTTAATATCATAAGGTTTATTCGGGTTTAAAGGGACTATATCCCTGAGGCTTTCTTCTTTCCTGTCAATGGGGTCATCACATGGAACCCTGGGGGGGTCTTCCATATTGTTAGAAGGAAGGAAGCTTAAAAGTTCTTTTATAACGGAAATGGAATCTTCATCATTTTCAGCAGCAAAGTGTGCCACGCCGCTTTTGGAGTTGTGTACCATCGCCCCGCCAAGGTCCTCAGAGGAAACGTCTTCATGGGTAACCGCCTTAATTACGTCCGGCCCTGTTATAAACATATAACTCGTGTCTTTGGACATGACAGTAAAGTCATTCATCACCGGAGAATAGACTGCGCCCCCGGCACATGGCCCCATTATTGCTGCTATCTGGGGTACTACCCCGGAAGCTAAAACGTTTCTAAGGAATATGTCCGCATAAGCACCAAGGCTTTCTACCCCTTCCTGTATCCTTGCACCACCTGAATCATTAAGGCCTATTACAGGTGCCCCAACTTCCATGGCTTTTTCCATTATTTTGCAGATCTTTTTACCGTGGGCCATTCCAAGCGATCCGCCGAAAACGGTAAAGTCCTGGGCATAAACAAATACCTGCCTTCCCTCGACCTTTCCGTAACCTGTTACAACACCGTCTCCAAGAAACTTTTTGTCGCCCATACCAAAATCGTCACATTTGTGCACTACGAATTTATCAAGTTCAACAAAGCTGTTTTTATCAAGCAGTAGGTCTATTCTTTCCCTTGCGGTCAGTTTCCCAAGATCATGCTGTCTCTTAATCCTGGATTCTCCGCCGCCAAGCTCAGCTTCTTTTTCCTTTTGTTCCAAAAATTCAATTTTTTCCTTCATACATGAGACTCCCGATGAAATATTGCATTAAACGATACGATTTTTATAACCAATTTTTCTGAGTTTTATTATTGAAAAGTAACTTTAAAAATCCAGTCAAATATAACACAATGAATAAAAAATATAAAACAAATAAATAATTTATATGTTTCCAGCGGGTTAAATTAATTCTTTCCATATTCCCAGTACCTGCTCACGGGTATTTTCCAGGTCCTGGTTATTGTCGATTATATAATCAGCGTGTTTTACCTTTTCTTCATTACTGAGCTGGGAATTTATTCGGGCCGTGATCTGCTCCCATGTAAGGTCCCCTCTATTTAATAGCCTTTCGATCTGTGTTTCTTCGTCGATGGATACAACTACCAGTTTGTCTATTAATTTAATCAAACCTTTTTTCTCAAGAATAAGCGCTGCCTCTAAAATAACCATATCAGTGCCGGCCTTTTTATATTCCTCTATCTCATCTGTTATCCGGTTAAAAATAGCCGGATGAATAATACTGTTTAACAGTTCTCTTTTTTCGTCACTGTTAAATACAATGTCTGCTACAAGCTCCCTGTTAAGACTACCGTCGGTATTAAGAATATTTTCGCCAAGGGCGTTGGTAAGATCCCTGAGAGCGGGTTTGCCCGGCTCAACGACTTCCCGGGCTACCTTGTCGGCATCAATAACCTCCGCACCCAGTTCCCTGAATATTTGGGCCGCCGAAGACTTACCCGAACCGATATTTCCTGTCAGTCCAATTACCTTCATCTTTATAAATTATGATTATTAGTAATATTTAATCAAATATCCCGGTGTTAATTTATGGAGGCAACATGAGTTTTACCACACCCGATCTTTGCGATGATTTTGCGGAAGTAATAAGAGTAGTAGAGCCTATGTTTAATAACTTTGGAGGTACAGGTACTTTCGGGGGCGAGATAGTTACGGTTAAATGCTTTGAAGACAATTCATTTGTAAAGGAAAACGCCTCAAAGCCCGGGCATGGAAAGGTAATGGTTGTTGACGGCGGCGGATCGCTCAGGCGGGCACTTCTCGGCGACCTTATAGCAAAGGATGCCGTAAAAAACGGCTGGGAAGGTTTTATTATTTACGGATGCATCAGGGATGTGGATATTATCGGCAGGCTGGATATAGGAGTGCAGGCACTGGATACCGTCCCGCTTAAAACGGAGAAAAAAGGGATAGGCGAGCTCAATATCCCTGTTACTTTCGGTGGTGTAACTTTCAGGCCGGGGGAGTATGTTTATGCTGATAATAACGGCGTGGTGGTTTCAGGTGAATCTTTATTAATTGTGGATTAAGTAAAATCTATAGCTTTTTGGATGCGTTTTAACACGATTTCCTTACCCAGGATCTCTATGACCTCTCCAATACCGGGGCTTACTGTGCCGCCAGTAAGTGCTACCCGCATAGGCTGGGCGATCTTGCCGAATTTAAGGTCAAGTTCTTCAACTACCTTCTCAAGTGCGGCTTGAATGTTTTCATAGGTGAAGTCTTCAACAGAGCCGAGTTTTTCAGATAATGCCTGCAACACCGGCCTGGTGTCTTCGGTCAGAAACTTGTTTTTTGCCTTTTCCTCATACTCTCCAACATCTATATAAAAATATGACGACTGCGTGACAAAATCGTTAAGGGTTTTTGATCTTTCTCTCAGAAGTCCGATAATTTTTAATAATTTTTCGTCAATTTCTGCTTTAAACCCTTTTTCATTCATGAGCGGTAAAATGAGCCGTGCCAGGTCTTCGGCAGGTTTTTCTTTTATATAGTGTGCATTCAGCCACTGGAGTTTTTCGGGGTTAAATACAGCAGGGGACTTTCCAACGTTATCGAGGGTGAATTTTTCTATAAGCTCATCTTTCGAAAAAATTTCTTCGTCTCCAAAAGACCAGCCGAGCCTTGTAAGATAGTTGACCATGGCTTCAGGGAGAAAGCCGTCGTCCCTGTAGGCACCTACAGAGGTTGCTCCGTGACGTTTGCTGAGCTTTGTCTTGTCGGCCCCGTGGATCATGGATACATGTGCAAACTCGGGGACTTTCAGCCCAAGGGCTTTATATATTAAAAGCTGCTTAGGAGTATTGATCAGATGGTCATCACCTCTTATGATATGAGAAAGCTCCATAAGTGCATCATCAATTACAACGGCAAAGTTGTAGGTGGCAAACCCGTCCATCCTTAAAATAACAAAGTCATCGATTTCTTTTGCATCGAAACTTATCTTTCCCCTCAATATATCGTGGACCTCTATTTCACCCGTATCGGGGGTAAGTATTCTTATGGAATAGGGTTTATCCGGCCCTTCATTTTCACTGGCCCATTCCCTTTTGTACTGAAAAAACTCTCCTTTTTCCTGTGCCTCTTTTCTTTTTTCTGCAAGCTGTTCAGGAGTGACGTAGCATTTATAAGCCTTGCCTGAGTCCAGCATCCTGTTTGCATGTTCCTGGTAAATTTCAAGCCTTTCCGACTGCTTGATGGGTGTGCCGTCCCAGTCGAGTCCGAGCCATTTCATGGAATCATATATTTCATTCAGTGATTCTTCAGTGGACCTTGCCTGGTCTGTATCTTCAATCCTTAGGACAAATTCCCCGCCGTGGTGACGGGCGAAAAGCCAGTTGAATATAGCCGTCCTTGCTCCGCCAAGATGGAGTGAGCCTGTAGGGCTGGGTGCGAATCTGGTTCTTACTGACATCGGAATTAAGGTAAATAAAGTTTAAGGAGTGTCAATAATTATTAATTAAGTAGTCCGTCGAGTTTTTTGGCCCTTTCAAGTGAGACCAGCTGGTCATAACCGCCGATGAGTTCATCGCCGATAAGAATAATTGGTACAGTCCTCCAGTTAAGCTTTTTCATTGTTTCAAGCTTCAGTTCGGGGTCTTTATCAAGATTTACTTCATCGTAATCAACACCCTTGCTGTCCAGCAGCTGTTTTGCCCTGATACAGTACGGACAGTTGCTGTTGGTATAGATTTGTACTTTATTCATGCAAACTTATGATGCTTGGTTTTTACAAGAGATTCAAGTATTCTTGACACCAACTTTATCAAAAAAATGGTGCAAAGAGCATTCTTGCCGAAAAAATTATGTATAACCGATTACTGATTCTTCCTATTGTTCTGGTCACCATTCTGACTTTAAGTTCATGCTCTGTATTTAAATTTGCAAAAATCTATACCTCGTCTGATCCCGGCAGCGGCGAACTTCAAGGTGATGTATATAAAACCGAACTGACCAGCTACAGGATAGGCAGTTTAGGTGATAACTGGAAAAGAGTGAACATTGACTACGGCGACCTTTTTTATGCCAGCAGAAACAGAACATCAGCCATTACAGTAAATTCCTCGTGCGGCCCGAATAAATCCAAGTACAGCCTTTCGGCACTGGCAGGTTCTTTGCTGGTCGGCATAAAAGGAAAAAAACTTGTGGAAAGGGAACTGGTACAGGTAGACGGCCAGGATGCACTGTTTTCAGTATATGATGCCGAGTTTGAAGGGAATGACCTTAAAATTGCTACAGTTGTATTTAAAAAGGGGCAGTGTGTTTATGATTTCAGCTACTCCAATATTAACGACGAATTTGAAACATATCTTAAAGAGTTTGTTAAATTTATTTCTGAATTCAGGGTGCTGGACTGAACTATGATCAGCCTGTTTTTTAAAATTGGGGCATTCTGTATCAACTCATTATTAACTGTCGGGGAAGTTACAATATTTTGCTATAATGCATTTATTACTACCCTGAAACCACCTTATGACTACAAACAGATAACAGAACAGATATTTGAAATAGGAATTAAATCCATTTTGATTGTGATTGTTTCAGCACTAGCTATCGGCATGGTTATGGTTGTCCAGCTGTCGTGGGGATTTGCATGGTTTGGAGCAAAGGGACTTGTAGGGCCCGTGGTCACACTCTCTTTTGTAAGGGAACTTGGCCCTGTTGTAACTTCACTCCTTGTGGGAGGCAGAGTTGGTTCGGGTATAACGGCCGAGATAGGCTCCATGAATGTTACCGAGCAGATAGACGCCATAAAAACTCTCGGGGCTGACCCTGTAAAAAAACTTGTAGCCCCTAGGATCTGGGCTGCCATGATTTCTTTTCCCCTGCTCGCAATTATCTCCAACCTCGCAGGGATATTAGGGGCGATGATCATCTCTTCAATCGACCTTGATATAGGTCCGCAGCTTTTTTTAACTTCCACAAGAGAATGGGTAGGGGTAGATGATTTTATCAGTGGTATTTCAAAAACCTTTTTCTTCGGGTTAATTGTTGCATTTACGGGCTGTTATATAGGCATGAATGCTGAAGGAGGTACGCAGGGTGTAGGGCGTGCTACAACAAGAACAGTGGTGGTATCATTATTATTGATTATTATTTCTGATTTCCTATTATCAAAATTATTTGTCTTTTTGTTTTATATATAACTATTTGTAGCGGAGGAGTTTCATAATTGGCTGTAAATGGAAGAAACAGTTCGAAAATAAAATCCAAGTTATTAATGGGCCCTGGCCCGAGTAATGTAAGCCAGAGGGTTTATGATGCTCTTGCAGCTCCTATTATCGGTCATCTTGACCCGGAGTTCCTGGACATAATGGATGATACGGTAAAGATGCTGAGAGAGGTATTCAGTACTGAAAACAGGCTTACTATTCCAATCTCCGGGACGGGAAGTTCCGGTATGGAAGCGGGTTTTGTAAACGTACTGGAAAAGGGCGACAAGGTAGTTGTCGGGGTAAACGGTGTATTTGGTGAAAGGATGTCAGATGTTGCCTCAAGATACGGGGCAGAAGTAATCAGGGTCGAGGAAGACTGGGGCAGGATTATAGACCCTTCGAGATTTATAGATGAATTAAAAAAACATCCGGACGCAAAATTAGCAGCGATAGTCCACGCCGAAACCTCAACCGGGGCAAGGCAGCCGGTTGAAGAAATCGGGAATTATGTAAAACAGACAGACACGCTGCTGCTTGTAGATGCGGTCACTTCACTTGCCGGATGTGAGCTTAAAATCGATGAATGGAACGTGGATATTAGTTACAGCGGGACCCAGAAATGCCTTAGCGTACCGCCCGGACTATCCCCGGTTACATTCAGCGACAGGGCAGTTGATGTAATAGAAAAAAGGAAATCAAAAATCGAGAGCTGGTACCTTGATCTTTCGATGATAAGAAAATACTGGGGAAGTGAGAGGGTTTATCATCATACGGCCCCTATATCAATGATATTTGCTCTCAGGGAAGGTCTCAGGATTATTCTGGAAGAAGGCCTTTCAAAACGATACAAAAGACACCAGATGGTGGGTGATTACCTTGTAGAGGAAATAGGGAAGCTCGGCTTTGACCTTTTTGCCCAGGAAGGGCACAGGCTCCCTATGCTTGTATCGGTGATACTTCCTGAAGGAATTGATGATGACGCGGTCAGGTCAAAACTACTTAATGAACATGGGATAGAAATAGGAGTTGGCCTTGGCAAAACAAGGGGTAAAATATGGAGGATAGGATTGATGGGCGAATCCTCTTCAAAAGAGAATGTAGATATTTTTATCAGTGCATTAAAAGAAAGTATAAGCTAAAATTTATTAATCCAATTTGGGAAAATTTACCAATTTAACAACATCTTGACATTATATTAGATTTTGGTAGAATGACACACCTTATTGTTAAGGAAAATAGTATGAAATCATATATGGCAAAAAACGAAGAAGCTGACCAGAAATGGTATATTATTGATGCTGAAGGCAAGACAGTTGGAAGGCTTGCCACAACAGTTGCGACACTTTTAAGGGGTAAAGGGAAACCTCAGTTTACTCCACATGCCGACATTGGCGATTTTGTTGTTGTAATTAACGCCGACAAGGTGAATTTTACGGGTAATAAATGGAGCCAGAAAACATATTACTGGCATACATCATATCCCGGCGGAATCAGGTCTATAACAGCTGATAAATTAAAAGAGAAAGAACCGGAAGAGATCCTAAGGAAAGCAGTTTGGGGCATGCTTCCGAAATCAAAATGGCAGAAAACGCTTATAAGCAGATTAAAAGTATATGCGGGTGATACTCACCCACATCTGGCCCAACAGCCGGAAGCACTGGAGGTTTAATTAATTGTCTGAAAATTTATATAATGGAACTGGACGGAGAAAAACATCAATTGCAAGGGTTTGGTTAAAACCCGGCAAAGGTAGTTTTAAGGTTAATAACAGGGAGCTTAACGAATACTTTCCCCGTGACTCCTGGCAGATACAGGCCAGAGAACCCCTTGCGGTAACAGAAACAGACGGACAGTTTGATATACTTGTAAACGTTCAGGGCGGCGGGCTTACAGGACAGGCCGGTGCAGTTAGGCACGGACTATCAAGGGCACTGCTTCAATCCAACGATACGCTGCGAAAGAAACTAAAAGTTGCCGGATTACTCAGACGTGACCCGAGAATGGTCGAGAGTAAAAAATACGGTAGAAGAAAAGCAAGAAGAGGACAGCAGTTCTCAAAGAGGTAATTGCTTCTTGTCAAAAATTTCTAAAAAATCTACTGAATCAGAAATTAAAATTGCATCCGCGAAGGGAAAACTCGGTGTATTGCTACCCGGGATGAGCGGTGCTGTAAGTACAACCTTTATTGCCGGCGTTGAGGCCATAAAAAAAGGTATCGGACGGCCAATCGGATCACTTACCCAGATGGGTACTATAAGGCTTGGCAAAAGGACCGATAAAAAATCCCCGTTAATTAAAGACTTTATAGGCCTGGCGGACCTGAAAAACATTGTATTCGGCGGTTGGGATATTTATTCAGACAACTGTTATGATGCTGCAGTAAAGGCCGGCGTCCTCCAGAACGATCTACTCGACAAACTAAAACCCTCTCTTAAGAAATCATCACCAATGAAGGCTGTATTCAGCCAGCAGTACGTGAAGAACCTCTCGGGTAAGCATGTAAAGAAAGGCAAAACAAAGAAGGACCTTGCCGAGCAGCTTATCAGGGACATTAAGAAGTTTAAAAAAGACAATAAACTGGACCGTCTTGTTATGCTCTGGTGCGGAAGTACCGAGGTGTTCATCAAACCAACCAAGACCCACAGTACATTAAAAAGCTTTGAACAGGGACTCAGAAGAAACAGTAAAGATATACCGCCGAGCATGATCTATGCATACGCGGCAATTAAGTGCGGTATTCCTTACGGAAACGGCGCCCCCAATCTTTCAGCCGATGTTCCGGCTCTTGAAGAGCTTGCGATTGCAAACAAGGTACCTATTGCAGGTAAAGACTTTAAGACCGGCCAGACACTTATGAAGACTATACTTGCTCCCGGTTTTAAGAGCAGGCTTCTTGGGATTAACGGCTGGTTCTCAACCAACATACTTGGCAACAGGGACGGCGAAGTACTTGATGACCCGTGGTCATTTAAAACCAAGGAAGAAAGTAAATTAAGTGTACTGGATTCAATATTTCAGCCGCATCTTTATCCCGCCCTTTATTCCGATTTTTACCACAAGGTAAGGATTAACTACTATCCGCCGAGGGGTGATGAGAAAGAAGCATGGGACAACATTGATATATTTGGCTGGCTTGATTACCCGATGCAGATAAAAGTAAATTTCCTCTGCAGGGACAGTATCCTTGCTGCTCCGATTGTGCTTGACCTTGTTTTGTTTCTTGATCTTGCAAAGCGTGCTGAGATGTTTGGAATACAGGAATGGCTTTCTTTTTACTTCAAAAGCCCTATGGTCGGAAGGGGTCTGTATCCTGAGCATGACCTTTTTATCCAGCAGATGAAGCTCAAAAACACACTACGCTTTTTAAAAGGCGAGAACCTGATTACCCACCTGGGACTTGATTACTACGATTAAGTAATAGTAAACCCATACCACTTTTTCAGAGTTTTTAAAATTAATAAACAGGTACCAGGAAAGTTTTGTTTAAATCCATCCCATCTGTTTCCGCCTTAATTTCAAGTTCCCAATATGTAGGAGGCCTTTCTTTTAGACGGGTCCTGTAAATTGCATCTTCCGGAAGGTCAAACTGTATCGGTATCTGAAGTGTGCCGTAATCCTGTGTTGGAATTTCTACTTCCATTGTTTCCGAGTAAAGATGGTAACAGACAACAACTGATTTTTTATTGTCACCTGAACCTCTGTTTTCATACTTTTCTTCGATGCACTGAAGGGACGCATTGATATTTTTTGCCCCGGTAAGCGGCCTGTTAATCATAAAAGTAAGGTCCAGTCTGTTTCCGAGGAAATAGGGAAACTGGTTAAAACGAAGAGAACTCATACCGTATTTTATGTACCTGAACAGTTTTTTAAAATAAGTGCCGATAATTATCAGTACTGCCAGGTCAAATATTATCATTAATGCCATCGGGAAATAACCAATTTTACTCTGGCCGAGGAATTTAAATATAAAAATATGGAACGGTATTAAAAATAATATTAAAAAAGCAGTACTGAAAAAAAACTTTATAAGGTCTGACCTGCTCCTGTCATTAATCTTCTGATGGTCCCATCCATAGTCATTGTCCCAGGGTGAAGCATTAAGAAGAAATTTTGCCGGCCTGTAGTTAAGGCTAAGAAGTCCGTGAATGACCAGAAACAGCCCGGGCATAAGAAATACTCCACCAAACATTGCGGCCATATACCTCGGTACATTAAACTTGCTGTCCGGAGTTTCAATAATATTAAATGAAATTAATACTATATATAGTCCAGCAGCTGCGAATAAAAGGCCAAAAAGTACCGAACTCCAGCCATGAATTGTGGTCCGGCTAATTGGGGTTTTACCCTTAATTTCGTACCTGTCATTTTTTACCATTTCTTAATTTAGTATTTTAATTCTTAAAGTTAATCTTTATAGTACTATTTATGATTTATATTACTCTTAAGTTTATTATCACTGCGGGGGTAGTTGTAGGGGTATCGGAAATAGCAAAAAGGTCGAGTTCATTTGCCGCAATGCTGGCGGCACTGCCTTTAACTTCAATATTGGCAATGGTTTGGATATATGTGGACACTAAAGATTCAGAAAAGATCGTTGACCTTTCCTATGGTATCTTCTGGCTTGTACTGCCTACACTGCTTTTTTTTATATTACTGCCGGCACTGCTTAAGAACCATTTGGGGTTTTGGCCATCGATGATAATATCAATGACAATCATGGTGGTTTTTTACCTTATCTTTGCTTTCTTTGGAAAGCGGCTGGGACTGCCTTTGTAAACTAAATACCCGGTATCAGCGGTACACCGCACCCGCACCCGGAAAGTATTATAGTTACACCTATAAGCAACAGTAATCCTGGTTTAATTAATTTCATAGTTTATATCAGGGAAATATTACTAAATTATTTTGTTACGGGTGACTGCACCCTGTAACCTTTTTCTGTCATTATATATGCTGCACTTCCGCCTGCAGCGGCACCGGCAACAAGTGCAACGCAGCTGCTGCCAAGAAGGGAAACACATATAACCATTGGTATAACAAGATTTTTTAATTTCATTATTCAGACCTGGTAAGTTTTGTAGTTAGTATACTAAATGATTAGGGGATTTAAAAGTGGTTTATTACGGGCTGCACGTCTCACACTCTTCACAGTTTTCGTTTGGCCAGTCACCTCCCACCAGGTTGCCTTTTTCATCCAGCTTGAACTTGCAGCAGTCGATAAAGTGCTGCTTTATCATTTCCCTGTCCCTTTGAATCCTGGATTTGGCAGATGGAAGTGAAATACTCAGTTTTTCGGCGACATCTTTTTGTTTCATCCCACCGAGTTCACTGAGTTCGACTGATTCTTTGTATTTTTCAGGCAGGATCCCGACAAATGATTTGAGGCAGGTCTTGATTTCGCAGTAAAGGTCTCCCTTAGGTGTAATCTCATGCGGGATCAATTCTTCGTTAAATTCCTGATGCCTGTTCTTTCCCATGCTCCTGTAATAGTCGATAATGGTATTTCTGGCTATACGGTAGATCCAGGGAGGAAGTTTCTCTTTTTCATTTAGCTTCTCTATATTCTTATGGATTTTTATAAAGACATTCTGGAGAATATCTTCGGCTTCAACTTTATTGTTTACCCTTTTGTAGATGAAGGTATAGAGCTGTTTATTAAAATTGTCCCATACTTCTTCTGTAGAGTAATTCATTGTTTTTTGGTAAAAATAGTTTTAAATACCAGATTTCTCACTCCGTTCGAAATGACGGTTTGTGTCATCCCGAACCCAGGTGATGGAGCTGTTCTTTGTTCTTATAATAAAGACAAATACTATTTACTGCATCCACATGTGCAGTTGCAGACACCGTTGGCACAGTCGCAGCCTTCGCATTTACAGCTTTCATCACAGTTGCAGCCGGCGCAGTCACACTTCTTTTCAATTATATACTTCTTCATTATTATCTCCTTTTGTTGGCCTGTGTTAACCAATTAATGTATTTTACCTATAAAGACGGAAGAGTTCATAAAAAGATGCAAAAAGATCTATTTATTTTCTTTGTCTTGATACAAAGAAACAAAAATCAAGGCTAAACAAAATTTACTAAAAATTAGTCATTTCAGCTAAAAAATATAATCCTGCCGCAACCCCTATATTTTTCTATACGCTGAAATAAATAATTTTATTAACGTAAATTTTGTAATGCCGAATAAAAAAGGGGACACAATTAGTGTCCCCTTAAAAGAGTTTAATATAATTATTGTTTTATTGGCTTTTAAGGAAGCTTTCGAGATGGTCTTTGATATTGGAGTTTGCAAGTTTACCCAGAGCGGCTTTTTCGATCTGCCTGATTCTTTCCCTTGTGAGATTAAACCTCTTTCCTATCTCGTCGAGGGTATAGGTGCTCTGACGGTCAATTCCAAACCTTAACCTGATAATTTCTTCCTCTCTTTCATTAAGTAGCAGGAGTGCTTCTTTTAACTTCTCGGCAAGTGATGCCTTGGCTATTACCGAATCCGGTATCATTGCTTCCTTGTCTGATACGGAATCAAGCAGAGTGGTTTTCTCACCGTCAAGAACAGGTGTATCAAGGCTTATTGCATCATTAGTTGAATTCAGGATCCTTTTTACCACTTCCACTGAGATTCCGGACTCATCGGCTATTTCCTGCGGTGTGGGTTTTCTTTCCATCTCTTTTGCAAGCTTTGCACTCGTTTTATAGACACGGTTTGCCTGCTCAAGAAGATAAACCGGGACCTTAATAGTCCTTGTCTGTCCCTGAAGTGCTCTCAGGATTGCCTGGTGGATCCACCAGGACGCATAGGTAGAAAATTTATAGCCCTTAGTATGGTCAAACCTCTCTACTGCCCTCATTAGCCCAAGGTTTCCTTCCTGGATTAAGTCGGGAAGAGGAAGTCCCCTGCTCATGTACCTTCTTGATATAGTTATTACCAGCCTCAGGTTTGCCTTTACAAATCTTTGTTTAAGTCTTTGTGCCCATTCAAAGAATACTTTCGTGAAAGCAGACAGGCTGTCTATTCTCTTATTCAGGACTTTTAGTTTTGAAGGGTTTTTGCGAATCCTGGACTTCATCGCGGTAAGCTGCGTCACAATTGAGTTCAGCTCTCTTGCCTTGGCTTCGCATTTTTTTATTTTTGCAGAAATTTCTACTTCCTGCTTTGCAGTAAAAAGCGGCTCAACTGCCATATCTTTAAAATAGACATAAAGAAGCCTGAGCTGTTCATCAGGAACCCACTCGTCTTCTTCTTCCTCTATCTTGGCTGCTTCTATACTGCTTTCGTCAACCTCAATTAATCCATCATCAATATCAATATCGATATCGTCGCCGGAAAATGGTTCAAAATCTTCAACATTTGATTTATTTTCGCTCATATCTTTATATTTGACTTCCATTTTTTTTTCTCTCGCAAGCATATTAATACTTTCTCAAATTCAAAGCATAATATAATCAGTGCTTATATGATAAAATGGCTGGATAAAGGAAAAACAGCATGTTATCTATCCTCATCTAAACATGATTATAACAAATACTATAACCAGCCTTCCGGTTGCCGTCTGATTTATTTTGCGGAGCTAAAGTTTTGTGCTACCTGATTCCAGTTTACAACGTTCCACCACGAACTTACGTAATCAGGTCTTCTGTTTTGATAATTCAGATAATAGGCATGTTCCCAGACATCGAGCCCGAGTACAGGTTTTAACCCGTCAGAGATGGGGTTGTCCTGGTTTGGGGTTGATGTGACTACAAGTCCGCCGTTACTATCTACACAAAGCCAGGCCCATCCACTGCCAAATCGTGTTGCAGCAGCTTTTGAGAACTGGTCTTTAAAGTCATCAAAACTTCCGAATGCACTGTTTATCGCGTCAGCCAATTCGCCTTCAGGTTTTCCACCACCATCCGGACCCATGCATGGCCAGAAAAGGCTGTGATTTGCATGCCCGCCACCATTGTTACGGACTGCATTTCTGATATTTTCGGGTATTGAATTTAAATCCGAGATCAGGTCTTCAACAGATTTGTCCTGAAGCTCAGGGTGATTTTCAAGAGCAGCATTAAGGTTATTTACATAACCCTGGTGATGTTTTCCATGATGAATCTCCATGGTTTTGGCGTCAATACTCGGCTCTAAAGCATCATAGCTGTATGGTAAATCAGGTAATACGTGTGCCATCTAAAATAACCTCACTAAATTGTTAATATTATTACAAATTTTTAGATAATTACATATGGAGAAAGATTCATTATCTATCAAACTAACTAAGTGTAACTCCAATATAGTTTAGTGTAAATAGGTAAATTTTCTATTTGAAAAATAGAGTAAGACAAATGAAAATGCTTCAGTTTTAATTATATTATGAGTAAAGTAAACATCTGGAACTACTACAGATTATGGATAAAACTAAAATTATAGAACTAAAAGATGTATATAAATCTTTTGGTGACAAAAATGTACATCAGGGAGTTAACCTGGATATCTTCGAAGGTGAGAAGATTACTGTCCTGGGCGGCAGCGGCACTGGTAAAAGTGTACTTTTAAAAGAGATCAACGGCCTTTTAAGGCCCGATAGCGGCAGTGTGGTTATTGACGGACAGGACGTAACCTTTATGCCGGAAAGCGAACTTATCGATGTAAGAAAAAATATCGGGATGCTTTTCCAGGGGGCAGCACTGTTTGATTCACTCACCGTTTGGGACAATGTTGCATACACACTGGTTGAGAACTCAAAACTCAGCAGGGACGAAATAGACAAGGTGGTTAAAAAGAAACTTGAGCTTGTAGGGCTTCCGGATATTGAAGATAAGATGCCCGGCGACCTGAGCGGGGGTATGAAAAAAAGGGTAGGGCTCGCGCGTGCACTGGCAAAAACACCAAAGATACTTCTTTACGATGAACCTACCACCGGACTCGACCCCCCCAATATTATCCGTATCAATGATCTGATAAACGATATGAACAAGAAGTTTAATATTACGAGTGTAATAATTACACACGATATTGAAAGTGCCTTTGCCGTATCAGACCGTATTGCGTTCCTTCACGAGGGGAAGATAGTCTTTGTAGGTTCAGTTGAAGAAGCGAGGAATACTGACAACAGGGTACTGTACAATTTTATAAATGGTATTATGGAAGAAGAGCTCCAGTTTGCTTAAAGATAATTCTTCTGATATTAAGAAACAATTCTCTCCAAAAATTATAAAACCGGCAGCATTATATGGATAATAAAAGTAAAAGATCTATTGGATTGCTTGGCGCCACTGGCGTCGGCGTTGGTGCAATAGTTGGCGGGGGGATACTTGCCCTAAGCGGTGTTGCTTTTGCGTTGTCCGGCCCGGGTGCGATTCTGGCCTTTTTGTTTAACGGTATAATCGCATTAATTATTGCAGCCAGTTTCGCCGAGATGTCATCGATGTTTCCGGAATCCGGCGGGACTTATCTTTTCTCTAAAAAAGTTCTGTCTATAGAATCTGCCTTTATTGTAGGCTGGATCGTTTGGTTTGCCTCAATCCTCGCTTCGGTCTTATATGCTATAGGTTTTGCCTCTTTTTTTGTAATTGCATTAAATGTTGTTTTAACGGACTATTTTGGGCTAACGCTGCCCTGGCTTTATTCAATCTGGAGTATTAATTTAATTGCCATAGCTGTTGTTATTTTTTATGCGCTTAAGCTATCATTCAGGAATTCAGGAAGCGGGCCCTGGCTGAACTTTGGCAAACTGTTTGTTTTTGCAATTATTATTGCTTCGGGCCTTTACGCCCTAACAGGAAAGAGCCCTTTTGAATTAAGTGAAGGCCTGACACCGTTTTTCTCCGACGGATATACAGGATTGCTTAAGGCGATGGGGTATACGTTTATAGCACTTCAGGGATTTGACCTTATATCTGCAGTAGGAGGAGAGATTAAAGATCCGGAAAAAAACATTCCCAGGTCCATGTTTTTATCACTTGCAGTGACCCTTCTGATATATATTCCACTCCTTTTTATTATAGCAACAGTCGGTGTTGGCCCGGGAGGTAATGTTGCTCAGCTGGGTAAACAGTATATGGAGGCTGTAATAGTTGTAGGAGTAAAAAATTATATAGGTGATTTTGGTTACTGGCTTGTTTTAGTTGCTGCATTGCTTTCAATGCTTTCTGCGCTTAATGCAAATATATTTGCGTCCTCACGCATTGCATTTAAAATGGCCCAGGACCGTACACTTCCAAAAAATCTTGGGGTATTGAGCAACAGGTTTGATACACCTTTATATTCAATCATCTTTACCTCTTTGATTATTGTTCTGATTGTTATAACAATTAGCAATGTTGAATCTGCCGGAGCGGCAGCAAGCCTCATATTTCTAATTTCTTTTTCAATAGCGCAGCTCCTCGCAATAATTATCAGAAACAGGACAGATACAGATAAAATACCATTTAAAATGCCGCTTTATCCGGTACTGCCGGTAGTTGGTATTGTTTGCTGTATTTTACTTGCTTTATTCCAGGGATTTACCGTGCCCCTGGCTGGTTTTATTATTCTTACCTGGATGCTGCTTGGGGGTATTCTATACATAATTCTTTTTAGTAAGAGTGCAAAAGTTGCAGATGCTTCAGCGGAGGGTTTTGATCCCCAGCTTTCGGTATTAAGAGGCAACAGGAAACTTGTGCTGGTCCCTGTATCAAATCCGGCAAATGCTTCATCTATGGTGGATGTCGCAAGTGCAATTGTGCCGAGTGATTATGGCAAAGTGCAGCTTCTTTCGGTAGTAACCCCGCCTGGCAACGATGGGGATAACATAAACCGTGAAATCGATAATAACCGCCTTGTATTGAATGAATCACTTAAAACATCATTTTCAAAAGGGCTTTATCCGGAAGTACTTACCACGGTCGCGGATAATGCGTGGGAGGAAATAAAAAGGGTCTCAGTAAGTTCAAACTGCAGCAGTATTTTACTTGGACTTACAAATCTTAGTGAAAAACTGGACGGGTCAGAGCTTGAAAACCTTGTAAATGATGTTAGCTGTGATGTTGTTGTATTAAGGGCCCCCCAGGAGTGGAAATTCAGAGAAGTAAAAAAAGTGCTTATTCCCGTGGCCGGAAACAGTGAAAACAATGAACTTCTTGCCAGGATAATCGGTACGCTTACAAGAATCGGCAATCCTGAGATAGAGTTTGTCCAGATTCTTCCCGAGTATACTTCGTGGGAAAAATGTGAAAAGGCCCGGCTGAATATATTTGAAACAGCTGAAGATTTTATGCAAAGCGGAAATTTTACAGTGAAGATTATTAAAAAAGATGACGTCGTTGAAGAAATTGTCAGCAGGTCGGCAGACTTTGACATTGTTATACTTGGATTCAGAAGAGTCGGCAAATATCTTAAAGCTTTTGGAAGCTTAACTCAGCAAATTGTAAAAAATACAGACACGCCCATTATCCTGATCAGCCGGTCAGGAAAATAGTCAGTCCTTCTCATTCATTTCAGTTGTATTTTTCCAGAATTTAGTATATAATAGATTAATTAATATATGCAATATTTAATATTTGCATTATTGTATTATGAATTGCCTGTATATGGTGAGAATATTGAGACATCCAGTTATAAGAGGGTCAATAAGGTGCAGTGTCGAGTGTGATATATGCGGTGAAGAGGTGAACTTCCTGCTTCAGATCGGGTTTTCATTCGACAGGGATAAAGATAAAAAATACTGCTTAAAATGTAAACAGGACCTTTTTGACAGAATTTTGAAAGGTGAAATTTAGATTTATAAATACTGTTTGAATATATGGACCAAACCCCTTTAGTCCCGGGCCGGAGGCTGAGATTGTATGAAGCAGTTTATATTTAAAGGCTTATTTCACTTTAGAGAAGTTTGCTCTGCCTGCAACATTTTATGTGAATCTCACTACCTGATAGGTATAAAGCAGGAAAAAGACCACGATAGAATAGTTTGCCGGGACTGCTATAAGGCATTAACAAAAATTAAGCATGACAACTAAGGGAATATTAATTTCTAAATAAACCGTTTCGACCTGATATACCATGAATGATGACCAGTTAATACCCAGGGGTTCACTCGATAGAATTGGCGAATGTGAAAAATGTAAGAAATCGTCGAGATTACATCTCATGGAAATTACAATGCACGGAAAGACCGACCAGCTGTCATTTTGCCTGGATTGTTACGAAAAACTGATAGATATCGCACTTGATGAGTAAGTAAAAGGAAAGATATATAAGATTTGTTTTATAAAACCATTTACATTGCAAATGGCGTATATTTTCCTAAAATGTACTTAGTCAGTTTACAGGAGCGAATATGAAACCAGTTGTTTTATTTACGATTCTTTTTTTATCCATTTTCTACATAGGATTTAATATATTAAATGCCAAGGAGAGTAGTCCGGGACTTAAATCTCTTCAGCTAAATAGTGATAACCCCGTTGAACTCGGCCATGTTGACTGGCACAGGAATTTTAACGAAGCAAAGACAATAGCTCAAAAAGAGAATAAACCGATACTTGTTTTCTTCCAGGAAGTGCCCGGCTGCAGTACTGCCTCAGGTTACGGTAAAAGAGTAATGACCCACCCACTTATAATTGAAGCAGTGGAATCTCTGTTTGTCCCGGTTGCTATCTATAACAATGCCGGGGGGCATGACAGGAAAATCCTTGATTCATTCAACGAACCCTCCTGGAACAATCCTGTTGTCAGGATAATTACACCCGGGGGTAAATCACTTTCACCGAGGTTAAACGGTGACTATACCAGACTCGGCCTGGTTAATTCCATGGTTACAGCACTAAAAAACAGTAATGTACCGGTCCCGGAGTACCTGGAAATTCTTCAAAAAGAACTTTCTGCCAAAAATACAAAAAAGGATACAGCAGTATTTTCCATGCACTGTTTCTGGACAGGGGAAGCGGGGCTTGGCAATATCGACGGCGTTGTTTCAACACTTCCCGGGTTTATGGGCGGGCGTGAAGTCGTAAAAGTAGAATTTGATAAAGACGTTATTTCTTACAAGCAGCTGGTCGATACTGCCAGGAAAAAGAACGTCTCAAAAACAGTTTTTGTGAAAAATGGTTTTGAAAAAACAACTGCAGGCGAGGTGCTTGGAAGCAGGTCGGTCCTAGATGCCGGTACGTTCAGGTCGGACAGTGAGCCAAAGTACTACATGTCGAAGACTTATTATAAGTATGTTCCAATGACAGAGCTTCAGTCGTCACTTGTAAATTCTGCAATAGGAAACCGCATATCACCCGACGATTACCTGTCACCCAGACAGCTCGAGATACTTTCATATGTAAAGAAAAACCCCGGTCTTAAATGGAAAAGTACGATTGGAAGCAAAGAATTTACAACTGTCTGGAATGAAACGGTAAGAACAGCGAAAAGCAGTTAATACTCCCCGCCTTCTATACCTTCCACCCTTACGATCTGCCATGAGCCCAGGGTTGATTTTTCAAGATAGATGGTAATGTTTTCGGGACTGTTGTCCAGGCCCAGAATTCCTTTCCTGATACCGCCGTTATTAGCTGTTGCGCTTGCATCCATATTAACTACTACAGTTTCCCTGCCATCCTCATCTTTGGATAAAGACGAACTAAGTCCGGAAAAGTCCCCTTCAATCTGATCATATTTTTCAAATACGTTTTTTACAATGTTTTTTACTACAACGTAGTTTAGTCCATAATCATCTTTATAATGCAGCGAAAAATTGTCCATAAACTTATCTAAATTCTTTTCTTCGCCCGCATTTACCATTTCGTTAAAGTAGCTGTTAAAATATTCGTCATCCGTTTCCCCGCCGGAAAAGAAAAACCAGGCTAGTGCTAAAATTACTACGGCAATAATAAGAATTTTTTTCATTTTTCCAGATATTCCTTAACTATTATATTGTTATTCTTTATTGTTACTGACACCATACCTGCTGAATCCGTCTGGTATGTTTCCATGTTCCTTTTTGAAAAATCATTACTACAATTTTTGCATACAAGAGAACCAGGTCTGTATTTCTTAATAATACTATCATAATTTGTTTTTGTGCTACCGGGAATATATATAAGGTTACTTCGTTTATTGTTAAAAACAGCTGATTCTACGTCTTCGCCAATATGAAAAATATGGTTGTCATAAATAAATTCAAGCAGCAGGGGGACCGGCCTTTTGCTGTCAAATACAGAATAATCGAAGGGCCTTAGCAGATTTAGCACAAGGCCGTCAATTTGAATTGAACTGTCTTCTTCAGGGATTTTATGCAGATTGATATTTTTTTGATAGATCTGTTCCCATAGGCTGCTTTTCAGTTTGTGGCCATTGATCCAGATGTTTTTAACGTCAATTTTTTTTAATAATGAGGCTGCCCCTTTTATATGTGAATTATCAAGCGAAGAAAGTACCAGGTGGTCAATTTCCGTAATATTGTTGTGCAGAAGATACGGGTTAACAACAGACCTTTCTATAAAATCCGACTCAGATCTAAGGGAATATCCCCCGTTTACCATTATAGTCTTGCCGGAGGGTGTCTTTAAAAGTGCAATATTTTTATTACCCGAATCAAGGAAATCTATTTCAAAATTACCGCTTTCATGCTTATAAAAATTATTAAAACAAACCAGGCTGGAAAGCACTACTGCCAGGGGGAGCAGGTAATAAATTTTTTTATACCGTTTTGAAAGAAGTATCAGTAAGGCCGTAAATATCAGAAAAAGTGTTGTTTTAATATGTATTCGCGGAAAAACGACCGTTGCAAGCCCGAGCCTATCTACCCACCCGGTAAATCCAAGTAAAATTGAGATGAAATATTTATCAATTTCCAGAAGAAACAGGGATACGGGCACAGATATTCTGAACATTATAAGTGAAATAAGGCCAAGCGGGACAATAATAAATTCAACCAGCGGGATTAAAACAAGGTTTGCCGGTACGGAGAATACCGGGAAATATCCAAAGGTATTTACCGTGATCGGGAGCGTTATTAAGGTCGCTGCGACAGTTGTTTTTAATGCTGTTTTTATTTTGTCGAGACCGGTTTTAATTTCAAGGGGATAAAAACTGTGAATAATAAGAATACCGAACACCGAGAGGAATGAGAGCTGGAAAGACAGGTCAAAAAGTGAGTTTGGATTTATAAGCAGAATTACTAGGGCAGCAATAAACAGAGTATTTAATTTCAGGTCATCTTTTCCCAGTACTATAGAAAAAAGAAATATTGAAATCATAATAAAAGCCCTTACCGATGAGATGGAAAACCCTGCAAGAGCTGTGTAAAGAAATACAGGGAAAATAGTTAATAAAGCAGCTATTTTTGGCATCTGAAAAGTAAGCAGGACGTATTCAGACCTTTTAAGGACCCATTTAATCAAAAAATAGAACCCTACAGCTATTGCCCCAACATGAAGGCCGGATATAGCAAAAATATGTGCGATTCCCAAACCTGAAAATATTTCTCTTATGTGGCCCGGGATATTACTTTTATCACCTACCGTAAGAGCATTGATAACTGCACTCTCAGGATAAGAAACGCTGTTATTTACAAACCGGCTGTATTCGGTCCTGAGCAGATTTACTCTGTATAAAAATGGATTAATATGTGCGTTCTTACCCGACACTGTTATGTTCTTTCCACCAATATACGTAGAATAAAATATGTCTTTTAACCTGTAAAACTGTTCAATATTAAAGCTTCCGGGGTTATGAAAGTTTTTGATCCTTTTTAATCTTATATTTCTAAGTTCGATACTGTCACCATAAGTCAGGCGGTGCCCGGTATTTTCGAGGTAGGCCACAATCTTTGAATTTACATTAAGCGTCGTGTCTACTGTATTAATCTTATTTAGCCTGATAAACAGCCGTGTACTGTTTTCTCTCAATTCAGGGTTTTTAATCAGTGTCCCGGAAGCGGATATTTTCATTCCAGTAAATTCTTCAATATCAGGATTGGGCAAATAGTCGGGAACAAGGAAAAAGCCAAGGGGGAAAAACAAAATAAAATAAAGCCCCGGGTATTTAATAATTGCTATAATTAATGGGGCTAAAGCCAGGATAATCGTAAGGTCGCCGGTATTAAAATATTTTTTTACCAAAATGCCGGCTGATAGAAGAAAGAGGAACAGGGCAGTTCTGTATTTAATGAATAATCTCATTAAATAACTATTATAACTTTTTTATTAAAACAATTGCAGTAGCTGCAATTCCCTCCTCCCTTCCCGTAAATCCGAGGTGCTCGGTAGTTGTTGCCTTAACGCCAACATCTTCAGCTGCAATCCCAATTGTGTCTGCAATACTGCTTTTCATAGAATCTATGTAGGGCGAGAGTTTTGGCTGCTGGCAGATTATTACCGAATCAATATTTACGATTTTATATTCTTTTGATTTTAAGATCCTGCAGGTTTCCTTAAGGATCGTTATGCTTGAGATATCTTTTAACTTCGGGTCCGTATCCGGAAAATGGGTGCCGATGTCTTTTTCCCCTAATGCGCCAAGTATTGCGTCAGTTATTGAGTGAAGTAACACATCTGCATCAGAATGGCCGGCAAGCCCTTCTTTATGGGGTATTTCTACTCCGCCCAGAATGAGTTTCCTGTTTTTTTCAAACCTGTGTACATCAAAACCATTACCAATTCTATACATTTAATTCTCTTAGCAGAAACCCCGCAAGTTTAAAATCATCACTGGTTGTGATTTTAATATTATATTCAAGCCCCTCAACAATGTTAACTTCAAACCCAGCGTACTCAACCATCTGCGCCTCATCGGTAAATATTGCCTCTTCGTTTAATTTTCGCTCATAACATTCATTAAGAATATTGTAGTTAAATGCCTGGGGGGTTTGTGCCCTCCAGAAACTTTCCCTGGGAAACGTATTTTTCACAACTCCGTCAGCGGCCATCTTAAGTGTGTCTTTTACCTGTACTGCTGCAATTGCAGAGCCTTTATCCGCCGCCTTTTCAACAACCTCTTTAATCAGTGCGGTATTTATTAACGGTCTTGCCGCATCGTGTATTACAACTATATCGGTATCAGGAGTTAGGCCGTCAAAGCCCATTTTAACGGAGTCCTGCCTTTCCCTGCCGCCGGTTACAACGCTCTTCACCTTGCTGAAGTTAAACTTCTCAACAATATTTTCTCTTGTATGGGTTAAATCACCTTTAGGCGCAACTACCACTATTTCATCTATATCTTTGGAATCCTGAAGTGCACGGAGGGTGAAAAAAAGCAGGGGTTTACCCTGGATCTCAAGGTACTGTTTTTTCTTTTTACTGTTTAACCGTTTACCTGAACCGGCTGCGGGTACAACTGCAGCGGTTTTAATCTTAGCCATTTATGCGTGAAACTATATTGTCTTTTTCAATTTTTGCAAAGATCATACGGCCGGTCGATGTCTGGAGTACGCTTGTGACCGATACATTTACCTCTTTGCCAAGAGACCTTCTTGCATCATCTACAACTACCATCGTACCGTCATCAAGGTAACCAAGGGCCTGGTTGTGCTCCTTGCCCTCCTTGACCAGCTGTATATGTATAATTTCACCCGGTAAAACAATCGGCTTTAAGGCATTCGAGAGTTCATTCAGGTTTAAAACCTTTACTTTCTGCAAATCGGCAACTTTGTTGAGATTAAAATCATTTGTAATAATGATTCCCTTCAGTTTCTTGGCAAGCTCAACGAGTTTGAGGTCAGCCTCCCTTATATTAGGGAAATCGTGGTTGGTAATTTTTACATTTAAGCCCGGTATATCGTTCTGCATCCTTTTTAATACATCAAGGCCCCTTCTTCCGCGTACCCTCTTGGTAGCCTCTGAAGAGTCTGCAATATACTGGAGCTCTTTTATTATGAAGTTGGGGATAATTACCTCACCCTCTATAAACCCGGCATCTGACACATCGGCAATCCTGCCGTCTATAATTACACTTGTATCAAGGATTTTTGTAATTCCGCCTTTGTTTCTGTATCCGAAACCAAACCTTTTAAATGTACGGTCGGAATCTGTGCTCTTGTATATACCAAGAGTAATACCAAGTGCAAGAAAGAATGAGAACATTACAATTTTTACAATTGGAACAAACTGGCTCTGAATATTTACAAGGTCAATAACCTGGGTCGTTGCAAAGAATAAAAGTATGGAAATTGCCATACCAACAGCCATACCCAGGGCCGAACGGCTGGTAAGCCTCTGTGTAAGAAAATTGATTACACCAAGTGCCAGTAAGGAGCCAAAAGCAAGGGCCCCGGCAAGATAAATTGATGAATTAATGGTACTTCCAAGCATATTGGTAGATACCAGAAATGCTATAACACCGATTATTAATGAAAATAGTATAGTTAATATCATATTCTTCCTCGCTTCTTCTTCCGCTTATGTAGTAAATCAAAGAACGTCTTTAAATAATTATATTTTATAAAATCTCCATAAACAAGCTAAAAGATTGAGATAAATAAATTATTTCAGTTGTTCTACCTTTTCTGCGATAATGTCCACTACCCTTATATACCTGCTTTTACCAAAACCGGGCTCTTTTGCCGTTCCCTGGGTGCCAAAATCGGTAATCAATTCCCCTGAATTGCCGTCAATAAGCTGTACCCATACAGACGTTCGGCCCTTACCGCGGTCATCAATTCCCATAAATATCATTTCGCAGTACTTGCATCCCTTAATAAAGCCTGTGACGACCCCTTTTACGATAAGTACGTTCTCATCTGAATCAATAGCGCCGGAAGACCTGTCGATTACCCTGTATCTGCCGGATTCCAGCAGTTTCTCTGCAAGCATGTCAGGGATCAGAGTTACAGAATCAAGCGGGACAAACTCCTTATCAGTCTTGCTGAAGTCAGGTATCTGGATAATTTCATATTTTTTACCCGTTGGTACAGGCTGTTTATAAACTGTAGTAAACTGCGCACCGCAACCGTATATAAAAATTAAGGAAAATATTATGGATATTGTTCTGATCAATTTGTATCCTCCGGTAAATTTCATCAACAGGTTTATTTATTATGATGCAGTAAATTGAAATTTGCATCGTTCATGCTAATATTTTTAAAACCGCATTTAGGAATCTTAATGAGAATTTGCACACTTGCAAGTGGTAGTTCCGGAAATTCCCTGTATATCGAATCTTCACATTCCAAAATACTTGTTGATGCAGGTATTGGCCCGAGGGTTTTAAAGAAAAGGCTTGAATCGATAGACGTGGACATAGCTGATATTGATGCAGTTGTAGTCACACATGAGCATGAAGACCATACAAGGGCAATTACAAAAATAGATATGCCGGTTTACGTGGCTTCCGAGACCGTTCCAGTCTGGAAAAACAGGGTGAAGAGCCTAAACGAGTTTGAAAGTGATGAGCCCTTTGAAATAAAGGACCTCTTTATTACACCTTTTTCCGTTCCTCATGATGCTATAGACCCTGTGGGTTTTACAATCCAGACTGATAATTTAAAGGTAGGCGTAGTTACCGATATAGGTTCTGTAACCAGTCTTGTAGTTGAAAAATTAAAAGGTTCCAACGTATTGGTACTTGAGTCTAACCACGATATGAACCTCCTTTTTTACAGCCAGTACCCCTGGATGCTGAAACAGAGGATCAAGGGAAGACTCGGGCATCTTTCAAACGTACAGTCAGGAGCATTGTTGAACACAGTGTTTAACAAAGACCTGAAACACGTAGTGCTTGCACATCTTAGTATGATTAACAACAGCCCCGAGGCTGCATTTGAAGAGGCAATGAAGATTGTTAACAGGAAAAATTCAGATATTACCAAAGTCCATGTTGCACCCAGAAAAACCGTAGGGGAGGTACTAAGCATTTGATTTCAAGATACTCCAGAGAGGAAATGTCGCGTATCTGGACCGACGAGGCCAAGTATACAAATTGGCTTAATATCGAAATAGCTGTTTGTGAAGCATGGTGCGAACTTGGAGAAATCCCAAAAAAATCACTAAACACTATAAAGAAAAAAGCCGATTTTAAGATTTCGAGAATCAATACACTGGAAAAAAAACTTAAACACGATGTCCTGGCTTTCCTTACATGTGTTGCCGAATATGTAGGAGATGACTCGAGGTTTATACACCTTGGTATGACCTCTTCCGATGTACTGGATACTTCTCTTTCCATGCAGTTAAGGGACGCCGGTAAATTAATCATCACAGATATTAAAAAATTACTTGCCGAACTGAAAAGAAAGGCGCTTAAGCATAAAAACACACCAATGATCGGAAGGTCACACGGTATACACGCTGAGCCAAAGACCCTGGGGCTTGTGTTTGCCCTCTGGTATGATGAAATGAGCAGGAACCTCGAACGGATGGAAAAAGCCAACAAAGACATAAGTGTTGGAATGATGTCTGGGGCAGTCGGTACCTATGCAAATATAGACCCGAAAGTGGAAAAGATAGCCTGCAGGAAGCTGGGGCTTGCTCCTTCAAAAATTTCCACGCAGGTAATTCACAGGGACCTTCACGCACAGTATTTCCTGACCCTTTCACTCATTACGGCAGCCATAGAGAGAATCGCCACAGAGGTTAGACACTTTCAAAGGACAGAGGTCCTTGAGATGGAAGAGCCTTTTGGAAAAGGGCAGAAAGGGTCTTCCGCAATGCCTCATAAAAAAAACCCGATACTTTCTGAAAACCTTTGCGGACTGGCAAGACTTGTGAGGTCTTCGGTAGTTCCCGCGCTTGAGAATATTTCCCTTTGGCATGAAAGAGATATAAGCCACTCTTCAGTTGAGAGGGTGATAGGGCCGGATGCAACAATACTCACCGATTTTATGCTTGCCAGGGTTACGGGCATGATAAAGGGACTTCAGATCTACCCCAAAAATCTTGAAAAGAATATATGGACAACAAACGGGCTTGTGTTTTCCCAGAAGGTACTTCTCAAACTTATCTCAAAAGGCATAACACGTGAGAAATCTTATTCTGTTGTACAGAGAAATGCAATGGAATGCTGGAAAAGCGGTATAAACTTTAAAGAAATTCTGCTCAAAGACCCTGAAATTAAGGGCCTATTGAGTGAAAAGGAACTTGATTCGTGTTTTGATGTAAAACAGGATTTTAATAATATAGATTATATATTCAAAAACGTTTTCGGGACTGCAAAAAACAGGAAAAAATAATGATTGCATTATAAAGGCTGACTGGTATTCTGTAGTTTGAAAATTAAAAACCTATTAAAAAGATTCAAAATCTAAATTTCCCAATTATCGGATTATACCGGAGGTAAATATAATGAAAAAGTTATTAAGCATGGTTTTATTGTTTGGTTTGATATTCACCGTAGCATGTGATTCGGGTTCTAAGGAAGATACAACGGCAGCTAATACGGACACTGCTGATACCGCTCAGGAAGCATCTGCGGACACCGCTCAGGATACAGCCCAGGATGCACCAGCCGAAGCCGCTAAATCAGCACCGGTTAACCAGGACACTGAAAGCAGGCTAATCTCTTTCTTTAAATCCAAGTTTGGTTCAAGGCTACCTGGAAATACAACCGTAAAACTAGGCGAATTTAAGAGCAGCAATATTAAAGGCATAGATGAAGGCAGTTTTATAGTGGATGTCCCCGGACGTGGCGAACAGCCTATCCCAATGCTGATCAGTGAGGACAGGAAATACCTTATAATTGGTTCAGGCGAGCCAACCAACCTTGGGGATTTCAAGCCTTCAGGTATGCCCGGTCTGAAGCAGGGTACACTTGATTTTGGAAGGCAGCAGATACCCGTATTGATTTCTGATGACGGCAACCAGTTGATAGTTGGTGAAATACTTGATTCCACTGTTGACCCTCTCCAGGAAATTCTGAGTAAGATTTCAATGGACAACGTGCCGGTAAAAGGAAATACAGATGCACCTATTACAATTGTGGAATATTCAGATTTTCAGTGCCCGTTCTGCAAGCGTGGAAGCGATATGCTACCGGGACTGCTGGAAGATTATCCCGGCAAGGTAAAAATTATATTCAAACAGTTTCCGCTACCTAACCACAACTGGGCAAAGCCCTCTTCAGTAGCTTCACTCTGTGCATTTGACCAGGGCAATGATAAGTTCTGGGCTTTTCATGACATGGTATTCGCAAAACAAAAAGAGATAAATCTGGCTAACTCCACAGATAAATTTAACGAGATTGCTAAGGAAATCGGCCTTGATCAGGCTAAATTTGATGCCTGCATAAAATCAGGTGAGTATGCAGCAAGAGTAGACGCAGAGATGCAGGAAGGCCAGCAGATTGGGGTAAGTTCCACACCAACTTTTGTTGTTGACGGACTAATTGTACCAGGTGCTGATCTGCAGAGCGTAAAGAACGCAATAGATTCAAGAATGTAATTACAAAAATGTTTGAATCCTGATTATATTTTTATTGCACATATAGTCAGGATCCGAATTAAAAAATGAAATGTCCAAAATGCGGTTATAACTCTTTTGATTCATTAAATGAATGCAAAAGATGCGGTGCCAGGGTTGAGGCCGCCGGGCCTGGGTTTAAAACAGTAAAACCCGGTAAAAGAGGCGGTGCACATGATGATATTGAAAACTTTACCCTTTTTGACAACGACGAACCCGTATTGCTGGAAGAAGAGTTTGTAGACGATTATTCCTACCACGGCAGTAGCCCCGGACAAAGTAAAGTCGATCCTGTAAATGATTTGCCTGAGAGTTATCTCGTACTTGCAAGTTTCAGCAGGAGAATGATAGCATTCATCCTGGATATCTCAGTAATTCTGATACTGTCATTTTTTACTATAATTGTCGGCCTGCTTGCTGCGGGGATTAATCTTACGGACGGAATAATGAAGCTGTCTTACATTCTGATACCCGCATACATTATACTTTGCCTTCTTGCCTCCACATTTCTTTTGTTTCTTCATGCCTATTCGGGGAAGTCCTTCGGGAAACTGGTCCTCGGCATCAGGGTCGTGCGGGAAGACGGGGGAAAGATCAGCACGAGCCAGTCTTTTACAAGGTGGGTCGGTTATTATCTTTCTGCGCTGCCGGTTTTCTACGGTTATATATCCGCAATTTTTGATTATAACCTTCAGACCTGGCACGATAAAATTTCTAAAACATACGTAGTTAAAGACACATAATTTTATTATGAATATTATTGATACACTAAGCACTAAAATTGAAGGTAAGTCAGAAGAACTTGAAAAGTGGTTTGAGAGGCACCATGAGAACATATTAATTCCGCTTTATTCTTCAGTTGATATAAGGGTTTCCGGCAGCAAGGTCGTTCCCGTGGATACAAATATCTTTCCCGCGGGTTTTAATAACCTGTCAGATGATTTCAGGGCCAATACCGGGAAGCTTTTTAAAAACAGTCTTAATACGAAATACCCTGATACCGTTAATGTACTGATAGTACCAGAGCTGCACACTAAAAACGCTTATTACTGGGAAAATATTTACGTCATTAAATCTACTCTTGAAAATGAAGGGTACGAAGTCAGGATTGGTATAGTAAGTGATAATTTTGATACCGATGAGGCTGTGTTTACGACTGTCAGCGGGAAGGAGTTAACTGCATACAGGGCAAAAAGCAGCGATAACAAATTAATTCTTGATGGTTTTGTCCCGGAAATAATACTGCTGAATAATGATTTTTCCGAAAAATGCCCCAAGACTCTAAGGGACATAGTCCAACCGGTAGTGCCCCCCGTGGAGATGGGCTGGCACACAAGAAGGAAAGACGTTCACTTTGAGTTCTATAACAGCCTTGCCGCAGAAGCGGCAGAAATAATCGGTATAGACCCCTGGACCATAACCGTCGAGACCTGCCTTGTTGAAAATGTGGATTTTGATATTCCGGAAGACAGGAAGAGGGCCTCTGAGTATGCAAAAAAGGTCTGGACCAGAATAACTGAAAAATATAAAGAACATAATTTAAACGAAGAACCAACTATTTTTATAAAAAGTAATTCCGGTACATACGGTATGGCCGTAGTTAATTTAAAGGACGTAGAGTCGCTTATACTTATGAATTCGGGCAACCGTAAAAGACTAAGAGTTACAAAAGGCGGAATACCTGTAAGGGACGTTGTGATACAGGAAGGTGTGCCTACAATTATTAAAACGAAAGATAATTATTCTGCCGAGCCCGTAATATATATGGTTGAAGACAATGTCGCAGGGTTGTTTTACAGGGTCAATACCGAAAAATCCGAGACCGATAACCTTAACTCAAAGGGTATGAAATTCGAAGAGTTTGAGAATACTGTGAGCGAGATTAAGACAATACCCAAAGTATTTACTTTGATATCAAAAATAGCAGTAATAGCAGCTGGGTATGAAATAGAAAAAATTATTAGGGACGGCGGCTGCAAAGAAGCGGTGAATTAGATTGACACTCATAATCAATTAGGTAAAAAATTAGCGTTTCCATTTAGTAAATCCAAAATAATTTTAAGGATAATTTAATTGTCTGTTGAAGAAGTCGGGCACCTGTCCGTACAGAATTTTTTACTTTCACTTACACTTATACTTGTTGTTTCAAAACTGTTCGGAGAACTTTTTGAAAGACTGCGCCTGCCTTCGGTACTTGGTGAACTTATAGCAGGGATTATACTGGGGGGAAGCCTGCTGGCTTTAGTTCCTTCGATGGCAGGGCAGGTAGGATACGATACTTTTCACCTCCTTGCTGAAATCGGTGTCTGTATTCTCCTTTTTGAAATCGGCCTTGAAACAGACCTTGGCGACTTAATAAAAGTAGGCCCAACTTCCACTCTCGTTGCAGTTGTAGGGGTAGTTGCGCCTTTTGCACTTGGGTTTGGAAGCATAATTATGTTTCAGAAGTTCGGGCTAATGAATGTAGATCCCGGACTTTTAACAATTATAGCAATAACCACGGGGGCTACACTGACCGCAACAAGTGTCGGTATAACAGCGCGCGTCCTCTCGGATATGAATAAGCTCAATACCGGTGAATCCAAGATAATTCTCGGGGCCGCCGTTATAGACGATGTGCTCGGGCTTATTATTCTTGGTGTTGTAAGCGGTCTTATTGAAGCATTCAAAGCCGGAAGCGGCGGCGGAATTTCTCTAACCGGGGTTATAACAATTACATTTAAAGCCTTTGGGTTCCTATTCCTGGCAATCTTTATAGGCAACATAATTTCCAAACGACTGTTCAACTTTATAGACAAGCTGAAGGTCAGGGGTGTCCTGTTCCTGCTTGCCGTGGCATTTGCACTCTTTTATTCATACCTGGCGGTTATTGTCGGTCTTGCACCGATTGTAGGAGCATTTGCGGCAGGGCTAGTTCTCAGGAGAGTTAACCAGTTTAAAATTGTGGAGGAGAATCTCCGGCCGGTTTCTGACTTTTTTACTCCTATATTCTTTGTAATGATAGGGGCAGCAGTTGATATTTATGTCTTTAATCCTTTTGTAGACGGAAACATAAATATATTACTAATTGCTCTGATTTTATTTGTTGTTGCGGTAATTGGTAAGTATATAAGCGGCTATGTGGTGTTTAAAAAAGGCATTAATAAAATGGTTATAGGTATAGGTATGATACCGCGTGGAGAAGTCGGGTTGATTTTTGCTCAAGTTGGGTTAAATTATGGGGTTTTCAATTCCAAACTGTTTTCTGCCGTGACCGTTATGGTGATGCTGACGACCTTTATAGCACCGCCTTTACTGCAGATAGCGTTTAAGAACGATAGCCCGGAATTAGAAGTACAGGATTCCTAAAATTAATAGGGAAAGATAGTAATGAAAAAGTACATTTTATATTTATTCAGCAATATTTTTATACTGTTGTTAACAGCACTAAATACATATGCGGCAGGCGACGATCTTCTAAGTGTTGACAGGACAATCCTTTTCCAGTTTGTAATTGTTATCCTTGGGCTTTTTATTATCAACAAACTTATTCTCCAGCCGCTTCTCAGCCTTCTTGACAGGCGTGAAAAGCTGACAAAGGGTACCGCAGATGAAGCAAGGGAACTTACCGAGAAAGCCGAGACCCTGATAAATGATTACAAGCAGAAAATCGATGAAGCAAGAGCCGAAGCAAATGAAAAAAGGGCGGAGATAAGAAAAGAGGCGCAGCTTATTTCAGAAAAAATGATATCGGAAGCAAGGGACGAATCACACTCAGCCCTTGAGAGTTATAAAAGTGAACTTAATGTCCAGGTAAATGACATTAAAACAAAAATTAAACCGGAAATAGAAAACCTTGCCAAAGAAATATCTGATAAGGTTCTTAGCATGGAGGGTTAGGTTTGTTAGATCTAGATATATTAAGTTTTGTAGTTACAAATGCATCGGAAACAGGCCATTTTAACTGGGCTTTTGTTATCAAGCATGCACTTAATCTTGCGATACTGATAGGTATACTGGTCTATTTTTTAAGGATCCCGATAAAAGGAGCGCTTGAAAAAAGAAAGTCAAACATGAGCCGGGATATTGATGAAGCAAAGCAGGCAATAGAGGTAGCAAAAGTTAAATACGATGAATACTCTGTAAAGCTTGATAAACTCGGGACCGAAATAACAGAACTTAAAGATTCTATTAGCAAACTCGGCGAAACAGAAAAAGACGAAATAATAACAAATGCAAGGCAGACATGTGAATTGATAAAGAAAGATTCCAAGGAAACAATTGAACTTGAAGCATTCAGGGCCAAGCAGGAAATCCAGGAAGAAGTAGTTAAAAATTCACTTGAGATTGCGGAAAACCTGATAAAGGAAAAGATGGACAGCTCTTATAACACGAAAGCAGTTGATAACTTAATTAATCAGATTGAGGACGGTAAATGGCTACAATAGCGACCCTTAAAGACCTAGTTGATGCCTTAACAGAGACAGGGCTTGAGAACAATAATCTTGAAACAATTATTTCAAATTTAAGATCGTTCTTCGAAACAGTGTCCGGGAACCAGGAAATTAAGAACGTACTCAGTACATCCGCTTTTGAAGTAGATGAAAAGAGCCGTATTGTTTCCGATATATCTGAAAAAGCAGGATTTTTAAGCGAAACCAAAAACTTTCTTGTCCTTTGTGCAGAAATGGAAAAGTTCTCTGGACTTCTCTCAAGGCAGGACGAAATAATAAGAAAACTCGAACAGTCTGCCGGTAAGCTCAAGGCCGAGATTGTTTCAGCCGGATCACTTTCGGAGACTGACCTTGGCCGTATTAAGGACTCATTATATAAAGCAACCGGCAAAGAAGTAGAACTAAAAGTTAATATCGACCCGTCTATAATAGGCGGCCTGATAACAATAATAGGCGACAAAGTATTTGATAACAGCGTTAAAACACAATTAGAAAAAATTCAGGGAGTTTTAACTCCGTAGGAGCTTTAATGATGGACGATTTAAAAGTTGAGAATATAGGCGAGATTCTCAGAAACAGAATAAAGGGATACGAACAGAGGGTGGATACCTCCGAAGTAGGGACTGTGATCTCAGTTGGTGACGGTATCGTAAGGGCCTTTGGTCTTGACCAGGCAAAGGCCGGTGAACTCGTGGAATTTCAGAGCGGGATATCCGGACTGGTACTTAACCTTGAGGAAGACAACGTTGGTATTGCACTTTTTGGTGAAGATACCCAGGTTGCGCAGGGAGACCTCGTGAAACGTACGGGTAATATTGCAGAGATACCGGTCGGCGAGGCGATGAAAGGAAGAGTTGTAGACGCTCTCGGTAACCCAATTGACGGTAAAGGTGAAATTGCCACTACGGAGACAAGGCAGATTGAAGTAAAAGCACCCGGTGTTGTTTACAGGCAGTCAGTAAGCGAACCGCTCCAGACAGGGGTCAAGGCTATTGATGCAATGATACCGATCGGAAGGGGCCAGAGGGAGCTTATCCTTGGAGACAGGCAGACAGGTAAGACCGCTATCGCAATTGATACAATTATTAATCAGAAAGAAGAAGACGTTTACTGTATATACGTGGCAATCGGACAGAAACAGTCCACTGTTGCACAGGTGGTTGATAAACTGAAAGAGCATGGGGCAATGGAATACACTACAATTGTTGCAGCTACTGCAAGCAGCCCGGCTCCATACCAGTTTTTATCACCGTTTTCGGGATCAGCACTTGGAGAATACTTCAGGGACAGCGGTAAACACGCACTTATTATATATGATGATTTAACAAAACACGCATGGGCATACAGGCAGCTTTCACTGCTTCTAAAAAGGCCGCCCGGACGTGAAGCTTATCCGGGAGACGTATTTTATCTCCACTCAAGGCTTCTTGAAAGGGCTGCTAAGATGAGAGACGAAGACGGGGGCGGATCCTTAACAGCGCTTCCGATCATTGAGACTCAGGCAGGTGACGTATCTGCTTATATTCCTACAAACGTTATTTCCATTACAGACGGCCAGATATATCTTGAAAGTGACCTCTTCTATTCCGGCATACGGCCGGCGATTAACGTGGGTCTTTCAGTTTCCAGGGTAGGTGGTTCGGCCCAGATTAAGGCCATGAAAAACATTGCAGGTACCTTAAGGCTTGAGCTTGCACAGTACAGGGAAGTAGAGGCGTTCTCACAGTTTGCTTCTGACCTTGATGCTGCAACGCAGGCACAGCTTGCAAGGGGAAGCAGGCTTGTGGAAGCTCTTAAACAGGGCCAGTATCAGCCGCTTCCTGTTGAAAAACAGATCCTTTCGATTTTTGCAGTAACCAATGGTTACGTTGACAAGTATGATGTCGAGGCTGTGCAGAAATATGAAAAAGAGATGTTTTCCTATATTGAATCAAAATACCAGTACATACTTGATGAAATTAAAAAAGAGAAAGTTATTTCCGACGACCTTGCAGGAAAAATCAGGGGTGCTCTTGACGAGTTAGTACAGCAGCTAGGTGAGTTTAAATAGAAGATGCCAAGTTTAAAACAGATAAATACTAAAATAAGCAGTGTAAAGGGTACAAGAAGAATTATGAGTGCCATGAAGCTGATTGCGGCCGTTAAGCTTCAAAGGTCACAGTCAATGCTCAAGGAGTTTCGCCCTTACTCTGATGCTTATAAAGAGATTGTTATGGGTGTTGCAGGAAAATGTGACCCCAAGGTCCACCCGCTCCTCAGGAAGCCCGAGGATATTAAGAAAACACACTACGTTTTCTTCACATCCGACAGGGGGCTTTGCGGGAGTTTTAACACCGGGCTTATAAGGAATTTTGAAAACCACATAAACAGCTCCGGCCATAATAATGAAAATGTGTCTATAAGTTTTGTAGGGAGAAGGGGAAAAGACCACTGCTCCTCAGCCGGTTTTTCAATAGGCGATTATTTCAGCGGCGCTAATGAAAAAAACTATATAGAGATAGCCAACAAACTTACAGGCTCTGCAATAGAGCAGTTTCAAAAAGGTGAGATAGATGAAGTGGTACTGGTTTATAACTACTTTAAATCCGCACTTAACCAGGAAATCACGTTTGAAAAACTTTTACCAATTGAAGTAAAAGAAGAAGAGACTTCCGGTACTGATTATATATATGAACCTAAAAGAGAAAGTATTATCGGTGACATAGTTCCAAAGTATGTACAGATCAGGATTGAGCGCGCTATACAGGAATCCCTGACAAGCGAACATGCTTCAAGAATGACAGCAATGGAAAATGCAACAACGAACGCCGATGACGTAATAAAAAAATTAACGCTTTTATTTAACAAAACAAGACAGGCAATGATTACAACTGAACTTATGGACATTGTTAACGGGACAGAGGCCCAAAAGCAAGGAGGCAATGATTAAAAATGGAATTTTCACCATCAACAGCAGAAACAAATAATCACGGAAAGGTGGTCCAGGTACTTGGGCCGGTAGTGGACGTGGAGTTTAAGGACTCTGACCTGCCGCCGATATATACCGCTTTAAAAGTGACCAATTCAACACTCAGTGAAGAAGAATGGAACCTTGTACTTGAAGTTTCCCAGCAGATCGGGGGCAATAGGGTAAGATGCGTTGCTATGGACTCAACGGAGGGACTCCAGAGAGGACAGGACGCACTAAACACGGGTGAAGGTATAACGATCCCGGTTGGCAAAGAATCACTTGGCAGAATGATCAACGTTGTTGGTGAGCCAATTGACCAGGCAGGGCCTATTCAGACTGAAGAAAGATGGCCTATTCACAGGGAAGCACCTGAGTTTGTAGAGCAGAGCACAAAACTCGAACTATTTGAAACAGGCATTAAAGTTATTGACCTGCTGGCGCCGTTTTTAAAAGGTGGAAAGATCGGCCTTTTCGGTGGTGCCGGTGTAGGTAAGACCGTACTTCTGATGGAGCTTATCCATAACGTCGCAAAAGAATACGGCGGATACTCGGTATTCGGCGGAGTAGGGGAAAGGACACGTGAAGGTAACGACCTTTGGCACGAGATGAAAGATTCCGGCGTTATTGATAACACGGGCCTTGTATTTGGCCAGATGAACGAGCCGCCCGGAGCAAGGGCAAGGGTAGCACTTACCGCTCTTACGCTTGCGGAATATTTCCGTGACACACAGGGACAGGACGTACTACTGTTTATTGACAACATATTCAGGTTTACACAGGCAGGTTCAGAGGTGTCCGCACTACTCGGGCGTACGCCATCAGCTGTGGGATATCAGCCCACTCTTTCAACCGACCTTGGTGAACTTCAGGAAAGGATTACTTCAACGTTAAAAGGTTCTATTACTTCCGTGCAGGCGATTTATGTACCTGCGGATGACCTTACAGACCCCGCACCTGCAACAACATTTGCCCACCTTGACGGTACTATCGTACTTTCAAGGCAGCTTACAGAGCTTGGTATTTACCCTGCGGTTGACCCTCTTGATTCCACTTCAAGGATTCTTGAGCCAAACATCGTAGGTGATGAACACTACAAGATCGCAAGGGAAGTGCAGGAAGTTCTCCAGCGCTACAAACAGCTGCAGGAAATTATTGCTATTCTTGGTATGGACGAACTGTCCGAGGAAGACAAGATGACAGTTGCCAGGGCAAGGAAAGTACAGAGGTTCCTATCACAGCCGTTTCACGTGGCAGAAGTTTTTACAGGTACACCTGGTAAATACGTTTCCATTAAAGACACAACAGATGCTTTCAGAGAGATTCTTGACGGAAAACTTGATGAGATTCCTGAGCAGGCATTTTATATGGTTGGTAATCTGGGAGAGGTTCACGAAAAGGCAAAAGCCGTTACTAACTAATTTTCGGGAGCAATTAATTGGCAGAAAATTTACACTTAAAAGTAATTACACCGCTTGCGCTTGTTATTGATGAGCAGGTAGAGCTTGTTGAAGGGCCGGGAGAACTCGGTGAGTTTGGAATACTACCGGGCCATGTGCCTTTTGTGACAACTCTAAACCCTGGGTTTTTAAAGTATAAACAGGGCTCCGAAACCAGGTCACTTATAATCCACGGCGGTCTTGCCGAAGTAAGTGAAGATGATGTAAGAGTGCTTACTGATTCCACAGAGGACCCTTCCACGGTAGATGCAGCATCTGCAAAAGAAGATATTAATAAACTACAAGGCCAGATAGAAGAAAGCCAGGGTAATGCCAAGAAGTTAAAAGATCTTAACCACCTGTTAAAAATTGCCCAGGTAAGGGCTTCAGTAAAATAATAAAAAAACAATTTATAGAGGATATAAAAAAGCCCCGGCTACATTGTAGTTGGGGCTTTTTTATTATTATTTCTGGAATTTTGTTAACTGCATTTTGAGTAAGCACATGATCTGCATGTCATGCATCCGGACTCAAATGCAAGCGCCCTGTCTCCGCATTCCGGGCAGACCTCAAGCATTATATCCGTACTTCCCGTGCTTTTTACGAACATGTCGGTCTGCTTGTCTTCTTCAGCTGTTTTTTTTTCAGCTTTAGTTTCAGCAACAAACCTTTTCTTTAGTACCGTAGCGATTGCATCAGGGATGGACATTACGAGCTTGCCTTCCGAGAAAACGGGGGATGAACCACCGATACCCTCAAGCTGCTCTACAACGTCTTTTACGCTTATTCCCGACCTAAGGGCCAAAGATACCAGCCTTCCGGTTGCCTCCGCATCTGCCATGGTCGTATAACCTGATTTTCCAATCTGAACAAACACTTCAAAGGGCCTTCCCTCGTGAGTATTAATAGTCACGTAGAGATTTCCGTACCCGGTTTTTATCACCTCTGTAAATCCTTCCAGGAAGTGCGGCCTTTTTACGGGCTTAACTTCCGGAAAAGAGGTGGGATGAGGGGATGAGGTGAGGTTGGGGTGGGTGGTTGGCATCCCTTCATCCCGGGTTGAAGTGGTTTCTAACTCTTTATTTAACTCGTCTTTTGCTTCCTGTTGTTTTGCTCCTTCTTCGGTAATGAGAATTCCTTCCCTGGAGCCTTCCCTGTATACGGTAATTCCCTTGCAGCCGAGTTTCCACGCAAGGAAGTAGATGTTTTCTACCTCTTCAATGGTAATATCCATCGGGAGGTTAACCGTACTTGAGATACATGAATCAATATGTTTCTGTATTGCCGCCTGCATGCGTACCCGCATTTCTGGCTCTATTTCGTGTGATGTTACGAATGTGTTTGGAAGTTCCGCTTCATCTTCAATTCCGAACTGCTGCATATATTCACTTACAAGCGGATGGTACACTTTGAACTCTTCTTTTGACAGTGATTTTGAGTGCCTGAAGTATGATTTGGCAAACATGGGTTCAACGCCGCTTGTAGTCCCCGCGAGTACCGAGCCGCTTCCCACGGGAGGTACTGTGAGGATACAGGCATTTCTTAGTCCCTGGGTTTCAATCTTTTCCAAAATGTCTTCATTAATTGATTTTAGAAAAGGCTGAGCAAGGTGTGTGTCCTGGTCGTATGCCGGGAAACTGCCTTTTTCTTCAGCAAGGTCAGTACTTGCCTCATATACGATGTTCTTTATATGTTCGAACATCTTGTCTGTGAACTCTACTGCTTCGTATGTGTCGTATTTTATGTTTAATTTTGTAAGCATGTCCCCAAACCCGGTAAACCCAACGCCAATTCTTCTCGAAAGTGTTGAAGCACTGGTCTGGTACTGGAGGGGATGCTTTTTCATGTTGTAATCAAGTATGTTGTCGAGAAACCTTACTGAATAACGGAAGGCCTCTTCGAGATTTTCCCAGTCAATGTAGGCATTTTCTGTAAATGAATCATTTACAAAGAGGGAGAGGTTAATGTTGCCGAGGCAGCAGTTGCCGTAGTCCTCAAGTGCCTGCTCACTGCACGGGTTAACACCGTTTACTTCCATGCCGTTGTATTCGGTGGGGGAGTATCTCTTTACAGCGTCCCAGAAGATAAGTCCCGGCTCTGCCGAGGACCATGCTGATTTAACAAGTATGTCCCATACTTCCCTTGCCTTAACGGTCCTTTTGATGTCTACCTTGTCAGCAACGAAAGTCAGCTCGAAGTCCGTGTCTTTTTCTACTGCTTCCATGAACTCGTCGCTTACTTTTACCGAGATGTTTGCATACTGAACTTTTGCTCTTTCTGCATCGTTTTTAATATTTAGGAAATCTATAATGTCAGGATGGTTTACATCAAGGGTAATCATTAATGCGCCGCGCCTTCCCGCCTGGCCGATTGTGCCGGTTGTTGTGGAAAGTAGGTCCATAAATGAAACTGCCCCGGTTGAGTATATGGCAGAATTGTTTACCGGAGCGCCCTTGGGCCTTAATATGGAGATGTCTGTACCGACACCTCCTCCGAATGAGTAGGTCCTTGCGGCTTCTTTGCACCATTCGAAGATACCTTCAATGGAATCTTCTTTTATTGGCATATAGTAGCAGTTAAGAAGTGTTGCTCTTCTTTCCTGCCCTGCCCCGAAAAGTATTCTTCCTCCTGGAATAAATCTGAAGTCAGAGAGAAGGTTGTAGAACTTGTCTTCCCATTCTTCTCTTAATTTCTTGTTTTTTTCGGGGGACGCTATCTCCCTGGCGACTCTTCTCCAGAGATCACTTGGAGTTTTTTCGATTATCTGTCCTGATTTGTCCCTCAGTGCGTATTTTTCGTAAAAAACACGTGCCCTGAGCTCATCACCGCCAAAAGCCTCGATTGTCTCCCTCGGTATATCCATAACACCGTCAGAGTATTCAACCGTGGTTTCCTGCTGCTGAGCAGCATCAGTTTCGAGAACTTCTTCAATTTGCTGTTTTAGGGATTCTTTGTCCAGTATCCCCGAGCCGTTACCATTTACCTGAGTGGAATCAAATTTTTCGGACATCCTCAAAAAACTCCTTTAAGAAAAATTATTTTGACTGGAATATCAAATATCTTGTACACATGGAGAATTGAAACACAATATGTTGTGGGTGTCAAGATGTTTTTTTTTAATTATTTTTGAGTAGAAATAAAATTCAATAAATTCAGATAATTAGGATATGAAAAAATTTTTCATAAAAAAATATTTTTTCATGATAATATCTTACGATATATATATAAAGTAATATGTGAACTAAATTTCCGTCTTGGGAGGTGGGTTAAAGATTTTGGAAAAAACAGTGGATTTTAAAATAACTGACTAGTCAGTAACTGGCAAGAGTGTAATTGTAAAAAACTATTTTAATGCTTATTTTATAGGCATAAATTAATTTAAAATATTTTTTGTGTTAAGATGAAATTAATATTCCGGAAATAAAAATGGAAGAAAAAACGGCAAAAAAAATACTTAATTTCTGGTTTGGAGAACTTGATAATGGAGGTATTCCGCATAAAGAAAAACAGAAAATGTGGTGGATTAAAGACCCAAAACTGGATGAATTAATCAAAAACCAGTTTGAAAAAGAACTTATCAGTGCAAAATCAGTAAAATTTGATGAAATTAAGGATAATCCGGATGAAATGCTTGCATATGTGATAATCCTGGACCAGTTTTCAAGGAATATTTACAGGGATAGCCCCGGTTCTTTTGCTCAGGATAATTTAGCTTTAAACATAGTACTAAGAGGCCTTAATAATGGCCTGGATATGAAAATGATGCCCTATCAAAGGGCCTTTTTTTATATGCCCCTTATGCATTCTGAAGACATTGATATTCAGAAAAAATCCGTTGAATACTTCTCGGGACTCGAAAAAAAGTATAAAGATAGTGAGGATTTTGCCAATCTGGTTAAGCAGAATAAGAAATATGCAGTTTTACATCACGATATTATAGAAAAATTTGGAAGGTACCCCCACAGAAATAGTGTTCTGGGCAGGGAATCTACAGAAGAAGAAATTGAATTCCTAAAAGGGCCGGGAAGTTCTTTTTAGAAATTCAAACCCAAAATAAATTATATTAGAATTAAATATAGTAAGGTATAGTTAAGCAAATTAGAGTTCAATTCATCTTAGGGAGGATGAACATGTCTAAATCAAAAATATTATACTTAGCAGTTGCCTTTATTGTTCTTGGGACAATAAGCAGTTTCTCGGGCGGCTTTCCTGTTGCCGAGTCTGATAATAATCAAAATTTATCTTTATTCGCATTCTTTGATCTCAGGGACAGGGAATCATATCTCCAGGTTACAAACTCCCAGGCTTCACCTTCAACACTTCATGTACAGATTTTTAATGTTGGAAACCTTTGTAACGAGAATGATTTCTTTGATGATTATACCGGCAATGACACTCACGTTTATAATATGCGTGATATTCTCACAAATGATACAAACCCTTCCGGTGTAGACCTGCCTGATGATGCGTACGGAATTGTTGCAATCTCATCTGTTGGCCCGGGTGAAGGCGGTACCGTAATAGTTAATGGTGCACTTATTGGAAATTTCAGAATACTGGATAGTTCAGGTTATGAATACAGGACAAATATGTCAGCTTCCGCTAATGGGGGAGAGGGATTAGTAAGTTTTATCAGTCAGCTGGATTTTTATGCTAACTTCAACCAGCAGGGAGGCGTATCGTTATCTGACATTGTAGGTACAGTACTAAGTAGAGGGTTGGGAGGATCTAATACTGAAGAGTGGATGACCAGTGATGTATTAAGTCAATTTATGGTAATGGATGTTGATATAATCGACAACAGTGAAGTACTTTTATCGTGCAGGGACGTAATATTTGCCTGCGTGCAGCCGGATGATCCGTTAGTTGATGAAATTCTTGCTTCTAATGAAGGCAATAACCCCAATTTACAGGGTGAAAATGGTGCCAGCGTTGCAAGTTTTGAATATGGAATTAATAACACTATCCCCCATAGTAAAGGTGGGGAACTTTTATGTCCCGGTAACGTGATAGGAGAAGGAATATTAAACTTAACTTTTCAGGGTGTTGCAGCTACTAATCCCTTTGGAGGTGTATTTTTCCCGGCTTTTATCGGTCTAAATAATGGAAATGGTAGAGGAAGTATGGATGCACTATGGGAAATTAATCCTATCTTAGACTTCTGATAAATCTAAATATTTGATTGCAATTAAAAAAAAGGAGCAGTGTTTAAAAGTCACCGCTCCTTTTTTTTATCTAAGGCAAAATACACTAATACAAAATTAAGTTAGTCTAAATATATATTTAGAATTTTTATCCCAAAATTTCACATAATTATAAACCCCAACTTTCCTGCCAAAAAATCCCAATATTCCATCAAGTTATAAAAATTATGCGGAGAGCATCATATCCTGATGATATGCCACCACGTCTTAACCTTCTTTATATTAATGTTAATATATCAACCGGAAATTATGCGAATTCTGGCACTTGATGTAGGTACAAAAACAATAGGGGTAGCTGTAAGTGATGAACTGCAGATATCATCAAGCGGTGTGAAGACCATCCAAAGAAAGAGCAGGAAAAGTGATCTGAATGAGCTGGAACAGATAATTGATGAATATAAACCAGTCGAGATTGTTGTGGGCCTGCCTTACAGGGAAGACGGGTCACTTAGTCAGCGCGGAAAGGAAATAGAAGAATTTTCGAAAAAAGTTGGCAACAGGTTTAAACTTCCTGTCATTTATACAGATGAAAGTTTTTCTACTGTTTTTGCCGAAAAAGCATTAATTGAAGCTGACATGAGCAGGAAAAAAAGGAAAAAAGTAATTGATAAGATGGCCGCGGTTGTTATTCTGCAGGGTTATCTCGATACTAAAGAAAGATCATAACAGGAGCAGATAATGCCTTTTGCCGAAACAAACGGAATAAATATTTTTTATGAAACATACGGGGATGGGGAGCCGGTAGTACTTATAGCGGGGCTTGGGAGCCCGATGCTTAGCTGGGAAACCCAGATACCTATCTATTCCGAAAAATATAAAGTTATAGTTTTTGATAACAGGGGTATTGGGAAGTCAGATATTACCGAACCGGGTTTTACAATTTCAGATATGGCAGATGATGTCATAGGACTACTTGACCAACTTCAAATTGAAAAAGCCAAATTTGTTGGGAAATCCATGGGTGGAATGATAACACAGAGAATTGGGATTAAATATCCCGAAAGAGTAAACAAACTTGTAATCGGGTGCAGCGCCGCATCGTGCGATGAAGTGGGAAAATTACTTCTTGAAGGCGGAAGAGAGGTTGCATCAAAGGCAGGAATGAAGGCCGTCTGGGTAACCGGCCTTTTTTACGGTTATTCAAGGGGATATATTGAAAAAAATATTGATGTGATAAAAGGTTTTCTTAATGAAATGCCCGATCATGATGAACAGTTACTGAAAGGGTATATGGGCCAGAGCCAGGCCTGTGAAGGGCATTACAGCCTTGATGAGATAGATGCCATCAAAGCCCCGACACTTGTTATGTTCGGTGAAAAGGACCTTATTATGTCGCCGAAAAAATCACTTGAGATGGCAAAAAAGATACCCGGCTCAAGGCTGGAGGGATTTAAAGATGTAGGGCATGGGTTTTGGCGTGAAAAGCAGGAAGAAGTAGACGAACTGGTCTTGGAATTTCTTTCTAGTTAAGGTTTCGTGTATTAATTATTGAATCAGTCCTTTGTGATGTAATTTCAGCATTCTGGAGCTTTGTTTCAAGTGACTCTAAAAGCATTTCTGCCCTTTTTTCCACATTTGTTTCTTCAAGGAAGTTCTGCTTATCAAAAATATTTGTAAATATCAAAGAAGCCATAACATCAGTCAGGTTTGAAAGCGGCAGTTCAAGGTTTACGTTGAGCTGGTGTTCTTTGTACTTCTCGCCAAGCATATCATTCCAGTCCGAAACAATTTTTTTAAGTTTTCCCCTGTAATTTGATTCATCGTTTCCGTTTATACTTTCCAGAATTTCAATTTTTGCTTTCCTGTATGGTTTGTCTTCTATAAATTCCAATATTTTAATTCTTTTAAGACCGTATAATACAATATTGGACCTTCCGTCACTAAAAGTCTCGGAGCTGACGATCCTGCCCATACCCGCAACATCAAACACATCCGGACTTCCATAGTAGTTCTCGTCCCAGCCGGGTTTAAGAAGGGCCATTGCTATTATTTTTTCCGAGTTAAGAGAATCAATAAGCATGTCCCTGTACCTGGGTTCAAAAATATGAAGAGGTAAAAGCGTGTTTGGAAAAAACACAACCGTGGAAAGGGGAAATACAGGGACTATCCCGGAGAAGTTGTCCAGGTTTTTGATTTCCTGAATTTTTATTTTCTTTTCATCCACACTATAAATATAGCTGTTTTGAATTGGTTCATAAAATTTATTTGTTGACAAAACAATATTAGGTGTATATACTCCTAAATATAATGAAATCTAAAAATTTAAAGTTTGACATGAAAAAAGCCGGGGAAAGCGGGAGCTGTGCATGTTTTAACCTAAGGAAAATTACGAGGGTAGTTACCCAGGTCTTTGATGATGTCTTCAGGAATAATGGATTAGACCTAAAGGGAACCCAGTACAGTCTGCTTGTAAATGTCTTTGCCTACGGGCCGGTCCCTATAACGAAACTTTCCGAGATACTTGTAATTGACAGGACCTCCCTAGCGCGCAACCTGAAGCCCCTCGTAAATAAAGGTTATTTAGTAATAAGAAGCGGGGAAGATAAGCGAAAGAAAATGGTAGAACTGACCAGAGATGGAAAGCAGGTGCTATCCAATGCCTATCCCCATTGGAAAAGTGCACAGGATACCGTTTTAAAAGAGATTGGTGAAAAAAACTGGAAATTAATGTTCGAAAGCATTAACAGCTTTGTGCCAAAGTTTGAATCTATAATGTAAAAATTTTTATCATAATACGTGTATATACACATATAAAGGAGGTTTTAAAATGTTTAAGAAGGAAAGGTTTAAAGATAAGGTCGTAATTGTTACAGGCGCTTCAAGCGGGATTGGAAGGGACTCAGCCATAAGGTTTGCAAAAGAAGGGGCTAAAGTTGTACTTGTTTCAAGGTCCAGGGGAAAACTTGATTCTGTTGCTAATGAAATAATGCAATTTAACCGGAACGTACTTGTAATTCCCACTGATGTCTCCTCAAAAGAGCAGGTTTTGGATGCTGTTAGCAAAACTGTTAAAAAATTTGGCAAAGTAGATGTTTTGTTTAACAATGCCGGAAGTTCTGATGTTGGCATGGTAGAGGACAGCGATTTTGAAGAAAAGTTAAGGTACCTGTTTGAAGTAGATTTAATGGGTTCGGTCTATTTTACGAAGGAAGTAATACCCATAATGAAAAAACAGGGATCGGGGCATATAATGAATATGTCTTCGGTTGTTGGCAGAAAGGGTTTCCCTCATTTTGGGGCGTACTCAAGTATTATGCATGCAATTACCGGATTTACAGCATCACTCAGGCAGGAACTAAGGGGAAGTGGTGTAAATGTGTCTATTATTCACCCGGCATTAACGCAAACTCCTCTTCTCGAACATGTAAAACCAGAGGACATGCCCCCACCGTTCAGAAGATTTACACCAATACCGGTAGAACAGGTGGGCAAAGCAGTAGTTGAAGGCGTTTACCATAACAGGCCAAGAATAATTGTGCCGTTTCAGCCAAAGTTAATGCTGCTTGCGGACGCTATATCACCTAAGATTGGTGATCTTGTTGTGAGGCTGCTTCCAAACAGGGTTTTTGCATTTCTACTGCGGAGTTATAAAGGAAAGGTCTACCAGCATGCATAACCAATAAATAATTACATTAATACCATAGTATGCTAGACTACACGCTGAGTCAGTATATTTGTCTCATTCATAATCATTTTATAAAGATTCAATCAAAGCACAACTATGGAAACAAATACCCAAAATATGGAGTATTCCTCCCTAGAGGATACTGCACCGTTTACAAGCCTGAGAGACGGCATCTGGGTACTTGTGGTTGCAATAATCGGGACCGGCATGCCTTTTATTGACAGCACGGGTGTAAATACAATACTCCCAATTCTGCAAAACGAACTTGGCGCTAAAATTACCCAGGCGCAGTGGATAATCGAAAGTTATGCCCTGATGGTCTCTTCACTCATACTTTTTGGCGGTGCACTTGGCGATAAATTCGGCAGAAAGAAAATTTTCATAATAGGCCTTATTATGTTTGCGGGGTGTTCGTTATGGTGCGGGCTTGCCCCAACCACCAATAACCTTATTCTTGCAAGGGCGTTCCAGGGTATTGGCGGTGCACTCCTGATTCCTGCAAGCCTGGCACTGCTTACTGTATCATTTGATGCACGTACAAGGGCAAGGGCATTTGGAATTTGGTCAGCTTTTGTCGCGGTTACCACGGCTCTTGGTCCTATAATTGGCGGATGGCTTGCAGAAGCGTATACATGGCGGTACGTGTTTCTTATCAATATCCCGGTATCTATTCTCCTTTTGCCAATTCTTATTACAAAGGTTCAGAGTGACAGGGACTTAAGACCCATAAAACTTGACCTTATAGGTGCAGTACTTGTTTCACTCGGCCTCGGTCTGTTTGTATTCGGGCTTATTGAATCACCAAATATGGGTTATACCGATATCAGGGTTATAGGTTCGGTTGCAGCCGGTATTATCCTGGGTGCAGTTTTTATTTATTACGAAAGAAGGATTAAAGAGCCGCTGGTACCTATGATGCTTTTTCGTTCACGGACTTTTACAGGTGCCAACATTGTATCTTTTCTGTTCTGGTTCTCATGGAATGCCGTAATTTTTTATGTGCCTTTTGGTTTCATACAGCTTCACGGATACAGTGCACTCGAATTTGCAATTAGTTTTCTCCCCGGTTTTGTTGCATTACTTATACTTGCAACAATTTCAGGCGAACTAATCAGCAGATTAGGTGTTAAAATCCTCCTGGTGGCCGGTATTTTTATGGTATCAATTGCTTTTTACCTTTTTTCCATTCCCGGGATTGAAACGGAATACAGGAGTGACTGGCTTCTTCCCATTTTACTGATGGGTGGTGGTGTAGGTTTGTCCAGTTCCCCAATGGTGTCTGCGGTAGTAGGCTCACACGATAAAATGTATTCGGGGCTGGTTTCCGGTATTAACAATGCTGTCGGCAGAATTGCGGGCCTTTTAGGGATAGCCATCCTTGGCCTTATTGGAATTAACCTTTTTAATTTTCAGTTTGATAAACACCTTGCGGATATTACTCTTGATCCCGCTACACTTGATGTTCTTATGTCTGAAAGAATAAAATTTATCGCTGCTGAAATTCCAAAATGGCTGGACAGTGAGACTACAGAATTTATAAGCTTTTCCATTAAAAATTCATTTCATATCACTTTCTCTTTTGTTATGAAACTTTGTGCAGGGATCTGTTTAATCGGTAGCGTGCTTGCGTACCTGTTGATTGATGATTCAAAAATCCAGCTGGATTAAAAAAAGTTTGAGTCTTTACCTGTTTTTCGTTTATCATAGATTTATAACTAACCTTTACTTCAGGAGGAGAAACTAATGCTTAAAAATTTATACTATACAAACGATAATATTGCAGGACTTATTGCAAGGGTTGTACTCGGTATAGTAATACTGCCCCACGGCCTTCAGAAACTGCTTGGAATGTTCGGAGGGGGCGGGTTCACCAAGACAGTGGATTTTTTTGTAAGCACAGGTATGCCCTCGATTGTAGCGGTACTAATCATTGTTGCTGAATCATTTGGTGCAATATCACTTATATTCGGTTTCCTTGCCAGGTTTTCTGCTGCGGCAATTACCCTTATCATGCTTGGAGCGATATTTATGGTCCATGCACCCCACGGGTTTTTTATGAATTGGTTTGGGGCAAATGAAGGTGAGGGTTTTGAATACCATATACTTGCAATAGGGCTGGGGCTTATTGTGATGGTTGTTGGTGCGGGGAAAGCCTCGATAGACCGGATGCTATCTAAAGATTAACAAATCTTGCATTTACTTTTCTTTATCTTGATATAAAGAAAAGTAACAAAAGAAACATCAAGGCTTGAAAATGTCGTTCCTTTCTAATCAATTGGAAAGCTAAAATATCAGAATCCCGCCGCAACCCCTCTAATATTTTTTAACGCTTTCTGAAATTGATTTTAAGGTGAACTTTTAAGGCCAAATTTTGTCTTTCAATTAGAAAGACTAATCTTGAAGTGGTTTTTTAGAATACATTATTATCAATCCAGGGGGATTGATTCATCAATAAGTAAAATAGGTATTTCTTCAATAATTGGATAGAGGTATTTCCCGTCTTCCCTGATTAACCCGCCGTCAAGTTTTTTCTCAACTGGCTGTTTTATACGGTTTTTCAGTTCATTCTTTTCAACAAGGGAATTTAATTCGCTTATTATTTTATCGTCAGCAATTTTCAGGCCCTGTTTTGTTTCAGGGCAGCATATTATTTCAAGTAGTTTATTGTCAATTATCATTTCACAGATAGCTTATCAACTAAAATCTAAGTATTCAATGTATAAGCATAATTATGGCTTAAGTTTGAAAAAAATTAATTTAGCTCTTAAAATGAAGTTCCTATGGATATATACAACCTTGTTAGTTTTATAGGGCTTTTCATATTCCTGGCACTTACTTGGGCAATTTCCGAAAACAGAAAGAGTATTAACCCGAGAACGGTAATTGCCGGAATAGGGCTGATGGTGATTTTTGCATTTTTTATATTCCTCTTTCCTTACGGTCCAAAAGTGTTTCTTTTCCTTAATAACATTTTTCTTGTATTTCTTAATGCCTCCGGAGCAGGGGCCGAGTTCTTATTCGGGCCGCTTGCCCTCCCGCCGGGAGCTGTTGACGTCGGAGGTGCCAAATCACTTGGTTTTATCCTCGCGTTCCAGGTTTTCCCGGTGATTATTTTCTTCTCGGCGGTAATGTCGGTTTTATATTATTACGGCTTTATGCAAAGAGTTATAAAAGTTTTTTCCATTGTATTTACAAAATTTATGAGAGTATCAGGGGCCGAATCACTTGTTGTTGCAAGTAATATATTTGTGGGGATAGAGTCTGCATTTACGATCAGGCCCTATATTCAAAATATGACAAGATCAGAGCTCTGTATGATCCTTACAGCAGGTATGGCAACTGTATCTTCGAGTGTAATGGGGCTTTATGTGTTTATATTACAGGGTGAATTCCCAACAATTGCAGCTCATTTGATGTCTGCCTCCATTTTATCCGCACCGGCAGCAATAGTTATAAGTAAAATCCTCGTTCCCGAGACTGAAACTGCCGAAACGGCAGGATTAAATGTCGAACCTTCTTACGAGAGAGAATCAGGAGTAATCGAAGCAGTTATTAAAGGATCTGAAGGCGGCGTCAGGATGATTGTGGGCATTGCGGCCCTTCTTGTTGCTGTGCTTGGAATTGTTAAGCTTTTTGACCTCGGTACGGTAAATATCGGCCACTACGTTAATCTCTTACTTAATATAGATATCGACTGGTCCCTAAAATCACTTCTTGGCTATGCCTTTTATCCATTTACCATAATGATTGGAATTCCGGTTGATGATGCACTTAAAATATCGGGAGTAATTGGTGAAAGGCTGGTCGTTACAGAGGTTGTATCCTACCAGGACCTGGCAAAACTCATAAAAGATGGACAAATAACCAATCACAGGACCATTGTTGTTACCAGTTATGCCCTCTGCGGTTTTGCTCATTTTGCGTCCATGGCAATTTTTGTGGGCGGGATCTCGGCACTTGCCCCTAAAAGAACAGCTGATATTGCCAAACTTGGCATAAAAGCATTAATTGCAGCCACAATTGCCTGTATGATTACTGCCTGCATTACAGGAATATTTTATACCCCTGATTTTTCACTCTTTTCAGGCTCATTAAATAACTAATTAAGGTTAGGTATTAATTTTAACTATCCATTATTAATTAAAATTTAATTGCAATTTTTTATAAAAAAGTATTATAATTATGTGAGTTTTTATAATCGAAAAAAACTATCCAAGAGATTTACTTTTAGGAGGGTAAAAAGGATGGACACAAAATCTATAAAATATTTTTCAATACTGATAGCATTTTTAGCAGTATTTGGAATATCCGGTACAGCTTATTCCCAGTGTGTGGTAATGAATGGGTTAAATGCTGGTGCAGGATCACTAAGAGACTGTATTGAAACACAGCCCGATGCAGTAGTTAACTTCAACCCCGCAGTTACAGTGGTCAACCTCACACAGGAAATCATCTTTTCATCAAGTAAAACTGTTAATGGTGATGGAGTTGCTATTGGCGGAAATGGTGTTGGCAGGATTTTTAGCACTGTAGATGACGGAACCGGCCCTTTTGATATTATTCTTAATGATATGACACTCACCGGCGGTAATGGTGCTGGTGCAACTATGACAGGCTTTGGAGGCGCAGCTGCTAATTTTGGTCATAATATGACTTTTAACAGATCAAATATTATTTTCAGCAGTGCAAGTACAGGTGGAGGTATTGCCGCTATTGAAGGTATGACGGGTGCTGGTTCACTTACAATTAATGAATCCACAATCAGAAATAATACCAAGATCAACTTTGGAAACACCTCTTCTGTTCCTTTTTGGACTATTTGAGAGACAATTGTTCTGAGGACCAGGTAGACCTTACAGATGTAGGGAGCCTGCAATCCACTTCCCGATCTCAGCGTGATTGTTCCAGTGAGCTTATGTGATTCTCTCGTGTCCCATCCAGCGGCACATCCGGCAGACCCCGAATCATACACCAATGTGCCCCCTGAATTAAGAGGTACCGATGAGAATCAAGCCACACCTTCACTCAGCACAGCCTATCCCTGCTCCAAGCCTTTCCGTACTGGACCCTACTTGAACAGAAGCAGATTGTAACTCGAGCTTACCACTATTTGAGCAAATTGTATATTGTGTTCAGTCGTCCCTTGGCTATGACCAATACCCATTCAGGCAAAAGAATCTTCCTCAGACCTCCACTTCAATACTACAACTGTCTTGTGGGATGGGATCAGTTGTAGGCAAACGTCACTCTCGGGCATGCGTCAGTGGTAATGAGGTTGTGACTGACTAGGGATTGGCTGGTAAACTTTCGTCGGTCCCTCACTTGAAATTCCACATTGATTCTTGACAATCAGAAATCAGAAAAGGCTGTACAGCAATGGCCAACAGGAGTGTGGAGGGTACGTTTGTGTACACAGCAAAAGCAAATAAGGTACAGACAACAATACACAACAATTGAGGTGGTGTCAATGGAGGGAGGATGCCGCTGGAAGTGAGAATGGGCTGCTGTTGGATGCAGTTGCTGAAATGACCAGCCTGGGCCATACATCATCGAATTTAATCACGGTCGCAGGATCCACCATACTGCATGCGGGGTGTTGGTGAATGACCATACTACATGCAGGGTATTTGACACATATGACATGCTGGGTGCTGCTGCCACATGAATGTCATGCAGGGGGATCCACCATACTACATGCGGGATGTTGGTGAATGACCATACTACATGCAGGG
>CAJHZB010000020.1_pt1 | contig 94463 bp, 87 predicted proteins | sample 9198931 | NCBI WGS metagenome assembly CAJHZB01 (sample SAMEA7708346, study PRJEB35096) | sediment metagenome | biome: marine neritic benthic zone biome [ENVO:01000025]; feature: sediment [ENVO:00002007]; material: shallow marine sediment [ENVO:03000034] sea grass bed [ENVO_01000059] ... | reverse complement strand
CGGGCACTTTCGGGCCCGGTAATAAATATGGCTGAATCCGAGGGACTCGGTGCCCATGCTCTTTCTGTTAAGGTCAGGCTTGATAAATGAGTAAACAAAAAAACAGATCAATTGAAAGGGTAAAAGCGGATATACTAGGGATTAATTCTTATTCCGTACCCAAAATAGAGTGTTCAATAAGACTTGACGGTAATGAAAGCCCTTTTGAGACTGGTCCGGGACTTTCAAAAATTATTTCTGACAGTATAGCTTCTGTAGAGTTCAACAGGTATCCCGATCCGGACAGTACCGTTTTAAAACAGTTAATTTCTGAAAAATACGATTTTCCAAAAGAAGGATTACTAATTGGCAACGGGTCTGACGAGTTAATTCAGATGCTGATTGAGACAGTGACCGGGAAAAGCGGGGTCGTACTTGTGCCCAGTCCTACATTTTCTATGTACAGTTTAACAAGCCTTATTCTTGATAATAAAGTGGTTGAATCAGACCTTGATGACAATTTTGACCTGGATACTGGTGATATTCTTAATAAAATAGACGAATCTGACCCTGACCTGTTATTTTTTGCTTCACCTAATAATCCAACAGGTAATGCTTTTACCACAGATAGAATTATTGAAATTGTTGAAGCAACAACGGGTGTTGTTGTTGTGGACGAGGCTTATTTTGATTATTACGGCAATACGGTAATTCCACTGATCAAAAAATATGACAACCTTGTTGTACTCCGCACCCTGTCCAAGATAGGATTTGCAGCAATCAGGCTGGGTGTACTGTTTGCAGGAATTGAAATTGCGGGCCAGGTCAATAAGACAAGACTGCCCTATAATATAAATACAGTTTCACAAAAAATTGCAGAAGCAGTATTCTCAAATGATCAAATGTTAAAGGAAAATTATAAAAAGATTATCAGTGAAAGAAAGAGGGTATTTAACGAACTCAACAAAATAGAAAATATCGAAGTGTATCCCAGTGATGCCAACTTTTTCCTGATAAAGGTCCCTGATGCCGATTACTGTTTTAATACGATGGCGGAAAAAGACATCCTTATCAGGAACCTCAGCAGGCCGGGGAGGCTGTCCGGCTGCATACGCATAACAATTGGTACGCCCGAAGAGAATAATTCATTTTTAGATGCAATGTCAGCTGTATCTTTTTCTTAAATACCTGTTGAATGAGTAGAGGATAAATGATGCAAGGCATATCCAGGGGAAAATATCACCGACCCTTGTATAAAGAGTATCCCCGTAAAGAAGCGCTACCTTTCCTGTCATAACTTCTTCAGTAAAAATCCCGGTACGGGACTTAATATTGCCGGTTGAATCAACAATAACACTTACGCCGGTATTAGTGGACCTGATAAGATATCTTCTTGTTTCGACTGCCCTGGGTACCGCAACCAGCAGGTGCTGATAGGGTGCAAATGATTCACCAAACCAAGCATCGTTAGTAAGATTAATCAGTACGTTTGCACCTTTTTTTGCAAACTCCCGGCTGAAAGAAGGGATTATGTCCTCATAACAGATGAGCGGGCCGATCTTTATCCCTTTTTCATAAATATTCATAATGTTAAGGTCAGTTCCGGGCGTAAAATCCCCCGAGGCCGGACTTAGCATCTTAATAGCGGGAAATATGTCAGAAAACGGAAGGTATTCACCAAAAAGAAGCAGTTTTATCTTGTTGTATTTACCCAGTATTTTGCCTCCGCTGTCCGTAAGGAAAGCGCTGTTATACTGAATAAAATCGTAATCTTTATTTTCACCACCTGATTTATCCAGTTCGAATGACAATCCCCCGGTAAGAAAAAAAGTATCTTTAATATCAGGTACAGCCATGACCCCTTCAATTTCAAGATATTCGGATTCAGGGGGCAGGAATTCGAGTACCGCTGATTCGGGCCATATTATTAAGTCTACTTTATCAAGTCCAAGAGACATCCTCTTATGCGCCTGGATAATAAGGTATGAGTTATTTTCTATTTTCTCAAGAAAATCAAAATTGGCCTGGATTATGCCTACTTCAATTTTTTCGGCTTTTAATATATTATTTTGTTCGGACTGGATTCTGAAGCTTCCGTAAACAAATATAAATGCAACCACCAATAAAGCGGAAATGGCTACAGGCACCGGTTTTTTCTCATGTAAATATAAAGATTTAATTACAGAATAGACTGCAAGGTTAATAAATACGATAAGAAAACTGAGGAAACTCACGCCCAGGAGGTCAACAACCTGTATTACATTGATGTTCAGACCCTGTGAGTTGCCGATGCTGTAGGGAAATAGATGAGGGTAAAAATGGTCCAGGGCGACCCATATTGCGGCGATAAAAATTAAATTCTGCAGGTTTAAATTTCTTAGTAATTTAAATTTTTCTAGAAGGTATGTAAAAATACCGTACTGGATGCCAAGAAATATGCAGTAAACAAGGATAAACAGTATCCCAACGGGAAGGGGAAATCCCCCGAATCTTGATAACGTCCCCACAAGCCAGTACTGGCCCAGGTAGTTTACCGCGGTCCCAAAGACCAGGCCTGTCTTAAAACATCCCGGAGACCCGTTTTTATCAACTGTGTAAAAAAAAGGGACGAGGCAGACCCAGGCAAGAAAAAAAAGGTCTTTAAATAAAAATGGGACTGTAAATAATACGGCGGATAAACATATAAGAATATAGTTAATACCCTTGAATCTATTCATAAAATTGGCTGAAATTAGCTTAACAAAAGATTATATGAGTTACGTAGACCTTAATCTGAAAATTTTCTGCAGCCCGAATAATATAATTACAACTGCCATGACCTGGGCAATTGATAAATTGGGAACAGGGCTTTGCGTTGTATTTCTTAAAAACTCAATTATAAACCTTTCACTGCCAGCAAGGATTAAATAAAGGGAAAATATATAGCCCGTTTTATTGCTGTCCTTCCTTATTTTCCAGAGATATAGAAAAACTGCAAACATGATGAGGGCTTCGTAGATCTGGGTTGGATGTACAGTTTCAACTGTAGGCGGAAGTCCGTTTGGAAATGCCATTGCCCACGGGAGATCAGATTTGATTCCGTAGTCATCCCCTACCAGGAAACAGCCAACCCTTCCTATTGAGTATCCAATGGCCATTGCAGGTGCCACGGAATCACCCAGCAGCCAGAAATTGAGATTGCTTCTCCTTGCCACGAGCCAGGTCAGCAGTACCGCGCCAAAAAGACCTCCGTAAAATGTAAGGCCGCCCCTGGCGAATATATGCTGAATGGGATGCTGAATTATTTCCTTAATCGGGACGTTTTCAAAGAGGTAAAGGAGTTTTGCTCCCGCTATACCGCCGATCATGGCAGCAAGAAAAAGGTTGCCAAGCAGGTCTTCGGAGAGGTTTTTCCTTCGAAACTCCTTAAGGCACAGCCAGTAAGCCACGAGAAATGAAAGTGCAACCATTACACCGAAAGATGATATTGAAAAATTACCTATTTTTAACAGTTCGGGATACATATGATTTATTTAATCCGCTTTTATCTTTTCTTCGAGTTTATTTGATAACCTATCTCCAGCTTTCATCAGAAAGAAAATGGGGATAAATGAAGCAATACAGAGTAACACCTGCAGGTAGAAATTTGTGTAAATACCCATTAATGAACTCCTGACAATCAATTAATAAGAAATAAAAGTAAAACCATAAAACTGTTATAAGTAAAGATTATTTCTTGAACCACAAATTTTAAAAAGGTAAATTGATACTCTGATATGCTGACAACACAGGTGTTAGTCCTAAACAGATTTTTTATACCGGTTTCAGTCACCAGCCTGAAAAGGGCATTTATACTCCTTTACGGGGGCGCTGCAAAAGCAGTATCCGAAGACTACGAGACGTATGATTTTAATTCATGGGCAGATGTGGCCACTGCAACGGAAGAGGACTGTGTTAGGACTGTTTCGAGGGTAATCAAGGCCCCGAGGGTAATTCTGCTGCTCCGTTATGAGGGTTACTTTAAAAAACAACCGAGGTTTAACCGCATCAATATCTTCAGGCGTGATAACTCGGTTTGCCAGTACTGCGGAAAAACATTTATGAAGCAGGAACTTACAATAGACCATGTTGTCCCTAAATCCCAGGGGGGTAAAAGTGTCTGGGAGAATGTAGTCTGTTCATGCGGAAAGTGTAACAGGAAAAAGGGTGGCAAGACCCCTGAGCAGGCTAATATGAAAATCCTCAATAAACCTGTAAAACCAAAATGGGGACCATTCTCAAACGTGTTTATTAAAGCGGTCAGGTATAAAGAATGGGAACCATTCCTTAATTTTGTCGATGTTTCCTACTGGAACGTAGAACTGGAAAGCTAAAAGTAAAAATATTGATAAAATTTGTATATTCTTTCGATAGTTTTATTTATATTATTCTAAATTAACTTGCACCGGAGGCAACAGTGAAAAGATTTATTGTTATTCCCCTATTACTTCTTTCATTCTTTTTATCGGAAACGGCTTTTTCCCAGATTGTGTTACCGGATGTTACATCCCCGATTGTTGAAAAGATTAATATACTGATCCCGCCTCTGCAAAATCTGGGGCAAAAAAACAAGAATGCGGCGAAATTCGTAGAAGTATTAAAAAATGACCTTAATAATGCAGCTCTTTTTAACCTTGTCCCCGGCACTTCAACCGCGGTAAACGGAGAAAATGTAGATTACCAGGCACTGTTTGAAGAAGGTGTGGATTATGTAGTTGCGGGCCAGTACAAGGTTACCGGCCAGAATTTAAAGATAGCGCTCAGGGTCTTTGATGTTAAACAGGAACGCCCGCTTGGGGGAAGAACCTATGATGCAAGCCCCGGCAAAATTAGGGAAGCAGCCCACAGGTTCTCAAACATTGTTATGAAAGAGCTTACCGGTATTGACGGCTTTTTCACCTCAAGGGTAATTGTCGTTGTAGGCGGAAGGAAAAGGGACCTTTATATTATGGATTATGACGGTTTTAACACCGGGCAGTTATCAGCGCACAATGCACTCGTAATGTCTCCCAACTGCTCAAGAGACGGCAGGAAAGTAGTATATAATTCTGATAAGGTATGGGACCAGGACCTTTATGTAATTGACCTTATTCCAAGGGTCAGGGACAAAAAGATATCATCGACTTTTTCACTTGAACAAAGCGCGGAGTGGTCCCCCGACGGATCAAGGCTGGTATTCAGTTCAAACGGGGATATTTATACCTCTAATGCAAGCGGGAAAAACCTAAAAAGGCTTACTAAGGGCTATTCCATTGATGTGTCCCCTACATGGTCTCCAGACGGCAGGCAGATAGCCTTCACTTCCGACAGGTCAGGCAGCCCGCAGATATATGTTATGAACTCAGGGGGCGGTAATATAAGGAGGCTCACTTCCGGTGGCTACAACTCAGATCCTGCCTGGTCACCGAACTCCAAGGTAAACAAAATTGCTTATGTTAATGTCTTAGGTTCAACTGCAAACATCTTTACGGTAAATCCTGATGGAAGTGGAATAAAACAGCTGACCTCCGGTTCGAGGAGAAATGAAACACCTTCATGGACGCCTGACGGACATTTTATCTCTTTCAGTTCAAACAGGAACGTGAACAGTGACATATATTTAATGTATTTTAACGGTGAGAACCAGGTGAAACTGACAAAAGGCGGCGCAAAACGTTTTCCCACCTGGTGCAAAAGATAGTATTCCTAAAGGATAATCTTGCCAAGGATTTTTATAGCAGCATTTTTACCTGAAAATATAAAGAATGATATTGCGGCAATCATTGAGGACTGTAAACATAATTTTCACGGAGTAAGGTGGGAAAAAAGCAGTAAAATCCATATTACACTTAAATTTATTGGCAGTGTTGACGATATAACCTGTAAAGAAGTTTTAGACAGGGTAAAGAATATTGCCAAAAGAGCAGTGCCCGTAACACTGAACTTATCTCACCTTGATGCGTTCCCTGATTTCAGGAGGCCAAATGTAATTGTACTAAGGCTGAAGAACAGCCAGGGACTGCTTGACCTCAATAACCTTTTAGAAGGGCAACTTGCAGGTTTAGGCATAAAGATAGAGGAGCGGCTGTTTATACCACACATTACAATAGGAAGAGTTAAAAAGAAATTTGGGATTAAAGATAAACCAATTAAAATAAGAAAAAAAGAGTTTATTATTAACAGCATTGGGGTGGTTGAGAGTGTACTTAAGAAAGAGGGTTCGGAATATATTAATTTAGGTGTTTACAAACTGACATAAGTCATTAAAATATAATGGAATTTTATAGAGAAAAATTCGTAATTCAGAAATAGTTTGACAACCGTATCCATTACATGGCAAACTGTTTTTCTTTATAAATTCTGGAGAATAAAATGTTAGCAGTAATAAAAACAGGCGGAAAACAGTACCTGGTAAAACCAGGCGACATTATTGATATTGAAAAAATCACAGGTGACGAAGGTTCCGAGGTAGAGTTCAGTGACGTTCTGATGGTATCTGACGGTGAAGGTGACGTTAAAGTCGGCACACCCGTAGTTAAAACTGCCCAGGTGAAAGGTACAATACTTGGTGAGAAGAAAGGAACCAAAATTACTGTATTCAAATTTAAGCGCAGAAAAGGGTACAGGAACAAGCAGGGTCACAGGCAAAGATATACATCAGTTAAAATTAACAGTATTGATAGTTAATAGGAGGCCTTCTTATGTCAACTACAAAAAGCGGCGGTAGTTCGAAAAACGGAAGAGACTCGAGGGGAAAGAGGCTCGGTATCAAAAAATTTGGCGGGGAGACCGTTAAAGCCGGGAACATTATTGTAAGGCAGAGAGGAACTACATTCCATGCCGGTACAAATGTAGGCGTTGGCAGGGACTATACACTTTTTGCTTTAAGTGACGGAGTGATTTCATTTGAAAAATACTCCAAAACAAAAACAAGAATAAGCGTAAACCCGGCATAATAATTTCTGTTTCACTCTTTACAGGCCTAAACTTATCAACTATTTTTCCTGTAAATAAACGTTGTTTCTTTTTTTACGGCTTTACTTAATATTCCTTAAATTGTATTATGGAGTATTAGAAAGTTCCGATTCAAAGTAGGTTACTATTGATGTTTCTTAAATCATCAAAAGGCAATATAAACTTAACAATACTGATATTTACCTTTCTTATTTGTATAGCAATTGCCCTTGGAGTTGCTTTTTTTCATCACTACAACTCACCATCTAAATTTTTAGAATACAAGGTTACAGACATTTCCGATAAGCTTAACGGTGTTTCGGATTTCCCGGATACAGCCAACAAGATGCTAAACTCTGACAAGTCCGTGAGTTATATAAAACTGCTCGACCGTAACGGCGTGCTTGAGGAAAGTTTCGGTAACGATACCCTTGGAGGCACTAAGCGGTTTACCATAAACGGCCCTGGAAATAAGACCATTGTTTTGGGACTAAAACCACCGTCGGACATTAAACTCGATACATATTTACTTGTATGGAGCCTTCTTATCGGCTCGGCCATGGCACTCTTTCTTATTTTTATGGTCTTTATGAAGGGGACTGGCAGCAATATCTCGTATGCGTCATTAAATAAACTTGAAGATGCCATGAATAAAATCACCGGGGGCGATTTTTCCGAACGGATAGATGTAAATACTGTCTTTAATGAAGATATTTCCATTTTAAATACTTTCCAGAGTTTTAACAGGATGGCGGAAAGCCTTGATACCAAAACCAAACATCAAGAGGAATCCGGGCAGGCGGACCCCCAGCCGGAAGAACCCGAATCCGAGAATATGGAGCTAACAAACGGGGTTGGCAGTGTTGAGACATACAAGGAAACAGGTGAAGCAACTGATGCTGAATTAATGGATGAGCCTGAGACTGAACCCGAAATTGAGAATGAAGAGAAACCGGATATAGTCTTTGATGATGTAAACGGTAATGTGGAGGAGCCTGAAAATCAACCTGAGGAAGTTGAATTTGACCTTAGTGCGGAAACAAATGATGACCAGATATTTTCCGAACCAGACCAGGCCGATACTGAAGATACATTAGAAGAGCTGCCCGGGCAGGACCAGGCATTAACTGAAACAGCTGATGAAGTATCCGGATTCAAACCAAAGATAGTATTGCCCCAATCGGGCGTCTATCCAAAGAACAGGAATGTAACTGTTGTTGTTGCAAAAATTGATGAGTTTGAAAATTTGACCCAAAAACTTGATTCTTCAGACCTTAATTCATTTCTCACTCAGTACAGAAAATCTGCTTCCCAGATAATATCCAGTTACGGCGGGGTAATTGAAGCACTTCTCCAGGATGAAATTGTAGCAATCTTTAACGCTCCTGAGGAGCAGAATAACCCCGAGCTGAGGGCAATATGTGCTTCAGTAGAAGTCCTTCACGAACTTGCCACAATGGCAAAGAAAAGAAGGGCAGACGGCAAGGAAATGATTGCCGGTAAAATAGGGGTCGGGGTCAAATCCCTTGCTTATTATTCCGAGACAGGGGTGCCCGATTCTGTAAAAAACGTGATAAAAGATGCAAGGTATGTATGTGAAAATGCAAATTTATGGAAAGTATATGTTACTTCCGAGCTTCACGAACTTGTAAATGACAACGTTGATTCAAAAGAATTCCAGGTAGAAGATGAAGTGCTTTACTCTATTACTGGAGTTGAGCAGGGTGTGGTTGAACGTGATAACTTCTCCTAGAACTGTCCCGGTTTATATTATTTACTTTTCCCGCAATTAATGGATATAAAAAGAATAAGGGATTACAGCCCTAAAAAACTTGAGAATTTTATTGTTGATCTCGGTGAAAAACCTTACCGTGCAAGGCAGGTTTGCAAATGGCTATACCAAAAAGATGCTGTTTCATTTGATGAAATGACAGACCTGTCGGTCGAGACAAGGGACAAGATAAAATCAATCTTTGAAATCGGACCATCATTAAAAATTATTGAAGAGCAAAAATCCACCGACGGTACAATAAAATATTTATTTGAACTTTCTGATTCAAACCGGATTGAGAGTGTAATTATCCCCGAGAAAAAGAGGAACACTCTTTGTATATCGTCACAGGTCGGATGCGCCCTTGGATGCAGGTTTTGCCTGACGGGTACCGTGGGAAAGATAAGAAATCTCGACACATCAGAGATTGTTGACCAGTACCTTTTTATAAGCAGCAGGCTTTCGACGCCGATAACCAATATTGTGTTTATGGGTATGGGTGAACCCCTGGACAATATTGAGAAAGTAGTTGATACAATTGAGATACTCACTGATAAGAACTCAATCGGGATGTCCCCAAGGAGAATTACCGTATCTACATCGGGACTGGTTCCAGGGATCAAGGAACTTGGCAAAAGGATCAGCGTAAACCTTTCTATTTCTCTTAATGCTTCAAATGATAAAACCAGGAATGAAGTAATGCCAATCAACAAAAAATATCCGATAAAGAAACTTATAGATACTGCCGTTAAATATCCGCTTCCGGGCAGGAAAATTCTTACTTTTGAGTATGTTTTATTAAAAGGTGTAAATGATTCAAGGGAGAACGCACACGAAGTTGTTGGACTACTAAGGGGTATAAATTGTAAAATAAACCTTATACCTTTTAATGAAGCATACCCATTGCCCTACAAGACCCCCGATATGGAAAATGTTTATGAATTTCAAAAGATACTGGAAAATGCTAGAATAAATGCCAAAATCAGGAAGAGCAGGGGAAGGGACATACTGGGTGCCTGCGGGCAGCTTGCTGCAAAATATCCGCATAAGATAACAAGTCGAAAAAGGGAACACTAATAAGAAAGAGAGATATGACAGGAAACGAAATAAGAAGAAAGTTTTTGGACTACTTCAAAGAAAAAAATCATTCAGAGGTGAGCAGCTCCAGCCTGATCCCCAAGGATGATCCCACACTTCTATTTACAAATGCCGGAATGGTACAGTTTAAGAACGTTTTCCTCGGGCTTGATAAAAGGAGTTATAACCGGGCCACAACCTCACAGAAATGTGTACGTGCCGGGGGCAAACACAACGATCTTGATAATGTTGGGTACACGGCAAGGCACCACACTTTTTTTGAAATGCTTGGGAATTTTTCTTTTGGAGACTATTTTAAAAAAGAAGCAATAGAATTTGCATGGGAACTTATAACAGAGGTTTATAAACTTCCTGAAGATAAATTATGGGTAACTGTTTTCAGGGACGATGACGAAGCCTTTGATATCTGGAAAGACCACATCAGGGTCTCAACCGAGAGGCTGGTAAGATGTGATGAAGAGGACAATTTCTGGTCAATGGGAGATACAGGCCCCTGCGGCCCCTGTTCCGAGATACATATAGACCAGGGCGCGGAGTTCAGCTGCGGGAAGGAAAGCTGCCGGTTTGGCTGCGACTGTGACAGGTACCTGGAACTATGGAACCTGGTCTTTATGCAGTTTGACCGTGATTCATCCGGGAATTTAACGCCTCTTCCTAACCCAAGCATTGATACAGGAATGGGCCTGGAACGGATGGCCGCGGTCCTGCAGGGTGCAAAGAGTAACTATGAAACAGATCTGTTAAGAGGAATTATTGATAAAATTGCCGAATTAAGCAGTACCGGTTACCTGGACGGTACAAAAGACACTGATTTCTCAATCCGTGTAATTGCCGATCATGCGAGGGCAGTAAATTTCCTGATATCAGACGGGGTCTTCCCTTCAAACGAGGGCAGGGGATATGTGCTCAGGAGGATACTAAGGAGGGCGGTCCGTCATGCAAAAATGCTCGGCATGGAGGACCCTTTTCTTTACAAAATACTGCCTGCGGTAAATAAAATATTTGGTGAAATTTACCCTGAATTAATTGAAAGAGCAGAATTTGTTTCAAATGTTGTTAAAAACGAGGAAGAACGATTCCTTGAGACCATTGACAGGGGTTTGGAACTGCTTGAGGCAGAAGTTGGAAAATTAAAGGATGAAAAGGTGCTGTCCGGCGATGTAGCTTTTAAACTTTACGATACGTACGGGTTCCCCTATGACCTCACCGAAGATATTACTTCATCAAGGGGTATTACAATTGATAAGCCCGGGTTTGACTCTAAAATGGACAAACAGAGGGAGCAGTCCAGGAAATCATGGAAAGGGGCAGGGGACGAGTCGCTCTCTGCATTATATAATGAATTCATTTCGGGCGGCCTTTTTGTTGATTTTGTAGGTTACGAAAGGACCGAATCCGAAGCGCAGGTAAGTGTAATCATAAAAGAAAATATGATCTCTGACAGTGCGTCAAAGGGTGATACAATTGAACTGATTACCGACAATACACCATTTTACGGTGAGTCCGGCGGGCAGGCGGGAGACAGGGGGAAGATAAGTTCGGATAAATTTACTGCTAATGTAATTGATACAAAGAAGCCTTTCCCAAATTTTATTGTACACGTTGCGGAGATTAAGAAAGGCACGGTCTGGGTCGGTGATAAAGTAAGACTCGAAGTAGATAAAAAGTTAAGGAAAGGGACCGAATCTCATCATACCGCCACACATATTCTTCATGCTGCATTAAAAGAAATACTCGGGGACCATGTTAAACAGGCTGGTTCACTTGTAACACCCGATAAACTACGGTTTGATTTCAGCCATTTTTCAGCAATTGACAAAAGTGAACTAAACAAGATTGAAGAACTGGTTAATGAAAGAGTCAGGCTTGATGACAAGGTAACAACCGAGGCGGATGTACCTTATGATGATGCGATTGGTATGGGGGCAACCGCTATTTTCGAAGAAAAATACGGTGACAAGGTGCGAGTGGTTTCAATCGGCGACTACAGTAAGGAACTTTGCGGGGGAACTCATCTCCACAGTGCAGGTGAAGGTGCAATAATCAAGATAGTAAACGAAGAGGCATCTTCGGCCGGTGTCAGAAGGATTGAAGCAGTTTCTTCTGAGGCAGGACTTAACTTTATTAAGGAGACAGGAGACCTTTTAAACGATGCTTCTTCACTGCTTAATGTGAAGAACTCTGAAATTATTACCCAACTTACAAAATTAGTCTCGGATAACGAAAGATTAAAAAAAGAGTACTCAACTCTAAAAAACAGGTCACTTGGAGATTCAGCGTCAGACCTCCTGGATGATGTGTCAGAAATTAATGGGTTTAAATTCCTCACAAAAGAGATCCCTGGGGCTGGTTCAGGGGAGCTGAGGACAATATGGGACAGCCTGAAGCAGAAGATAAAGTCCGGAGTGGTAGTAATTGGCAGTAAGGACAGTGAAAAAGTGTATCTGCTTGTAGGTGTTACAAAAGACCTGACATCAAAATATCACGCCGGAAATATTGTTAAAGAACTTGCAGAGCTTGTCGGGGGGCGCGGAGGCGGTAAGCCGGACCTGGCACAGGCAGGCGGGAGTAAACCTGAAAAACTCCAGGAAGCCCTTCTTAAATCAAAAGAGATAGTCCGGAATACTAATTAACAATGTCTTTTCAAATTAAAAATTAACATTATCTATCCCTTTTTCCTTAAACGCTTTTTTTATCTTTTTAAGGGCCGCATTCTCAATTTGCCTTACTCTTTCCCGGGATATTTCATATTTTTTGCCTATTTCATCAAGCGTATGCGGGGTATCGGTGAGTATCCTGTTTTCTATAATATATTTTTCCCGGTCTTTTAAGGTTTCAAGTATAGGGCCAAGGTTGTCCTTTACACTGCTCTCAAGCTGCGATTTGGCAAGCAGGTCTTCCTGGTTAAATTTTTTGTCCTCAAGCATGCTGATATAGGTATTGTCCTGGCTTTCACCAATTGTTGAGTCCAGCGAAAAGTCCTTCCTCGACATTCTCTGGTCCATTTCGACAACGTCCCTGTTCCTTACGCCCAGTTCCTTGGCAATTCTTGAATAGTCTTCTTCGGATATGAATTCGCTGTCTTTGTCCAGCGAGTTTTTTGCGGACCTTAACTTGTAAAACAGTTTTCTCTGCGCCTGGTTAGTCCCTACTTTTACAAGGCTCCATGATTTCATAAGGTAGTTTTGTATATATGCTCTTATCCACCAGACTGCATAAGAAATAAGCCGGTAACCCTTTGTCGGGTCAAACCCCTTTACGGCGTTCATAAGGCCTATGTTGCCTTCCTGGATAACGTCCATCATATTGACGCCGTAGTTCTTGTATTCATTGGCAACTTTTACTACAAATTTGAGGTTGGCAGATACGAGTTTCTTAGCGGCATCAAGGTCTCCCTCGTCCCTGTATTTAACCGCGAGTTCATATTCCTCCTCCCGGCTTAGAACAGGATGGTTACTTATTTCGATAAGATACCTTTCAAGCGAAGTTGTTAACGCAGGTAAATTTGATGTATTTGCCTTTTTTTCTTTATTTTCTTTGTTTTCTGACATGATATTAAATAATTAATCTTAATAATATTACCACGTTATCTGTCTTATTATTTAAATATTCTGATCATATACTGTGTTTATAGATTCAATTATATATAATAACGTTATCTTTCTTGACTGTTTTATAACAAACGTATAAATTATCTGATCTCAAATACGGATCCGGCGTAGCTCAGTTGGCAGAGCGGATGACTGTTAATCATTAGGTCGCAGGTTCGAGCCCTGCCGCCGGAGCCATCTTCCCAAAGCTAAATTAAACTTTTCCAGTATTCCTGAAGAGGTGTGTACTCCGGTGAAGTTGAAAGTATATCTAGGTATTTTGCAGATTCGACTGTCCTGTTGCTTTTTATCAGACTAAGCAGGTACATCTGCCTGAAAAGGTCGTCCTGGGCGTCACTTCCTCCTACTTTATTAATATTTTCTATTACAGGTTTAAGTAAATGGGACGTTTCACTGTAGTTCTCATCCGCAAATGCTGCAGATGCCTGCAATAGTGGTATGGCAACATCCTTCCAGACCTTTTTTTCAAGACCTTCGATTTTTTCGGTAAAATTTTTATTAAGCTGCATCGAGAGGCTAAGTTCGTCCTTCATCCCTGCTCTTGCAAGGGCATAAATATAGCGTGCGGCGTTAAACCCAATGTAGCTCTGTTTTGAATTCTCAAATACTTCCCTGCCCACCTGCTTCCAAAGATCAAAAGGGACTTCATATCCTCCCATTTCAAGTCTCCAGAGCAAAGATATAGCATCCAGCTGCTGAATAACCAAGTGAGGCGTTTCTTTCAGGATTTTTTCATTTAAGAACGAGATGGCCTTATTACAGTCCATATTTTCGAGATACATTAATGCCAGGTGCCAGTTGTTGTGGGAGTTTATTGCCTGGCCGCTTTTTTCCCATATATGTTCATAATCCTCGAGAATTTTTGTCCCTTTGTCTATTTCCCCTTTTTTTAAATAGACATGGGATATCGTATGATGGGCCCAGGGGTTAATTTCAATAATCTCCACTGCCTTATCAGCGGCATTTAATGACTCCTCATATTGTCCGCAAAGCTCAAGTGCAAAGGAATAACTCGATAAGAAATAGCCCGATCCTTTATTAATATCATAAATCCCTGAGAGAGTTTTAAGGAACCTCGGGCCTGAATATTCCTGGCCCAAAAGATAATAAATGAATTCCAGAAACTTCATCGAAACAAGGTCCAATGGCCATCCCGATATAAGTCCTTCCAGTTTTAAAGCAGCATCATTAAGTTTTCCTTCTCCCCAGTCTTCAAGTGACGAAAAGAGAAGAATTTCCCGGTCATTTGCACCTTCCCGGACCCTGCGGGCCTTCTGCAGATAGTAAGAAGCCTGCGCGTCTGCCTGCTCGGTCTGCCCGTAGAGCCATAGCGCTGCACAGTATGACTGGATTGTCAGGCTGGATTCATAAGTGTCAGCATAGTCAAGTATTTCTGTGACACCGGGGGTCATAGATAAGAGGTCATGCCTGAAACTTTCTATAGTATTTATTACTTCAGGTGAATCGGTCGTGTAATCCAGTCCGCTACTGTCTTTCATTTTCGTACCTGGGGAGTATTTTAATTTAAATAGCTAGGTAAATAAATATAAACTTTTAACGGCAGTAATAAACTAGTTATTAAATATTACCGTACCTTCCCCTGTTCCGTCTGAACCGCCAAAGGAAAATCCCTGTAAAGCATTATCAGCTAGAAATGTTGAATTGTAATCAATCTGTATAGGGCCTGACGCATTTTCAAACTGTCCTGTTCCACCTGCAAAGCTCCCGGCCTGGGTTGTTGAGGAAGTCATAGTTGCTCCATCAAAGCAGCTAAACCCCGTTGCCCAGTTTCCGAAAATAAGTTCGCCATTATCAAAGCGTTTAACAAAATGTCCCTGTACAAGAGTAAATTCTATCTGCCCGTCTGCACAATTGGCATTTTCCAGTGCAGGTTCAAATTCATTAAGGCTCTGTATTGTTACTGCTCCGAAGGTGCTTTCACCTACAAATTCACCAAAATTAGCCGGACTGCCGTCATCATTTGTATCTGTAACTATAGAGGCGCTTACGAAGCTTCCGGAGTAGCTTTCCGTAAACTGTGTTTCTGTTTGCTGAGCATTGCTGTTACTGTCACAGCCTGTCAGTAATGTAATTGAACAAAAAGAAAGAAATATGGCACTTAAAACATAAAGCTTGCTGAACGTTAATTTTTTCATTTCTTACCCCCTTATATTATAATTACGATTATAATATAATTTTTATTTCTAATTCAACTAATAAGTAATTTTTATGACAGGTATTAATAAAAACATTTCCTCAAGGATCGACAGGCTCCCTGTCTGGCCTTATCCCTGGCTGGTACTGATTGTAATCGGGGCAAGTTTCTTTTTCGCATTTTTTGATATCGTGACTATTGGTTTTGCACTTCCGGTAATCATCAAACACTTTGATGTAACAGCTTCGTATGCATCCTGGGCGGTTACAAGCAGCCTGATTGGTTATATAATCGGATCGCTTTTTTACAGCCGAATTGGCGACCATTTTGGGAGAAAGACCGGTTTATACTTATCTGTCTCAACATTTTCCATTGGTGCAATAATTTCAGGGTTCAGTCCAAATATGGACTGGCTTATTTTCTGGAGGCTGATTGCAGGTATGGGAATAGGGGCGGAAATTTCCCTTGCAACTACTTACCTTGGAGAACTTTCACCTGCAAAACTGAGGGGCAGGTACACCGGGTGGGCAATAACCGCAGCTTTTGCAGGCTTTGCCGCAGTACCTTTTATTGCCCTGCTGCTTGTGCCAAATTACAGTTGGGGATGGAGACTGTTACTTGTACTTGGTGGTGTCGGGGGGGTCATGATTGCAATAATGAGGAGGAATATCCCCGAATCAGCCCGCTGGCTCAGCTCCAATGGTAAAATTGAAAAAGCAGACGAGATTGTATCTTCTGCTGAATTGTTTACACAGAATAAGACAGGTGCTGACCTGCCGGAAATAACAGAACCGGATACAGCTAATGCCGGTGATTATAATTTAAAATCACTTTTCTGCCCCCCGCTTATATTCAGGATTATCATGTTTGGTACAATCTGGTTTTTTTATTATATAGGGAACTATGCATGGCTCACCCTTACTCCCGAACTTCTTCAGAAAAAAGGGTTTGAACTGACCCAAAGTATTTCACACCTTACTTTAACCGGCATTGGTTTCTTAGTAGGGGCAGTACTAGCTGTTTTTATCAGTGATAAGTTTGAAAGGAAGAAATCGGTTTCTTTTATTGCATTTACCTGGGCGGTCCTACTTCTGCTTATAGGGTTCTTTCCGGGTGATAATATGATCTTAGCTGCAGGTTTTTTTGCATCAGCTACAATCGGACTTCTAATCCCAATTCTATATACATATACTGGTGAGAACTTCCCCACAAAAATCAGGGCAACCGGCATCTCAATAACAGACGGGGTCGGTCACCTGGGAGGGGCTTTCTGCGGGCAGATAGTTTTTCTTATTTACAGAAATTTTGGTTTTACAGGTGCTATGACAGGGATGGCAATTACAGGTGTTATTGCCGGTATACTGGTGTTAACGGGCAAAAAAACAACTTGCTGCTCACTTGAAGAAATAAATTAATATTTTAAAAATTTTAAGGAGGTCCGGGAATATGAAATTAAAAGACAAAGTGGCAATTATAACAGGTGGATCTTCGGGCATAGGCCATGCCCTTTCAATTGGGTTTGCAAAAGAAGGAGCAAAGATAGTAGTAGCTGCATTGCACGAGGAAGGCTGCATAGATGTAGTAAATGAAATAAAGGAAATGGGCGGGGAGGCAATACCTTTTGCTCTTGATGTTTCTGACCTCGGGAAACAGGAAGAGATGCTTGAAGCAACGTTAAGTGCTTTTGGCAAGATGGACATTCTTATAAATGATGCTGCTTACTCAAGAAGAGAGAAAGTACTTGAAGTAACACCCGAAAGCTGGGACCGCCAGATGGACGTTAGCCTTAAAGCGCTGTTTTTTCTTTCGCAATCATTTTCCAAACAAATTATAAAACAAAAGAGCCACGGTCGAATAATAAATATTGGCTCTGTTGCCGGGGTCATGGATTTCCACCCTGTATCTATTGCATACCATGCTGCAAAAGCAGGGACGATCCATGTAACAAGAGTTATGGGGGCAGACCTCGCGAAATACAACATAACCGTTAACTGCATATCACCGGGATCAACGGTAAGCCCGATGTCAAAATCTCAAAATAAAAAATATTATGATTACATGACCCAGGGCATCCCTGAACACAGGATGGCTGAACCGGAAGAAATGGTCCCGCCTGCTGTTATGTTTGCTTCTGATGAGGCTGAATACATCACGGGCCAGACCCTGTTTGTTGAAGGCGGAGCACTTGCAGTATATCTCGGAAGGGAAGAGCCGGATTTTGAGGCCTGATATTAATCTATTTCAAGAAGCAGGTCAGCCCTTTGCCTGTGGGTGTCAAGATAAGGTACATAATGATCATAAAAAATTGATTTTTTAAGTTCCCATCCCTTATGATCAAGATGCCTTACAGTTTCATCCCTGTCCTCGGCCCTCTTCATTGCAGTTTCTATGGATACATCAAGAAATATTTTAAGGTCTATAAAACCGTCAAGTTTTTCATCACATGAAAACAGCCCTTCAAGGATAAGGTAATCAAGCTCAGTTGCATCAACATGAAAAGTATCATCAAATTCGCCATTAGCGAGGTCATATAACCCTTCAATAGTGAAACTCTCCATGTTTTTTACCGATGTTAAAGTATCTTTTACCTTAGCCAGGTCGTACCACTCACGCAGGTCAAGATTATTATCTTCAAGTTTGCTGACCCAGTCGTGCCTCCCGACCGTAACAAAAAGGTCAGTTGAAATTATCAGGCTTTTCCCGCCAAGTTCTTTCAGCAGATGTTCGGCCTGGTAACTTTTGCCGCTGCCGATTACACCTTCAAGCGCAATGGTATAGGGATGTTTTTTTTCCTTGTGTTTAATTTCTTCCACTAATTCAGTAAAGTTCATAATTAAATATTACTCCTGGAATTTAAAAATAAATTATAAACGATGAATAATAATGATAACAGAAAAGGATTTTTGTCACTGTTTCTCAATATCAAATTAAGTAAGTTTTTTTACCTCCTGATTTCACTTGTACTGCTATTAATCATTTACCCCGTGTTTGAAGGAGACCAGAGCCGTCTCGAGCTTTTTTTCCTTTTAATTGTGATAATCCAGATTGCTGCCATATATGCAATCAGCTACAGCCGTACGGACTTTATAATCGGGACTGTTCTGGGAGTGCTCTGGCTTATATCTTCACTTGCGTTCTGGTTCTTCCCGATGAAAATAGATTTTATTTTGAGCATTGTCTTCGGGGTCCTTTTTTTAATTTTTACTACTGTCATTATTCTTTACCATGTCCTTCAGGGACAAAAGGTAACAGTGGATACGTTATTCGGTTCTATTTGTGTCTTTATACTGATTGGTATCATCTGGAGCGGAATATTCTTTTTGATAAATACCCTCTCTCCGGGTTCCTTTCTTGTTTCAGAGGCTTACAACTACGAGGACAGTACAATTAAATGGTCCACACTTCTTTTTTACAGTTATTCGACTTATACGCCGATGAGTAATTCTGCAATATATCCCGCAACATCCTATGCGGAATCAGCAGCTTCACTCGAAGCTATTTTCGGACACCTTTACGTGGTAATGCTTGTGGCAAGGCTGGTAGGTTTATATATAATAAATTTCCGGTCAGAAGGGGACAGCTGAAAGGATTAAAATTCTGATTCCTTGGGTTCCCTTGCGTTATTAAATGCAACCTTACTTCCCCATTCAAGAAGTTCCTTGCTGCAGTCGTCGCGGTCGATTGTAACTTCAATAAAACTTAACCCTTTATGCTTTATGGATTTCTTAATAGCATCCCGGAGTTCGCCTTCTGTGTCGACTTTAAAGGAAATGCCATTCCCGTCTTCTGCATTAAATACATCAACCAGTTCACTGTATTTCCAGTTTTTAATATTGTTGTACGGGCCGTCATGTATTTCGACCTCAATTGTGTAACCGCGGTTGTTAATCAGAAAAATAATAGGGTTGAGTTTGTACCTTATCATTGTCGAGATTTCCTGGGCGGTAAGCTGAAAAGAACCGTCACCTATAAAAGCCATGACCCTGTTGTCTTTCCCAAGGCCAAGTGCATAACCCAGCGTGGCCCCAACTGACCAGCCTATTGACCCGTACTGCATCTGCATTTCAAACTTTGCACCACCCGGGAGTTTCAATTTCATCCCGTTGAACCATGAATCACCCGTCTCAGCAACAACTGCTGTTTTCGATGTAATAAAGTTCTGAATTATGGTAAACATCCTTTTGGTAGTAAGGACCTGCATGGGTTTTACTGGGGGTTCCTTTACAAAGTCTTCCTTGATTCGCTTAAAAGATGTCACATTGGTATTATTAGGCTTAACTTTTTTGGACAGTTCTGTCAGGAATTCGGATAGGACGACGTTGTTATATGTCCTGTCGGGGAATTTTACATAGTTTGGCCCTGCATTAATCAGCTTATTTCGTGTGATAAGTGTTGTGTAGCCGGTTGTTGTATAGTCCGTGAAGGTCGGGCCGGCAAAAAGATACAGATGCGAGGACTCTACTATCTCGCTCACACCGGGACTGCTTACCTGTCCCCAGTAAGTCCCAAGGTAGTTTTTATGGTCTTCTGGAAACATGCCCTTTGCATTAGGCATTGTGGCCACTGCATAGTTACTCTTGTCTGCCAGTTTCTTAAAGGCCTCAATAGCGTCCCAGGGTCTTAACTTTACACCTGCAACCAGCATTGGTTTCTGCGCAGAGTTTAGAAGCTTTGCAGCGTGTGCAACTGAATCTCTGAGATTTCGCTTATCGCTGGTTTTTTCTTCATTGAAATTAAAATTCCTGGGCTTATGAATTTCAAGCCCGGCAATATTACAGGGGATTTCAATATATACGGGTTTCCGTGTCCTTAGGCATTTGTTTATCACGGAATCTATCTGGAATGGTGCAACTTTTTTATGTTTAATTACTACTGATTCACTTGTTACATGTGAAAAGATTTCCTTCTGGTAGTTGTATCCTACTTCTCCGAGAGTGTGGTGAAGGAGCTGGTTTTCGGGTTCTGAGTTTGTATTTGGACCGCCGGATATCACTATAATCGGTAGGTCTTCCGCGTATGCCCCGCCCACTGCATTGAGAGCACTAAAAGCACCTACTGTAAAAGTTGTAACAACTACGCCGACACCGGCGGCTCTTGCATAACCGTCAGCTGCGTATCCTGCGTTCAGTTCATTGCAGCAGCTTATCAGCTCGAGGTTTTTATTCTTTATAAATTCATCGAGAAGAATAAGGTTGTAGTCGCCTGGGACTGCAAAGTATTGTTTTACGCCTATTTCCTGAAGCCTCTGTGCCAGGTATCCGCCTATGCTTATTGTTGAGTCCATAATGTTCAATCCTCCGGAATAATTACATTACAGTTAACTCTAAATGAAATATAAATAAAATTAAAAGATATTTTGTAACAATTACTATGAGTTATTATATAATCAAATGAACAATTTTTCTCTTTCTGTTGTTTTACCTGCATATAATGAAGAGCAAAATATTAAAGAAGCTGTTCAGAACTGTATTAACTATCTTAGCAAAAACTTTTCTGATTTTGAAATTCTGGCAGTAAATGACGGGTCTTCGGACAAAACAGGGGATGTTATATCCGGATTGGCTGAAGAATATGGTGAAGTAAGGCTGATTAACCACGAAACCAACAGGGGTTACGGGGCCGCGTTAAACAGTGGATTCGAAAACAGTACTAAAGAATATATTTTTTTGATGGACAGTGACGGGCAGTTTAATATTCGTGATCTGGACAAGATGACTTCACAAGTCACAGGTGAGAACATTGTAATAGGTTACAGACGAAACAGGGCAGATAACGTCATAAGGAAGCTTAATTCGTATTTATACGGCATTTATATAAAACTTTTCTTTGATTTAAAGGTAAAAGATGTTGACTGTGCATTTAAATTATTTTCCAAATCTGCTTTTGATGCTGTAAAGCCAATTAAATCTAGAGGCGCTATATACAGCGCCGAACTTCTTATTAAATTCTTAAAAAATGGATTAGAAATAAGTGAAGTTGGTGTAAATCACTATCCAAGGTTTTTAGGCACCCAGAGCGGTGCAAAACTGAATGTCATACTACAAATGTTTAAAGAATCGTGGGTTTTCAGAAAAGAATTAAGATAAATATTTTGAAGTGATAAAAGCGGATACTGGCTTTTACTCCAATTTTCTTTAATCTATAAAAAATGTTTTTAGAAAAACATTTCTACGCCGGCATGTCGTCGGGATTTATTGAGATCGCCACAGTTTTTTTCTTTCTCACTATTTTTGTATTTATTCTTTCACATTTTATTTCCAGACATATAACAAATAATAATAATCAATTCACCCTGCTTCAGAATATTGTTACGAGCAGAAAGTTTGTAGCTTTTGTTCTGCTTTTATTGTTTGTTGTCAGCCTGGGTTTGAAGCTGGATGATCTGGGACATCCCAAAAGGCATTTCTTCGATGAAAATTTCTTTGCTTTTACAGCAGAGGAAATGGCCAAAGGCAATCCTCTGGGATGGGAAAAAGGCAAGCGTGCCCCGGGCAAGGTCGAATATGAATGGACCCATCCCCCGCTAGGAAAAGAAATAACAGCAGCCGGGATACTTATATTTGGGGAAAAGAGTTCGTCGTGGAGAATAATGCAGGCACTGTTCGGTGCACTGGGGACTTTATTTATATTCTTTCTTGGAAAGAACCTGTTCAACAGTAACAGGGCAGGTTTATTTGCATCGTTTCTCTATACATTTGAGTCATTTATATTTGTGTTTAGCCGGATTGCCTTAGTCGATATTTTTATTTTAAATTTTATAATCCTTGCTTCTCTATTCTTTGTGAAGTTTACAAAAAATCAAAAATACAAATACCTGCTATTCGCAGCACTGTTTGCGGGGGCAGCGATGTCTGTTAAATGGACAGGAGCGTTGGTAGTTGTTTTACTTTTTTCACTTTCGCTCTTGGTTGTTTTTTTCAGGCAATATCAAAATATAAAAAATGCAAAGTTTCCCTGGAGGCAGTTTTTCAAAATAGGGGCAATCTTTTCGGTAGTCCCGTTTCTTGTTTACCTTGTATCTTATATCCCTTATTTTCTTAACGGCAACTCATTTGGTGATTTTATCTCTTTCCAGGAAACTATGTATGAATATCATAAGAACGTAACAAAGCTCCACAGGTACAGGTCAGAGTGGTGGAGCTGGCCGCTTATGTTAAGGCCTGTATGTCTTTATTTAGAAAAAATTGGTAAATACAGGGAGTACATATATGCACTTGGCAACCCTGTAATATGGTGGACGGGTATTGCGGCAATGGTGGTATCAGTTTACTACTGCCTGAGATATAAATACTACCCTCTTATGTTTGTAGTTTTGAGTTTCCTGGCCTATATGCTCCCCTGGGCAATTTCCCCGCGGAAAATTACCTACATTTACCACTACATGCCGTCACTTCTTTTCGTGATACTGGCACTCTCATTCTTTCTAAATAAAATGTGGGGACTGTCCGTTAAGTACAAAATTATTGTTTCATATTTCTTAATATGTGTAGTAGCGGCTTTTATATTTTTTCACCCCATACTTAGCGGGGAAAGAATACCGAAGACCGACCTGAAAAGTTACCGATGGATGATTAGCTGGATATAGTTAAATTTTGGGTGATGTTAGTTACTAAAAATCAAAATTTCCCTTTGTATAGAGGGAAGGGTTTTGCATCCATCTAAGTTCACCTTCGCCGGGCCGGAGCAGCGACCATTTCTCTACATTAAAATCAATCCTTGCCATGGTAGCAGTTTTAAAAATTAATTCCCCGCCTCCTATCATAAAGGCAGCTAAGACTGAGCATTTAGGTTCATGTCCAACCAGCATTACTGAGGAGTATTTTTCGGGCAGGTTTTTTAATAGTTTAAATATTTCCATATGTGTTTCGTAATACAGTGTTTTATTTTCAATTATTTCACAGTCCCAGTTGCCTTCCCGCCGGGAAATATTAAGGGTCTCCCTTGCACGTATCGCGGTGGAGGTGATAATAAGTTCCGGCACCTGGCCGGACAGGCCAAGCATCCTGCCCATAACTTTGGCACTTTCAACACCCCTCGGGGCAAGGGGGCGGTCATGGTCGGCGCCGTATGCAGCAGACCAGTCTGATTTTGCATGGCGGTATATAAATACTCTTTTATTCATATTAGAATATTAAATTACAAATTTTGATTTTATGACAAAGACTTTTTAAAATGAAAAATTATCATTATTTATTTTTATCTGTTTTATTATTAACAATTAATTTTACCTCTTTATCCCGGGCTGAAAAATTGATTGTAAATAATTATAAGCACGGCAGCTATATAAATACCGGTTCTGTGTATGGTGGTGAAATAGCCGATGGACTTGACGTTAAAAATATCAGATGGGCCGACAGGGGAAATTTTGAGAGGCTGGTATTTGATGTTTACAAATGGGGAGGGCCGACAAACCCCGAGGGGCTTCTTCCTAATGAGTATTCAGGCACATTTAAATTTGAATTTATTAATGAGGCAGAGGTTGAAGCCACTTTTGACGGGTACAGGGCCTTTACCGCAAAGTTCCCGGAATTTGCAAAAAGTGACCTGGTAAAAGATATAAAGCTTATGGTGGATGAGGAGAACTCCGGCGACAGCAGGTTTAAAATAAAAATTTATTTTAAACAGCCTGTAAAGATAGAAGTGTTTGAACTTTACTCACCTGCAAGAATTGTTGTTGACCTAGTTAATACTAATTCAGAATAAATATTAAAATTATCCTGAAAAATATATAACCTGAAAAATTTTCCTTCCCAATTTTTAAAAAATTATTTTTTCAAATACTAAAATTCAAAAACTGAAAATAACTTGGTTTGGACACTGGTTTTTTTTTTAAACTTTTGTATAATGATTGCTTTCAATTATCCAGGTGAGGTGAGCACATAATGAGCATACAAATTAGAGATGGATTAAAGGACGAATACGCCGACGTTTATACACCCGAAGCGCTTGCTGCGCTTGAAGCACTTTCCGGATTTAATAAAAAACAAAAAGCCCTGATGTCCAAAAGATATCAGAGAAGAAATGACAGATACCGCGATAAAAAAAGAATTACATTCCTAAACCCCGAAGACACAATTCCAGGTACTGATATAAAAGTACAGGTCGCGAGGGACGGAAAATTTGAAGGCGGAGTAATACCGCATGATCTCCAGCGCCAGTGGATCCAGGGCACCGGGCCTGCTGCAAAACCAAACTCACCGGTGGAATCAAGTATCAGGAACGTTGCCTATGCACTCCTTTCGGGTGCAGACGGATGGATGTTCGACGGTGAAGACGCTCTCGGCCAGATAACAAGTATGTCTCTTGATAATATTCGAAACCTTAAACTTGCAATCCACAAAGACCCGATCTTTCTTTCCGTGTCAGAAAAGATTGCAGCCTCAATGAACAAATGGGCAAATGAATTTTTCGGCCACGATACAATTTCCGACTGGGAAAAACAGCTCGACTTTACTACAATCATTTTCCGGGCTAGGGGGCTTCATCTTGATGACAGGCATATACGCGATGAAGACGGTGTTGCACTATCCGCTTCAATTGTCGATATGGTCCTTTACATAGTTAACAACTACAAAGAACTCCAGAAGAACAACAGGTCACTTGTTTTATACCTGCCTAAAATCCAGACGGCCGAGGAAGCCGCCCTCTGGAACGAGATGATGACTGCACTTGAAGAGCATTTAAGTCTGCCGGTTGGTACTATTAAGGTATACGTCCTGATCGAACAGCTTGAAGAAACCTACCAGTTAATGGAAATACGCGCAGCTCTTGGAAAACACTTTGTCGGTTATAACACGGGCAGATGGGACTATATTAACAGCGTTGCTGATGCAATGGGCTGGGACCCGGATTTCATTAACCCTAATATTGAATCAATAACAATGACATACAGTTATATGAAAAATTATGAAGACCGCGTACGCCGGGCAGTTAATACTCCCGATATCAACGGAAACTTTGCGTTATGGCAGGGCGGGATGGAACCAAATATTCCTGTAGGTTCAGAAGAAGGTGTTGCAAGCAGTATGGAAAAGGCCGTTGCCGGTGCCGAACGTGAACAGCGTGAAGGCGCAAGTGGTAAATGGGTGGCACACTGGAAAATGGTACACATTGTAAGGCCGGTCTGGGAAAAGGTCGGCGAAGCCAATCAGCTCGGAAGGGATTTCCCTCCGCTCACCTACACTGAGGATGACGATAAGGGACTTACACACCTCGAAACAGCTCCAAGAACAATTCGCGGCGCAAGGAACCTGCTAAGTGTAGGACTTCAGTACGGTAATGCTTTTGGCCAGGGATTCCAGGCTGCAGCACTTAAACCCGCTGATTTTTTTGATGATGACAATATCCTCTACCTTATGGAAGATGCAGCAACTGGTGAAATACGTCTCAGTATTTTATGGGAGTGGGTACATAAAGGTGCAAAACTAAATGAAGATGATGCAGAAACAGGTATAAGTGCCGGAGATGTCTTCACCGTAGAAATATTTGAAAGACTTCTTGAAGAGGAATATCAAAAACTCCTCGAAGCAAAAGATAAAGACGTTTTTGATATTTCCAAAGATACAACACTTCCTATATCGAAGGAAATAGTAAGGACATATGTACTTGATAAGGTAAAAACACCCTGGTACATCGACCTTCTCAATATTAATTTAAACAACCATGATCTTGAAACAGCTAAACAAAGAATAAATTTATATATGGATGCATTCAGGAAAGACGGTTCAAGAATTACCGAGAACCTTGATTTTAGCGTTTAAACTGCAAGAAGTTAATTTAACAAACATTTTATAGGAGAGTGTGATCAGATGCCTTTATTTGATAAGGAAATTAAGCAGACGCAGGATTATTTTAATAGTCCTAGATTTAAAGGGATTATCCGCCTTTACTCCGCAAGACAGGTTGTTGAGCAAAGAGGGACAATCCGCAGGGAATATTCCATAGCCAAACAGATGGCAAAGGAATTTTATGATCTTTTAAGGGATTTATATAAAAAAGGTCAGCAAATTACAAGCTTTGGCCCATATTCACCCGGCCAGGCAATTATGATGAAGAGAAAAGGCATTAAAGGTATATACCTTGGTGGCTGGGCTACTTCAGCAAAAGGATCAATTAATGAAGACCAGGGTGCAGACCTTGCAAGTTATCCATTAAGCCAGGTCCCCGATGAAGCAGCACCACTGGTCAGGGCTTTATTATCAGCCGATAAGAACCAGAGGTATATGAGATCCAGGATGACACCAAAAGAAAGGACAGCTTCTCCTGAAATTGATTTCAGGCCTTTTATTGTTGCCGATGCCGATACAGGACATGGCGGAGACGCACATGTAAGAAACTTAATACGAAGGTTTGTCGAAGTTGGCGTGACCGGGTACCACATAGAGGACCAGAGGCCCGGCACAAAGAAATGCGGCCACCAGGGTGGTAAAGTATTGGTTTCCGTTGATGAGCAGATAAAGAGACTAAATGCCGCAAGGTTCCAGCTTGATATAATGGAAGTCCCCGGAATCATCGTTGCCAGGACTGATGCCGAGGCAGCAAATCTTTTAGAAAATAAAAGTGATGAAAGAGACCACCCGTTTATTCTTGGTGCTACAAATCTTGACGTACCAAGTTATAAGAACTGCTACCTTGCAATTCTGAAAAGAATAAACTCAAAAGGTATCAAGGAAATTAATGGTCACCTTCTCTATAAGATTTCCGATGCAACTTACCGGAAAACTAACCAGTGGTTAAAGGAAAACGGAATTTCTGACATTATAGACGGAAGCCTTAAAAGCTTAAAATCTAAAGAAACAGCAGAATTTGAAAGTGCTTTCAACAGCGTTGTGGACAAATTTGTAGAGATTTGGGAAGCAGAGTCCGGGCTTACAACAATCGGTGAAGCTGTTGCTGACATAATGGAATTCAATCTGCAGCAGGGCGCCAAGTTCGATATGACTATTGCCAATTGGAAAGAGTTTGCAAAAACCGCATCAATAGAGGAAGCAAAAGCAAAAGCAAAAGAACTTGGAATAAACCTTGTCTGGGACTGCGAAGTTTCAAGTACCCCGGAGGGTTATTACCAGGTCAGAGGCGGCATTGAATATGCAATAGCCAAATCACTTGCTGTTTCACCATTCTGCGATGTACTCTGGATGGAAACAAAAACTGCTACGATTAAAGATGCAAAAGAGTTTGCAGATGCAATACATAAAGTTTATCCGGAGAAAATGCTTGCATATAACCTGTCCCCATCATTTAACTGGGACACGACCGGTATGACCGACAAGGAAATGAGGAATTTCCCAAAAGAGATCGGGAAGCTCGGATTTGTATTCGACTTTATTACATACGGCGGACACCAGATCGACGGCCTGGCGGCAGAAGAGTTTTCACAGGCACTGCAGGAAGACGGCATGCTGGCGCTTGCCCGTGTTCAGAGAAGGTTAAGGCTTATCGATTCACCTTATAAAACCCCGCAGACTCATGTCGGAGGGCCGAGACTCGATGGAGCGCTTGTTGCAAGTTCCGGAAGGACAGCTACTACAAAGGCAATGGGTAAAGGGTCCACTCAGTTCCAGCACCTTGTACAGACTGAAGTACCGCCAAAACTGCTTGAAGACTGGCTCGTACTCTGGGCAAATCATTACAACATTAAAAAGAGCCTACGCGTAGAGTTAAAGCCGCACACGGTTGGTATGCATGTGCTTGAGTTAAACCTTCTTGACAGGTCAAACACCAAGATGGCGGACGTTATTTTTGAAACGCTCCAGGACAGGGAAGAAAATACAATTCTTTCCGTAAGGGACCAGAACACCTTTAACCTTGATTTTCGTCAGAAGAGACTGATGACACTTATAAGCCTGTTCCTCATTCACCGTTATAATGCGGTCTCTGTTCATTATGTCAGTCCAACAAATGACAATATGAAACAGACGCAGGGAATGAGGAAAATCAATATCTATAATGATGTTAATACAGAAGTAGGTCACATTATAGTATGTGGTGTAAACCAGCCAAGGGTAAAAGAGCTTCTGGAAACAGACCAGAAATCTCTAAAAGACCTTATAGCCAAGAAAAACAGCGGCAAAGGTGCAGCTAAAAAGGCCCCGGCTAAAAAAGCAGCGGCAAAAAAGAGCACTGCAAAGAAGAATCCTGCAGCTAAAAAGAAAACAACTGCAAAAAAGAAGTAAGCTACAGAACTAAATTAATCCCGCGGGGTGCTTATGGCTCCCCGTGGTTTCATTTATTTCCAATAAATAAATTACTTATACTTTTTAAGATGTTCCTGCAGTCTCTCAAGGCTTGGCGGCAGGCTCCTGTAACCGACATAACCATCAGGTCTGATAAGGTAAATACACTCACCTTTGGCACCGTAATTTTTGTGTGCCTCGGATTCCGGGTCAACAAGAACGCAAATATTTTTATCAAACTCTGAGACTGTATTTTTATTTAATAAAATTACGTGAAATTTAAAACGATTTTGGTCCTGTTCTGAATTCCATTCTGAAATCTTATTAATTTCTTCAATTACATCTTTCCCCGGGTTTTCGGCAGCCGTAAAACAAAGCAGATTAAAAGAACCTTTTTTCATATGGTCTGAGAGGTAGTTTGTTTGACCTTCTGAATTTTCAACCTGGTAGCATTCCCTCATCCTGTCACCTGCATGCGGGCCTTTTCCAAAATAGAGCCAGGCTTCTGAGCACAGATGGTCTTCACTAAAGTGTTTTTCGCCAAGCATATGGATCGGCAGGCCGGCAAATTCATCTACAAGGCTGCTTTTCCTGTAGTTTTGAGAAAGCTGGGAAGATTCGTTTAAAGTTGATGCGAAAATTGCCTCGTTATTGTAGAGAAAATTAAAAAGTGAATACCGGATATGCTGCGAAATATGGCCCCTGATACCAAAAATCATCTCGTTTGTATCTGAGAGTTTTTTCCTGGATTTCATGAAAATTTTCCTTTCCTGCTCATAGCTGTTTAACAGTTCCTCATTACCGCTTCCATTTAGATAATATGATAATTTAAATCCAAGGTTGTGAGCGTCCTGTATACCCGTGTTCATACCCTGGCCGCTTGCAGGGCTTGAGATATGGGCGGAATCACCCGCAAGAAAAACATTTCCATGCCTTAAATTTTTAACACCGCGTTCATGCGCAGTATAGTACGTAAGCCAGCCGGCATTTTTTAGTTCTGCATTAAAGGGGCATCTTTCATCAAAATAACTTTGTAAATCATTTAGTGTTGGTACCATGCCTTCGTAGTACCTGCTTTTATCCCCTTCAAGCAGGGGCATATTGGCCCAGACCAGCCACCTGTTATCCGGCATGGCGTAAACTATAAGCGCCCCTTCTTTAGTGAATGAAAAAAGGTGCTGGTCTCCTGGAAAGTCCCAGTCAATCTCAACTTCACCCGTAATGTTGTCCATCTGGTACTCTTTGCCCTCAAATCCCAGGTTGAGTTTATGCCTTACAAAACTACGGGCGCCGTCGCAGCCTATAAGGAATTTACAGTTAATATTTATTAGGTCCGAACTGTTATCATTTAAAGAGGCTTTAATCCTGTCTTCCTTTTGTTTAAATTCAATCAGTTCATGTTCTCTTAAAACTCCTGTGCCAAGTTCATTTAATCTTTCTTCAAGCGCTTTTTCCGAATAAGGCTGGCCAATGTTCATAAAGTAATTGAATTTGGAATTTATAAGGTTGTAACTCGACTGGAGTAATTTTTTCCCCTCGGCAAAAATAACCACTTCATTTATTTTTAGGCCTACCTCAAGTGCATAGTCTGCTGCACCCAGGTCTTCAAGGACCTCCAGTGACCTTGCATTCATTATGCTTGCCTTGGGCACCGTAGACCTGGAGGAGGATTTATCAATAATTACAAAATCTATTCCTTGCATAATCAGTGTGCATGCAAGAGTAAGGCCGGTAGGCCCTGCACCTACTATTAGTACATCTGTATTTATATCTGTACCCAATGTTAAATCCCCCTAAAGAATTTTTGGTTATAATGGATAAAAGGCTGTTTAATCAAGGATATGTTAAAAGATGTTTCATAGTCAACTGTTTCATAATAAAGATTTTGACCTGGGTAAGCTTGTACCTCTTTATATGCTTATAATTATTGCATATCTCGGGTACGCAATGATGGTAACTCTTTTCCCGGCAATGCTCCTTCTTGATAACGGTTTTCTAGCTCCAGATACACCAAAATCCACACGGACAATACTTATAGGACTGCTGCTTGCTCTTTACCCGCTGGGCCAGTTCCTTGGTTCTCCCGTAATCGGGGCATTTTCAGACAGATTTGGCAGAAAACGTGTTCTTTTAATCACATTAATCTTTTCAATATCTTTTTATTGCCTGATAGCAGTTTCGCTGCTGATGAAAGACCTTGTTTTTTTAATGATAGTCTGTTTCCTGGCCGGCCTTAGTGAGTCTCATGTATCTATTGTCCAGAGCGTTATTGCTGATTCAAGTAAACCGGAGGACAGGGGCAGGCTTTTTGCATATATGTATGCATGTATGAGTATGGGATACATACTCGGGCCACTGATCGGGGGGCCGATGGCCTTGCATTTTGGATATAATTCTCCTTTCTGGTTTGTCTTAGTCCTGCTTATAGTTTCTGCATTATGGCTCAGGAACACGCTTAGTGAAACTCATTATTCAGAACAGAAAGAAGTCGATTATTTTAAAACATTTAAAAACTTTACGACCGTATTTACCGATAAACCTATAAGAAGGATCTATCTTATTAATTTTCTCCTGTTCCTGTCTATCCTGGGTTTCTTCAGGGTCATTCAGACTTATGTTATCGATACCTGGAATATGGATGTAGACAGGGAATCGTTATTTTATGCATACCTCGGATTCATGTGCATGATCGGAAATACAGTAATCATAGGCATGCTTACGAAGAGGTTCAGCAATTGGCTGATTACTATTACATGTTCTATAATAGGCGGCCTGCTTATGGTCAGTGTTGTTTTCTTCCGGCCGGAGTATTCGGTTTATATAACGGCGGGTTCTTCAGGAGTTTTCCAGGCAATTGCAGTCGGGACTTGCTGTGCACTGCTATCAACAAGGGTTAGTGCAGAACGCCAGGGTAGTGTTATGGGCAATAACCAGGCACTTTTTGTAGGGGGTGAGGCCATAGGTGCATTTGCGGGCGGGCTATTAGCATCATTGTTTATTCCACTGCCAATTATTATTTTCGGGATAGTTTCCATAATGGCCGGACTTCTTTTATTAACAGTAAATAAAGATTAATTTTTATTTTTTCTGGTAAATTTATTCAAAATATTTTAATATCTAATACTTATGGAAGATTTATTAGCAGCCAGGATGCAAATGGCCATTACACTGATGTTTCACATCATATTCGGTGTTGTCGGCGTCGGACTTCCCCTCTTGATGGTCATTGCCGAAATCAGGTGGTTAAGAACTAAAAGTGATGTTTATCTACAGGTAGCAAAACACTGGGCGCATGGTGCGGCAATTATGTTTGCCATTGGTGCAGTGTCCGGCACAGTGGTATCATTTGAACTCGGACTGCTGTGGCCGACTTTTATGGAGTTTGCCGGCCCTGTAATAGGCATGCCTTTCTCTTTAGAGGGTATTGCTTTTTTCACCGAGGCGATCTTCCTTGCAATATACCTTTATGGGTGGCACCGAATACCCCATACAGCTCATCTACTTAGTGGTATTATGGTTGTCATAAGCGGAGCATGTTCCGCCCTGATAGTGTTAACTGCAAATTCATGGATGAACACCCCGGCCGGGTTTGATATTGTTGACGGAAATATTGTTAACGTCAGTATGATAGGGGCTATTTTTAACCCCATGGCCGTTCCTCAGGCAATACATATGGTGGTAGCCGCTTATGTTACAGTTGCATTTGCCGCGGCGGGTATTCATGCATATTATCTTAGAAAAAATCCGAGGAACCTTTTCCACAGAAAAGCCCTTAAGATTGCACTTGTTGTAGGTGCTGTTTTTGCAATCATTCAGCCTATGAGCGGTGATTTCGTAGCCAGGGGACTTGTAAAGTTTCAGCCGCTAAAGCTTGCTGCACTTGAGGCAAGGTTTGAAACCGGCCCGAATGCACCATTAACAATTGGCGGGATACCGGATAAAGAAACTCGAACTGTTAAACATGGTATAGAGATACCTTACCTCCTGAGTATCCTCGCAAAAAGAGACCCGCACGGGGTTGTAACGGGGCTTGACTCATTTCCCGAAGAACACTGGCCGCCTCTTGTAATAACACATCTTTCCTACAATTTAATGATTGGAATCGGCAGTTTTATGATTCTTATCGGGATATTAAACCTTTACTATGTAATAAAAAGACGGCCAATTCATAAATACCGAAATTACCTGTTGTTGTTGGTATTTTGCGGCCCGCTCGGATTTATAGCCGTTGAAGCAGGCTGGATTTGTGCCGAGGTCGGAAGGCAGCCCTGGATTATATATAACATAATGAAGACAGCAGACGCAGTTACACCGATGAAGGGGATTCATGTGACTTTCATAACATTTACTTTAATCTCAATTATGCTTGGGTTTATTACAGTACTGTTTTTAATCAGGCAGTTTAGAAAAGCACCGGAAATATTAAGTGATAGTGATGATGATTAAAGGGTAATTTTATGCCGGCAGAACTTATTGTAGCCATTGTGCTTTTAATAGCACTTGTTATTTACGCCATTTTCGGCGGGACTGACTACGGCATTGGTGTATGGGTACTGTTTTCTCATGGCAAAAGGGGCATGCTGCAAAGAGACGTGATATCCCGCACTATAAGCCCGATCTGGGAAGCAAACCACGTATGGCTGATCTTAATTAACGTCGTACTGTTTACAGCTTACCCCCTTGCCTACGGTACAATTGTAAAAGCACTGTTTATTCCCCTTAGCCTTGTATTGATCGGGATTGTAATGAGAGGGGCTGCTTATACGTTCAGGAACTATAACGACAATAAGAAAGAGGCGCGTGAATGGGCCGAACTGTTTGGTATAGCAAGCCTTCTGACACCAATCCTTCTAGGGGTAAATATCGGTGCTATCTCTTCGGGAAAAATAATTGTTGAAAATAACATTATTGTTCACGGTTTTATCCATTCATGGCTATCGCCATTTTCAATTGCTGTAGGTGTATTTGCACTCGTACTTTTTTCATACCTTGGGGCTGTCAGCCTTATACTTGAGTCCCGGCACAGTACAGACCTTCAGGACGATTTCAGAAGAAGGGCAATGATCTCCCTTGTGCTACTGGCCATAGTTGCAGCTGTTGTTTATATAACATCTAAAAATGAAGCCCCAACTGCACATTTCAACTCCTTCAGGGGCTGGGCACTAGTACTACATGTGTTTTTAAGTGTAATTTCAGTAGTAACTTTTATTGCGCTATATAAGCGGATGTATCACCTTGCCAAATATCTTGCCTATTCACAGGCAACCCTTATGATCCTGGGCTGGGCGTTTACACAGTATCCGTATCTTGTAAGGGAACAGGTCACTATTTATAACGCGGGTGCTCCCAAATCAACACTTCATTTTGTAATAATAGCACTGATTATTGCTGCATTTTTTCTTATTCCGTCATTTTACTTTATGTACAGGGTGTTCAGGAAGATATAAACTATTTTTCAGTATATAATTACTAAGAATTGTTAAAAATTTGTTGGAGGATTGATCTATGCTTAAATTTATAAGTACGGTATTTATTGCTTTATTTTTGTTTACTTCTGTATCTAATGCCGGAGATGCATCATCTGACCCATTCTTTGAAACAGATGCTTTGGGAAACGGTGTATTAACCGGTTTTTTTGACCTGAGAGAAAGGGAAAGTTTTATACAGGTATCAAATGTGGGCAGTGCTCCCTTAAATCTTCATGTACAGCTGTTTAATGTAAATAATGACTGTAATGAAAATAATTTCTTTGATGCTTATACACCGAATGATACTCATGTCTATAATTTAAGGGATATTCTTACCAATGATACAAACCCATCAGGTGTTGTATTACCTGCTGATGCTTACGGCATTATTGTTGTTTCTACAATTGGAGTCCAGAATCCGGACACAATTATTGGAAATTTAAGAATTCTTGACATTGCTGGTTATGAATACAGGACCAATCTACAGGCAGCCGGTAGATTAATCCCTTTTGATGGATTGCCTCCTGATATGTCTGTGAATTATAACACAGAGGGCGGTACATCCGTATCAGACGTAGTTGGTGTTATTTTAACTTTAGAAGATGGTGAATTTTCTGCCGCAGATATAACAAATAATAATATTATTATTGATGTGGACATCTACGATTTAAATGAAACCCCATTTTCATGCAGAGATATTGTATTTGCCTGTGTAAATGAGAATAACCCAAGACTTGAAGAACTCTTAGAGTTTACCGGTGTAAGTGTTGCGAGTTTTGAATACGGTATTAATGATGCAATTCCTAACAGTAAAGGCGGAGAACTGCTTTGCCCGGGAAACAATATCGACCAGGGTTTTATTAATTTTACAGTTGAAGAGCTAAACGGTGAGTTCTTCAGGGGCTTTATTGGTCTTACTGATGAAAACGGTAGAGGTACCGTGGATTCATTCTGGTTTCAAAATCCCTTAATAATGAATGCGGGATAAATAATTTCAAAAATAAATCTTTGGGCTATATCTGGTTATTCATTTATAGCCCAGATTCCTGCGTTACTTTCTTTTGCAAGCTTTTCATACTCATTAAATTCATATATGTATTTATATTCATAGTTTGAAAGCGCCATTGCCATACCCTGGCGTAATAACAGTGCATTCAGCATCGTAGTATCATCAATAAAAACGTATGCAAGCAGGTTGTTATTAAAATCGGTTTTATTACTGTCAAATCTCAGTAAAACTCTTTTTCCAAGGATAAGGGACTCAAGGAATTCAGCCGAAGAGTCCGGCGATTCAATCCCAATCAGTTTTACAGTCCTGAGGCCATTTCCAAATGCACAGACAAAACTATCTCCCGTAAGTATTTCTTTTACAGTACAGACCTCTGACTTATTTTGAGAATTTATTTCTGCTATCTGTATATCAAGGGTAATTACCTGCGCCCTTAAATTTTCAATATTATTTGAAATAAGGTCCAGTTCGTTCAGCAGCCTTTGCTGTTTTAATTCAAGCCCGCTGCAAAATAGAATCAGGTAGTCATAAACAGGGTTTATATAACACCTGTCCAGGGTAACGGTGTTTGCGTTTAGCTCAAACTGGGCTTCTTCCAGTTGTTCCTGGTACTGGTTAAAAAGCTGACCAAGTTGATTGCGGCTGGTTTTTAGTTCTGTAAGCAGTCCGGTCTGTGTGTTCCGGTCATTAAAAAGGTTTTCCAGCTGGTAGTTGATCTGACTGCTAGTTTTTGTTGAGCTTTCGCCGTTTGAGCTTATTGTTTCTATTACTTCGAGACCGTTCCTTTTTGTTTCAATATTGGTATAGGAAATGTTCCCGTCCTTGTCTTTAATTTTTGTAATTTCTTCGGATGATACAGTGTGTACTTGGAACAGGAACAGGAGAGGGAATAAAATTACTAAGATTGTATTTAATTTATACATTTTTAACTACCGCAATAATGACAACTGTATTATAACAGACAATAAAAAATATACGGCTGAAAATAAAATATGGGGTTATAATTCGTAAGTTGAATTTCGCGTTGGAGGACGAGGAATGTACTGGTTAAACCCACAGACTATAATCGGTATTACTTTAGCGAGTTATTTAATAGGAACGATAGTAGGTGTCTATCTGGCATCAGTTTCAGTTCTTGGAGCAATTGTCTGGCTGGTGGTTGGCGCAATTGTTGGTCTTGGAAGTATGTTTTTTGCGGGGAAGGACTGGGGCAAGAGAAAGCAAAATCAAAAATAAGTTATTCATTCCGGGTTGAAGCGGCCCGTTAGCCAAAGAGGTTAACGGGTTTTTTTATTTTCTCCATATTTACTTTAAAATTTATAGTATCTATATTAAGTATTACTTTTTCGCTACAATTAAAGATGAGGAATGGTAATGAGTAATATTATTTTCTGGATTATTTTTGGTCTGATTGCAGGATGGCTGGCAAAAGTGCTAATGCCCGGCAAAGACCCGGGTGGTTTTTTTGTTACGATTCTTATAGGTGTTGTTGGTTCTTTTATTGGTGGATATATAGGGCAGGCTACAGGACTATTCGGCCCCGTGTCAGGTTTTAACATAGGTAGTTTTATTACTGCTATAATTGGTGCAATTGTTTTACTTGCAATTTACAGGGTTGTAAAAAAAGTATAAAAGTAACTACAGATATTAATGAAAATTAAATTTTGCGGTGCTGCCCGTACAGTTACGGGTAGTGCTCACCTAATTACACTGGACAGTGGGTATACAATCCTGCTGGATTGCGGACTTTACCAGGGGCGTGACGAAGAGTTTGACGATTATAATGCCAACTGGATGTTCAATCCTGCTAAACTGGACTGCCTTGTACTCTCACATGCGCATATTGACCACTGCGGAAGGATCCCAAAGCTTGTTAAGGACGGTTTTCGGGGGGAAATTATCTGTACCAGTGCGACGAAGGACCTTTGCGCAGTAATGCTTATGGACAGTGCCAAGATCCAGGAAATGGATGCGGAGTACTTAAACAGAAGAAACAGCAAAAATGGCATAGAAGAAATTGCTGAACCCTTATACACGACTGAAGACGTATTAGACTGTTTTAAAAAATTTGTTGGCATCGGTTATGAAAAATGGTTCAGGATAAATGATGATGTCTCGGTATATCTTAGAGATTGCGGGCATATATTCGGAAGCTCCAATGTTACCCTGAAAATTAGTGAGAACGGTAAAGAGGTAAACTTAGGATTCACTGGTGACATAGGAAGACCGAACAGGCCTATACTTAAAGACCCAAAACAGATGGACGATCTTGATTTCCTTATCTGTGAATCAACTTACGGTGGTAGGCTCCATCACGATATACCACATGATGAGGATGCCCTGCTAAATATTATTTACGACACATGCGTTAGAAAGAAGGGAAAGCTGATAATACCCGCATTCAGTCTTGGAAGGACCCAGGAAATAGTCTATATGCTGGACAAGCTTGAAAATTCCGACCTGTTACCATCCATACCTGTATTTGTAGACAGCCCTCTAGCAGTCAGTGCTACGGATATATTCAGGATCCATCCTGAGTGTTTTGATTCCGAGATAATTGAATATATGATCGATGATCCCAATCCCTTTGGTTTTAACAATCTGACATACACGAGGAAAGTCAGCGAATCCAAAGCATTAAATGATATGAAAGGCCCCGCAATAATAATCAGCGCCTCGGGGATGATGACCGGGGGGAGGATAATGCATCACCTTATTAATCATATAGAAGACCAGCGTAACACTATACTGGTTGTGGGTTTTTGCGCACCTCATACAACCGGGGCAAGGATCAGGAACGGTGAAAAAAAGATCAGGGTCTTTGGCCAGAAGCTTAATGTAAATGCCAATGTTGAGGTTATGGATTCATACAGTGGGCACGGTGACCAGCAGGAAATGATTGAATTTCTTTCCAATCTTGACAGGAAAAAACTAAAAAACATTTACCTCGTGCATGGTGAACTGGACAGCCAGCAAGCATTTAAAGAAGCACTTGAGCAGAATGAGTTTAAGAATATAGAAATCCCTGATCTGGGGCAGGAATATACACTAAATTAAGATGAAACTTACCGAGTTTGAGACTACAGAGCAGCTTAAAACCCATATAGAAGCCGGACATAAACTGGAAAACATTGTTTTTCAGTCAATCGACCTTAGAGAACATACACTAAATCTGCTTTCAGAACCGCTTACCAACTGTATATTTCTTGGATGCAAAATTGACCCGGGTGTTGTTGATGAAATAATTTATAAAGGGGCACTGGTCTTTCCACCAATTGAAGGCCTTCCGTATAAAGCTTTTAAAAATACACTTTACAGCCCCGAAGACCTTACAGCAGGGTTAGATATCAATAATCCCGGGAGTATAAACAAAATGTTTGATACACTGGTGTTCGAACATTTTCTTGCTACCGGCAGGTCAAATCCACCGGCCATAAAAGAGTCTTTTTCACGAAGGCTCCACGACCATTCCATAACTGACAGTCTTGATGAATTTCTCGTGGGAAAAAAGGTAGTTGCAATTATGGGTGGGCACGCAGTTAAGAGAAACGAAAATGAGTTTGAGGATGTTGCTAATCTTACAAAAATTCTTACGGAACATGGATATATTCTTGCAAGCGGCGGCGGGCCGGGAGCAATGGAAGCAACCCATTTCGGAGCATGGTTTGCCGGTAGAAATGATACTGATCTAAAAGACGGCCTTGAAATAGTCTCAAAGCATCCGGATTATAAAGAAAAATTTGAATGGATCGTATCTGCCATGGAAGTAAAGGATAAATATCCTTTACTTTCAAAGAATGGGAAACTTCCCGAAAGCCTTGGAATACCAACATGGGTTTACGGGCATGAACCACCAACAATATTTGCTACCCATATTGCCAAGTATTTTGCAAACAGTGTCAGGGAAGACGGACTCCTGGCTATAGCACACCACGGCGTAGTATTTACACCCGGTAGTGCAGGTACTGTGCAGGAAATATTCCAGGACGGCGCCCAGAACCATTACAGGACTTCAGGTGTTATAAGCCCGATGGTATTCCTGGGAAAAAAATTCTGGTCTGAGAATTTACCTGCATATGACCTTCTGTTAAAAGTATCAAAAGGCCGTGATTATGAAAAAATGATCACAATTACAGATTCCATTAATAGTGCAGTGGATTTTATTCAAAGTAATCCGCCAGTTTAAAAATATTATTTCCCGGTTACTCAATAAAACTATAGAACTTGTATCTAATCCTGTTAATAGTGGTGATAATAGTAATGGTACAGTTATTGCATATATATTTATAACCTTAATATTCAAATAAATTTTTATATTGTAGTTAAATCAGGAGTGAAGACAGTTGAAAAAAAGTTCAATAAAATTCTACATTATTTTTTTACTTGCCCTGGGTATTTCAATTACAGGATGTGACAAGAACAACGACGGAACAGATGACATACCTGAAGAAATTCTACAAATATTTGATAAACCTTTATATTCCCAGGCTATCTGGGGCTTGAGAGTAGAAGATGCCGATACAGGTGAGCTGATATATGACCTGGAATCAAACAGGGATTTTCTAATTGGTTCAGTAAGGAAACTATACTCTGTAGGGCTATACCTGAATGAAGTTGGTTCAGACCATATATTTGTTACTCCGGTCCACCGACAGGGAGAGGTGAACGAAGCCGGTGTTCTTATCGGTGACCTGATTCTCGTAGCTGAGGGAGACCTGACTATGGGCGGAAGAAGAAACCCTGACGGTACTATGGCTATAACCGATTTTGATCACAATGAATCAAACTCTCTCGGAAATTCCGAGCTTAGCGAACCTAATCCTCTATGGGGTTATGAATCACTTGCAAAACAGGTCTTCGATTCAGGTATTAAGGAAATAACAGGTGAAATAATAATAGATGACAGGCTTTTTGAACCTTTTGATTTCAGGGATGAATTCGATGTAAGGCCGATATTTATAAATGATGATGTTGTTGATGTAATTATGAATCCAACCGAACCCGGTGAGCTGGCATCAGTTGACTACAGGCCTAAATCCGGGGCATTTGATGTAATATCAGTTTTACTAACCGCCGGTGAGGGTGTTGAAGAAAATGTTCTTATTTCTCCTGAAGAACCTGAATGTATAGGCGAGGAAAACTGTACCGGTTCGGTAACAGGGGAACTTCCTGTTGATTTTATTCCTCCTCTTACTGATACATTTCCACTTATACAGACTTTCAGGATTACTGAACCATCAAACTATGCAAGGACAGTATTTATTGAGGAGCTTGTAAAAGCAGGTGTTACAATAAATACCAGTCCTGTTGGTATAAACCCAACCGAAAGTCTTCCACCTCAGGATTCATATATTGAGGATACAAAGGTTGCTGAGCTTATTTCCCTGCCTTATTCAGAATACGCAAAATTAATACTTAAAGTGAGTTACAACATAGGGGCTGATACTTCACTTGTACTGTACGGCCTTACCCAGGGAGTAAATAATATAAATGGCTCACTTGATGTCGAAAGAAACACATTAACAGAAGCTTTCGGTATAAACGGGAATGATTTTGATTTCGTTGATGGAAGCGGAGGAGGTTTTACAACAGCTAAGACTAAAGCGACTGTAAAACTACTCGATGAAATGAGGCAAAAAAATGTTTTTCTTGAATATTTTGATGCACTACCAATACTTGCCGAAGATGGTTCACTTGTATTCATAACAGACTTCCTTTCGGACCCGACTCTAGCTGGGGCAGCCGGTAATGTAAGGGCAAAAACAGGCACATTTATAGAAGGAAATGGTGATAATCCTCCTGATTTCAGGGCACAGGCACTTGCAGGATATATTGATACCAAAAATGGAAGAAGATTGCTGTTCTCACTCGTTGTTAATGATGTCGGACCTATAATGGGCCTTGACCCTGTACTCGAAACTTTCCAGGACCAGGGGACTATTACAGCAATAATCTGGAAAGAAAATTAATTACAACAAATTCAAATACATTTATGGAATGTATGGGTGAATATTAGAAACAACACAACTTTTTGTATCATATTTTTATTATTGGGAGTATTGATTCTTTCCGCATGTGATAAAAATAATGACGGTACGGACGTTATCCCTGAAGAAATTCTCCAGATTATGAACCAGGAAAGGTATTCGGATGCTGTCTGGAGTCTCAGGGTTAAAGATGTGGAAAGCGGAGAGATAATTTACAACCTGAATCCGGACAACTTATTATTTACAGGATCACTTAGAAAGATATTCTCCACAGGCACATTATTAAACAAGGTAGGTGCCGACCATAGATTCATAACACCTGTCCACAGGCAGGGAGAATTTGATGAAACGGGAGTACTTGACGGCGACCTTATACTTGTAGCAGACGGCGACCTCACGCTGGGCGGACGCCGCACCCCTGAAGACACTATTGCATTCACTAATTTAGACCATATAGATGCGAACGCGATTGGTAGTGCCATTTTAACCGAACCTGATGTCCTTGCTGGACTTGACGATCTGGCTGAGCAGGTAGCCGATTCAGGGATTACAAAAGTAGAAGGCGAAGTTGTAATTGATGACCGGCTGTTTGATAAATTTAATGTACCGAACGGCAACAGGCTGATTACCCCAATAGTTGTGAATGATAACCTGGTAGATGTAACAGTTTTGCCTGAGGAAGTCGGTGAGGATGCTGTTATAGAGGTCAGACCTGTAAGTGAAGCGTTTCAGGTAGTAAACCAGGTAGAAACAGTCCCCGAAGGAGAAGAAACTGATGTAGAACTAAGTCAGAATGTTGCAAACACAGGTGTGGTTGACGGCCGGATTGCGGTTAATTTCGATCCTGACATATTCCCGGGTGTTGATACACTTGTACAAAACTTCCAAATCGAAGACCCTTCAATGTTTGCCAGAACTGCTTTCATCGAAGCACTGGAGAGAGCAGGTGTAGAAGTTACAGCGGAACTTACAGGACCAAATCCTTCTGAATTACTTCCACCTGAAAATTCGTATTCTGAAAATACTAAATTAGCCGAACTTGTATCACTTCCATATTCAGAATATGCAAATCTAATATTAAAAGTCAGTCACAATTATGGAGCGAATCTTAGCCTTATATTGCTGGGACTTGCAAATGGAGTCAGGACAGTACAGGAATCACTGGATGTGGAAAGGATGACGCTTGTTGACGATTTTGGACTCAATGGTAATGGTTTTAACTTCCCAACAAATGGAAGCGGCAGCCCGGACAGTCAGGCATCACCGAGGGCTGTAGTAGATTTCCTTACAAATATTCGTGAGAAAGAAATATTCGGTCCTTTTTTTGATTCATTCCCCGTATTGGGAGGACCGGGTTCACTTAGATTTACAGACGAGGGTAGCCCTGCAACAGGTAATTTAAGGGGTAAAACCGGTACTACATTAGAATTCAATCCTGACACTATGCAGTTTACTCTTGTGGCCAACACACTTGGCGGATATATAGATGCTGTAAGTGGAAAACGACTGGCATTCGCTATATTTGTAAACAATGTCCCTATTGAAGATATAAACGATATTATAGAGTCAAACGATGATTTAGGGGAAATAGGTACAAAAATTTTCGAGTTAAATTGAACTTTGGTTAAATAGGAGATATTAAAATGTTTTTTAATAATAATCTTGTACTTTCGATACTGTTTTTAACTATTTTATTCGTTTTTCCCGGATGTAATGAATCCGACGGTGAAATGGCAGAAATATTACCAGTTGAAGGTGAGAATAGGTTTTCGCCAATTACATCATTTGTTTTGGCCACACCGGATGCTGTTCTCGGTTCAGACGGAAGGTATCACCTTGTTTATGAGCTCCAGATCACTAATGTGACAAGTCTCACATGGATTATTAATTCAATCGATATAATTGACGCAAATTCCAACAATATTTTTGAAACAATTTCAGGTGAAGAAGTTGAAGAAAAGGTGCAGGCTATAAGCACAAGAACAGCCACGAATACTGTTGAACCTGACCAGTCTGTTCTTGTATTCCTTACTTTTTCGGTGGAATCTCCTGAAGACATTCCTGCTAACATAACGCACAGGTTTAAAATAACCATACCCGGAGGTATACCGGACGGCTTTGCCAATTTTGCAGGTATTCCTCCTGGTTCCGCGGAATATACAGAGTTTACCGGACGGACAGGTGTAAACCCGCCTGATGCGATACTTCTTGGGCCACCACTGAAAGGTAATAACTGGGTTGCCGCGGACGGCTGCTGTACTGCGGTAAGACATATAAGGGGCTACAACGCCGTTAACGGTAAAATATTCATTGCACAGAGATTTGCTATTGACTGGGAAAAGCTTGATGATCAAAACAGAATATTTGTAGGTGACCCCCAGGATGTAAATAATTATTTCTGTTACGGCGAGGAAGCAATAGCTGTTTCAGATGCGACTGTTCTTACTGTAGTAAACAAATTTGAAGACCAGGTACCAGGGCAGCTTCCACCGGGTATTACACTTGCGGAAGCTGATGGAAACCATGTAGTCCTGGATTTGGGAAGCGGTCGATTTGCACTTTATGCACATCTCATTAAAGACAGTATTACAGTTGAAGAAGGGCAGCAGGTGACAATGGGCCAGGTCCTGGGGCTAGTTGGAAATTCCGGCAATACACTTGCACCACATCTTCATTTCCATGTTATGGACGGGCCTTCTTCCCTCGGTTCAAACGGGCTTCCATATATGCATGATAATTATGAACTCCTGGAGAGGGGTGCTTCAACCGAGGCATTTGACGAGGCAGAAGCAACCGGTATACCGCTTGCAACCATACCGGTAGATAACCCCGGACCCCAGACAGATAATTTAATGCTTGACCTAAGTATTGTTAACTTTGAATGATCGCTTATGAAACAATAAAAGCGTAAATATAGTTTTATAATTATAAATAGTTATTTTATTTTTAATTTGGGAGACGAATTAAAGGATGAGCAACTACTCGAACTATACCAAAGCTGCGTCAATACTGTTTTTCGTAATATTTTCATTGTCTGTTTTATCACCTGCGTATTCACAAACAGTCTGTAATGGTTCTAACCTGGAAGCTGGTAATGGCGAAGACCTTGAAGTTACAGGGATTTGTATGGTCGGTGCAGGTACTTATAACTACGGCTATGTAAATATATATAACGGCGGTGAGCTGATCTTTGATGATGCTGTTATAGATTTCTGGGCAAGCTCAATACTAATAGAAAATAACAGTGCATTTATTGCTGATGGAATAGGTAATAATGGATTACTGACAATACATCTTTATGGATCAGAGGTAAATTCCCCTGATAGTCCGCCAATCAGATGTAAAACTGATAATACCTGTGGGGTTGATCCGAATAACTGGACCTCAACACCGGGTGCTCCGATTAGTCTGCCAGGTGGAGTAAGCGACTACTTTTATGCTTATGACAATCTCCCATATTATGTAAATGGTGTAAATAATCCGGATAACCAGGGATACTTCGGGCACAAGGTACTTGCTGTATCATATGGCGGGACTTTAATACTTAATGGTGTTAAAGGAAGCTCAATAAGAGACCTTGACTCGTCTGATTCAGGAACAAGCTGGGCAAGACTTAATGGAACAATTAGTCCCGGAGGAAATTCATTTACCCTGGACAGGGCAGTAGACTGGGAGGGGAGTACGAATTGCACAGACCAGAAAAACGGCGATCAGATTGTTATAACTACTACTGATTACCTACCAGGAAATTCTGAACAGTTAACGATTGACAGTATCAGTGCTGATGGAAAAACCATAACAGTATGTGAAACATTTGAACATATTCATAACGGCGAAAAATATCAGATTAGTACTACAGCCCGAAAAGCTGATGGTATTGGACGGCTTGGCCTGAAATTCGATGAAGCTGAGACACGAGCAGCAGTGGCACTTCTATCACGTAGTATCCGTATTGTATCAGAAGGAAATGATCTGAATGCACCTTTAGATGCAAGTGATTATTACGGTGGACATACAATATTTCGTCAGGGATTCGAAAAAATACAAGTCCAGGGTGTGGAATTTTACCAGATGGGCCAGGGCGGAAGGCTGGGGCGCTACCCGGTTAATTTTCGTCTTGCCAGAAAAACACCATCGGACACTTATCTGAAAGACAACTCAATACACGATTCTATGACACGCTGGATCACACTGCAGGGGACTCATGGAGTTCTCCTCGAACGAAATGTTGGTTATAAATCAATCGGCCACGGTTTTTACCTTGCTGATGGTACTGAAATTGAAAACAAATTCTATTCAAATATTGGAATATTTGCACGTGCGGCTGTAGACAATAACCAAAACCCAAGAAAAGTACCCGGGATACTTTCTGCCCCGGGAAAAGAAAACCAGAATCAGCTCGGTAAGGAGAATGTCCCTTTTCACTCGGATTTTCATCATCCTACTATTTTCTGGATAATGAACAGCTGGAACGATTTTGAATACAATATGGCAGCAGGTGCGGGTACATGCGGCAACTGCTACTGGCTAGTGCCTGGATTTAATAGTGGGCCATCAAAAGATATGAAGTGGGACTCATATGCCTCGCTGCAGGCCAATTTTGCAGGTATTACTCCTCTTAAAAAATTCAGGGGCAATTACTGTACAACTGCATCAATTTCTTTTAATACTGTTGGTACAACATTTCAGTGCCTTGGAGTTGGTGCCGGAAACCCGGCCCCTAAAGACAAGTTCCTACGGGCTATACCAAATGACAATACCCCGGCAATTAATGACGAATTTGTATTTACTCCCCCTGAACCCCAGCCTTCTTTGACCGATGAAGCAAAAAACTATTATCCTAATGTGGACCAGGGTGCTTCAAGGATAGCAACTCTGTGTAATGCTGAAGCTATTGATGATTCAGGGAATAAAATAGGGTCGGGACTGGATTGCACTAATATCGCGAGATGCAGTGAAACAAATTCCAAAACAAACTGCGCTGTTACGGTGATTGATGAATATACTACTTCTTTCCACTGGGCTGAAACGAATTTTTCCGGTATCTGGCTCAGGCCACAGTGGTTCCTTGTTTCAAACAGCTTTATTTCAGATGTCCAGAGTGCCGGACTTACCTTTGTAACCGGAGGGGATTACACCAAGGCATCATCTCCTACCGGCAACTGGCTTCTCGCTTATAAATCCGTATTTGTGGGAAATACCCAGGACAATGAAGCAAATCCCTACGCTTCTAACGCGGGGCCGTTCAGGCCGGGTGGGCTCAAATGTGACAATGAACAGTTTACGATAAATTACTGCCTTTCAATTAATGAAGGTATAAGCATGCCCCTATCTAATTTTGCGAATAACCAGAGGCTTTTCAATATTTACGACGGGCCGGCCCAGCAGGACTCAAATGCTTATCTTGATATAAAAAAACAGACCATAACAGGTTGCAGTTTTATGGCAGGCAACTGTGGGGGAAGCGATTATATGTACGGAAGGGTCCTTGGAATACCTTATAATGAAAAAGATCAGTGCCACCTTCCAAACGCTGCAATTGCCTGGAAACAGCCAAACGGGTTTTATTACCCGCCTTCTTTTCATTCAACAAACCTTTACTTTGACGAAGTAGATATCAGGCATTTTATTATTAATCCATTGTTTGAAACAGGTACGAGAAAAACCGATGAACAAAAAGTCAGGCAAAATTTATGCACTTTCAATATTGAAAATACCTACATCGATTTTACCGAAATAGACCGGCAGACTGTCCTAAATGATGATGACGGTTCATTAACAGGTTACCAGAGGACTATATCCGTGAACGAGGACCCGTTTTTTAATGCACCCGTGGAAGCTATTGAATGTGCATCTGACGGTACAGCCAAAACAAGCCCCTACGAATATGTTACAACTGCTATTTACCCCAAATGTGCTGCCAAACAGCCGGGAGATGCGGGGGACCCGGAAGCGCTTGCATTACAAAGATGCGGCGGAGCATTGTTATGGGCACCAGAGGCTGCTGATAAAAATACATACGGTGTCCCGATGTACAGGCAGTGTCTTACACGTACTGAAAACGATGGTGAACTGCAGGACCAGTCCCCAAGTATAAGGCTTATGGGGATGAATATGTGGCAGAGGAGTAATTTGACGCCTATTAATGCCAAGTTTTATATTGACACTACAGTTAGTGAAAAAACCCAGAATGAAAGTCCAATTGTTTCAAGGCTAAATGTTTTTCAGCCTGACGAGACATACTATGTTTACCTCATATATGCCACACCAAATACTAAACAGACATATGAATTATATGTCGGAAAAGATTTTGATATTAATTCAGTTAAAGCGGTTCAGACACCTCTTCTTGGAAGGAACTTGAGTTTTAATGACGTAACAGAATTTCCAAATACCTGGGAAGTTGAATATTTTGATGAAAATCATGAAATGTTTGAGACGCATCCTTATATTTTAAGGGTCAGGGTTGATATGAGTTTTCCTGAATTTAAACAAGGTCTGGCAAAGGAAAAGATTAGAAGCTGTGCCCCTTCAAGCTTTTGTGAATGGAGCAATAGTTTATCACAGTGCCGCTGTTCTGAAAAGTTGAAAAATGAAGACCCTGAAACCTATAAAGTGTGCAGCCAGGACAATGGGCAGGGTGAACATGCCGTCTGCAGGTGGTCCGGAATTGATGTAGACTGCCCTGAAGGGGGCTGTTACGGCTTTTCATTTACATTGCCTTCAGGCTTAAACTTTCAAACCGAAGACTGCGATGAAACTATAGGTTCATCAAACCAGTGTGGAAGGACAGTAAGTGCCGGTGGTAAAAGGCCGGACATTGAATGCTTTCCTACCGGACTCCCCTGGGAGGTACCGTGGATAAGTGCAAAAGACGGAATTGCCGGCAAAGAACCTGTTTGTACAAATTCTCCCGTGGAGCCAAAAAATTTCTGTGATGCACCGCCAACTGAGGCACCTGTTGCAAGGAATTTAATCATTGGGACTGAAGGAGATGATTATATCTCAGGCACATCCGAGAGTGATGTTATAAGAGGCCTTGGCGGTGACGACCTTATATTCGGATTAGAAGGTGATGACTTTATACAGGGCGGCCCGGGTGATGACCTTATATTTGGCGGAAGGGACAATGATACAATCCAGGGTAATTCAGGAGACGATAATCTCGACGGCCACACGGGTAATGACACTATTGATGGCGGTGAAGGGTTTGATATTGTGGACGGCGGCTCTGATAACGATACCTGCGAAAATAGTGAAGATTCTTTTGACTGCGAAGTACAAAATTAAGATTTCTTAAAGTATCTCAAGACACTCTTTAGGCAGTTTTACTTCTTCTTTCTTTTTTGGGGAGGTCAGTTTTTTCTTGGCATATTCGTCGCGGGCCTTTTTGGAAAACCACCAGTTAAGGTTACTTCCGCAGCCGAGTCCGTCGGGTAGTGCGGGGCTTGATATACACTTGTTATCACCTTCAGGGCATTTTATCCGTACATGAAAATGGCCGTCATGTCCCCACCATGGCCTTAACTTTTTGAGCCAGTCCTCCGCCTTGTACTTGTCGCAAAGGTCTTTTTTTATTGCCGGATTAACAAATATACGGTCGACAGAGTTATCGTTTGCAGCAATTTTTAATACTTCGCCGTTAATCCAGCTCCACTTGTTTGGGTTTACATCTGTTTTTGAGTTATTGAGGAGGGATTTGGGTGACAACTTTTCTCTTTCACTTATTGAAAGGTATTCATTGTTGCCATTTCCTTTTTTTATATAAAGTATGTCTATATCAAGTCCGGTCTGATGGCTAGAGTGGTCATCTAGCATCGGGCCGCCGTTATTCTTCGCTATATCCGCAATAAGAAGTTTAGCGGAATAGTTACTTTTGACCTTTGTAGACAGCCTTTCAGTAAACTGAATAAGTTCCTTGTGGCCATAGTATCTGTTCCTGCTTGTCCTTATTACCTGGTAGCCAAAGCCGTCCACAGGAAGCTGGCGCGGGTTCAGTACACATCCGCCGTTATATCTGCCAATTGCTTCAGAATCCTCGAAGGGGTTTTGTGCAACAGATACTGTATAAAAAGATAAAAACAAAATGGTAACTAATAACGTATATATCATAGATAATAAAATTGATAATTATTTTGTTGAAAACACATGATTGGATAATAATCTAACATTAATGTTAAACTGATCAAATGATCGGAGGGATAAATTGAAAAAAGTTATATATGTTTTGTTATTTTTAAGCAGTATGGCACTCACAATCTGGGTGATGAGTGGTAACAATAATGCTGAAAGTAAAGCGGATACCAATGAGAAGGAGAAAGTTATGACTATTGACAGGGACAAGTACAGCGTGGCAACAGTGGCAGGCGGGTGTTTTTGGTGTATGGAGCCTCCGTTTGAAAGACTGGATGGTGTTGTAAGCGTGGTTTCAGGTTATTCAGGCGGGACCGAGGTTAACCCAACATATGAACAGGTGGCCGGTGGCAGGACCAGCCATACAGAATCAGTTGAAATTTTGTTTGACCCGAAAGTTATTTCATACGATAAGATACTTGAAGTTTTTTGGATGAATATTGATCCCACTCAGGTTGACGGCCAGTTTGCCGACAGGGGTAAGCAGTACAGGACCGCAATTTTCTATCATAATGATGAACAAAAAGCGCAAGCCGAGGCCTCAAAGAAAAAACTTGAGGAGTCCGGAAAATTTGATAAACCGATTGTAACTGAGATTGAAGCATTTACTGCGTTTTACCCTGCTGAGGACTACCACCAGGACTACTATAAAAAGAACTCCATGCATTATAAGATGTACAGGAAAGGTTCCGGAAGGGAAGGGTACATCGAACGTACATGGGGTAAAAAATAAGGTAATTAAAGAAATAGAAATATGTTGACAGAACTCTAATATAAATTTAAAATTCTAATATCAACTAAAAATCTCGCCCGGCTTAAAAGGCCCGGCGGGATATTTTTTGAATATATAATTAAGCATATTTAAAACTAAATATAACAATATATAGTAAATAAGAGTATATAATGATAAGTGAAAAATTAAATAATGGTGTATGTTCCGCAGAGGAAAGAGGAGATTCAGATGAATAGAACTATTTTTATTCCTATATTTTTATTATTTTTTGTTGAAGGCAGCAGTATTGCTTATTCGCAGCCTTCATTTAATTGCGGCAGCAATGAAGACGGTGCTACTCTGAGATGGGACTCGGTAGATTACCCCTCAAGTCCTGCAACTCCTCAGAATTTTTTAGCAGGACAATCAGGAATTTCCATTGATACAGCAGGTGTGGATTCAGCTGATGAAGCCAGTGGTGGTTTTACACTGACAAATTCATTTAATGAAAGTATTAACTATATTCTCATTGATGCTGATTCTTCAGGGCAGGTTACACTCACATTTGAACAGGATGCAGCTAATGTGCAATTTTCTATATTTGACGTTGATGTCTCGGATGAAGTTACTATAAGCGGGACAATTGAATCAGGAACTACGTCAAACTTAGGTTACGTTAATGCAAATGGGGGGCCAACTTTCACCCCTGCCTCCCAGTCAAACCAGCCAGGTGTTACAATTAACGGTTCCGGCGGGGACGGGTCCGGCGGTGAAGGGACTGTTAATGTTACTTTTGTAGATCCTGTACAGACTATAACAATAGATTTTGACGGGCCAATCTTTGGACTTGGAGATATAAGCTACTGCAGCCCCTCATTCGGGCCGGGCAATTTAGATGCTTGCAGTAATGGTCTTCCGGTCGGAAGTGAAGGACTTGTTCTCGTTTCTACTGAAAACGGTGCGGGGGTAGACCAGGTTTATTCTGTAAACCTTGATACAGGCGCTGCTATATTTCTTTTTGAAGACCCAACTGCAGATGATATTAATGCAATGGCAACCGATGCAGAGAGAGCAAAAGTATATTACAGTAATAACGCGGGTGACGGCTTTATTCTTTATGATCCATTGAGACCTGCAGGCACGCGTATCGTAAGGCCGTGTTTTAATTTGCCGGCTGAAGTTATAGCGGGAGGTACCATTGCGGATGAGGGCGCAACATTCCAGGGAGATTCAATATATTTTACAATCAGAAGAGGTGATGATTCGCCCGAAGATAACGATGATGAGATTTGGAGGGCAAGGATCTCTGACCCTGATGCAACCTGCGAACCTTCAACAACTATTAATTTTTACCAAATAACAAACACTAATGCTAACCTCGGGGACCTTGTAATAACCGACGGTATTATGTACATCGCGGACAGGTTTGGAGCGGATGCTGATTCTGCATTTGAAGCACTTGATCTTTTAAGTGGTCAATTTGTTGATTCTGTTACAGGATCACAGTTTAACGGGCAAATAGGTTTAAGTGCACAGGGTAATACTGCTATTTTTACAGACACTGGTGCAAATCCACAGTTCGGTTTTTATGACAATACTGTTGGCCCTAATTTTGGAAACCAAATTGGCACATTTACTTCAATAGGAGCTGATTTTCCTCCGGATGGGCCTATAGTTGATTCATCTACATGTATAAATCCGGAATCCGACCTCGAACCCGTAACCTTATCCTCTTTTAGCAGCAGTTACTCAGACGGAGGGCTACAGCTTGACTGGAGTACATCAACAGAGACAATCAATATGGGTTTTAATATATATGCTTATATAGAAGGTGAAAGAGTAATACTGAATGACCAGTTAATTCCCAGTAATGCCCCTAACAGCGTAGAGCCCCAGTACTATGAACATGTAGTTTTTATACCTGACAATACTACGCAGATAGGAATATCCTCAGTGGATATTAATGGACATGAAGACTACTTTGGCCCATATGAGGTCGGTGGCAGTTATGGTGTGGAACCGTTAAGTAGTGAAATTGACTGGAAAAGGATAAAAGAACAATATAATCAAAATATGGCAGGCAGAGGGTTTGAGATGAGGGAAGGTAAGATGAGGGCTCCTGCACCAGCTGAGAGCAGCCTTTTTTCATCATTTATTTCGAGAGTGGGATCAGGTGAAAGTCCTGTTTGCAACATTGCTGTTAATAAAGAAGGTATGTACCGCGTAAGGCAAAGAGACCTTAGAAATGCCGGGTGTGACTTCAGGGGAGTAGACGTAAATGATATTGCAGTATCTTTTAAGGGAGAAGCTGTATCAAGAAGGATAAACAGGGGTAACGGGACAGTTAGAAACAATACAAATATATTCTTTTATGGTGAAACACCACGCGGACGAGACTATTTATATACCACGGAAAATATTTATCAGGTGAATGTGAATCCTGCACTCGTAAAGACCCATAAAAATATAAGAAGGCCGAGAAGAAACGAACTTGGCAGATTTGCAGCCGATTATATACATTCTGTTAACATTGAAAAAAACCTTATTTATGATTTTGTCAGTCCATATGGTATTAATGGGGAAATTGAAGAAATAGACCCCTGGTACGAAGACTTTATTTTTGCAGGAGTCGGCACCCCTTCGTCAAATTTTTACTCTATTCCGGTGCTTGATGATATAGATACAACCAAGAACGGGGAACTTAAGGTAAGGCTGATTGGGACTACTGATTTTCCTGAAAACCAGGTTGACCATGAAGCCAGGTTAAAGTTAAATGGAAATGACCAGGGTACTTTTACGGCTGAAGGACGTTTAAACTGGCTTATTGAAGTGCCTGTAGCCGGTAGCGAGATTTTGCCGGGTATCAATGAGCTTGAAATAGAGCTCACGGGAGGCCTTGGTATAATTGATTTTGTAGGCACGGATTCTTACGGACTTTCTTATTACAGACCTACAGAAGCTATAAACAATAAACTGAATTTTTATGGTGAAGACACGGACGGATATACAGTTAGCGGGTTTGATGAAAAAAATGTCCAGGTTTATGCTGAGCATGACGGAGAGCTTTACAGGCTGAGGTCAAGAAAGCAGAATACTGCAAATGGATACAGCGTATCATTCAGTTCAGTTGGTAGCGGTGCTGCATACTGGGTCAGCCCGAGGTCTGAGTTTAACACGGGAGTAATAACAAAAGCTGATGAAGGTGATATAAAAATTGGTAATGCCGATGTACTTATTGTGACCCATCCGGCACTTACGGGCAGTGAACTCGACTCATATGTTAACTACGTAAATAATCTGGGTTTAACTACAAAAGTCGTAAACGTACTAAATATATACGACGGCTTTGGATACGGTATGCCGACACCAGAGGGGATTAAAAACTACATTGAATTTGCAAATAACAGTCTCGGGACGGAGTATGTAGTTATCATTGGCGGAACAACAACGGAGTACCCTGACCCCGCAACATTGGAATCTGTGCAGTATGTACCTACGGACTTCCAGCCTACCCAGGACATTATTTCCTTTACTCCATGCGACGGGTGTATGGCAGATTTTAACGGGGACTTTGTCCCGGAACTTAAAATATTCAGGATACCTTCAAGGCAGGTGAGTGATACGGGAGCAGTTGCAGATAAATCAAATGCTTACAACACAGATTCAAGTGTCCTAATGCTTGCTGAACATACTCAGGACCAGAACTATGGAGCACAACTCGACTCTGCATCAAGTGTGCTTGGCGGATATGACCAGTCGAGGGTTTACCTGAGTGATATAGCCTCGGAAAACGGGATAAGTGTTGATCAGGCAGTATGTGTGGCCCAGTTTGGTGCTGACTGCCCGGATTGCCAGGCCGGAATGCCATGTCAGTCCATGACGGGGATTATTGACCAGATAAATAACAACAATCAGAGGCTTCTTATGTTTAATGGACACGGAAGCGTACTATCATGGACATTTAACAGTCTTTTTACAAATATAGTTGCTGAGGGCCTTACGAATACTGAGCCGAATTTAGTAATTCCTATGGCATGTTATACGACTTACTACCAGGACCCCGGCACTTCATCCCTTGCGGACCAACTTCTCTTTAATCCAAACGGCGGGTCGGTAGCGGTATCAGGGTCGTCGACACTCAGCAGTCTTAGAGAAAACGGTACTTTTGCCAGCAGTATTCTGGGTAAGATGTGTGACGGTACTACTACACTTGCAGAAGCAGTGTTTGAAACAAAACAGGAAAATCCGGGACTTACCGACCAGGTAATAAACTGGGACCTTATCGGAAACGGATTTGTTACCATTGCAAAATGCGCACAGCAGGTAATTGAGCCAAATCCCCCCGAAGTAAGTTCTGGGAATAGTTCTGACAGTATAATTGATAATGCAGATCGTTAATATTAAAATCAAAATAAAATATTAGATAAAAAAGGGGAGCATTTTGCTTCCCTTTTTTTATTGATAAAACTTATTTAAAAGATTTTCTATATAATTGACAATACGTCAGATTTCTTTAAAATTCTTATATAACTATCTGATAAGGGCAAACCGGTTCGAAAGTCCGGGACGCAAAGCCACAGGCCTAAGACCTCCATTCACCCATCTTAGATAAAGGTTAAGGCAGCTGGGCTCCCGATAGTTGTTTCAATCGTGCTTGGTTTTGGGATGGACTGGTTTTTCATGGTTGAAACAACAATATAAAAAACTTAATGATTTAAGCATGTTAAGTATTTTGGTATCATTTTTGCCTATTATATTTAATAATTATCGCTTTGTAACAAATTAAGAGGTTCTTTAGTTAATTTGTTGACGGGGATGAATGAATAAAATAATTTAAGGAATGGTCCTTAAATTTTGGAGAGTCTGAATTATGTATAATTATAACTATGGTAAATCTTTATTCTTTGTTCTAATTCTAACAATTATCTTTTTTTCAAATAACCAAAAAGCATTTTCCCAGGCTGGAGATATTATCTGGGGAGTTGATGCGACTACATCGCAAATTAATGGTGGTAATGGTGCAGCACCTCCAACAGATGTTTTTCCAAATGTAGACGGTGTTACAGTTACTGTAAATTACGATATACAACCCTCCCCTCCAACTCAACCTCTAATTAATGCAGCAATCCTAAATGCCGGTGCATGTCCTAATCAGGGGACTGCAATTTATTCGGAGACCTGTCCGGGCCTTAATAATTTAGTACCCAACTGGATACTTTATGAAATGAACGTGACTGGGAATACTGATAACTGTACGGTTAGTGAGTCCATTACAATTGATTTTGACCCCCCGGTAACAAATCCTTTTTTTACAGTTACTGATATAGATACTGCAGGACCCAACGGTCTTGTACCACCAAATGGTTGGCAGGATGTAGTTATTGTTACAGGTCTGGATGATAGTTCTAATCCCGTTACTCCTTCATCATCAACTTTAATAGGTGGCGGGAGTGCTGTTACAGCAGAATTACCCCCTGGACTTATCCCATCTGGTTTCTCCGAAGTATGCGAATTAAATCCCAATAGTGTTTCCTGTCCGGGAACTGACGCCTGCTTCCATGGTATAGGAAATGTAGGACAAACTGGCGCCGGATCAGATGCTGGAAACGTTTTGCTAGAATTCACTGGGGATATAAGCCAGATAACACTTACTTATTATTCCGGAAATATTGGTAACCAGGGCGGAAACCCTTCCGGGCAGTTTATAGGTATTAGTTCCATAGAATGGACCGACACATTACCAATCACCCTTGCAAGCATTGAATCAAGCTACGCAGAAGGCGGCCTGAGACTGGACTGGAGCACTTCAACAGAAACAATGAACATTGGGTTTAACGTATACGCCTATATAGACGGTGAAAAAGTAATAATAAACGATGAAATGATCCCAAGCCACGAGCCAAACAGCCTGGACCCTCAGTACTACGAAAAAACAGTTGCTATCCCAGAAGGGGTAACGCAAATAGGGATAAGCTCAGTTGATATAAGCGGGCATGAAGATTATTTTGGCCCCTATGAAGTAGGCGGTAGCTACGGAAGTGAGCCCGTAAGTAAAAAAATAGACTGGAAAAAGATAAAAGAAAAATACAATCAAAAAATGGCCGGCAAAGGGTTTGAGATGAGAGCAGGTAAGATGAGAGCTCCTGCCCCCGAAGAGCCAGGCCTTGTATCAAACTTTTTAGCTAAAGTTGGCGTAGGTAATTCCCCAGTATGTAACGTAGCTGTAATTGAAGAGGGAATGGTAAGAGTAAGACAAAGAGACCTTAGAAGAGCAGGGTGCGACTTTAGAGGCGAGGATATAGACGATATAGCCGTAACATTTAAGGGAGAGCCCGTATCAAGAAGAATAAAAAGTAACTCGGGCAAGATAAAAAACGGAACAAATATATTCTTTTACGCAGATACGCCTAAAGAAAGAGACTTTTTATACACTACGGAGAATGTATACCAGGTAAGTGTGGACCCAGACCTTGCAGACATACATGAAGATGTAAGCAGACCAAAGAACAGGGACCTAAGCGGCTATGAAACAAGCTACATGCACGAGGTAAAAGTAGAAAAGAACATAACATATGATTTTGTGACCCCTTACGGAAAAGACGGCAGTCTTGATGAGATAGACCCATGGTATGAAGAAAATATCTTTGCAAGCACAGGCAGTCCAAATACCTATACATACGACGTTCCCGTACACAGCGACGTAGATACCACTAGAGACGGAAAACTAAAACTAAGACTAATCGGTGTAACAGACTTTCCAGAAGAAACTATAGACCACGAGGTAAGTGTAAAGGTAAATACCGGCACTCCAAGCACCCACCAGGGAGAGGGAAGACTTAACTGGTTTATAGAGGACACGGTTGGGGGAAGTGATCTTACCCCTGGTACAAGCCAGATTGAAGTAGAAGTAACGGGGAATCTTCCGGTATTTGATTTTATGCACACAGATTCCTATGGGCTTATGTACTGGAGACCTGCTGCGTCAATAGATGACCTTCTAAGCTTTACGGAGCACAGCCCTGCAAACGGCTACAGCGCATCAGAGTACAGCGTAAAGAACGTTCAGGCCTACGGAGAGAAGGACGGTCAGCTCTATAAACTAAAAACAAAGAAGAAAAACAACGGCGGAAGCTACACGGTATCGTTTAAAAGCCTTGGAGAAGGGGCAAGGTACTGGGTAAGCCCCGTAAGTGAGTTTAACGAAGGAGAGGTAACAAAAGCAGATGAAGGGGATATAAAAAACGGTAGTGCAGACGTTATTATAATCACCCACCCAGGGCTTTCGGGATCAGAGCTTGATGCATATGAGAGTTATGTAAGTAACGAGGGTTATACAACAAAGGTAGTAAATGTGCTTAACATCTTTGACGGCTTTGGCTACGGCATGCCAACTCCTGAGGGAATAAGAAGTTACCTTGAATATGCAAAAGACAATTTAAACGTAGAATACGCTGCAATAGTAGGGGGCACAACAACAGAGTATCCCGATCCACTTGTAATGGAATCAATACAGTACGTGCCAACGGAGTTTGAGCGTACACATGATCTTCTTTACTTTACACCTTGTGACGGGTGTATGGCTGATTTTAACGGAGACTTTGTGCCTGAGCTTAAAATCTTCAGAATACCTTCAAGACAAACAAGTGATACGGGAGCAGTAGCAAATAAATCAAACGCTTATAATACTGACTCAAGTGCACTGCTGCTTGCAGAGAACACGCAGGAGCAGAACTTCGGCGCTCAGCTTGATGCGGTATCTAATCAGCTTGGGGGCTACGATGCTATGAAGATATACCTAAGTGATATCCAGGCAGAAAACGGTGGTTTAAACCTAAACGATGCAATATGCGTAGCGCAGCTTGGAGCGGACTGTCCTGCATGTACAGCCGGAATGCCATGCGCCTCAATGACCGGGTATATCGAGCAGATAAATGATGGTAAGAGACTTATCATGATGAACGGGCACGCAAGTATAACGGAGTGGGTGTTTGCGGGGCTTATGGATACAGCCATAGCCGGGAATTTAAACAACGCCGTGCCAAATGTAGTAATCCCAATGGCATGCTACACGACTTACTACGAGAACCCGGGGACTGCATCCCTTGCGGACCAGCTTCTGTTTAATCAAAACGGGGGTTCGGTAGCAGTGTCAGGAGCTGCAACCTTAAGCAGCCTGAGTGATAACGGCGTGTTTGCAGAAAGCATATTAAATAAGATGTGTGACGGAACAACAACTCTTGCAGAAGCAATATACGAGACAAAGAAAGAGAACCCTGGCTTAACGGACCAGGTAATCAACTGGGACCTTATAGGGAACGGATTTGTTACAATTGCTGAGTGTGAAGAAGTGGTTCCTGAACCGCCTGTGATTATTCCTCCAGGTGATGAAATTGTTGGTGATGTTGGAGACCCGAATGCAGAACCTGAATTTAATGATTAAAAATATTTTAAGAATTAGATAATTTAAAAGGGAAGCTTAATGCTTCCCTTTTTTTATTGCCTTTTTACAATAAACTATAGTTAATGAACATAGTGAAGATAGTTTACTGCACACAGTGCGGATGGCTCCCGAGGTCCACGTGGATGGCGCAGGAGCTCTTAAACACCTTTTCAGATACAATTGATAAATTAATACTTGTCCCTTCCACAGGCGGTGTATTTGAAATATATATTAATGAAGAATTAATCTGGTCAAGAAAAGAAAAAGAAGGTTTTCCTGAAATAAAGGAATTAAAACGGTTGGTAAGGGATAAAATCTGTCCTGATATGGATTTGGGACATAGTGACGGTTAAGAGGTCAATAGTTTTAGATGCCTGTATATATGCTTGGGAAAGAAAATGTATTTCCTGATCCGAATGATGCTGAAGAAACCGGACTGCTTGCTGTAGGGGGAGACCTCTCTCCTGAAAGACTGCTCCTGGCTTATAAATCAGGAATATTTCCATGGTATTCAGAAGATGACCCGGTCCTCTGGTTTTCCCCGGACCCAAGATTAATATTTGAACTCGAAGAATATAAACCCGGCAGGACCCTCAGAAAATTACTAAATTCAGGGAAATATGAAGTAAGAATTGATACTGATTTCGACGCAGTGATTAAGTCCTGTGCTACTATAGCCAGAGACGGCCAGTCCGGGACATGGATTACGGATGAAATGTTAAAAGCTTATACAAAGCTTTTTGAAATGGGATATGCACATTCATTTGAGACTTATTTTAATGGTGAAATTGTGGGAGGGCTTTACGGTGTATCCCTGGGAGGTGCTTTCTTTGGGGAGTCTATGTTTCACTTTGAAAAAGACGCATCAAAAGTTGCTTTTCATTTTCTGGTTTTAAAATGTATAGAATCTAATTTTGATTTTATTGATTCACAGGTGCCTACAGAACATATGAAACAGCTTGGGTGTATTCAAATCAGCAGGGATAAATTTTTAAAAAGACTCAATAATTCATTAGAAAAAGAAACAGTAAAAGGCCCCTGGAATTAATCTATAAAAATGAATTTGTTTGGGTATTATTTATCTCCCGACAAAGGTCTTAACTATGCCGAAACTTTTAGTTTTTCAACATGTAGCCCATGAAATACTCGGGACCCTTGACCCTTTGATAAGGGACTCTGGATGCAGGATCAGGTACGTAAATTTTGGCAGGGCAAATTATGAAATTCCTGATTTAAAAAATTATGACGGGTTAATAATCCTTGGCGGCCATATGAATGTTGACCAGACAGATGAATACCCTTATTTAAAACCTGAGCTTGAGGCAATAAAAGAAGCTATAACCCTTGATATTCCAATCCTGGGTATATGCCTTGGTTCTCAGCTTCTTGCAAAGGCGCTCGGTGCTGAAGTCACAAAAAACAAAAGTAAGGAAATCGGCTGGTATGATGTAACAGTTACTGATGAAGGCCGGAAAGACCCGTTAATTTCAAAATTCGGTGAGGTTGAAAAATTGTTTCAGTGGCACGGTGACACTTTTTCAATACCGGATGGTGCGGCGAGGCTGGCTACTTCAAAAAACTGCGACAATCAGGCATTCCGATATGGAGATAAGATCTATGGCCTGCAGTTTCACCTTGAAGTAGATGAACCTATGATACAAAGGTGGCTCGTTGCTCCCACCAACCAGGAAGAACTTGATGAGTTAGAAGGAATTATTGACCCGGACCAGATAAGAACTGAGACACCATCATATATTAACGCCCTTATGTCTCTTAGTGACAAAACATTTGGGGAATTTGTCAATCTTTTTGAACGTAAAGAAAAAACACATGTCCTTCCTTCAATATAACAATTGAATTATAAATTACTGTATGTATAATCAAGTTCCGATTTTCCAGATTTAAATACATTAAAATTTTCAAAGGAGATTTAAATGGGTACATGGGAAGTAAAAAAACATGGTCATCCCGGAATTGAACCGGCTAAAAGCAAAAGGGCTATTTTTATTGGAAGATACCAGCCATATCATTTCGGACATATAAACCTGGTACAACAGAAACTAGATAACGGAGTACCCTGTTTAATTATGGTAAGGGACATTCCGCCTGATCCTAAAAACCCTTTTACAACAGAGCAGACAGTAAGCATGATTGAAAAATATCATCAAAGCAAAGGGGATGATGTAGTTGTTATGATTATTCCTGATATTGAGTCTGTAAACTGGGGCAGGGGTGTTGGTTACGAGATGAATGAATATTTTCCACCGGAAAATATTGGTTTTATATCCGCTACCAGGATTAGGGAATCAATTGCCGAGAGTAATGATGAATGGAGAGAATTGGTTGATGAATCCATTCAGGACGATGTTGTAAAATACTTAACGGAAGCTAATTAAGGCAAATAAAAAAGGCATCCAAGTGGATGCCTTTTTTTTATTCTGTATCTTCAGCTGTTTCTTTTTCTTCTTTCTTGGTACTGTATTTTTTCCTGAAACGTTCAACGCGTCCTTCTTTTTCATAGGACTTGTCCCTTCCAGTATACAGCGAGTGGGAACCACTTGAGATTTCAACTGTAATTAGAGGGTATTCTTTACCATCTTCCCATTTGATTGTATCTTCAGATGTTTTCGTGGACCTTGTTAAAATTGCAAAATCCGAAGAAGCATCTTTAAACACAACATAATTGTAATCCGGGTGTATTTCTTTTTTCATTGTTTTATACCTTAAATAAAATTGTAAAGACAACAGTTTATCAAAATATGTAATATTGTAAAGACAATATTGAAATATTATTTCCTGTTTTAACTACTTAATAATTCTGCAGCTTTCGGGGCAAAATATGTAATTATCATATCAGCACCCGCCCTTTTTATACTAAGGAGGCTTTCAAGAATAATTTTATCCTCGTCAAGCCACCCGGACTGAGCGGCTGCCTTTATCATTAAATACTCCCCGCTTACCTGGTATGCAGCTACCGGCAGGTCTGTATTGTCCTTAAACAGGTATACCAGGTCGAGATAGTAGCTTGCGGGCTTTACCATTACAATGTCGGCACCTTCCTCCTCATCCAGCATAAGCTCCCTTAGTGCTTCTCTCGAATTCGCAGGGTCCATCTGGTAAGTCTTTTTATCTCCCGCTTTTGGGGCGGAATCCAGAGCTCCCCTGAATGGGCCGTAAAATGATGATGCATATTTTGCTGTATAAGACATAATTGATAAAGACGTAAAACCTTCTTCGTCAAGTATCTCCCGGATTGCACCGATTCGTCCGTCCATCATATCACTTGGCGAAACAATATCGGCACCTGCGTGTGCATGAGATAATGCCTGCTTACAAAGGACATCAACCGTAAAATCATTTAGTATTTCACCGGAAGGCGATACAATCCCGTCATGGCCTTCGCTGTTATACGGGTCAAGTGCGATGTCAGTAATGAGTGTAGCACCGGGGCAGTTATTTTTGATTTCCTTAAGTGCCCTCTGGACAAGCCCTTTTGAATTGAAAGCCTCTTCGCATAATGGGGATTTAAACGAATCTTTAATGGCAGGAAACAAAACAAATGCCGAAACCCCGAGTTCCATGCATCTTTTTACTTCACCAATAACACCCTTAATACTGAACCTTTTACACCCGGGCATTGATGTAATTTCTTCGTCTGATTCCCCGTCATGAATAAATACCGGATAGATAAGGTCGCCGGGCACAAGATAGGTCTCTTTTACAAGGTTTCGTACAGTTTCTGATTTACGGTTTCGCCTAGGCCTGGCAGAAATATCCAGGCCGGGAATATCTTCTGTTGGTGTAATATTTTTAGAATTGTTTTTTTTCATATATTTTTCCTATAAAATTAAGCATAGTACAATACATCATAATAATAAAACATTAAATTAAGAAATACCCGTGAAATATAACAGGAGGCGAAAACATGCACCGAAAAAATACAAGCCGGATTTTTTACCCAGCAGCATTTCTTCTATTTTCCGTATTGATAATTTCAGGCTGTCATAAAAGTACTGCAACAAAGTCCAAAAAGAACGATAAAGGAAATAAAGCAGAATCACATGAAGTGGCGGTTTATACTGTTGAAAGGTCCCCGCAGATACCATTTGCAAGGGCAAATATTACTTTTCCGGGACAGGACGAACTTCTTGAAGATGATGATGTATTTGTTGTAATTGAAGCAGATAATTTTCAGTTAGGGGCGCAAACAAATACTTTAAGGGCAAGGGAACTTTCAAATTCCCCAAAAGGGCAGCACTTTCACCTTATAGTCGACAATAAGCTGTATATTGCGGTATATGAACAGGGAGAGCCGGTCAATGTCGGGAAACTCGGCCCCGGTACCCACACAATTGTGGCATTCCCAAGCCGTTCTTATCACGAAAGTATTAAATCACCTACCGCTTACGACATAAAAAACTTTAATATATTAATTCCCGGCGGCGGTAATGCCATAAACAGGGATACCCCATCGATTATTTACAGCAGACCTAAAGGTACATACAAGGGTGTAGACGCGAAGGAGATTATGCTCGATTTTTATCTTAATGATGTTGAACTAAGCCCCGGGGGTAATTTTGCGCGGTACACAATATCAAAAAACGGTAGTGATAATGATGTATACACATTAGATGTTCATGAATGGAAACCTTCTTTTGTAAGAAACCTTAGTTCGGGAGTTTATTCCATTACACTTGAGCTGCTTGATAGTAACGGGAACATTATTCCCGGAGCATGGAATAAAACTACCAGGGAAATTGAAGTAATCTCCGAATAATAATCCAGAAAAAAATTAATAAATATCTTTAAAAAAGGTATTGAAATTACTTTTCCGGGAATTATTTTATAACAAAAAATTATTCCCGGAGTTAATAGAATATGACTAAAATAAAATCTAGCAAACATGAATTTCAGGCTGAAGTAAAACAGCTCCTGGATATTGTAATCCATTCTCTTTATACCGACAAAGAAATATTTATAAGGGAGCTGGTTTCCAATGCTTCAGATGCTCTTGAAAAGCTGCGTTACATTCAGCAGACAGAAAAAGAGATATTTGATGAAAAGCTGCCCCTCGAGATAGAAGTAAAGACAGACGAAGAGGCAAATACAATAACTATTACTGACTACGGAATCGGTATGAGCAGCGAGGAACTTGCTGAAAACCTCGGGACGATTGCACACTCAGGTTCCAAACAGTTTTTAGAATCTGTGAAAAAGGGAGCTTCAATAAATGAGAACCTGATTGGACAGTTTGGAGTTGGGTTTTACAGTGCATTTATGGTTGCGGACAGTGTCGAGGTATATACCCACACCTGGAAAAAAGAGGGAGAACACCTTCTATGGAAGAGTGATGGTTCCGGTACTTACGATATCGAAAATGTTGAAGGAAACCGAAGAGGCACATCTATTGTTGTGCACCTTAAAGAAGATGAAAAAGATTATTCCAATGCGGAAAGGGTTAAATTAATTCTTAAGCAGTACTCAAGCTTTGTGCAGTTCCCACTAAAGTTAAACGGTGAGCAGATAAACACTGTTGATGCTATCTGGCTGAGAAAACCAAAAGATATTACAGAGGAAGAGTACAAGGAGTTTTATAAATTCCAGTCCAATGCATTTGATGACCCTTATTACAGGCTGCATTTCAGTTCCGATGCCCCGATTGACATTAATGCTTTACTTTTTGTCCCCACTGAAAACCCGGAAATACCGGGATTCGGAAGGGTCGATCCGGGGGTAAGCCTTTACTGTAAAAAAATACTTATTGATGATAAACCAAAAGAATTTCTTCCCGATTGGTTAAGGTTTTTAAAAGGTGTTGTGGACAGTGCAGACCTTCCTCTTAATATTTCGAGGGAGAGTATGCAGGACAGCAGCCTCGCCGAGAACCTGGGAAGGACAATAACAAAAAGATTTATAAGATTTCTCAGTGATGAGGCCAAAAAAGACAATAAAAAATATACCGATTTTTATAATAAGTTCGGCCTTTATATAAAAGAAGGAGTTTCTTCTGATTTTGTTAACAGGGAATCGCTCCAAAAACTTATGAGATTTGAGACTTCTAAAACCAACGAAGATGAAAAGGTCTCGTTTGATGAGTATGTGTCCAGGATGAATGCAGAACAGAAAGACATATATTACATTCTTGGTAACGACAGGGAATTTATTGAAAAAAGCCCTCAGATGGAAGTGTTCAAATCAAGAGATATTGAAGTTATCTATGTTTATGAACCTATCGATGATTTTGTAATGAACAATGTCAAGGAATATGAAGGCAAAGCCATTGTGTCTATAGACAGCGCTGAAGTTGATCTTGATACAAATGAAAAGAAAAAGGGCGGGCTTAAGAAAGAACAGACAGATAAGCTCTGCAAGTGGTTAAAGGACTCACTTGGGGACAAGGTGGAAGAGATAGGAGTTAGTAAGAGACTTGTTAACAGCCCGGTAGTTGCGTTAAATGCAGATAAGCTAATGACAAATAGTATGAAAAGGCTTATGAAGGCGATGAACAAGGACTCTACTGAAACCACGAAAGTAAAACTTGAAATAAACAGCTCACATAAATTAATCAAACAATTAGATGGACTGCGAGAAAAAGATGAAGGATTGGCTAAACTAGTTGCGGAGCAGCTTTTGGATAACTCACTGCTTGCAGCAGGATTTATAGAAGACCCGCAGAATATGGTCGGAAGAATTAATGATATTCTCGAACATGTATCTGCAAAATAAAACAAGGAGATTTATATGCGCAACAGATTATTCCTATTTGGATTTTTATTAATTATTACAGCAGTATTTATATCTGCGGACAGTTTTGCGGAAACAGAAAAAAAGAGTCAGTACACAACTACTGATTCAGGTCTCAGGTACAGGATTTTTAAAGAAGGCACGGGGCCTAAACCTGAAAAAGGTGACACTGTAAAAGTACATTATACCGGCAAGCTTACAGACGGGACTGTATTTGATTCATCCAAGGGAAGGGGGCCGTTTACTTTTAAAGTCGGTACAGGTCAGGTTATAAAAGGCTGGGATGAAGGCGTAATTGATATGAAAGTTGGTGAAGTAAGAGAGCTCGTTATCCCTCCGAATCTCGGATATGGCTCTAGGGGAGCAGGAAAACTGATTCCTCCCGATTCTACACTTGTTTTTGAAGTGGAAATGCTTGAGATTGTAAAATAAAAAGTAATGAATTACCTCTCTCATCTTTTTCTCGCAGAAGATACAGAAGAGTCAAAGATTGGTAATTTACTCGGTGATTTCGTAAAAGGCAGACTAAATGATGATTATAACCCCGGCATAATAAAGGGGATTAAAACTCATCGGATGGTCGATTCTTTTACTGACAGCAATAAAGTTATTAGGCAGACAAAAAAACTGATCAGCCCCGGCAGGGGAAGATACGCCGGGGTTTTGGTCGATATCTTTTTTGACCATTTTTTAACACTGAAATGGAATGATTACTCTGATACAGATTTTAACTTTTTCATAGATAATACCTATCAAATATTACTTAAATACCAGGATATTTACCCTCTTAAGGCCAAAAAACTTATACCAAGGATAGTTCAAAAAGACTGGCTCAGGAAATATGGGGATTTTGACGGCCTCACACTGGTTTTTGAAAAAATGTCTTTAAGGGTCAAAAGGGAAAACCCTCTTAAGGGTTCCGAGGAAGAACTTCGGGAAAACTATTCTGAAATTGAAGAAAACTTTAATGTATTTTTCCCTGAATTGATAAAATACGTAGAGGAAATAAGGCCCCAAATATGATAAATTTTTTTAGATTATCGATACTATTTGCATCCGCTATAACAAAAGAAAGATCAAGGCCTTAAAAGTTCTCTGAATACTTTTACGAAAATGATAAACTAAACATTATGATTGATTTATACACAGCGGCCACACCAAACGGCAAAAAAATTACCATAATGCTCGAAGAAACCGGACTTGAATATAACTTCCGAAAAATTGATTTACGCAACTCTGAGCAAAAAGAAGACTGGTATCTTAAGATTAACCCAAATGGCAGGATACCCGCCATTATAGACAGGGATGAAAACAACTTAACAATATTTGAGTCAGGTGCAATATTGATTTATCTTGCCGAGAAGTCGGGGAAATTTTTGCCGTCTGATATCAAAGGGCGATCAAACGTAATTCAATGGTTAATGTTCCAGATGGCGGGAGTCGGCCCTATGCAGGGACAGGCCAATGTGTTTTACAGGTATGTTCCAGAAAAAATCCCGTTTGCCATTGAGCGCTACCAGAATGAAACAAACAGGCTATATGATGTTCTAGATAAGCAGCTTTCTGAAAAGGAATTTATTGCAGGGGGCTATTCAATTGCTGATATTGCACACTGGCCGTGGATAGATGCCCACGACTGGGCAGGGATCGATCTTAATATATTTCCCAATCTCAAAAGATGGCATGAAGAAGTCGGCCGGCGGCCGGCAGTATTAAAAGGTAAAGATATTCCACCCAGAAAGAAAAATGAGTCATCCGACAAAGAAAGAATAGAAAGTATCAGAAAAATTCTGTCCTGACTTATTAATATCAAAATAATAAATTTCTTAGTTTTAAAATTCTGTGCTATCTTCATTTTATTAAAAGCATATGGAGGCTGTTATGAGTGAAAAAGTGAAAATTGATGTTCTTGATGACGGGCCGCTTATTGTTGATAACCTGGAAACCCTTACTAATTCAAAGGGCGAAAGTGTAGAGGTAGATGATAAGATTGCCCTTTGCAGATGTGGCGAATCGCAGAATAAACCCTTTTGCGACGGATCACATAAAAGTGCGGGTTTTACAGGGAAGAGGGAATCTAATGCTTCTTTCTCTAAAGAACGCGCATATGAAGGTAAAGAGATAACAGTCCACGACAACAGGGCAATATGCTGCCATGCAGGTGAATGTGTTTCCGGGTTAAACTCCGTATTTGATATAAATTCCAACCCCTGGATTAATCCTGATAATGCTACTGTCGATCAAGTAATTAGTGTGGTAAAGAAATGCCCGTCAGGTGCGCTTAGTTACACGATAGGAGAAGTGCAGACCAGGGAATTTAACGGTCCCCTGGTAATAAATATCGCTAAAGACGGCCCTTATAATGTGTCTGGTAATATTGAAATAAATGTTGCAGAGGATATTAAGCCGCCAGCAAATGACCACTACAGCCTTTGCCGCTGCGGGGCATCCAAGAATAAACCGTACTGTGATGGTTCCCACTCTGATATTGATTTTAAGGACGAAAATAATTAAGCAGGAGTAGATTATGGCACTGACACCTTCAATAATGATTCCCCTTGGTTCTGAAGCACCGGATTTTACACTTCCTGACCCTGTAAATGGCGATGACAAATCTTTAAGTAGTTTAAAATCAGAAACGGCCACCGTAATAATGTTTATATGCAACCACTGCCCTTATGTAAAACATGTCCAGACGGGGCTTGTGGAACTTGCAAATGATTATATTCCAAAAGGTGTTTCATTTATTGCAATTAATTCCAATGATGTAGAGAACTATCCTGATGACTCTCCGCAAAGAATGAAAGAAGTGGCCGAAAGTTTTGCATATCCGTTTGCATACCTCTTTGATGAGACGCAGGAAGTGGCAAAAGCTTATGACGCGGCATGTACACCTGATTTTTTTATTTATGATAAGGGTTTAAAACTGGTTTACAGGGGGCAGATGGACGATTCGCGCCCGGGCAACGGAAAGCCGGTAACAGGGCGCGATTTAAGGAATGCCCTTGATGAACTTATAGCAGGAAATGAACTTTCCCCGGACCAGGTACCAAGCATAGGGTGCAACATCAAGTGGAGAACTACGGCATAATAAGACTAGGGAATATAAATTTAAACAGACTTCGTATGCATTATCCATGTCTGACCATAGTTATGCCCGAAATGACAGTATGTAATGAATTTAATATAAATTAAGAATAAGTCCCTCCCCCTGCAAGGGGGAGGGAAAGGGTGGGGGTGAAATTTTTTATTTCTTAAGTAAATCCCTTATTTCAGTCAGAAGGTTTTCTTCATTTGAAGGTTCAGGCGGCGTATCCGGTGCCGCTTCTTCTTCCTTTCTCATATTGTTAATACCCTTTATTACAAAAAATACAGCTATAGCAACAATAATAAAGCTTATTATGTTGTTAATTAACACGCCCCAGTTCATAGTCACTGCACCTGCTTCCGCGGCAAGGGCAACTGTTTCATAAGGGCCGGGTGTAGAACCTTCTTTTAAAACCACAAAAAGATTTGCAAAATCTACATCACCGAGCATTAAACCTATTGGTGGCATAAGTACGTCATCAACGAGCGATTTAACTATTGTCCCAAATGCTGCACCAATGATAATACCAACCGCCATATCAACAACATTCCCCTTCATGGCAAACTCTTTAAATTCTTTAAGCATGGACTCCTCCCATAATGTAAAATTAATTTATTAGGATATCATAAGACATCTTAAAAATATAAAAATATTTGATATTAACACTAATATGATGAAAATAGTGTGTGAATTATTTTTAAGCAGGCAAAAACAATGGATGAAGCAGTAGTAAAGAAAGATTTTATACACGACATTATCAGGGAAGACCTGAAAAAAAATAAAAATAACGGCAAAGTTGTAACCAGGTTTCCACCTGAGCCGAATGGCTATCTTCATATTGGCCATGCTAAATCAATCTGCCTTAATTTTGGGATAGCTGATGAATTTAACGGCATTTGTAATCTCCGTTTTGATGATACTAACCCAAGCAAGGAAGATGAAGAGTATGTTGAATCAATGAAGAATGACATAAAATGGCTCGGGTTCGACTGGGAAGACCGCCTTTATTTTACTTCTGACTACTTCGGAAAGCTTTATGAATTTGCAATTGAATTTATCAAGAAAGGCATTGCATATGTAGACAGTCTCAGCATGGAAGAAATTAGGGAATACAGAGGTACTCTTAACAAACCGGGTAAGGACAGTCCCTATAAAACAAGATCAATTGAAGAAAATCTCGAGATGTTTGAAAAAATGAAAAATGGAGATTATCCCGAACACAGCCATGTGCTAAGGGCAAAAATTGATATGGCCTCGGGGAACATGAATTTAAGGGACCCCGTGATGTTCAGGATCCTCGATACCCCCCATTACCATACAGGTGAGAAGTGGCACATTTACCCAATGTATGACTGGGCCCATGGCCAGTCTGACTCCATTGAAGGCGTAACGCATTCTATATGCACCCTTGAGTTTGAAGAACACAGGCCGCTATATGACTGGTTTCTTGACCAGCTGGGAATACATCATCCCCAGCAGATAGAGTTTGCCAGGCTGAACCTCACATATACTGTCCTCAGCAAGAGAAAACTGATTGAACTTGTGGAAAATAAATATGTATCGGGCTGGGACGACCCCAGGATGCCAACTTTAGTCGGGTTTAAACGAAGGGGGTATACTCCTGAGTCTATAAGAAATTTTTGCCGGGAAATAGGTGTCACAAAGCATGAAAGCCATATTGATATTTCACTATTAGAACACAGCCTAAGGGACGACCTGAACAAAAAAGCACTAAGGGCAATGGCAGTACTGGACCCGGTTAAGGTTATAATTACCAATTACCCGGATGGTCTTGAGGATGAGATTGAAGCGATTAATAATCCTGAGAATCCTGATGACGGAACACGCATGGTCCCGTTTACAAAAGAGTTGTACATTGAGAGGGACGATTTCATTGAAGACCCGCCCAAAAAATATTTCCGGCTCTCGCCGGGTAGTGAAGTAAGGCTCCGTTATGCTTATTACATTACATGTACTGATTTCATTAAAGGTGAATCGACCGGGGAAATAAAGGAGATACACTGTACCTATGATCCCGAAACAAAAGGCGGCCAGTCCCCGGACGGCAGAAAAGTAAAAGGTACTATACACTGGGTTTCCGCAAAACACGCCGTAAAAGCCGAACTAAGGCTGTATGACAGGCTCTTTACCGTGCCGGACCCTTCTGTTGCAGATGAAAAAGACTACAAAGAGTATCTTAATCCTGATTCACTTGAGATAAACAGTAATGCTCTTCTCGAACCCAGCCTGTTAAATGCAGAAAAAGAGGTAAATTACCAGTTTGAAAGAAAAGGTTATTTCATCCTGGATTCATTAGATTCAATTGATGATAACCTGGTATTTAACCGGACAGTTACTCTCCGTGATTCCTGGGCCAAAAAAAACAAGTAATCTTTTTATAAAAATAAGATTTAAATATAAAAAATAATTAATAGAATTAATATTATTATTAGGAGTCAACGTGAACTGGCTTATAGAAGAACAGGAAGGCATTGTAGTATTAAAAATGAGTTCTAACAAACTCAACCTTATGAATGATGTTTTTTTCACTGACCTCAACAATGCCTTTGATATAATTGAAAACGATTATTCAAATAAACCGATAGTACTCACCTCTGTCGGCAGCGTATTTTCTGCGGGACTTGATTTAAACCAGTGCTATGAAATATTTTCCGGCGGGGATACTGAAGAGGTCTTAAACTGGTTTAACCAGTTTAAGAATTCAATGCTCCGGGTATTTAATTTTGAAAGGCCTGTTATAGCCGCAATAAACGGCCACGCTATTGCTGGGGGCCTTGTTTTGGCTCTTTGCTGCGATACACGTTATGCTGTAAGTTCAAATGCAAAATTCGGATTAAATGAAGTAACCATAGGGTTCCCGCTCCCAAGTGTATTTGCAGAAATCATTAAGTATGCAATCGGCACACGACGATCTGAAGAGCTGCTTTTTAACGGTATGCTTTATGATCCCGATGACTGTATCAAATTGGGGCTCTTCCATGACATTACTGATCAGAACAACCTGATGGACATGTCTCTCGCATATGCCCGCCAGTTTAATTCAGACAATATTTATGCATATTCAGTTGCAAAAAAAGCGCTCAGAAAAGAAGTTAATTACAGGATTGAAACTTACTGCAATGAAATGGATAAAGACGTGCCGGGGATGCTAACTTCAGATAAGACAAAAAACAATCTTAAACTTATTATGGAAAATCTGAAAGAGAGGAAGTAAGGGGGAAAGTATGCTTAAATATTTTTTAATAAGTTTTTGTTTTATAACAGTTTTTTTGAATACCGGGTGTGATGATAAGACCACTCCCGAAGACAAGGTGCTGTTCAAGGTTGATATTGAGAGTATTGCCGATGAGGCAGATCTTGAAGAAGTAGAGACAGACAGGGAAATATTTACCAACGGTAACGAATCATTAAAAATAACAACAGATAAGCCGCTTGTTATTCAGCTTGCGAATACAGGCGATATTAATGTCGAAGACGCCCTGCTTATCTACAGTGCAAAAATAAAGACTGAAGACCTGAGGGGGAAAGTCTATCTTGAGATGTGGTGCAGTTTTAAGGAAAAGGGGCAGTATTTTTCAAAAGCAATTGAGAATGCACTTACAGGAACCAATAACTGGACTGAGCAGGAAGCACCGTTCTTTCTTAAAAAGGGTGAAAACCCCGACGATATTAAACTAAACCTGGTTATAAACGGAAAAGGGACTGTGTGGCTGGACCAGATAGAACTACTGAGGAAGCCTTTAAAGAAATAGTTATGAAAATTAGAAAAGCAAATATCGGTGATGCCGACGAGATGGCCGGGATATTAAGGGAGATTGGCTGGTCGGAAAGAAGGAATTCAATGCCGATTGAAGAAGTATCCGCACCGATAAAAGAACTTATTGACCACGCCCTAAACGACCCGGACGGGCACACGATCTATGTTGCTGTTAATGATGATAATAAAGCAATAGGCTTTACCAATGTGCACTGGGTACCGTTTGTGATGCTCGGGGGTATAGAGGGTTACGTATCTGATGTCTTTGTCAGCCCCGGTGCGAGTGGTTTGGGAGCAGGCAGGAAGCTTATTGATGCGGTAATGGAAGAAGGAAGGGAAAGAGACGCTTACAGGCTTATGCTTACTAACGGCAGGGAGAAACCTTCATATCAAAGAGGTTTTTACAGTAAGGCCGGTTGGACGGAAAGGCCTAAAGTTGCCAATTTTGTTTACTATTACAAGGAACCCTGGTCATGATTAAAAAACAGTTTTTCATTATTATTTCATTTTTTCTTTTTGTTCCAATAAGTTTTCAGGCTGAAGCAAAGGTATACAGGTGCCTGGATGAAAACGGAAAGCAGATATATAAAAACAGTCCGTGTGCCGAAGACCAAAAGAGCAAGACCGTGATTAACACAGACAGGTCTGGTACTGAGTACAGTAAAGACTATTACTTCGAGAACGAAGAATATCCGGAGTTTAACAAACAGAAGAAAAAAAATATTGCCGATGTTAAAAAGATCAGCAGCGGGGAAAGAGTCAATCTAAATAGTTATATAGTCGAAGACAAGGTCACTGCTTTTTTGTTTTATGCCGACTGGTGCGCTGCCTGTGAGCAGGTGCGGCCGGGTATCGAGAAAATGGCACGCAGTTCGGATAATTTTATTTTGCGAAAAATAGATATCACCGAATTTGAATCGCCTGTCACCGAGCAGTACCAGATAAAATCAATACCATATTTCTTTATATATGATGAAGCAGGTGATCTGGCCGTTAAAGGGTCAAGAAATAAAGCGATAAACTATCTGAATAATAATATCTAAAGTAAGTATAGATTTTTGAATAACAATTCCCGCAAAGTATAATTTCATAAATTAAACAAAAAGAGGATTCAAAATGAAATTTCAAGGAACAGATGATTATATCTCCACCCGGGACCTTACACTTGCCGTAAACGCCGCTATTACGCTCGAAAGGCCGCTATTGATAAAAGGTGAGCCGGGGACCGGAAAGACTATGCTTGCATTCGAGGTCGCAAAGGCGCTTGATATGGAGATAATAACCTGGCATGTAAAATCAACCACGACTGCACAGCAGGGGCTTTATGAATATGATGCCGTGGCAAGGCTCCGTGATTCACAGCTCGGGGACGAAAGGGTAAATGATATTAAGAACTACATAAACAGGGGAAAACTGTGGGAGGCTTTTGACACAAAAAAACAGATTGTACTTCTTATAGATGAAATTGATAAAGCTGATATTGAGTTTCCAAACGACCTTTTGCTTGAACTGGATAAGATGGAGTTTTACTGCTACGAGCTTAAGAAAACAATTAAAGCTAAAAAACGCCCCATTGTGATAATTACATCCAATAATGAAAAAGAGCTTCCAGACGCGTTTTTAAGGAGGTGCTTTTTTCATTATATAGCTTTTCCCGAAAGGGAGACACTTGAAGAGATAGTGCTTGTGCATTATCCGAAACTTGAGAAAAAACTTCTCGATCAGGCTCTTACACTTTTTTACGCTATGAGGGGGGTAGAAGGGTTTAAAAAGATGCCTTCCACAAGCGAACTTATCGACTGGATAAAACTGCTTGTCGTCGGGAAGATTACAGCGGCTGAACTCAGCAAGGTCGATTTTGAGGAGAACATGCCTCCCTATACAGGCTCACTCCTTAAGAATGAACAGGACCATGAACTTATAAACAATATAAGGTTCAGGATCAGAAGGTAGATATGTTTCTGGATTTCTTTCTACTCTTAAAAAACGACGGAATACCCGTAACTCTTAAAGAGTATCTTACCCTGCTCGACGCACTGGATAAGGACGTGGTTGACAAAAGCGTGGAAGATTTTTATTACCTGAGCCGTTCCGTTATGATCAAGCACGAACAGCACCTGGACAGGTTTGACCAGTTATTTGGCCATTATTTTAAGGGCATAGAGATGATTGACGATGAACAGTTTATGAATATCCCTGCTGAATGGCTTGAGAAGAATTTTGAGAACATGCTGTCTGAGGAAGACAAAGAATACATAAAGTCCATGGGCAACCTCGAAGAGCTAATGGACAGGCTCAAGGAAATTATGGCAGAGCAGAAGAAAAAACACCAGGGCGGTAATAAATGGATGGGTACAGGCGGTACGTCTCCTTTCGGTGCTTATGGTTACAACCCTGCCGGTATCAGGGCAGGGCAGGACGGAAGCAGGCACAGGAGGGCAGTGAAGGTATGGGACAAGAGAGAGTTTAAAGACCTCGATGATTCTGTGGAACTTCAGACAAGAAACATGAAAATGGCCCTTAGAAGATTGAGGTCGTTAACAAGGGAAGGGCAGAGGGACGAACTTGACCTTGATAAAACTATTGAAAAAACCTCCAAAAATGCAGGATATCTCGATATCCAGATGGTCCCCGAGAAAAAGAACAACGTAAAAGTGCTTATGTTTTTTGATAACGGCGGTTCAATGGATGATCACATAGAACTATGTTCAAGGCTGTTTTCCGCTGCAAAGTATGAATTTAAGCATATGGAGTTTTATTATTTTCATAACTGTATTTATGAACGTCTCTGGAAGGACAATATAAGACGCTGGCAGGAACAGATACCTACTTACGAAGTACTTCATAAATATAACAGCGACTATAAATGTATTATTGTTGGTGATGCTTCTATGTCTCCCTGGGAGCTTATTTATCAGAACGGAAGCGTTGAACACAATAATGAAGAGCCTGGACTAAGGTGGCTTGAAAGGCTTAAAGAACAGTACCCATATACCGTCTGGCTTAACCCAGTCCCGCAGGAAGACTGGAAATGGACAGAAAGTATCGGGATGTTAAGGGAGTTTTATGGAGACAGGATGTTTCCACTTACTCTTTCCGGAATCAATGATGCAGTAAAAGCACTTAAAGATAAAAAAATTAAGTATGAAGCCAATTAAATCTACTTTTTGTGTTGTCAATCCCGTGAAAGCGGGAATCCAGTTCCTTGTCATCTTAATTACACTATTTTAAAACTAAATATTTTTTATTACTTTACGTCAACTTTATCTTATTTTATACTGTAACTATTAAGAATTTTGTATAAGTACCAAACTTTATAAAATTACCTTTTTGGAGGCATGGAATGTTTAGAATTCTTCTATCTTTTTTATTCTTATTTTTAATCCAGACAGGATTAGCTTTTTCACAGTGCATTGTAAGTGATGGGGGAGATGATGGTTCTTTGAACCAGCTGAGAGACTGTATAGAAAACCAGGCTGATGCCGTTGTTGATGTACAGGTTGATGTACTTCTTTCAGCAGGGGAGATAACAATCTCAAGGGATGTTGATATAATTGGTGCAGGTGATCCCGGTGCCGGTCCTACGATAGATGCTAATTTCGGTTCAAGGGTATTTACTATACCAGCCGGTGGGCATACTGTTTTAATTAGAAATTTAACCATTCTGAATGGCCTCGATAATGGATTAGAGGGAGGTGTAGGAATACGTAATGACGGGGGTGATCTTACTATAGAATGCTCAACAATTTCCGGGAATATGGCTAATTCCGGATCAAATGGAGGAGGAGTATTATCAATAGGTGCCCTTGGATCTCTAACCATTACTGATTCTACTTTTGTAGATAATTTTGCTTCGGGTATAGGTGGAGGGGTATATCTTGATGAACATACTGCTACTATTACTAATACTACATTTGATAACAATTCTAGTGATTCTGGCGGAGGTATTTATGTCGATTCATCAGGAATATTAAATTTATTAAATTCAACAGTATCAGGCAATCTTCAAACAGATAATGGCTCTTCAACTGGTGGTGGAGGTATTGCAACTAGTGGTAGCGCTAACATAACAAATTCCACTATTACTAACAATAGCTCAGTTGCTCCAGTTTTATTGCCGAGCGGCATTAGTTCATTCGGGACAGCGACTGTTACTATTTCAGGGTCAATTGTTGCAAATCAGCAGGTAGGTATCGATTGCTCTTCATTTGACGCTTCAAGTATAACTTCTACAGGTGGCAATATTGAAAGCGGAACAAGCTGTGGATTTATGTCAGCCGGTGATTTACAGGACACTGACCCCTTACTTGGGGTATTGGCAAATAACGGCGGCAAGACTGAGACACATATACTTCTTCCCGGAAGCCCTGCTATAGATAATGCCGGGACATGCGGACTAGCAGACGACCAAAGGGGTGAGCCGAGAGAAGCAGATGCCTGCGATACTGGCTCAGTAGAGGTCCAGAAAGCAACTCTTACAATTACAAAAGAAACTGATCCCACGGGACTACTCGGTTTTAGTTTCAGCAGTGATATCCCGGATGAAAACTGTACACCGATGCTTACGAGCGGTGAATTTACACTGGATGACGATGAATCAATAAGCTGTACAATTACAGAAGGTGATTACAATATTACAGAAGCAATTCCCGCAGATAATTCACTCACAATTTCATGTGCTACTGAACCTGCAGACGGGGTAACAATTAACAATACACTCGGAACTCTGGATTTTACTACGCTGGCTGAAGATACGGCCGTTGACTGCACATTTACCAACATAGATGATTCAGTATTTTCATTAAATGTTGTACTTGCAGGACCCGGAAACGGAACAGTAACGGGCCCGACAGGAGTGCCGGATAACGGCGGTATTGACTGTCCCGGAGACTGCACTGAATCATATAACCCGGGCACAAATGTTACACTTAACGCAACAGCTGCAGCCGGATCAGAATTCCAGGAATGGACCGGTGACTGTAATGCAAGCGGTGAGGTCACAATTAATGGCAACCGGACTTGTACGGCAACATTCAAACTTGCAGGAGGGGGAGATGTTCTTAATCCCGGGGACCCGCTTGAATTTATCCAAGATAATGTCCCGGAAGTAAATGAAGGCGGCGAAGGTACATTTATTGTTACCGCAAGGAATGCTACAGATTCTAACCTCACAAATGTTGAAATTTCAATTGAAGATGAAATTGTTGTTTCAAGAGAGATTATAAATGTCAGACTTGAGCCTTCAACTGCTTTTCTTGAACCTAACATCGGCAGTTGTTTAATTCTGGAAAACTCCGTGGAATGTGATATCGCATCTTTGGCAAATGATGTGGATATAGTAATTGATTTTGTAGCCGAGGACGTATCACCGGGGGACATAGATATATTCCTGACCGGTCAGGCAGACCAGTTTGGCGGCCTGGTAAATGCAATAGCACTTGTTATTGTAAACAGCGGTGACAGCGGATGTACAGTTGCTGCGCCGGGGACATCCAGCGGGTCTTCAATGCTGCTGTTTTTACTAATACCGGCAGGGGTAATTGCACGAAGGATATTAAGAAAGAAGAAATAAGTATTTACTAAGAATATAATTTTAAAAGGCAGGGTAAAAACATTATCCTGCCTTTTGTCTTTCCGGTGTTAAGATTGAATTAACTTTAGTTATTATTAATTGAGTTCTCTTTTAATATATTTAAACACTTTTCGTAAGCTGCTTCGCATTCTATTCTGAACTTTTTAGTAATCCGAACATCACTATTTCCCCTGTCCCTGATTATTTCCCCTTTTTTAATATACTCTGAGGTATCCCCGTATTCTTTAGTTCCTGTATATTGGAAAGTCTCGTAATCTGGTGCAAGTTCTTCGTTCAAATTTAAAAATTTTGATAATTGATGAAGGGTTTCTTCCGTATTCTCTATAATATTTTCCGAAATAATAAAATAATTTTTTCCCTTCGTCAGATTAGATAATTCTATGAGCTTTTCAAGCCTTTTTATATAATAATTTTTCACAACGGTCTCATCATTATTTGTATTTACGGCATCTGGATTAGACCTTATTTTGATGATGCTTTTCAAAGTATCCATTGGTTTCCGTAATAAAAAGACGGTATGTAAATCTTTATTTCTTAGAATATTGTCAGAAATTGTATGAGCATTATGCAGAATTTTATCGAGAATATATTTTTTGTTTGTTTTTTTTCCGTACCTCTGTTTAGCTTTTAATTTCAAATTATATAGATCAACTGTTGAGTAATAGGGTTGGTGCATTTCTGTATAACCACAAACTTCAGAATTGTTTGCCAAAATATGAGAGAGTAGAGTGGAGTAGCTTCTCATATGACTTAATATGAAAATATACTTTTTCTCTTTCATGAAAAATAAGGGGTCTTGTATAATATTAAAAAAGACCCTGTATCTATTTAGCGTGTTTATATACATTTATGTTTTTAGATATTTATGACAAAATGACCCAAGTATATATTCTAATTTACAGAAAAAGTATATGAAATACTTTATTGTTAATGCTTTTACTGATAGTCCTAACGGTGGAAATCCGGCAGCGGTTTGCCTGGCAGAGAAAAAATTAACTGAAAATTTAATGCAGAAAATAGCAGCTGATTTCGGGCTTTCAGAGACTGCATTTATTTCGAAAAAAAATGGTGTATACGGACTAAGGTGGTTTACTCCTGAAATTGAAGTTGATCTTTGCGGTCATGCGACGCTGGCAAGTGCCCATATTCTCTGGGAACAAAAGATAGTGGTCCCTGATGCTGCAATATTTTTTGATACAAGGAGCGGCAGGCTGGGTGTGGAAAAACAGAATGAACTGAATGTAATGGATTTCCCAAGGGAGGACGCGGTAAAGGCCAACTGCCCTGTTGAATTAAAAGAAGGGTTAGGCGCAGAACTTCTTTATACCGGGAAAAACAGGTTCGACTATATTACTGAAGTAAAATCAGAAGAAATTTTGAGAAATCTTAAGCCGGATTTTGAAATATTGATGAAGCTTGAAACTCGGGGAATTATTGTAACTTCGGCTTCAGATTCAAATGATTATGATTTTGTTTCCAGGTTCTTTGCCCCAAAAGCAGGAATACCGGAGGACCCTGTTACCGGGTCGGCACACTGCTGCCTGACGCCTTACTGGTCTGAAAGGTTAAATAAGACTAAACTTACAGGATTCCAGGCTTCTGAAAGGGAAGGTACAGTTTATACACAGCTTACAAATGAAAGGGTTTTACTGGGTGGAAATGCAGTAACTTTTTCAACCGGAAAATTAATGGATTGAAATATAGTAATTTTTCTGGATAATTTATTTGTTATTTTTTTCTAATTTAACGGCGACGTAGCCAAGTGGTAAGGCAATGGTCTGCAAAACCATTATACCCCGGTTCGAATCCGGGCGTCGCCTCACCCAACCTTAAACACAAAGGTAGCCCGGGTGGCGAAATTGGTAGACGCAAGGGACTTAAAATCCCTCGGGAGCAATCCCATGCCGGTTCAAGTCCGGCCCTGGGCACAACTATCCTAACAAATTTTTCAGTTAAAAATTAAAAAAATGGGATGTAAATCGGAATTATTGGTTTAAATCAGTGGAGTAATCTTTCAAATTCTTCTTCTACTTCGTCGTCATCTTCGTCAAAATCTTCATCATCATCGAACTCTTCGTCCCAGTCATCGTCATCGAATAGTTCGTCATCAATTAACTCATCGTCGTTATCATCGAATTCATCTTCTTCAGTTTCGTCATCCTGATATTTAATGGTGTATTCAGACATTTATTCTCACCTCAAAACATTTTACTCAAACGATACATTGCCACCCCTAAAAGTCAAGAATATTTAGGGTGTTTAAGAATTAATATGAAATTCGATAAATATACGGATTATGAGCCTGTAAACAGGCTGTTTTATCACTGTTTGTTAAAGAAAAAACTAATTATTTTAAGAGCTTATATAGGTTGACAAAATTAAGGTCTCGCATATATTAAAGTTGCGTTTAAAATTAAGGTAGTGCTGCTCACCTAAAAAAAGGTAAAAATAATGGTAAAAATTGAAGAAGCTATTGAAGATATTAAAAACGGGAAAATTGTAATATTAGTCGATGATGAAGACAGGGAAAATGAAGGAGATTTTGTAGTAGCCGCTGAATATGCGACCCCTGAAGTGATTAATTTTATGGCAACATACGGACGCGGGCTTATATGCCTGGCCTTTACAAAGGAATACGCGGACAGATTAGCACTACAGCCAATGAAACCGGAAAACAACGATGTTCCACAGCATACGGCATTTACAATCCCAATTGATGCAGTAAAAGACGTTACAACGGGTATTTCAGCATATGACAGGGCAAAAACAATCAGCCAGGCCATCTCCGAGGAGTCAAAACCCGAGGATTTTATAAGGCCGGGCCATGTGTTTCCCCTTATAGCAAGAAAGGGCGGAGTGCTGGTAAGGGCGGGCCATACGGAAGGCTCAGTAGATATCGCAAGAATTTCCGGGCTTAAACCTGCTTCAGTCATTTGTGAAATAATGAAAGATGATGGCGATATGGCACGGCTGGAAGACCTGGAAACAATTGCCAATAAACATAATATTAAAATAGCAACAATCGCCGACCTTATTAGTTACAGGCTTGAAAAAGAAAAATTTGTAAACAGGGTCGCGGAATCAGAGCTGCCTACGGAATACGGCACATTTAAATCAATTGTATATGAAAGTGAAATTAATCCCGTACATCACGTTGCATTGGTCAAGGGAGAAATTGACCCGGAAAGTGAAATACTTGTAAGGGTCCATTCCGAGAGCCTGATTAGTGATGTGTTTAATACGAGAAACTGCGACAGCAGGACCAAGCTCCTCAGGTCAATGGAGCTGATTGAGGAAGAGGGTAAAGGCGTTATACTTTATATCAGGTCGGAAAGCCACGGCAACGGACTTGTAAACAAGATAAAGGAATATTCGATAAAGGGTAAAATCTCAGACCCGATGGACGGGAATGATGATCTTCAGTATAAAAGTGAGTTAAGGAACTACGGGGTAGGGGCACAGATCCTGCGTGACCTTAACGTCAGGAATATAAAGCTTCTTTCAAATAATAATAAGAAGGTTAAAGGGCTTGAGGGATTTGGACTAAAGATCGTGGAAAAAGTCCAGCTCGATATTGCTGATGATTCACCAAATTTTGTAGAATTAAAAAGTATTAGTTAAAAACGATAATATCTTTATAATTATGCTAGAGGTTTATAAATGGCAACAATAGAAGGTTCACTTAGTGCAAAGGGGTATAAGTTTGCACTTGTTACAAGCAGGGTAAACGAGCTTATTACAAACCAGCTGCTCGAAGGTGCTAAAAACACTTTGCTCAGGCATGGTGCGAGTGAATCAAATATTGATATAATCAAGGTGCCGGGTTCTTTCGAACTGCCATATGCCGTACAGCAGGCAGCCAGGAAAAAGAAATACAGCTGTATAGTTGCAATCGGTTCTATAATAAAAGGCCAGACCTCTCACTACGATTTTCTTTCCACCCAGGTCACAAATGATCTTTCGAGAGTCGCACTCGATACCGGTGTCCCTGTCACTCTTGGTGTTCTTACCACCGAGACCGTTGAGCAGGCAATTGACAGGTCCGGTGTAAAAGGCGGCAACAGGGGCAGCGATGCAGCGCTGTCGGCTATCGAGATGGCCAACCTGGTTAAGGCCCTCTGATTACTCAACTTAATATTCCAATAAAATAATATGGGAAAGCGCAGACTTTCACGGGAACTTACTCTTAAATTTCTATATCAGTACGATGTTTATCGGGAACAAAATGAAGATCCGAAAAGTTTTGATGAACAGCTTGAAAGGTTTCTTATTACTCAGGATGAGATTAATGATGATGTTGTTAAAGAATTTTTTGAAATCCTTTCAAAAGGAGTCTGTGAAAACATAGATGGTATTGATGAAATAATTTCAAAATATTCTGACAATTGGAAAGTCTCTAGAATATCAAGAATTGACAGGAATATTTTAAGGATTGCTATCTACGAAATGCTCAATTTGAGTAATATACCTCACCCTGTTACCATAAACGAAGCAGTTGATATTGCTAAGAAATATGGAAATAATGAATCCGGTTCATTTATTAACGGAATAGTAGACAGGGTCAGGATCTCACTGGAAAAAGGTGAAAATTAATGATTAATGATGCAATAAAGAAGCTTGTTGAAAGAGTAGACCTCGAAGAGAACGAGGTCGCCCTGATATTTGAACAAATGATGAACGGGGAAATAACCGAAAGCCAGATCGCGGCTTTCCTTGTTGCTCTGAGAATCAAAGGTGAAACCATAGCAGAGATCACCGGTGCATCAAGGATTATGCTCGATAAGGCAACAAAGCTGCAGCACAGTTTCGATAATGCTGTCGATCTTTGCGGCACAGGGGGAGATAATCACGGGACATTTAATGTTTCAACAACAGCGAGTTTTGTTGTCGCCGGTGCAGGGGTCCCTATGGCAAAGCACGGCAACAGGTCAGTTTCCAGTCCGGTGGGCAGTGCTGATGTCCTTGAAGCGCTGGGTATTAATATAAACCTCGATGTAAAAGAATCCGAGCAGTGCTTTGATGAATTGGGTATAGCTTTCCTGTTTGCTCCCGTATACCACCCGGCAATGAAAAATGTTGCAGTACCAAGAAAAGAGATAGGTATCAGGACCATTTTTAATCTTCTCGGGCCTATACTTAACCCGGCAATGGTTAAGCGGCAGGTAATGGGAGTGTATGCCGAGGCACTGATTGAGCCAATTGCCAAGGTGCTCAGAAACCTTGGCTCTGAACATGCAATGGTGGTCCACGGCTCTGATTCAATGGATGAAATTACAGTCACCGGGCCTACCTCAATTGCGGAGCTAAGGGACGGAATTGTTAAGACTTACCAGTTTGACCCGTCACAAATAGGAATTCCAAAATATAAACTTGAAGAACTAAAAGGCGGAAAAGACAGTAATGAGAATGCTGATCTTGTAATTTCAATATTAAACGGCGGGGAAACAGGCGCGAAAAGGGATATAACACTCCTGAATGCGGCCGCTGCGATATCTGTCTCGGGTATTGTTCCCGAATTTAAAGAAGCATTTGAACTGGCCATTGAATCGATTGACAGTGGTAAGGCCCTAAAAAAACTTGAAGAACTAAAAGACTTTTCAAAAGACCGGAATTAATTTTAATGATTCTCGATGATATCGTTGAACACAAAAAAGGTGAACTAAAAGAATCAAAAGAGAGGCTGCCCCTTGCCGATTTGAAGAACATGATTGAGGGTATGCAGCCGCCATTGGATTTTTATTCAGCTGCCGCTTCCGATAGTTCGATAAAAGTTATATCAGAGATCAAAAAAGCTTCTCCTTCCAAGGGCGTAATTTGCGAAAACTTTGAACCCGTAAAAATTGCAAAGTTATATGAACAAAACGGTGCAGCTGCGATATCCGTCCTTACGGACGAGAAATTTTTCCAGGGCAGCCTCGACTACCTTGCCCGTATCAGGAAAGTAGTAGATATTCCGCTACTGAGAAAAGATTTTACAATTGATGCCTACCAGATTTATGAAGCAAGGGCCTTCGGTGCGGACATCGTACTTCTTATTGCCGCAATCCTTGAAAAGGAAAGAATAGGGGAATACCTCGAGGTTGTTGATTCCTTAAATATGAATGCTATTGTAGAGGTACATAACAGCGAGGAACTCGATAAGGTGGTTGACACCGGCTGCAGTATAATAGGAATTAATAACAGGAATCTAAAGACTTTTGAGGTTGACCTGTCCACCACGGTTGAGCTTATTAAGCACATTCCGGAAGATATACTTGTAATTAGTGAGAGCGGGATAAGTAATCCGGGTGATATAAGGATGCTCAGAAAGCTCGGCGTTAATACTTTCCTGATCGGAGAGAGTTTCATGAAATCTGAGGACCCCGGCAGTAAACTTAATGAATATATAAGTCAGATAGAAACCGGCAGCTAAGTTTTTATAAAAAATAAAATGACAGAAGAAAAAGCAAAAGAGAAACAGGTAAAAAACCCCCTGCTGGCATTAATACTTTCGGCAATCCTGCCGGGGCTGGGGCAGATATACAACTCTCATTATCGAAAGGGGCTTTTTTTTATCGGCTTCAATATGGTAATAAATTTTCTAATAAGGGAACCGCTGGCCACGGTCGTAGAAAATATCGATAATCTTGACAATGTGGACGGGCCGACAATGTTTATATTTGTAGGATACTCTCTTGCCAGTATGGCACTTTGGATATACGCGATGGTTGATGCCCGGAGAAGCGCCGAGATTATCAACAGGGATTCGAAAAAAGAAAATTTTATGGAGGAATAACAGAATGGCAGAAGAAAGAACAGGAGTAATAACGCTACAGGGCAATCCCCTGACACTGCTCGGACCTGAAATAAAAGTAGGTGATAAAGCACCCGATTTTAAAGTTAACGAAGGTCTTGGCAAATTAGTTTCTCTTGATTCATACGAGGGGAAAATTAAAGTTTTTAACGTTATCGTATCTGTTGATACGCCGGTTTGTGATGTCCAAACCAGGCGGTTCAGCAAAGAAGCAGAAAACCTGCCTGATGATGTTGAAATCCTTACTGTCAGCATGGACCTTCCGTTTGCAATGTCCAGGTACTGCGGCAATGCAGGAATTGAAAAATTAAGAAACGTTTCCGATTACCAGTTCGGGTCATTTGGAGAAAATTACGGTGCCCTGATAAAAGAAAACAGGCTGCTTGCAAGGGCCATATTCGTTGTCGATAAGGACAATATAGTCAGGCATGCCGAGTATGTTCCGGAAGTAGCAGATGAACCTAACTATGATAATGCACTGGAAGTTGTAAAAACCCTGCTTTAGTATCAGTATTTATTTAGGTTTTATAAAAATCTAAATTGGTGTAAAATTATATAAATCTTATTGTTTTGGGTGAGGGCTTTAGAATAATGGGGCTTAGTAACATGCTTTCCAAACTGTTTAAAAAAGAAAATGCGGATGTAGCCGTACAGATACCCGTTAAATTCAAGGACTTTGATTCCATTATTGTTCCGCCGGAACCAAAGACGAGACCCATTTTCATTTATAAAACGCTGGACCTCGGCCTTGAGTTTACCCCGGACAAATCCCCTGAAACTGCTCAAGCCGCGGAAAATTCATCAGGCAGCGAAGAAGAGGAAGTTCTTCTCACTGATGATATGACCGAAGAAATAACCAAAGAGGACTAAAATGGCTTTAACCGAAGAGAAGGTATATGAAGTTCTGGGTGAAATCTATGACCCGGAAATTCCAATTGATATAGTAAACCTGGGTCTTGTTTACAGCGTCGAAGTAGTTGAGGATGTACTCAATATAAATATGTCCATGACCTCACCGGGCTGTCCTGCCGCTACCCAGATTGTGACTGAAGCAAAACTGATGCTCGAGGACCTCCCGGAAGTGAAGGAAGCCAATATCGAAATCGTCTGGGACCCCCCATGGGAACCGAGTATGATGAGTGAAGCTGCAAAAGAAAGCCTAGGAATGTAATTTTCTTACGTTTCTCCTATTAACGTCTATACTTATAATTTAAATTGAAACCCGAAGGAGGATTTTTATGTCTGTTGTGTTGAATACAGGGGACAAGGCCCCGGATTTTGAAGCCGATACCTACGGCGGTGAAAAAGTAAAGTTAAGCGAAGTATATAAAGAAAATGCAGTAGCGCTTTATTTCTATCCGAAGGACAATACCCCCGGCTGTACAAAAGAGGCCTGCTCGCTGCGTGACGGTATGGACGAATTAAAAGGACTCGGGATAAGTGTACTCGGCGTAAGTACCGATGGTGTGAAAGCACATGAAAACTTCAGGGACAAGTATAGCCTCAATTTTCCTCTTGTAAGTGATAAGAGCAAGGAAATTATAAAACTATACGGTGTAAAGAGTGCTTTCGGTTCTGCAAAAAGAGTAACTTTCCTCATAAATAAAAAAGGTGAGATTGTTTATATCTGGAAAAAGGTAAATACAAAAAAACACGCCGAAGAAATACTTGATAAAGTAAAAGAGCTTGGAATATAAAAATTAACTGCCGGGAAACATATTGAAGGAAAATTTTCCAAAAGGGATTTTTGTTACAGGCACTGACACCGATGTAGGGAAAACAGTTGTGACAGCTGCTCTTGCCTGTTGCCTGCAAAAGTCAGGTAAAAATGTAAAGGCGGTCAAACCATTCCAGACAGGTACCGAGGACGATGGGCTGCTTGATATAGAATTTGTTTACAAGGTCCTCGGAAGCACCTTTGACATTGATGAAGTCTCTCCAGTGAGACTCGGTAAACCCCTCTCGCCATACTCGGCGGCAACCCTGGAAAATAAAGAACTCGATATAGATTCAATTGTAAGTTCACTCAGGAAAAATTTTTTACAGTCTGAAGAAACAGTACTATTTGAAGGTGCGGGAGGACTTCTTGTACCAATTACAAAAGATTATTTTATGACTGATTTTGCAAGGGAGATGGGCCTTTCTGTTGTTATAGTTGCGAGGCCGGGACTCGGCACTCTTAATCACACCTTACTTTCTATTGAACATGCAAAAAAAAACGGACTCGAGATACTTGGAATAGTTATAAGTAATTATCCGCAAAATCCCGGTCTCGCGGAATCACTTAATATTGCCGCCCTCGTAGAGCTCACAGATGTGGAAGTAATAGGAGTAATACCTTCTGTTCAGGGTCTTGATGTGCAGAGAGGCACTACTGGAAATCTTGCTGAAAACTGCACAAAATTCTTTGTAGATATACTCGGCGGAAATCTAAATCTTAACAAATTCCTAACATAATATCCTTATTAACTTGACAGATAAATACAGCATGATATTAATTATAAGCGTTTTTGAGGAGCCATACGTATTCTTCCTTTAAAATTTACCCAAAAATAGAGTTTTTAAGGTTAAAAATGGACAATTGGATTAAAGTTTCTTCTATCTTTGCATTAAGCGGACTGTTTCTCTTTGGTTTTTACTACAGTTCTGCAGAAAGTGATAGTAAAGGACCAATGCAGCCAATACTGTTTAGTCATAAAATACATGCCGGGGAAAACCAGATTCCCTGCCAGTACTGTCACAGTTTTGCCGATGTTTCAACAAACCCTGGTATCCCTTCAGTCCAGAAATGTATAGGCTGCCACAGCCAGGTTCACGGAAGGGACGAAGAATATACAACAAACGATGGGGAAGTAATTAATTACAAAACAGAAATAAATAAAGTTAAAGGTTATTGGGAGCGTAAAGAACCGATTCCCTGGGTTAAAGTCACAAACATGCCCGACTATGTAAGGTTCAACCACAAGCGCCATATTAAAAGAGGATTTGAATGCCAGACTTGCCACGGAGAAGTACAGGAAATGGACGTGGTATATAAAGCTGAAAGATTAAACATGGGTTTTTGTATTTCTTGTCATGAAGAGAATGCAGATAACCAGGAACACTTAACTCAGTTGAAGGATTGTCTGACCTGCCATTACTGATCGGAGGAATTAATGTCTAAAGGTAAGAAAGGTGGAATAAACAGAAGGGATTTTTTAAAAGTAATTGGTGTAGCTGGTGGAACAGCGGCCGTAACAGGTGCGTGTTCCGGTGAGCCGGTCGAACAGATTATCCCGTATGTTATACCCCCTGAATCTTATATTCCGGCAATTCCGAAATTTTATTCTTCCACATGCAGGGAATGTCCTGCGGGTTGCGGAATTATCGTAAAAAACAGGGACGGAAGGGCCATTAAAGTTGAAGGAAACCCCAACAGCCCAATCAACGGCGGCTCAACATGCGCCAGGGGCCAGGCCTCACTTCAGGGCCTTTATAACCCGGACAGAAACAGGTCACCTCTTAAATTAAATGAATTCGGGAGGCTCGCACCTTCTTCCTGGGAAACAGGGACCGACGATCTTGCCGCAAAAATAAACGAACTTGTAACCCAGGGCAAGGGGAACCGCATCGTTTACCTAAGCAACAGCATTTCGGGAACGCTAAATGACCTTGTAGATAAATTGACCAAGGCAATCGGCGCAAAACATTATACATACGAATCATTTTCTTATGACCCTATTAAAGAAGCAAACAAAATATCTTTTGGAATAGAAGAAATACCAAGCTACAAAATTGAAGATGCTGATTATGTACTTTCTTTCGGAGCCGACTTTCTTGAAACATGGCTTTCTCCAACCCAGTATTCACGAGGTTTTTCTAAACTGAAAACCCTTAAAAACGGAAAAATAGGGAAATTTGTCCAGGTAGAACCAAGGATGTCCCTTACAGCTGCAAGTGCAGATGACTGGGTGTCAGTAAAACCCGGTACAGAGGTTTTTCTTGCATTGGGTATTGCCAATGCAATAATTAAAAAAGGTAAAGCCAGAAATGATGCCAGCCTGGTTTCGGGCATGGTATCATCATATACCCCTGAAAAAGTTGCAGAGCTGACCGATGTTCCGGCTGAAACAATAAACCAGATTGCAAAGGATTTTGTAAAATATAAAAGTGTTGCCCTAGGCGGGGGAGTTGCTCTCACAGGTACAAATGCCACCGAAACACTCGTAGCAATAAATATATTAAACTATATAGCCGGTAATGTTGGAAAGACAGTTGATTTTTCCGATACCCAGCTTATTTCAAACGCAAACAATTTCAAAGAAATATTAAAACTACTCGAAGATATGAAAAACGGGAATGTTGATGTATTGATTGTGCAGGGAGTTAACCCCGTATACTCACTTCCCAAGTCCTTAAATGCCACTGACGCAATTAAGAAAGTACCTTATATAGTAAGTTTCTCCTCATTTATGGATGAGACAACAGAACTTTCACACCTTGTTTTACCGGATAACCACTCCATAGAAAGCTGGGGTGATTTTCAGCCAACAAAGGGCTATGTAAGTATCATACAGCCTGCCATGAGGCCGGTTTTTAATACCCAGTCAGTTGGCGACACGCTAATTTCACTCAGTAAGAAGGTCGATTCAACAAATGAACTTATAACTGAAGATAATTATTATGATTATTTAAGAAATGCATGGAAAAATGTTGCAAACTATGTTGCACCTAACAAGAAGTTTGAACTTTTCTGGAACGATACATTAAGAGACGGCGGGGTTGAGATAAACCTTCCCGACAGTTCGGTGCAGCTTTCTTCTGCCGTACAGTCCGTTAAATTCGAAGAACCTAAGTTTAATGGTGACGGTGAGTACTACTTCATTACCTATCCCTCATATAAATATTATGACGGTTCAGGTGCAAACAAACCCTGGCTGCAGGAACTGCCGGAGGCCCTAACGACTTCTGTTTGGGATTCTTACGTGGAACTTAACACCGAGACTGCTAAAAAATTAGGGGTAAGGGAAGGTTCCTTTATTAATATTCAGTCACCCCAGGGTGAAATTAAGACCCAGGTATTTACTTACGACGGCATCAGGACTGATACTGTAGCAGTAGCTTTAGGTCAGGGACATACCGCTTACGGAAGATATGCAAAAGACCGCGGTGTTAACCCTCTTGACCTGCTGCCAAATAGTTCAGACAGGATTTCAGGCGGATTTGCTTTCCTTTCATCAAAAGTATCAATTTCAAATGCCGGCAAACACAGCCTCCTGGTAAGAACACAGTACACAAGGACCCAGCACGAAAGGGGAGTTGCACAGGCAATTACACTTGACCACTTAAACCACCCCGAGGACCACGGTGACCATCACGGAGAACATCACGAAGAACCTGATTTTTATCCACCAAGAGAATATGCGCAACGCAGATGGGCAATGAATATTGACCTGAGTAAATGTACTGGCTGCGGCTCATGTGTAACCGCATGCTATGCCGAGAACAACATCCCATTTGTAGGTAAGGAACAGGTAGCGAAAAGACGCGACATGTCCTGGATCAGGATTGAAAGATATTTTGACAAAGACGAAAACGGTAAAACGGACACCAGGTTTTTGCCTATGCTGTGCCAGCAGTGCGGCAATGCACCCTGTGAGCCCGTATGCCCGGTATTTGCAACCTACCACAACCCTGAAGGCCTTAACGGGATGATATATAACAGGTGCGTTGGTACAAGATACTGTGCAAATAACTGTACATATAAAGTAAGAAAATTTAACTGGTATACATATAAATTCCCCGAACCACTTAACTGGCAGCTTAACCCCGATGTAACAGTCAGGACCAAAGGTATTATGGAAAAATGCACTTTCTGCGTGCAGAGGATTAAGTACGGTACAGATATTGCCAAGGACGGTGACGGTATTGTTCGTGACGGCGATATTATGACAGCATGCCAGCAGGCCTGCCCGACCGATGCAATCGTGTTTGGTAACCTCGAGGATTCAACCAGCCAGGTAGCGAAACTCTCTCATGACAGCAGAGCTTACAGAGTTTTTGAAGTCATAAATACGAAACCGGGAATTACATATCTAAAAAAAGTAAAGTGGGATAACGCCTAATGAGTCAAGATACCAATTTGACATACTCAAGAGTTACTGCAGACGTAGTTAGAATGCTTGATAAGCCATCCGTAAAGTGGTGGGCACTATTTATGATTTCTCTTTCTTTTGTCGGGATAGGGCTAATCTGCTTTATTTACCAGGTCTATGTAGGTTTGGGTGTTGCAGGTTACAGGCACCCTGTATTCTGGGGGACATATATTACCGACTTTGTATTCTGGGTTGGGATTGCACACTCCGGGACATTAATTTCAGCAATATTATATCTTTTCAGGGCGCGGTTCAGGATGTCCATATACAGGATAGCCGAGGGTATGACCGTGTTCGCGGTGCTTACTGCAGGGCTTTTCCCTATTATGCACCTTGGAAGGCCATGGAACTTTTACTGGCTTTTCCCGTATCCAAACCAAAGAGAGTTATGGATAAACTTTAAATCACCTCTTGTATGGGACGTATTCGCGGTAAGTACATACCTGACCGTAAGTTCCCTTTTCTTTTTAATAGGTATGATTCCTGATATAGCAGCAATCAGGGACAAAGTTACGGAAAGACCAAGAAAAATAATATATACAATACTGTCATTCGGCTGGAAAGGTTCCAACTGGGAATGGCTTCATTACGGCAGGGCGTATCTATACTTCGCTGCTCTGGCAACACCGCTTGTACTTTCAGTGCACTCTGTTGTGTCGTGGGATTTTGCCATGGGTAATGTGCCTGGATGGCATACCACAATTTTTGCACCGTACTTTGTGGCCGGGGCGATCTTTTCCGGGCTTGGTATGGTTATAACACTTACAATTCCAATTAGAAAAATATTTCATCTTGAAGATTATATAACTCTCGATAACTACGACGGGATGGCAAAGCTTATTTTACTTACATCCGGAATCGTGGGATATGCATACGGAGTTGAGTTTTTCATGGCCTGGTATAGCAGCAGCCCATTTGAGTGGCAGCAGTTCATGTACCGTGCCGTGGGGGAGTATGCACTGTTTTACTGGATAATGGTTATTTGTAACGTAATTATACCAATACCTCTTTGGTTCAGTTCGGTAAGAAAAAATCTTAAATGGCTGTTTATTATATCAATATTTATTAATATCGGTATGTGGTTTGAGAGATTTAATATTATTGTTATATCACTTTCAAGGGACTTCGACCCAGCAGCCTGGGGTGTATACAAAATATCATGGGTTGAGGCAGGAATAACAGCAGGTAGTTTTGCCTGGTTCTTTATGTTCTTCCTTATATTCCTCAAAACACTGCCATCAGTATCAATTTCGGAAATAAAGGAAATACTTCCCGTACCAAAAAGGGGGGATAAATAATGAGCTTAAACCAGGGTGTATTAGGAATATATTCATACGCTGATTCAGTGCTTGATGCGGTAAAAAGGCTTAAATCAAACGGTTATGAAAATTTAAGGGTCTTTTCACCTGTGCCAATGCATGAAATAGAAGAAGAAATCGATCTGCCCCCAAGCCCGGTAAGGTTTTTCACACTTTTCGGAGGACTGTTCGGTGCTGCGAGCGGATTTGCCATTACAGTATTAACATCAGCGGCATATCCAATTTCTGTAAGTGCTAAGCCAATCGTTTCAATACCACCTTATATGGTAATTGTGTTTGAATTAACAATCCTGTTCGGTGCAATTTTTACTTTGGTTGGTCTTATCTTAAACAGTTTCCTCAGAAATAATGCCCCATTGACTATGTATGATAAAAGGTTTTCCGATGACAAGTTCGGCGTAATGGTTGTTTGTCCTACTGAAAATATAAAAAGTGTACAGGATATATTAAATTCTACGGGAGCAGAAGAAGTTAAAGTTGACAGTGTTGATGGTTAACTGCGGTTCGGAGGTTATGTAATTTTGAAAAAAATATCGATCTTATCATTCATATCATTCCTTTTTGTTGTTGCATACGTCAGTGAGCTCCATGCTTTTCCGTGGAATTATGATATGTGGAAACAGCCTTCAATTCAGCCGTATGAACAGCCAATGATATACCCTGATAATTCTGTTACAACAGAGGGAAATACCTCGCATCCGGAACCCAGGGAAGAAGTAGAGGCTATAACTGTAAATCCCGTTCCGGATACATCCGAATCTATTGAGAACGGCAAAGAGCTTTACGATCTGTACTGTGCGGTATGTCACGGTCCGGAAGCACTGGGCGACGGAATAATAGTCAAAACCGGCAAGGGATTTTATCCGGTTAATCTTAAGGCCCCGGGAACTGTTGGAAGAACAGATGGATTTATATATGCATATATCAGGTATGGCGGCAAAGTAATGATGCCCAGCTACAGGGAAAGTGTTAACGAGAAAGGTGCCTGGGATATAGTAAATTACATCAGGAAAATACAGAAAAGTCAGTAACTGGTCCAACAGAGGAGAACAGAAGATAGAATGGATACTGGTATAAGAGATGAAATTTTAGCAAAGAGGAATCAGATTCCTAAATGGGTGATCTTCCTGTTCCTTGGAATTGCTATTGTCGGCTTCGGGACATTTGCTCTCAATGCAACCGGAGAGAATGCTAAGGACATTTGGCAGATTTTTCTGGTTAATTTCTTATTCTGGACTGGTGTTGCACAGGCCGGGATAATCTTTTCATGTGTTCTCAGGATTACAGATGCAAGGTGGGGAAGAAGTTTTCTCAGGATAAGTGAAGGTTTCGGCGCATTTGTTCCAATTGGTTTTATACTGCTCCTTCTACTGGTTTTTGCAGGAAAAGACTATGTGCTACCATATGCTACTGAACACTACCACCACCCGAAAGATATCTGGCTCAATATGACATTCGTACAGGCCAGGAATATTATAGGTTTTGCAATTTTAATTATACTTAGTTATTTCTACGTTAGAGTCTCACTAAACCAGGATTTAATCGGGACAGATAATACAAAAAAAGATAACGGGTATTTTCCCGTACTAAGAAAACTGGCACCAGCCGTAATTATTTTTTATGCTATAACATTCAGCTTTTTTGCATGGGACTTTATGATGTCTCTTAACCCACACTGGTTCAGTACACTGTTTGGACCGTTTTACTTTATGGGAAGTTTTATAGCTGCTATTGGTGCAACTATTATTCTTTCAGTTGTCCTTAAAAGGTATATCGGGCTGGATGATTATCTTGGTCAGTATCATTACTGGGATATGGGTAAGATCCTGCAGGGTTTTTCACTTTTTTGGGTTTACCTAATGTTTTCACAGTTCCTTCCTATCTGGTATGCAAATATGCCGGAAGAAACAGGATTTGTAATTAAAAGGGTTGTCGATGAGCCGTTTAAGACATTTGCATGGACTGTGCTTACATGCTGCTTCATATTCCCGTTTATTTCACTGATACCAAGGACAAACAAGATAGTAACGCCAATACTGGTATTTATTGCTGCTGTTTCTTTTACAGGGCTATTTATGGACAAGTTTCTACTGGTAGTCCCTTCACTTACTGACCAGTTAACTTTCAGTATAAAATATATATTAGTAACACTTGGATTTTTAAGCGCGTTTCTTACAACATTTTTGCTGTTTATTAATAAATATCCTATAATACCTTATGGTGACCCGTTTTTTGACGGGAAAACAGGACATGGAGGAGGGCATCACTAATGAATGAATTAAGTGACCAGCAGTTAGACAAGATTGCAAGGTTTGTAATTTTTAATGTAATGGGTGCTGTAGCTACTCTTCCGGTATTAATTGCTACTATAGCATTCTTTGGGCCCCAGCTTGCCCCGTTAATGAACAAACTACCCTGGTAAACCTTTCACATACTTTACTGAATAAACCTCAGAATTAGATATACTTCCCGTTGCTTGGGGTAAAATATCTATACATACTTATAATCATTGGAGAACCAAGATG